>WNFM01063821.1_pt1 | contig 49082 bp, 43 predicted proteins | sample 5400271 | NCBI WGS metagenome assembly WNFM01 (sample SAMN13153352, study PRJNA577476) | soil metagenome | isolation source: 60 cm saprolite on Douglas fir-dominated hillslope | place: USA:California | collected 2013-09-17
CAGCCCGAAGCCGGCGCCAACGAAGACGACGAGGACATGGTCGAGCGCCGCACCGCGCCCCAGGCCGAGGAAGAGGACGAGGACAACACGCTGTCGCTCGCCCAGATGGAAGAGACCCTAAAGCCGCAGGCCCTGGAAAAATTCGCCGAAATCACCTCGATCTTCAAGAAGTTCAGCAAGGTCCAGGCGCACCGCATGGAAGCGCTCCAGGCCGGGCAGGACTTCCCCGGCTCAGAAGAGAAGAAATACCACCGGCTGCGCGAGCAGCTGACCGCCGAGGTCGAAAGCGTCCAGTTCCACGGCAGCAAGATCGAGGCCCTGGTCGACGCGCTCTACACCTACAACAAGCGCCTGACCGGTCTGGGCGGGCAGATGCTGCGCCTCGCCGAGCGCCACAAGGTGCCGCGCCGCGCCTTCCTCGAAAGCTACATGGGCCATGAGCTCGACGAAGCGTGGCTCGACGGCGTTTCGGCCACCGACAAAAAATGGGCGGCCTTCGCGACCATCGAGCGCGACACGGTCGATCGCATCCGCGGCGAGATCGCCGACATCGCCAACGCCACCGGCACCTCGCTCGGCGAGTTCCGGCGGATCGTCAACATGGTCCAGAAGGGCGAGCGCGAGGCGCGCATCGCCAAGAAAGAAATGGTCGAGGCCAACCTCCGCCTCGTCATTTCGATCGCCAAGAAATACACCAACCGCGGCCTGCAGTTCCTCGACCTCATCCAGGAAGGCAATATCGGCCTGATGAAGGCGGTCGATAAGTTCGAATACCGCCGCGGCTACAAATTCTCGACCTACGCGACGTGGTGGATCCGCCAGGCGATCACCCGGTCGATCGCCGACCAGGCGCGCACCATCCGCATCCCGGTGCACATGATCGAGACGATCAACAAGCTGGTCCGCACCGGCCGCCAGTTCCTCCACGAGACCGGCCGCGAAGCGACCCCGGAGGAGCTCGCCGAGCGCCTCTCCATGCCGCTCGAAAAGGTGCGGAAAGTCCTCAAGATCGCCAAGGAGCCGATCAGCCTCGAAACCCCGATCGGCGACGAGGAGGACAGCCACCTCGGCGACTTCATCGAGGACAAGAATGCGGTGATCCCGGTCGACGCCGCGATCCAGTCCAACCTCAAGGAAACGGTCACGCGCGTGCTCGCCTCACTCACCCCGCGCGAGGAGCGCGTGCTGCGCATGCGCTTCGGCATCGGCATGAACACCGATCACACGTTGGAGGAGGTCGGGCAGCAGTTCAGCGTCACCCGCGAGCGCATCCGGCAGATCGAGGCGAAGGCGCTGCGCAAGCTGAAGCATCCGTCACGCAGTAGGAAAATGCGGTCGTTTCTCGATCAGTGATCGGCTACCGTCCTAGCACGACGTCGATTCCCGCCAGCACCCGATCCAGCTTGCGCTGCGGAATCTTGCCCACGCGCTCGGTCAACATGGATCTGTCGACCGTCACGACCAGCGACACGTTGGCAACCGAATCCTTCTCCAACCCGGTTTCACGCGCGACCAGCAGGACATTGCCTGGCGCGTCGGCCCATTTCACGTTGCTTGTCAGCGCCACGCATATGACGGTCGCAATCCGGCTGCGGTTGAACGCGTCGCCCTGGACGACGATTACCGGCCGGCGATAACCGGGCGCCGATCCGATTGGCTCGCCGAGGTCCGCCCCGCTTCGTGACCGCGATGATCAGCAGATCGGGGCGCGGATCGACGATATCGAGTGCGGCGTTCATCGCCTGCGTCACCCGATCAGCCGAATGATCGCCGACGAACGCCGCGAGCGCGCGAGCGTAAACATCGCTCCGTGACGTCTTCAGTTCTTTGGCCAGCGTTTCGGCTTCGTTGAATATGTCGTCGGGAATCGATACAGCGGTTTTCATACTTTTGGTATAACCAAAGCCCGGCGTCGCGTCAACGGGTATTGGCATTGCTAGGCCGCAGCGAGGCGGAGTCGAAGACGACCGAAGGACAAGGCGCTGCGGAAGTTGAAGCATCCGTCGCGGTCGCGGAAGATGCGGTCGTTCCTGGATCAGTAGCGGTCACCGCTTGACCCCGAGGCGCTGATTAATTTTCGGTTGTATTGATCGGTGGAACGTGATCCATTGCTGTCGCTCGGTCTCCACGTACGGGAGAAGAGCCATGGATATTACACAGACAGTCGAGCGTGTCCTGCAAGCACATTCGGCACAGCTTGCCGCAGCCGGGACAGCCGACGCAGTTCAACAGCTTTCGCCTGCGATCGCCCAGGAAGTCGAGAACACCTACAAACCACAGAACGACCCATTCGCTTACCGGGCGGTCATCGTCATCCTTGGCGTAGTAGTGGTATTGGTGGCCCTCACTTATGCGCGGTTCGCCCTGACTCCTGACTTGCCCCAAAATAAACTTCGCGACTTGCCGGACGCGCTCATCGCGCTGGGTTCCGCATCGATGGGTGCGCTGGCCGGCCTGCTTGCTCCTGCTCCACGCAACTGAGCATCCGAGCCGGAGCCGGAAGATGCGGAGCTTTTTGGATCAGTAGCCGTCACTGCGAGGACCCCGGACCCGATTCGGGGGACGCGGCAGTCTGGCTGGATTGCTTCGCCTCGCTCGCAATGACGAAAGCCGACCAGCGGGTTAGCGTAGCTGAGCCCGACTGACGTCACGTCGGGTTTACCCCGCGTGACGGCTATTTCCTTTCCATGAAGCCCAGCTATCTTCACCCCCGCTCGGGGGAGTTGGAGGGGCAGTATGAAGAAGATTCTCGGTCCGGTGCTTGCCGCATTACTGATCGGCGCGATATCGGTAAGCGCACAGGCGCAGCCCGCGTCGGGTCCCAAAGCGGAAGGCGTCAATCCGGCCCGGCTCGCCGTCGCCCTGCAGATACTTGCAATCGGCATGCCGCCCGAAAAGCGGTCGCAATTGTTCGGATCGCTGGTGGACTCCCTCGTCGAGCAAAGCCGCAAGTCCAGTGAAAGCCTGGGTCTCACCAAGGACAAGGATTTTCAGGCGGTGATGGATCGCTCCACGCAGCGCATGTGGGACGAAATGAAGCCGATCATGAACGCGGCGCTTCCGGACATCTTCGAAAACATGGCGCGCGCCTATGCGCGCGAATTCTCAATCGACGATCTGAACGCGCTCCTCGCATTCGTGAAAACACCAGCCGGCCAGCATTTTTTCGAACGTGCACCGATGATCCTCAGGCTGCCAGTCAGCGCATGACAGCGCAGCTCCTGGGCAAGATGCCGGAAATCATGCGCGAAGATCACCGGGACATAGAGGAGTATGTCGCGCGCAAGCAGCACGAAAAGAAGGCCGCCGAGCCGGTACCGATCGGCTGATCCCGACCTTCAAGAAAAAGGCGATCGCCCATCTGAAGACGCACCCCGACGTCGCGACGGACGGTGGTTGGCGTAAAGTGGACAGACGCTGCGACGCTTAAAGGGCCGGTTGAGACGCTAGCGGTGTAAGCGACGGGACTTACTAAAATCAGAAATCAAACGCACTCACGCTTTGCGAGATTGCTCGGCCGTTATTATACCAATGTCCAACATCCTATCGGGAATAGGAATTCGCCAAGCGAGGCACTCTTTTCGGACTAAGCTGCCAATTCTAGCGTCCCGCTCCTTCCCGAGCGCTAGCACGAGTAAATTCTTAACCGCCTTTCCCGCACACAGCATCCGCTCGGCCTGTTTGTGTGAGGGTTTTGCAATGAAACTCCTGTTATCCGCGCTCCTCCTTGGCAGTGCGTCGATGCTTTCTGCAGCCGCGCCACAATCGACCCAACCAGCACCTCCCGCGCAGCCCGCACCGCCATCGATCGAGCGGCAGGAGCTGGGACGGCGCTATATCAGCCTCGCCGTATCGCCCGAGCAGTTCATGGCCGGGATCCGCGCCAGCGCTGCCCGCACGCTCGTCACCGCAAAGATAGTGGCCGGCGACACCGACGAGGATGCCGATGCCGACAAGACCATGGACCGGTTCTTCACGCTGTTGGAGCCCAAGCTCCGCGAGCGCCTGCCGAACCTCATGGAAGCCTATGCGCAGGTCTATGCCAGGGAGTTTTCCGCCGACGAACTGAAGCAGATGATCGACTTCGTCCAGACGCCGGCCGGCCGCCATTATCTCGCCCGGCGCGTCGATCTGGAAAACGACCCCGCCGTCCAGTTGCAGGAACAAGGGATAGCGACCGACATGCCGCCGATCCTCCGGCAGATGGAGAAGGAACAGTGCGCGGCGCGGACCGCCCAGCGTATCGCCGCCGGCGACACGAAAGCGCGCTGTCCGCTGGCGGACAAGCCGGACATGGCCGCCGGCTAAGCGAATCGGCCTACGCGAAGGAATTCGCCAACCGGCGCTGAGAAAACACTGTCCTACAGGCGGGGATTTGTGGTCCAGGCTCGCCGATGCCTAATGAGCCCCACCGGGCCGAAGGGGTACTACCAGAGCGGAGTCGTCGGGCGGTGGCGCTCGCGGGTCGCGCCTTCCTTGATCACATGGGACTTGAGCTTGCGGCGGATCTGGTCGGCGCCGGTGCTGCTCATGCAGACGAGGCGGACGCCGCCGCCGGGCAGCCGCTCGATCGCGGACACGCCGACTTTCTCGGTGCGGCAGCGGTGCACCACCGCGCCTTCCTCCATGCTGAGGTAGACGACGCGGCTCATCGTTTTTGGCTCGACGGGTCGAGCTTGCACGCGCGTTCGTCGAAATGGTCGCCGAGCGCGTTCAGCGCGTTGGTTCCGGCGCGGGTGCGGGCGGTGGGCGCAAGCCGGCGGCACACCGCCGCCTGCTCGCGCAGGCCGTCGGCGGTATCGTCGGGGCGGGCACCCGGCTGGGAATGAGTTTGGTCGAGGTCCACACCAGGTCTCCGTGTGTGCGAAGCGGGAGCGCGAAGGGTCTCTCTCAGTCGCGCGAATGCCAATGACAGGGCGCGCGATGACGCGCACCATAGCAGCTTTGCCGGCGAAGGGGGTAATCTTTGGCGCGGTTATCCAGCCACTTGCGGCACAAGCGCAGCCGCGGCGCTAGGCCGGATCGCTGATCGCTTCGGCCTTGCGCCTCTGGTCTTCGTTGCGCAGCTGCTCGGACCGCTCCGCCTTGGCGGCGAGCGCGGCCCACGCCGCCTCCGACCGGCGGCAACGCTCGCGCACATGGTCGAGCGTCGCCGCATCTCCATCCGCCCGCGCCTGGTCGACGCGAGCGAGAAAGAAAGTGAGGTTGGAGTTCCGGATCACCGGCACGGTCAAGCGGGTCGGCCTATTCGGCCTGAGGAGCTTCCGCCGCGCCGGCGTCGTCCTCGGCGGCCTTGAGGTTGACCGCGCTCATCTTGCCGCTGCGGTCCTCTTGCAGGTCATAGCTGACGCGCTGGTCCTGGCGCAGGCTGCGGAAGCCGGCGCGCTCGACGGCGGTGATGTGAACGAAGGCATCGTTTCCGCCGCCGTCCGGCGCGATATTTTCCTTACTCTCGCGGGACCGAAGTGCCGGTCCGCTTCGTGCTAGGAGCGACAAGAGAAGGAAAAAGGAGCCGCAAAGCGCCTTGAGACCGTCAGTTTGCGACTAGTAGCAAGGGCCATATGCGCCTTTTGGACGGGAATTGTAAGTCCGGCGCCCGAAACGGTCTTTGCGTTACGCGCACAAAAAAAAGCGGCGACGCCTTTCGACGCCGCCGCTTCATCTGCTTGGAAACCAACCCGAAGCGATTAGCCGAGGTGGTTTGAAACGTTGTTGAAGGTCGTGTTCAGCTTGTTGCCGACGCTCTGCATAGCAGCAATCGCGGCAACGGCGATCAGAGCGGCGATCAGGCCGTACTCAATCGCGGTCGCACCCTTCGAATTTTTGATCAGCTTCAAAAACTTGCTCATGGTCTTCGCTCCTTGGATGGGGCGAGTGGCCCCCTGCCACGCCGGCAGTGCCCCGTTCATTACCGCTGCAAGGCTTCGCAAAGGTTCCCGAGCATGGTTAACCGCCGGTTGAGGCGCCCGCGGGCCGCATCTCCAATTGCATGTAGACGCTGTCGAGCCAGCGCTCGTGCTTCCACCCGACGGCGTTGAGTCGGCCAACCTCGCGAAAGCGGCGCGAGGCATGGAGCCTGATCGATGCCGGGTCGGCGCCGCCGATGACCGCGATCAGCGTCCGGAACCCAAAGGTGACCGAGCGCTCGATCAGCGCGTCGAGCAATGCGCCGCCGACGCCCTGCCGCAACCAATCGGGATGCACATAGATGCTGTCCTCGGCGGTAAATCTGTAGGCGTCGCGGTCACGGAACTGCGTCGCATAGGCATAACCGGCAATTGCGCCACTGCGCTCCGCGACGAGGAACGGCCAGCCCTCCGCGGTCACCCGCTCGATCCTGGCGCGATGATACTCGGCCAGCGGTGGAACCACATCGTACGAGGCAGTGCCGTAGAGCACATGATGGCCGTAGATCGTGGCGATCGCCGCGGCGTCGGCGGCGATGGCGTCGCGGATGGCGAGCTCGTCCATGACCGCGCTCCCTCGCATCGCTGCCAAACAGCGGGCAAGGTCAAGACTTCACTCCCCGTTCAGCGGCAAACCCGCTAGGTCGGGCCGACGCGACCGACTACATCCCCAGACCTTGCCCGCTTATCGCCTCCCCTCGCCCTTCGATCGGGCGCCGCTTCGGCGGCGAGCTACCAGCTTCGCGCTGGCGGTTGCGATCAACCTTGCCCTGCTTTTGCTCCTCATCGGCCTCGGGGTGGTCAAGGCTCCCCAGAAGCCCGGCTCAAGCACGCTCACGGTCGACTTGGTGCCGCAGAGCCGCAGCTCATCCGCCGAGCGACAACAGAAAACGACTGCCAAGCCGCAGATTCGAGCCCCTTCGCGGAAGCCTCCGCCGGTCGTCATTCCGTCCAAGCCGACGATGGCCACGCCGAGCCCGTCGAAAACGCCGTGGATCGAGATGAGCAAGGAGGAACTCGCGGCCTCGGATATCTCAAACCTTCCCAAGGCAGGCGACGGTGGCGCCGGCGACAGCGAAGTGGTCGGAAACGGGCCGAACGGGGAAGCGCTCTACAAGGCCGAGTGGCTGCGTGAGCCGAGCGATGCCGAGATCAACGGCTATTGGCCCCACGCCGCCACCGGCTGGGGACTCGTGGCCTGCAAGACCATCCCCAACGACCGCGTCAACGATTGCGTCGAGCTCGATCAGAGCCCGCCGGGATCACACCTCGCCTCGGCCGTTCGCCAGGCGGCGTGGCAGTTCCGGGTGCGACCGCCGCGCAAGGGCGGCCGCGCGCTGATCGGCGCCTGGGTCAGGATCCTGATCGAGATCGACTCGCGCGCCGGCTGAAGTCAGGCGGCGGGTTCGCCTTCCGGCGCGCCGCGACCGAGCTTGTCGGGCAGTCGCTCACCAGCCGGGGTGAAGTCGAGGCTGACGGAGTTGATACAGAATCTCTGCCCCGTCGGCGGCGGCCCGTCGGGGAAGACGTGGCCCTGGTGCGAACCGCAGCGCGCGCAGACGATCTCTGTCCGGACCATGCCGTAATTGGTATCGCGAATGGTATCGAGGTGGCCTTCGGCGAACGGCTGGGTGAAGCTCGGCCATCCGGTGCCGCTCTCGAACTTGGTCCCGCCGTGGAACAACGGCAGGCCGCACAGCCGGCAGGTGAACACTCCGGGACGCTTCTCGTCGAGGAAAAGGCCGCAGAACGGCGCCTCGGTCCCGTGCTCGAGCAGGACGTGCTTCTCTTCATCGTCGAGGTCCGCGACTAAAGCCTGGAACTGTTCCGGCGTCGGAGGCGTCAGGTCGAACGTGGTGCGATCGGGGTGGCCCTTATCACGGGAAATACGAAGGCGCAGCCGGTTCAGACGCAGGCCGAGGCCCTGGCCGAGGACGCAGTGCAATATGCGGCTTCGTTCGGGGTGACTCCAGAAGAAGCCATGCGGCGGCTGAAGGCACAGCAGGCGAGCGTTGCCGCCACCGATGCAATCGCCCGCGAATTCTCCGATCGGCTCGCCGGAATCTCGATCGAACATGCGCCGGCCTACCGCATCGTCGTGCTCCTCACCGGCGACCAGCCGGTCGCGGAGCGCACCAGCGAGGGCGTGCCGATCGTCTTCAGGACCGGCGCAAAGGCGACCCACACCCAGGCAGTCGAGGCCATGCGGAAACATTTGATCGACTTCCGCGCCGACCTGCCAAATGCGCGCGGCGCCGGATACGACCAGCGGACCGGCGAGGTCGTGCTGCTGGTCACGCGCGCCGACGTCGACAAATATGGGGCGGACGCGATCCGCGCCCGTGCCGAGCAGGTCAGCGGCGTTCCGGTTCGCATCGTCGTCAACGAACTCAATGAGTCGAACATGAGCGTCGACGGCGGCGGCCGAGTCGAAGGGCTCAACCTGCAGACCAACCGCCGTAACCTGTGCACGACGGCGTTCGTAGTCACCAACGGCGAAACGAACGCAATCACCACGGCCGCGCATTGTCCCGACGACCTGACTTACGTCGACCGCGACGGCACGACCGTTAATCTGCCGATGATCGGATCGTGGGGCGCAGCCTATCGCGACGTGCAGATCAACGGCAGCCCGGACTCGCCCGACCCTCTATTCTATTCCAACCGCGGGGCGGGCACGCTCCGCCGCCTCGTCAGCTGGCGCAATGTCGCCAGCACGCGCGCCGGCGACTTCGTCTGCCATTATGGCGAAAGCTCGGGCTATAGCTGCGCAACGGTCGAGTTGACCGATTATGCGCCGCCCGGCGACCTGTGCGGAGGCCCCTGCTCGCCGACCTGGGTCACAGTCAAAGGGCCGAGCTGCGTCGCCGGCGACAGCGGCGGACCGGTGTTCAGCGGCGCGATTGCGTTCGGCATCGCCAAGGGCGTCAACCGCGCATCCTCGGGCCAGTGTCTGTTCTATTATTATATGTCGACGGACTATTTGATGCCGCCGTGGCGGCTGCTGGTCGCCGGAGACGCTAGGCGGCGAGGTCGCCCCGAACCTGCTCGCTAGCGCCGGGGACCGGCTCGGCGGGATCGTTGCCGATCTTCACCACGCGGTTGCGCTCATCGACGTGAACGACCAGCGGCTTGAGACCGCGCGCCTCGGCATCGTCGAGCACCGCGTAGCTCATGATGATGATCAGGTCGCCGGTATGGACCAGGTGCGCCGCGGCGCCATTGATGCCAATCACTCCGCTGCCGCTCTCGCCCGGAATCACGTAGGTCTCGATCCTGGCGCCGTTGGTGATGTCGACGATGGCCACCTGCTCGCCCTCGAGCAGGTCGGCTGCCTCCATCAGCGCCGCGTCGAGCGTGACCGAGCCGACATAATGCAGGTCGGCCTGGGTCACCGTCGCCCGGTGGATCTTCGACTTCATCATGATCCGCATCACGGCGAACGAGCTCCTCGGCTGACGGCGGCGCGCCACTACTAGATTTGCATCCGTTCGTCGATAATCAATGCTGCACTGCGTTATCGCACTTGCAGCATGAGGTGGAAATTCCCAACTCCTAGCCCGTGAGGGTGGCGGCTTTTGCCATTCGGAACCTAAGCGAACCGTCTAAGTGGCTGGCGGATAAGCACTTCCGGGTTTGGCACGGCTCTTGCTCGGTAATGGGCAAGGAAAATCTCGCCAACGGAGTTAAGTAATGGATACGCAGCAAAACCAGGTCGCACTGCCCTTGAGGGCCCACACGATATTCGGTGTTTGCGAGGGGCTCGGCGAGGACTTCGGCTTCAATCCGGTACTGCTGCGCATTCCGTTCGCCGCCGCCGTTCTGTGGAGCCCGACGATGGCGCTGGCAGCCTATCTCGCGTTGGGCGCCGTGGTGCTCGTGTCACGGCTGCTGTTCCCGCGCTCGAAGCTGACCGCAGCGCAGTCAGCCGCGCCGGCGCCTAGCGCCGCAAACGAGCAGCACCAGATGGCGAACGCCGCCTGATGGCTTAATTATCGCCGCGCGCTTCGGCGCGGGCTTCGAGAAGGTCGAACAGCGCGCGATGCTGAAGCAGCAGCTGCTCGCCGCCAAAGGCGAGCGCCCGAGCGCTTGAAGGAGTCGCCGCGCCCTGCTCGATGACCGCGACCACCGAAGTTTCGTCGGGAAGCGACGGCGCCGGCGATTCAATCCCGGCGCGGGTTGCGGCGCGGTCGAGCAGGCGGCGGATCGGCCACCAGTCGCCGACGAGGGCGGTCGCGGCGCCGAGCGCGCAGCCGTCACGCTCCGACATGGCCAATGTTTCCAGCGCATGGCGGGCGGCGACCAGGCTCGCCTCGGTTTCGGCGGCGCCGGGCGTGCTCGGCAACGGCCCAACCGCGGAGGTCAATCGCACCACATAAAGCCGCTCGCGTTCGAACGCGTCGGAGGCGCGGGTCAACCACTCCTGCGCCACGCCTTTCGGACAGCGCTGAAGCGCAATCTCGATCAGTCCCGGGTAGTGGCCATGGAGATTGCAAAGAAGATGGACGGCATCGGCGAGGTCGCGACCGGAATGCCGGCCGGAAGCCTCGAGCAAAGCGTTGAGATATTGATGGCGAGCAGAGCCGTCGCCCGCGATGCGGGCGAGTTGGCCATCGGCGACGCTGACCTGTTGCTGGCCTACGGACCGATTGACCGCCATTTTACTCCCCTCGTCCTGTTCTCGGCGAAACCTTGCCCCATCGTCAGTAGCGCAAGCGCGTAAAGACGAGGTTTATGGCCGGGTAAGCTTTCCTGAACCCTGTTCAGTGTCAGTCATCGCGGTAGGCGAGTTCGAAATTGCCCCACCGGCGGCCCCTGATCCACAGCGGCACGAACACGTTCTTGACCGGAATATATTTGTCACCGAGCTCCATGCGGTAGGTGGCCAGCGTTGCCGGCCGCTCGCTCGCCAGCGCCGTCCGCGTCGTATCGTCGATCAGGATCCGGCGGTTGCGGCAATGCTCGTCGTTCCACACCGGGTCGGGGCCCTGTGGGTGGCTGCGCTCACTGAGGTGGGTCGGCAAATAGCCGTTCATGTCGCCGATCGCCGAACCGATGATACGGTTGTCCCCGGATTTGGTCCGGTCGAGGATCGGGCGCACGTACCGGTCGGCGGCATCGTTCAAGCGGACGTTATACTGGACCGGGTTGGTACCCTCGATCAGCTGATAATCACGGTCGAACACATCATCGATGGTCACTTCGCCCTCATCGATTGCGCGCTCGATCGCCACCTGGATCTGGCGGCAAGTTTCCTGCGCCTTGAGGATGAACGGCGTGTCGTCGATCTCCGCGCCCGAATTGGCGAGCGTGTCGAGCATCGTGTTCGACAGCATCTCGAGGTGCGCGAGGCGCTTTTGCGCGGTGAGCAGCTCCTGCCCGTTGTCGCGAGCATCGGCGGCAAAGTCGGTAAGCCCCGCCTTCACCCGGTCGACGCTGGTCTGGATCATGCTGGTCGAATGCGCGATGCCCTCGGTCTGGCGATCGACCATGCCGACGATCTCGGTGACTTCGCGGACGGTCTCGCTGATCGTGCTAAAACCGCCCTGGGCGGCGCGGCTGCGCTCGACGCCGGTCTTGATCTCGGTCGTCACGGCGCCGGCTTCGCGGGTCAGCTCGCCGATGGTCGAGGCAATCTGGCTGGTGGCGGCGCGAGTGTCGTGAGCGAGCTTCTTTACCTCGGCGGCGACGACCGCGAAGCTACGCCCCGCATCGCCGGCCCGCGCCGCCTCGATGGTCGCGTTCAGCGCCAGCATGTTGGTCTTGCGCGCGATCGTCTCGATGGTGGAGGAAACGCTCTGCACCTGGTTCATCGCTGAAGCGAAACCGGCCATGCGCTCGCCGAGCTGGACGATGAGGTCGGTGAGGCCCTTGAAGCCGTCGATCGTGCCCTCGATCGCCTCCCGGCCCGCGTCGAGCTTGGCCTTCGCCTGCTCGGACAGAAGCCGCGCTTCGTCGGTTGAATCCGAGACGCGCGCCTGATCGCTCAATAGCCGGTTGGTGACTTCCTCGAGCTGGTCGAGCGTCTTTAGATGCTCGCCGATGCGCTGGCCGACGCCGTTGACGTAGCCGGCGACGTCGCTGCACTCCATCGACAGCGATCCACAATCGCGCGCAACCGCGCGGATCGCATTTTCCGTGACTCCCTCAATCCCCGCGCTGGCCATGTTGAAGCTTTGCTCCCCACCTTTTCAGGAGCCGAGATACGCAGGAACCTCCTACTTCTTCGTTAACCACGCCGGGCGGTCAGTAGATGAGGAAACGCCGCCGCTCCGCTACCCAGGCCTGCTCGTCAGGGACTGTGATCGCGTCGAGGTCGCCCGGCGCGGCATCGGGGTCATCAACCCACTCGCGCAGCAGCGGCGAGCCGTTGATGACGTCGATCGCGAGCTTGTCGAAGACATATTCGTACGGGAAGTCGCGCCACAACGGATAATCCGGATAGAGCCGGCGGATCGCCTTGAAGGCGAGCGACTGCAGCCGCCACGGCTTGAACGCGTCATGGTCGTAGAATGGCCCCTCCGCGTGGATGAAAAGGCCGCGGCACATCTCGCCGGCATGCTTGTGAAAGGTCGGCTGGAAGGTCACATCGCGCAGCTTGCAGCCGACGAGCCACTCGGGTGCGAGCCGTTCCATCTCGGCCATGATCTTGAGCGGCTCGAGGTCGGGCGCCCCGAACAGCTCGAGCGCGCGCGTCGTACCCCTGCCCTCGCTTAGCGTCGTGCCTTCGAGCATCACCGTGCCCGCATAGGCGCGCGCCATGTTGAGATTGGCCGCGTTGGGGCTTGGATTGACCCACACGCGTTCCGGCGGCCAGCCGAAGCCGGGCGCTGCGTCGGGCTCCCACCCCTGCATTTCGATCACCCGATAATCGACGTCGAGCTTGAAACGGTCGACGAACCAATGGCCGAGTTCGCCGAGCGTCAGGCCATGCCGCATCGGCAGAGGTCCGGCGCCGACGAAGCTCTCCCAGCCCGGCCGCAGCATCAGCCCTTCGACCGGTCGGCCAGCCGGGTTCGGCCGATCGAGCACCCACATGCTCTTGCCATGCTCGGCCGCGGCTTCGAGCACATACAGGAGCGTTGTGATGAAGGTGTAGATGCGGCAGCCGAGGTCCTGGAGGTCGACCAGGATCGTGTCGAAGGTGGCCATCGATTGGCCGGTCGGGCGCCGCACCTCGCCGTAGAGGCTGAACACGGGAATCTGGTGGATCGGGTCGGTGAAGTCGTCGGACTCGACCATATTGTCCTGCTTGTCACCCCTGAGGCCATGCTGCGGGCCGAACGCCGCCGTGAGATTGACGCCAACCGCGGCCAGCGCATCGAGGCTATGGGTGAGGTCGCGGGTGACCGAGGCGGGATGCGCCAGAAGCGCGACGCGTTTGCCTTCCAATGGGCGACGGAGCTCCGGCTCGGCGAGCAGCCGGTCGATACCGAACAGGGTCATGGGTGCCCTGATTAGGGCAGGTGCGCGGCGAAGCAAGCCGGGTCGTGGAAGTCGGGTTTTTCCGCGTTCGGGTGAGCCAGTGCCCAATAGGATTTGGTGCCGTCCGCCTCTTCGAGCACCGCCGACAGGCCGAACTCCCAAGCGCCTTTCGCTTCGACGCTAATCGTCGCGCCAAACGCCCACCAGGTGAAATTGTCTTCCACGCGAAGGTAGGGCGTTGCGACGTCGGCATTGGTTCGGTCATCGCGATAGGCCGCGAAATCATAGGCCGCCCATTCGCCCGAAGGCGCGAAGTTCCACTCGCGGTAGGACTCGGTGCCGGGAACGCGCAGAAAGGCTTCGAAACAGGTCGTCTGCCACAGATCGTCGGCACGCCTGGGATCGACCGGCGGCGGGATGACGAAGCGGCTGGCCGGAGCGCCGATCCCGAACCAGATATTCGTTGTCGCAGTCACCCCGAACGCCGCCGAATGCTCGACGTTCACCCAGACCTTGAACGGCGGGTCGGCTGACGGAGTCGCCGGATGCGGGACTAGGTTCAGCTGCATCGCGCCCCCAATCTACAGCGAATGTAGCAGATGCAGGTTAACGACGCTAAGCGGCGTTGATGACGGCTTACAATTCCTCGCTTTTGAAGCTGCTCGGCGAGCGCGGCTACATCCACCAGCTGACGGATGCGGCGGCGCTGGATGCGCTGGCGAGCAAGGAGATCGTCCCCGGCTACATCGGCTTCGACGCGACCGCTCCCAGCCTGCATGTCGGCAATTTGTTCCAGATCATGCTTCTGCGCCGCCTTCAGCAGGCGGGCCATAAGCCGATCGTCCTGATGGGCGGGGGCACGACCAAGGTCGGCGATCCATCGGGCAAGGATGAAAGCCGCAAGCTGCTGACGCCCGAGGCGATCGAAGCAAACATCGCCTCGATCCGCCGCGTGTTCGAGCGCTTCCTGACCTTCGGCAAGGGACCCGCGGATGCGATCCTCGTCAACAATGCCGACTGGCTCGACAAGCTCGAATATATCGCCTTCCTCCGCGACGTCGGGCCGCACTTCACCATCAACCGGATGCTGACTTTCGACAGCGTGCGGCTGCGGCTCGACCGCGAACAGCCGCTGACCTTCCTCGAGTTCAACTACATGATCCTGCAGGCCTACGACTTCCTCGAGCTGTCGCGGCGCGCCGGTTGCCGGCTCCAGCTCGGCGGCTCCGATCAATGGGGCAATATCGTCAACGGCATCGAGCTGGCGCGGCGGATCGACGGGACCGAACTGTTCGGCGTGACCAGCCCGCTGATCACCACCTCGGACGGCGCCAAGATGGGCAAGACCGCGGCCGGCGCCGTGTGGCTCAACGCCGACATGCTCAGCCCCTACGATTACTGGCAATTCTGGCGGAACAGCGCCGATGCCGATGTCGGCAAGTTCCTGCGGCTGTTCACCGACCTGCCGCTCGACGAGATCACGGCGCTGGAGAGGTTACGGGGCGCCGAGATCAACGACGCCAAGATCATCCTCGCGACCGAGGCCACCGCGCTGCTGCACGGCCGCGACGCCGCGCTGGCGGCAATGCACACGGCACATGAAACCTTCGCGAAGGGCGGGGCGGGCGAGGATTTGCCGAAGTGCTCGATCGGCCAGGGCATGACGGTCGCCGTCGCGCTAATGTCCCTCGGCTTCGTATCCTCAAACCGGGAAGCAAAACAGAAGATTGAAGAGGGCGCAGTAAGATTAGACGGGGAGGTCGTTGGGCATCCGACCTTCAGAATTACATCGGCGGACGTGTCACGAAGACTGAGCCTCGGTAAGAAAAAGCATGCGCTGATCGTTCCTTAGCCGCTTCTGATCAGCCCCACCGCCTGGTCGCGCTCGAACAGGTACAAGCAAATTCGCGCCGCCTGCCCGCGTTCGCCTTTGAGACCTCCGTCGCGGTCGAGCAGTAGCAAGGCGTCGCTGTGCGCGATCGGGGCAAGCTCGGCGACCAGTTCCGGCGTGGCGGCGCGGAACGCCTCCTCGCCCGACTGGCGCGTGCCGAGGATTTCGCCCGGTCCGCGCAGGCGCAGATCCTCCTCGGCGATGCGGAAGCCGTCATTGGTCTCGCGCATCAGCGCCAGCCGGGCGCGGCCGACCTCGGTGAGATTCGGGCCGCGGATCAGCAGGCAAATGCTCTTGCCGGTCCCTCGGCCCACGCGCCCGCGCAGCTGGTGGAGCTGAGCAAGTCCGAACCGCTCGGCGCCCTCGACGATCATCAAGGTCGCATTGGGCACGTCGACGCCGACCTCGATCACGGTCGTTGCGACCAGCACCGCCAGCTCTCCGCCGGCAAAGCGCGCCATCACCGCGTCCTTGTCGGGGCCCTTCATCCGGCCATGGACCAGGCCGACTTTGTCATCGCCGAAGCGCAGCTTGAGCACCCGCGACCGCTCCTCGGCCGCGGCAGCATCGCTCTTCTCGCTCTCCTCGACCAAAGGACACACCCAATAGGCCTGGCCGCCTGCCGCAATGTGCCGGCCCAGCCCGTCGACGACGTCGGGCAGTTTCTCCTCGCTGATCACCCGCGTCTCGACCGGCGAGCGGCCGGGCGGCATCTCGTCGATCCGGCTGACGTCCATCTCGCCATATTGGGTCAGCGTCAGCGTGCGGGGGATTGGCGTCGCGGTCATCACCAGCAAATGCGGCGGATGCTCGGCCTTGGACGCGAGCAGCAGCCTCTGCGACACGCCGAAGCGATGCTGCTCGTCGATCACCGCGAGGCCGAGCTTCTGGTACGCAACCTTCTCCTGGAAAATCGCGTGGGTTCCGACGAGGACGTCGATGGACCCGTCGGCGAGGCCCATCAGGACGGTTTCGCGCGCTCTCCCCTTTTCGCGTCCCGTGAGGATCGCGACGCGCACGCCGATGCTGTCGAGCTGGCCGAGCAAGGTCGCGTGATGCTGCCGCGCGAGGATTTCGGTCGGCGCGAGCAACGCTGCCTGCGCGCCGGATTCAACCGCGGCGAGCATCGCCATGACCGCGACCAATGTCTTCCCCGACCCGACGTCGCCCTGGAGCAGCCGGAGCATCGGCGCCGATTGCGCCATGTCGCCGCGGATCTCCTCGATCACCCGCCGCTGCGCCCCGGTCAGCTGGTACGGCAGGCGCAGCTTGGCTACCAATTCGCCGGTGCCGGCAAGCGGCACGGTCCGGTGCCGACGCTGCGACTGGCGCAGCAGCAGCAACGCGAGCTGGTTGGCGAAGAGCTCATCATAGGCGAGCCGCTTGCGGGCAGTCTCGGCGCCCGGCTCGCGATGGATCAGCGCCAGCGATCCGCGCCAGGCGTTCCAGCCGTCGCGCGACAGCAGCCCCGGCTCGATCCATTCTGGAAGCTCCGGAGCGCGTTCCAGCGCCTCCTTCACCAGCTCGCCGAGGCGGCGGTTGGTCAGGCCCTCGGTCAACGGATAGACGGGCTCGCGCACCGCGGGCTGCGGCCCCTTTCCCGCCTCGCTCACTTCGGGATGGATGATCTGCCATTCATCGCCATAAGCTTCGAGCTTGCCCGAAACCGTCCGCGCCTGGCCGATCGGCAGGCTGCGCTTGGCCCAGCCGGGATTGTTGAAATAAATGAGGCTGATCGTGTTGCCCTCACGATCGGAGGCGAAGACGCGCATCGGGCCCCGCCCCGAGCGGCTTTCGCGGATCTCGAACGGCTTCAAATCGAGAATGACGTTGCGGCCGAGCAGCGCGGCCGATGCCGCCGGCGCCCGCACCCGCTCGATCGACCCGGTCGGCAAATGGTACAGGAGGTCGACGACGCGGGCGATACCGAGCTTCTTGAACAGCTTGGCGAGCTGCGGCCCCACGCCCTTCAGCGCTTCCACTTCGGTGAACAGCGGGTTTAGGATTTCCGGCCGCATGATGGTGTCTAGCCACAACAGCGGTCGTCATGCCAGCGCAGGCTGGCATCCATATCCCCGACATTTTGGTCATGCGAGCGGGCATAGACCCCAGCCTTCGCTGGGGTGACAGGATGGGGCATCGCTCCTACATCGCCACTTATGCCTTCCGAACCGGATCTGAAGCGCCTCGCCTGGCGCGCGCATCATCGCGGCACCCGCGAAGCGGATCTATTGGTCGGCGGGTTTTTCGATGCGCATCACAAGCAATGGGGTTCGGCCGAGCGCGCAACGTTCGAAGCAATGCTCGAAGAGCAGGACGTCGACATCATGGCCTGGGCGCACGGAACCGCGCAGCCGCCAGAGCGCTTCCAAGGGCCCATGATCGCGGCGCTCAAGCAGCTCAATTATATCCGGATTTTGAAGTGACTGAGCCGCTGCAGCGCGTCCTTCGCGCCAACCAGCCGCTGACGCTTGCCGGCGTGCCCACGGGCTTCCTGCCGTGGCTCGCCGCCGATCTCGCGCGCTCCGCGCACGGCGCCGGAAAGGGCGCGCGGGCGGTGGTGATCGTCGCCGACGAAGCGGCGATGCGCGCGCTTGCCGAGACACTGCCGTCCTTCGCTCCGGAAGTGGAGGTGCTGACCTTCCCCGGGTGGGACTGCCTGCCCTACGACCGCGCCTCCCCTGCCTTGCGGGTGATGGCGGAACGGCTTGCAACGCTGAGCGCTCTGCAGGCCAAGAGCGACAAGCCGCAATTGCTGATCGCCACCGCCAGCGCCGCCACCCAGCGCCTGCTGACCCGGTTCCGCATTCGTCAGCTCACACGCCGCATCGCCGAGGGTGAGCGCGTGGAACGCGAAGCCCTGATCAGCCAGCTCCATGCGCTCGGCTATCAGCGCGCCGACACCGTTGCCGAGCATGGCGAATATGCGGTGCGCGGCTCGTTGATCGATGTCTTCTCCGCGGGCGAGGAGTTGGCGCTTCGGCTCGATTTCTTCGGCGATGAGATCGACAGCATCCGCCGCTTCGACCCCGCCGACCAGCGCTCGACCGACAAGGCCGACGCCTTCGTGCTGATGCCCGCCTCCGAGGCGCTGCTCGATGTCGACACCATCAAGCGCTTTCGTTCGTGCTATCGCGAGACCTTCGGCGCGACCGCGACCCGGGACCCGCTCTACCAAGCCCTCTCCGAAGGGCGTCGGATGGCGGGAATGGAGCATTGGCTGCCGCTGCTCGAAGAGCGGCTCGAAACGTTGTTCGACCACCTCGGCGAGAATGACCTGATCGTCCGCGATTCCGCCGCCGATCAGGCGCTGGAAAGCCGGCGCGACGCGATCGAGGATTATTACCAAAACCGCCTCCGCGCGATGGAGGGCGAGCCCGGCAGCTATCGTCCACTCGAACCGCAAGCTCTCTATTTCTCAAAGGAGGAGTGGGAGAGCTTCGAAGCCGAGCGGCCGATCCATCTGGCTTCGCCCTTCCCCGAGCCACAATCCGATCGCGTGATCGATTTCGGGGTGCAGCCGGCACGCGATTTCGCGCCCGAACGCGCCCAGCAGGCCAATGTCTACGAGGCCCTCGCCAAGCACATCGCCGCACTGCGCAGGAGCGGCCACAAGGTCGTGCTCGCCAGCTACACGCGAGGTGCGCGCGAACGGCTCGCCGGCCTGCTCGAAGATCATGACGTCAAATCGCTGAAGCTCGCCGATAGCTGGCAGGAAGCGCTCGGCGCGAAGACCCAGCCTGCGCTGCTCGTCCTGCCGCTCGACCATGGCTTCACCACGCCCGACGTCGCGGTCCTCACCGAGCAGGACATGCTCGGCGACCGGCTCGTCCGCCGCCGCAAGAAGCGCAAGGCCGCCGACGCCTTCCTCGCCGAGCTGGCAACGCTCTCGCCCGGAGACCTGGTGGTCCACGCCGACCACGGCATCGGCCGCTACGAGGGCCTGACCCAGATCCCCGTCAGCAAGGTGCCGCACGACTGCGTCGCGCTCGAATATGCGCGCGGCGACAAGCTCTACGTCCCGGTCGAGAATATCGAGCTGCTGAGCCGCTACGGCAGCGACAGCGAGGGCGTCAGCCTCGACAGCCTCGGCGGCGAGGCTTGGCAGCGGCGCAAGGCGCGGATGAAGGAGCGCATTCGCGAGATCGCGGGCGAGCTCATCAAGGTCGCGGCGTTGCGCGCGACCCGGGCCGGAGTCGTCGCCGAGCCGGACAGCAGCTACCCGCAATTCGTCGACCGCTTCCCCTATGAGGAGACCGACGACCAGGATCGGGCGATCGCCGACGTGCTTGCGGACTTGGAAGCCGGCAAGCCGATGGACCGGCTGGTGTGCGGCGATGTCGGCTTCGGCAAGACCGAGGTCGCCCTGCGCGCCGCATTCGTCATGGCGATGACCGGGCGCCAGGTGGCCCTCATCTGCCCAACGACTCTGCTCACGCGCCAGCATTATTCGAACTTCGTCGAGCGCTTCCACGGCTATCCGCTCAATATCGGCCGGCTGTCGCGACTGGTTCCGGCCGCGGAGGCAAAGAGGACTAAGGAAGGCCTCGCCGCCGGCACGGTCGACATCGTCATCGGCACCCATGCGCTGCTTTCCAAAAGCATTGAGTTCAAACGGCTCGGGCTGGTGATCGTCGATGAGGAGCAGCATTTCGGGGTCGCCCACAAGGAGCGGCTGAAAGCGCTCAGGGCCGACGTCCACGTGCTCACGCTGACCGCGACGCCGATTCCGCGCACGCTGCAGATGGCGATGAGCGGTCTGCGCGAGCTGTCGGTGATCCAGACCCCGCCGGTCGACCGGCTCGCCGTCCGTACCTACGTCACGCCATGGGACCAGGTCGTGCTGCGGGAGGCGCTGCTGCGCGAGCATTACCGCGGCGGGCAGAGCTTCTTCGTCGTGCCGCGTGTCGCCGACCTGCCCGACATGGAGGAATGGCTGCGCGCGCAAGTGCCCGAGGTGAAGTTCATCACCGCCCACGGGCAGATGAGCGCGAGCCAGATCGAGGAGCGGATGAGCGCCTTCTACGACCGCAAATATGATGTGCTGCTGTCGACGACAATCGTCGAGAGCGGTCTCGACATCCCCAACGCCAATACGTTGATCGTCTACCGCTCGGATCGCTTCGGGCTTGCCCAGCTATATCAGCTTCGCGGCCGCGTCGGCCGGTCGAAGACCCGCGCTTACTCCTACCTCACTATGCCCGCCGACCGGTCAATCACCGAAGCGGCGCAGAAAAGGCTGCAGGTGCTCGCCGATCTCGACAGCCTCGGCGCTGGTTTCCAGCTCGCGAGCCACGATCTGGATATCCGCGGCGCCGGCAATCTGCTCGGCGACGAGCAGTCGGGCCACATTAAGGAGGTCGGCTTCGAGCTCTACCAGGCGATGCTCGAGGACGCGATCGTCGAGATGAAGGCCGGCGGCGTGCCGCAGCGCGACGAGTTCACGCCGCAGATCAGCGTCGACGCGCCGATCATGATCCCGGAGACCTACGTCCCCGACCTCGACCTGCGTATGGGCCTCTACCGCCGCCTCGGAGAGCTCGACGACCGGCCGGCGATCGATGCTTTCGCAGCGGAGTTGATCGACCGCTTCGGCGCGCTTCCGGAGGAAACCGCGAACCTGTTGAAGATCGTCGAGGTAAAGCTGAGCCTCAAACAGGCGATGGTCGCCAAGCTGGACATTGGACCCAGAGGCGCGGTGATCACCTTTGCCGACAGCGGCTTCTCCGACCTCGCGGGTCTGCTCGGCTATATCGAGCGACTGAAGGGCTCGGCCAAGCTCCGGCCCGACAGCAAGTTGATCGTCGCTCGCGACTGGCCGACGCCGGACGCCCGGCTCAACGGCGCGTTGCAGCTCGCGCGCGGCCTCGCCCGCGTCGCCGCTGCGGGAGAGAAAAAGGAGGCGGCGTAAGCAATCGTGCTTCGATACGCCATTTCGACAGCGCTCAATGGCTACTCAGCATGAGCGGATTTCCTATCGCCGCTCATCCTGAGTAGCGACTGAGTAAGCGAAGCGCACCGAAGGCGCGTATCGAAGGATTAGGCGGCCAGCTCGGCGTTGGCTGCGGTCACAAAGCGCGTCAGCTCTTCGTGGTTGAGCGCGCCCGCGCCGAGGAAGCCCTGGTAGAGGTCGCATCCCCACTCTGCGATCAGCGCCAGCTGCGCCGCGGTCTCGATCCCCTCGACGACAACCTTGAGCTGAAGCTCGCGCGCCAGGTGGATCAAGGCCTTGACGACGATCCGATCGCGCTCCCCGCCGACGAGGTCGGCGATCAAGCCGCGGTCGATCTTGATGGCGTCGAGCGGCAGCGAGGTGAGATAGGCAAGGCTCGCATAGCCCGTGCCGAAATCATCGACCGCGATCCTGATGCCCGCCTCGCGGAGCCTGTTGAGGCGCTCGGCCACGGCCTCGTGGTCGACCAGCAGCACGCTCTCGGTGATCTCGGCGGTGATGCGCCTGGGGTCGATCCCGGCGACCCGAATTTCGTCGAGCAGCCAGTCCTCGAAACCGGCGCGCGAAACGTCGGCGGGAAGCAGATTGATCGAAAGGTCGAGGCCCTTGAGAGCGCCTTCCCATGCCGCAGCGCAACGCAGCGCCTTGCGCTGGATGAGCCGCGACAGCCGCTCTTCGAGACCGCCCGCGGTAGCGCGTGCGAACAACAGCTGGGCGTCCGCCGCCATTGGCGATCGCGCCAGCGCTTCGGCGCCTACGACCCGCCCGGTCGAGGGTACGATCAACGGCTGAAAAAAAACATCGACCTGCTCGTGGCTGATCGCGCCTTCCAGCAGCAGATCACGCCGTGGGGCGGCGGGTAACGTTGCCCCTGTGTCCGAAGCCCGCCGGCCCCACTTACTCATGCCGTCCCAGGTCAACATATCTGCACCTAACCCCACTCATTGATGCGTCCGTCCCAGGCTGCACGCGAACCGGGGTAGCGAGGGGTCGTGGGCGCTGGAACAGCCTGTTCAGCCCGCGGTCCGAAACGGGACAGTGACCTTGGCGTTCGGAACTCCTATCTTGCAGCCATCTGAAGCTGACGAGGAGCGACGGGTTGAATGCCGATGCGGCCACTCCCGGCGGACTGAAGCCGGTGGACCTGGAGGGCCTCGGCATCGGGCTGCTGTCGTCGGGGACCGATGTCGCCGACGCCGCCGAATCCCTGCTCCGCCGGCGCTATCGGTTCGCCGATGCCGGTGCCGCCGAGACTTTGGTCGCGCTGGGCGGCGACGGCTTCATGCTCCAGACGCTGCATGGCATGCTCGAGGAGGGCTCGACCAAGCCGGTGTTCGGGATGAACCGCGGCACCGTCGGGTTCCTGATGAACGACTGGCGGCTCGACCAACTCTCCGAGCGCATCGCCGCCGCCAAGGCGATCCGCGTCGCACCGCTGCAGATGCGCGCGACCACGGTCGGCGGCGAAAACTTCACCTACGCCGCGATCAACGAAGTCTCGCTGCTGAGGGAAACCCGCCAGACCGCAAAGATCGAGATTTCGGTGAACGGCCGTGTTGCGCTTCCGGAGCTCGCCTGCGACGGCGTTCTGGTGGCGACGCCCGCAGGCTCCACGGCCTACAATCTTTCCGCGAGAGGCCCGATCCTGCCGCTGCAGGCCAAGATGTTGGCGCTGACCCCGATCAGTCCGTTCCGCCCCCGCCGCTGGTCGGGCGCGATCCTGCCCGACGACACCGCAGTCTGCTTCACCATTCTCGAGGCCAAAAACCGCCCTGTTTCGGCGGTCGCCGACCAGATCGAGGTCCGTGACGTTGCACGGGTCGAGGTCCGGCTCGACCGCGAGCGCTCGCTGACCTTGCTGTTCGATCCCGAACATGCGCTCGACGAGCGCATTACGATGGAGCAGTTCGCGACTTGATGACTTGCCTTTAGGGAAGCGTCCGCTATCTAGCCGCCACCTTCGAAAAAAGGCATTCCCCGGTAGCTCAGCGGTAGAGCGTTCGACTGTTAATCGAATGGTCGCCTGTTCGAATCAGGCCCGGGGAGCCATTCTTTCCATCCCGCTGGAATGACGAAGCGGCCAGACTGCATGCAGCCCGACCGCTCCGGCGAGGCGTGTTCGTGTCCGTTTAACTGGACCACCCCGCGCTTTCTTCAACTCCGATTTCGAATGCGCGCTCCAGAGGCCAGATCGCTTTGTCTCGTGGTGGGACGACTATCCGTCGGTCGACGCCATCAGACTCGCGTTGCCGCCGGCGGCCGTGGTGTCGATGCAGGTCACGCGCTCGGTCGCGAAGCGCGCGACATAGTGCGGGCCGCCGGCCTTGGGCCCAGTGCCAGAGAGACCTTCGCCGCCGAACGGCTGGCTTTCGACCACCGCGCCGATCTGGTTGCGGTTGACGTAGAAATTGCCGACGCGGGCATGCTCTTCGACATAGTCGCGGACGGTGTCGATCCGGCTCTGCAGGCCGAGCGTCAGGCCGTAACCGGTCGCGTTGATCGCCTGGACGACCTTGTCGAGCTCGTCACCGGCAAAACGGATCACATGCAGGATTGGGCCGAAATTCTCGTGATTCAATTGGCTTAGTGACTGAATCTCATAGAATGCGGGAGCAACGAAACAACCGTTTGCTGCCTCCTTCGGCGGCTTCAGCCGGCAGATCTTCCTCGCATTCTTGTCGAGCCACTCGAGATGCTCATCGAGGACTTTCTTCGCAGCCTCGTCGATGACCGGCCCGACGTCGGTGGCAAGGTCGGACGGATCGCCGACCTTCAGCGCTTCCATCGCGCCGCCGATCATCTTGATCATGCCGTCGGCGACATCCTCCTGGACGAACAACACCCGCAGGGCCGAGCAGCGTTGCCCCGCGCTCTGGAAGGCCGAGGAGATGACGTCGCGCGTCACCTGCTCGGGCAGCGCGGAGGAATCGACGATCATCGCATTCTGGCCGCCGGTCTCGGCGATGAACGAAATGATCGGCCCGTCTCGCTCGGCCAGCGTGCGGTTGATCGTGCGCGCCGTTTCGGTTGAGCCGGTAAAGACGATACCAGCAACCAGCGGATGCGCGGTCAGCGTTCCGCCGACGACTCTGCCCGAACCGGGTGCGAGCTGGACCACATCCTTGGGAATGCCGGCCTGATGCATCAGTTCGACGGCCAGAGCGCCGATCAGCGGCGTTTGCCCGGCCGGCTTGGCAATCACGGCATTACCGGCAGCCAGCGGCGCCGATGTCAGTCCCGTGAAGATGGCGAGCGGGAAATTCCACGGCGAAATGCTCGCGATCACGCCGCGACCATGCAGTCTGAGCTCGTTCTGCTCGCCGGTCGGGCCGGGAAGCGGCATCGGCCTTGTGAACTGGCGCCGGGCCTCGGATGCGTAGAAACGGAGAAAATCGACCGCCTCGCGCACTTCAAGGACAGCGTCGGGCAAGGTCTTGCCGCCTTCGCGGATGCACAGCGAGAAGAATTCCTCCGCATGTGCCTCGTAGAGGTCAGCGGTGCGCTCCAGCAACTTTGCCCGAGCTTCGCCGCCAAGCGCATCCCAGCCGACCTGTGCGGCGTGCCCGGCGCGAGCCATGCGATCAACCTCAGCCGCGGTCGCTTCAAAAGTCGTCCCGACTGTGACCCTGTGATCATGGGGCGATACGATCGCCCTGCCCTCGCCCTTCCCAATGCCCGGCTTGGCGCTCCAGCTACGGGCTTCGAGCGCTTTCAGCCGCTCGAGCAACGGCTCGCGCACAAGAGGGTCGCTGAGGTCGACGCCGGCGCTATTGCGGCGCTGCGCTCCGAAGAGTTCGCGCGGCAGGATAATCTTCGGATTACGCTTTGGCTCCAGCGCCTCCAGCTCCGCAACCGGATCCCGGACCAGATCGTCCACGGATACCTGCTCGTCGGCGATGCGGTTGACGAAGCTCGAGTTGGCGCCGTTCTCGAGCAGCCGCCGGACGAGGTAAGCGAGCAGCTCCTTGTGGCTTCCCACCGGCGCGTAAATGCGCACAGGCGTTTGCGCCTCGCCGATGTGCCGCTCGAGCTGCGCAAGCTCGGCATAGAGCTCCTCGCCCATGCCGTGCAGCCGCTGGAACTCGAACTCCGTGCCGTGCGCCAGCGCCTTCACCTGGCCGATCGTGTTCGCGTTGTGCGTCGCAAAGGCGGAATAGATGACATCGCTCGCGGCGAGCAGCTTGCGGGCGCAGGCGAGATAGGAGACGTCGGTCGCGGCCTTGCGCGTCCACACCGGATAATCGGGCAGCCCACCAACCTGGGCGAGCTTGATCTCGGTGTCCCAGTAAGCGCCCTTGACCAGCCGGCACATCAGCTTGCGGCGATGCGCGCGCGCCGCCTCGATGACCCAGTCGCACAAGGGTGCGGCGCGCTTCTGATAGGCCTGGATAGCGAGGCCGAAACCGGCCCATCCGTTCGCGAACAAGGCGTCGTCGGCAAGCAAAGCCTCGAATACGTCCATCTGCAGCTCGAGCCGGTCGGCTTCCTCGGCGTCGATGGTGAAATGGACATCCGCCTTCGACGCCTTCATCGCCAATCCCCGGACCACCGGGATGACGGCCGCGACCGCCTCGGCCTGGTGGGTATATTCAAATCGCGGGTGAAGCGCGGTTAGCTTGACCGAGATACCGGGCGATTTCCGGTACCCGCCCTTGGCCTCCTTCGCGATCCGGTCGAGCGCCTTCGAATAGGCCTCGGCATAGCGCTCGGCGTCGGCGAAGGTCTTGGCCGCCTCGCCGAGCATGTCGAAGCTGTGGCTGAGCCCCTGGCGGTGCTCGGGCTCGGCGCGCTTCAGGGCTTCATCGATCTTCCGCCCGAACACGAAGTTGCGGCCAAGGATCTTCATCGCCTCACGCACCGCGGTGCGAACCACCGGCTCGCCCAGCCGCCCGACCGCGCGGCCGAGCGCCGCCTTCCAATTGTCGGAGCGGTCGGCCGCGCCCTCCAGCACCTTGCCCGTCAGCAGGAGCGAGAAGGTCGCGGCGTTGACGAACGAGGAATCGGAGCGACCGAGCTTCTCCGACCAGTCGGGACCGGACAATTTGTCGGCGATCAGCTCGTCGGCGGTATGCGCGTCGGGGATGCGCAGCAGCGCCTCGGCGAGGCACATCATCGCGATGCCCTCGTCCGAACCAAGGTCGTAGGCATGGAGGAATGCGTCAACGCCGCTAGGCTTGTGGGCGCGGACGCCCTTGACCAGCGCTCGCGCGGTCGCACTCGCTTCGCCCAACTCTTCGTCGTTCAGCCGCGCCTGAGCGATGCGCTCGACAGCGGCGCTCTCCTCGTCAGGCCGGTAGGCGCGGTGAAGCGCCATGCGATCGATCGGCGCCACGGCGGCCCGCTCTACGCGGGCTGTCCGTGGCAATGCTTGTACTTCTTGCCCGACCCGCACGGGCATGGCGCGTTGCGGCTGACCGGGGCCTCGGCGACACCGCCATCGTCCCGGTGCGGCATCAAAGGCTGCGGAATGTTGAGCATCGGCGGCAAGTTTGGAAGGCGGCCCAGCGCCCCGGCATCGAGGTCCGCCGTGTCGTCGTCGGCGGAGAATGGATCGAGGTGCTGGGTAATGAAGTCGGGCAGCTGGGGCAGCGGCGGCGGCTCGAGCTGGATCTGCGCCTTCATCAGCTTGGAGGTCACGTCCTCGCGGATCGCGACCAGCAGCCGCTCGAACAGCAGGAAGGCCTCCTGCTTATATTCGTCGATGGGCTTCTTCTGCGCGTAGCTGCGGAGGTGGATCACCTGCCGCAGCGCGTCGAGCGTCGCCAGATGCTCCTTCCAGTGATGGTCGAGCGTCTGGATCAGCAGCTGCTTTTCGACCTCGTTCCAGCGCTCGCGCTCAACCTGCTCGAGCTTTGACGTCATGGCCTCATCGGCCAGCGCCTGCAGCCGCTCGGTGATCATCACCGGATCGACCGCTTCCTCCTCGATCCACTGATCGATCGGCGGCTGGAGCCCGAACACCTCGTCGATCGCTTCCTTAAGGGCGGGGATGTCCCATTGCTCGGGATAGGTGCCTTCGGGACAGCTGACCGCGACGATTGCCGCCGCCGTTTCGGCCCGCATGTCGACGATCGTTTCGCTGACGCTCTCGGCATCCATGATGTCTGCGCGCTGCTCGTAAATGACCTTGCGCTGGTCGTTCATCACGTCGTCGAATTCGACGACCTGCTTGCGGATGTCGTAGTTGCGCGCCTCGACCTTTTTCTGGGCGGTTTCGATCGCTTTCGAGATCCACGGGGAGACGATCGCCTCGCCGTCCTCGAGATTGCTCTTCATCAGCCGCGAGAACATCGTCTGCGGACCGAAGATTCGCAGCAGATCGTCATCGAGGCTGAGGTAGAATTTGGATAGGCCAGGATCGCCCTGGCGGCCGGAACGGCCGCGCAACTGATTGTCGATGCGCCGGCTTTCGTGGCGCTCGGTGCCAAGCACGTAGAGGCCTCCGGCGCCAAGCACCTGCTGTTTCTCGGCGATGATTTCGGCGCGGATCTTCTCCGCCTGTGCCTCATATTCGGGCGTTCCCTGGACCAGGTCCGGGGACTCGTCGAGCATCCGGAATTCGAGGTTGCCGCCAAGCTGGATGTCGGTGCCACGGCCGGCCATATTCGTCGCGATGGTGACCGCTCCGATGCGGCCGGCCTGAGCGACGATATGCGCTTCCTGCTCGTGGAAGCGGGCATTCAGCACCGAATGCTTGACCTCTTCCTTGTGGAGAAATTCGGACAGCATCTCGGACTTTTCGATCGACACCGTGCCGACCAGCACCGGCTGACCGAGCTCCTGCTTGACCTTGAGCTCCTCGGCGATTGCCGCGAACTTCTCCGGCATCGACTTGTAGAAGACGTCGTCCTCGTCCTTGCGCAGGACCGCCACGTTGGTCGGGATCGAGACCACGTTCATCTTGTAGATGTCGAAGAATTCGGGCGCCTCGGTCATCGCCGTGCCCGTCATGCCCGAAAGCTTCGGGTACATCCGGAAATAATTCTGGAAGGTGATCGACGCGAGCGTCTGGTTCTCGGGCTCGATCGCGACGCCTTCCTTGGCCTCGACCGCCTGGTGAAGGCCGTCCGACCAGCGCCGCCCCTCCATCATCCGGCCGGTGAACTCGTCGATGATGACGACCTTGGCGTCCTTGACGATGTAATCGATGTCCTTCTTGAACATGACGTTCGCCTTGAGCGCCTGGTTCAGGTGATGGACGACCTGGGTGTTGGCGACGTCGTACAGGTTGCGGCCCTCGATCAGGCCGGCATCCTCGAGCATGCGCTCGGCCTTCTCGGTCCCGTCTTCGGTCAGGACGACGCTTTTCTGCTTCTCGTCCTTGTCGTAATCGGCCTCGGTCAGCGTCTTCACCAGCGCGTCGACCGAGATGTACAGGTCCGACTTGTCGTCGGTCGGCCCGGAGATGATCAAAGGCGTCCGCGCCTCGTCGATCAGGATCGAATCCACTTCGTCGACGATCGCGAAATTGAACGGCCGCTGGACCATCTGCTCGCGAGAATATTTCATATTGTCGCGGAGGTAATCGAAGCCGAGCTCGTTGTTGGTCGCGTAGGTAATGTCGCTGTTATAGGCGGCGACCTTCTCCTGGTCGGTCATGTTGGGGACGATCACCCCGACACTCATTCCGAGAAAGCGGTAGATCTGCCCCATCCAATCGGCGTCGCGGCGGGCGAGATAATCGTTGACGGTGACGACGTGGACGCCCTTGCCCCCGAGCGCGTTCAAATAGACCGCGAGCGTCGCGACCAGCGTTTTACCTTCGCCGGTCTTCATCTCGGCGATCTCGCCGCGGTGGAGGGCGATGCCGCCGATCAGCTGGACGTCGTAATGGCGCTGGCCGAGCGTCCGGATCGCCGCTTCGCGGACCGTGGCAAAGGCTTCGGGGATCAGCTCGTCGAGCTTTTCGCCATTGGCCAGGCGTTGCCGAAAAACCTCGGTCTGGCCCTTAAGTTCGTCGTCGCTCAGCGCCGAAATATTGGGCTCGAAGCCGTTGACCGCTTCGACATATTTGCCGAGCCCGCGGACATAGCGGTCGTTGGCCGATCCGAAGATGCTCTTTGCCACTGCGGCGAACATGAAAATTCCTTATATGCCCGCGCGTTCAGGATCGGGGAAACCTCTCGCGGACGCGACTGGGAAACTGTCGGCGGCGATGTAAGGAGCCCCCTGTTGCTAGTCAATTAAAGGGCGGCTGGACACGCGCGGGCTCGAAGGGACCGAACCGCCCATTGGATGAACGTCATCCCCGCGAAAGCGGGGACCCAGTTGTTGTTTAGCTAGGTTCCCGCTTTCGCGGGAATGACGTAGCGTTTGTTGCTATTTTAGCCGGCGCTCGACTTCGCCTCGGTGCCGAGATAGCTCTCAAGCCACTGCTGTATCTGGCTGCGCGGCGCCGCGCCGACCTTCTGCGCGACCGGCTGGCCGCCCTTGAACAGCAGCATGGTCGGGATGCCGCGAACGCCATAGCGGCTCGGCGTATCGGGATTCTCGTCGATATTAAGCTTGGCCACGGTGACCTTGTCGCCGAGCTCGCCGGCAATCTCCTCGAGCGCCGGGCCGATCATCCGGCACGGGCCGCACCATTCCGCCCAGAAGTCGACGAGGACGGGGCCTTCCGCGCCGAGGACGTCGGAAGCAAAACTCTGGTCGGTGACGGTCGTGGTGGCCATGGCGAGCGACTCTCCTGTAGCAGCAGCTTAAAAGCGATATGGGCGCTCCTATCGCGCCTCTCAAGGCATCAGTTCGATGAGTTTCGGGCCGGCTGTGTACAATAGGGAAGCGCTCACCCGCCGCCCCGGAAAGATGACCTGAAGCGCCTCTGCATAGGCTGCCATTTGCGCGCGGTGGGAGTTCGGAATCGCCGCCTCGTTGGGGGGCACTCTGCCTGTTTTGAAGTCGATCACCGAGAGGTGCGTATTGCTGACGAGAATCCGGTCGACCGTACCAGCAATCACACGTCCGTCAGGCAGTGTTGCCGCGAGCGGCGCTTCGGCGAGCGACCCCGGCCCGAACAGAGAGGCGAAACGCGGATCGGACAAGATGCCACAAACCTGTTCGACGATCTCAGCGCGTACTGCGGGGTCGGCGACACCGGCCGACCGTTCGAGCCAGCGATCCGCCGCCGCGGCCCGCGCGCTGGCCTCGACCCCCGGCAGACGCTCGAGCAGCTGGTGAATCCACGTCCCGCGCAGCGCTGCCGCGCGCATAGTCTCGCTGGGCGGAGGCGCACTCTCATCGTCCACGGCAATCGCCGACGGAGCCAACGGCCGCGGCGGCCGTGATTCCGGTGGGGCTGGCTTTTTGGCCCAATCCGGAACCGCAATCGCGGGCGGCTCGACCTTCGCCGTCCGTCGCATCGCCCCCGCACCGGCATCCTGGCCATAGCGCAGGCTCACATGTTCCTCACCAAGTGCGGCGATTGGCGCCATCGACCGCTCGACGATCGCGTGCCAGCTGGTCGGCGGCCGCGGGTCGGAGCCGTCTTTCTTCGCCTTGGGCATGACCCCGCTGACGATCAGCCGGTCGGCGGCGCGGGTCATCGCCACATAGAGCAGCCGCAGATGCTCCTCGGCATCGCGCTGCTCCTCTGCGGCAATGACCTCCTCGAACGGCGCGACGCGCTCTTCCTTCCTGGGTCGCAGCAACGGGGCCATTCCGGCGCGCTCGACCTCGATATCAACGGTCAACGGCGTCCGGCCCAGTTTCGCCGGATCGGCTGTCGCGTCGGCGAGTATCACGACTGGCGCCTCGAGCCCCTTGGCGCCGTGGACGGTCATCACCCGCACTTCGTTGGCGGGCGCGCCCGGATCGCGCTGAACGTCGACCGTGCCGCGCGAAAACCACGACAGGAAGCGGTCGAGCGAGGCGACCTCGTTGCGCTCGAATTCGAGCGCGCTGTTCATCAACTCGTCGATCGCATCGCGCGCGGCCATTCCAAGCCGCGAATATAGACGACGCCGCCCCTGCATCGGGCCCGACAGGATCGTCTCCAGAAATTTCGATGGCGGCGTGAAGTCGGCTATCCGCATCAGCTCGGCCAACGCCGCATGCGCTTCCGGGAATTCCGCCGCGCGCTGCCGAAGCTCGCGCCACAGCGAACCCTTCCGTCCGTAGGCGAGGGCACACAGTCGCTCCTGGTCCCATCCGATCAGCGGCGAGACCAGCAGGCAAGCAAGGCTGAGATCGTCATTCGGCTGAACCGCGAACTTGATCGCGGCAAGCAGGTCCTGCACCGCGAGCGGCTCGTGCAGGTGGAGGCGATCGACCCCTGCCACCGGCACTCCAGCGGAAAACAGCCGCGCGACGATCAGCGAGGCAAGCTGACCGCGGCTCCGCACCAGCACCAATATGTCGCCGGGCGTCAGCGGCCGCCCCGTCGACGCGAGCACCGGCGCTTCCTCGACCATCAGCCGGATTCGTTCCGCGAGGACATCGGCGTAGTGACGGTCGCGCAGCGACACCCAGCGCTCCTCGCCTTCGTCGCTGTCGTCGGGCGATTCCCCGACCGTGAATGGCTGCCACAGCTCGACCGACCCCGGGCGGTCGGCATGATGAGCGCGATGAGGCGGCGTCGGCGAATCGAGCGCCAGCGCCGCCGGGCCAACGCTGCCGATCACGGCATCGACGACATCGAGCACCGGCTGCGCCGAGCGAAAGCTGGCGGCGATCGAAAGGTCGCGAAATTCCTGCGCCCGCTCCTGGTAGCTGAACAGGTCGTCGCCCGTGCGCATCGAGGCAGCGCGCCGTTTGAACATCTCGCGCGCTTCGCGGAAGCGCTTGGGATCGGTCCCCTGGAAGCCGTAGATGGCCTGCTTGAAGTCGCCGACCATGAACAAGGTTCGGGTCCGCCGCTCGCTCTCGCTTGACCCGCTGAAAAACTCCTCGACCAGCCGCTCGATGATTTCCCACTGCGCGGCATTGGTGTCCTGCGCCTCGTCGACCAGCACATGGTCGACCTGCCGGTCGAGCTTATAGCGCACCCATTCGCCCATGCCTGTCTGCGCCAGCAGCGACCGGGTCCATTCGATGAGGTCATTGAAATCAGCAACGCCGGCCGAGCGCTTGGCATGCGTGTAGGCTGCGGCGAACGCCTGTCCCGCCCGCAGCCCCGCGGCGATATCGGCGGCGAGCCTCGCGCCGTTCTGGATGCGCAGCAGATCGCCGATCAGAACCGCGAGGCGGCCGGCGTGGGTTTCATAATGCGGCTCGGCCTTTGACTGGCCGGCCGAAACCCGAAGCGTGCCTTTGTCGGTCAGAACGACCTTGCGCAGCCCGCCGAGGGAAGCAGCGCGCTCGATCGGCGTAAGCGCCAGCCATCCGTCGATGACGCTGGCGTGTCCCAGGCCGGTCTGCGCACCCCATTTGCGGTTGGCTTCGGCGACGGCGCGCAGCAGGTCGCAGTCGAACCCGCCGTCGCCGCAGCGATGCGCGATATATTCCTCGACCGATTCATCGGGCAGACCCATCAACCGCCGGATCGCCGGCTCGATGCCCTCGCGCGACCCAAGCGCCGTCATCGCTTCCGGCTTGCGCGCGCACGCCTGGAGATATTCGACGGCGCCGGTTTCGCTCAGGCGCCGGCTGAGGCACTGGACATCGCGGATCAGCGCGGCGTCGCCCGTCGCCTCGGAATGCGTCATCAACTCGGCGAGCGTGCGCCGCACCAGCTCCTGCTCGGCGCGGCCTTCGATCGGCTGGAAACCCGGCACGATCCCGGCCTCCGCCGGAAAGGCGGCTAGCAGCCCTTGAGCGAAGGCGTGGATCGTCTGGATCTTGAGCCCACCCGGACAATCGAGCACCCGCGCGAACAGCTGCCGCGCATGCTCACGGGTCACGGGATCGTTCGATTCGCCGAGCGCCAGCAGGTCGGTGCCGAGCTCGCTGTCCTTCAATCGCACCCAGGCCGCCAGACGCGCGCCGATGCGGTTGGCCATTTCCGCCGCCGCGGCCTTGGTGAAGGTCAGGCACAGAATCGATTCAGGCCGCGCGCCCTTGAGCAGCAGCCGCAGCACACGCGCGGTCAGCACCTGGGTTTTGCCGGTGCCGGCCGACGCCGACAGCGCCGCATGCACCGCAGGGTCCGAGGCGAGCGCCTGCTCGCCTTTGAGTTCGGGGAGAGTCTTGAGCCGGATCCTCATGCGGCTTCCAATGCGGCGCGCGCCGCCATAGAGAGCGAGCGATGAGCGACGACGACACCGATAAAGCCAACGAGCAGCGCCGCGCCAAGCTGGTCAAAGCGGGGGTCGCGGTCGGTGTCGGCTCGGCCGCAATCGTGGCGGCCCTGCTCTACGCCTCCAAGGTCAAGAAAAAGCCGCGGCGCTAGATTCATTTGCGGCCGTACCATTCTTCCAGCCGCATCAGCTGGTCGTAATCGCCGTAGGGCGCATAAGCGGGGTTGAGCTTGGCGGTGAACGGCTCGTTGCCGGTCAGCCACCGGCCCACGGCTTCGGCGAAATTGCGATAAGCGTGATCGAGGAACTCGCCGGGCTGCATGTCCTTGTCAGGGCACATCAGCCGCCCAAAGGTGCCGCGGTACCGGGCGAGCGACCAATATTCGAACGCCTCGGGATCACCGGTCGCGCCTTCGAAGCCGCCGGCCCGGCCGATCAGCCCGAGCAACCCGAGCTGCAGCGCAAAGCCTTCGTTGACGGCTTTGTATGATGGCGGCTGGCCGGTCTTGTAGTCGATGATTGCCAGGTTGCCGTCGGCAAGCTGGTCGATCCGGTCGGCGCGGCCGTGGACGGTCACGCCAGCAACCACCGCCTCGCCGCTGACCTCGGCCATTAGCGGCCGCCGTCCTTCCGCCCGGTTGTTGCGTTCGAGTTCCGCCACCCAGTCGATCGCTTCCAACAGCCGCGGCGCCCACAAGGCGCGCAACATCGGGTGGATCGTCCCTTCCGCCAGCAGCCGTTCCGCCCGGGCGAGGAGCTGGTCCGGGTCGCAATCGTCGTGCTGCAACCATTCTTCGAAGACCTTGTGGACGGCCTCACCCTTCCACCGGGCATTATGGTCCGCGTCGACCGGGTCGATCGAACGAAGCTTCAGGATCGCCTGCGCGTAAAAAGCGAAGGGATCGGCCTTCAGCCGATCGACGGCAGTGACCGAGATCCGCTCGGGCCGTTGCTCAGCGGGGGGAGACGGCGCGGGGCGATCGACCGGTAGCGGCGCGCCGGGATCGTTGAGCGCGCTAACCAGCCGCTCCAGCACGTGATCGCGCGGCAAGCCGCCGCTCATCGCGTTGAGCCGGAGCAGGAAGCGCGAAGCGATTGTCGGCGATTTTGAATCGCGCCGGGCGCGCGTGATCAGCACTTCGGGAGCACCGAGCGCGCTCGCGAAATCGTGGGCGGCTAGCCCAATGCGGCTCTCCAGCGTCGGCATGCCGAGAGCCGCGCGGATTTTCGGCGGCAGCCACGGGTCAGGCGCGGGCAAGGCCGGCCACACGCCCTCATTCAAGCCGCCGAGCACGACCAGGTCCGCACGCTGCAGCCGCGCTTCAAGCAGGCCCCAGATGAAGACACGCGGATGGCCCCCATAAGGCGGCCGCACCGCCCGCCCTTCGAGCAGCTGGCGCAACAACGGCACGGCTTCTTCGGCCGCGACGATGAGTCCCCGCGCGGCGTCCGACGCTTGCAGCTCGGCGAGTAGCTCCGCCGCCATTCGCCCGTCGGGCCCACGCCAGGCGCGGTCGCCGGCAAGCGCCTGCGCGGCGGCGGAAAGCGCCGCGGCAAGCTCAACGAGCGACAGCGGCTCGGCCAGCAGGCCGTCGAGCTTCTCAACTTGCGGTCGCACTCGGTGCCACTGGAGCAGCGCGCCGAAATGTGCGTCGAGACCTGCGATGCCCGCGGCCGGTCTGGGCCCGCGAAGCTTCAGATCGAGCGCCCGGACCGCCTCAAACCAATCCAGCCGCTCGTCGCCTTCTCCGCCGACCAGCGGATGCTTGAGCAAAGCGAGCAACGGGACCGGTGCCAGTTCCTCGGCGGCGGCCCCCGCAATGCCTGTTTCCGAAAGCGCTTTGCCCGCGCTATCAGCGGCTGCAATGTCCCAGCGCGCCAGCAGCGCCGACACACGCGCCGCGAGCTGCCGGTCTGGGGTCATCAGCGCCGCCGTCTTCCCCGGCGTCTCCAGCGCCTCGCGCAGCGCCAGCGCAATAGCCTGGGCTTCGGCGGCGGGCCCCGGCAGCTCCGCCAACCGGATACCGGCCAACCGCCGCTCAGCCGCCTTCAGCGTCTCCCATTTGTGCGAGAATTTGGGCGCGGCCATCGCATTGGCCACCGCCCGCCCACGCGCCGGTGAGGAGGCCCCGTCGCCCGACCTGCGCCAAGGCTGCACCTCGCCCCGCGCGACCCCAAGCCGGTCGAGCAGGAGCTTCAGCTGGAACTGCGGGTGGTTGGCCTCCCCGCGTCCGTCCTCATCCGGACCGAGCGCGTCCCATTCCTCGTCTGGAAAGACCTTCGCCAGCCACAGCCCGGGCAACACCACCATGCCTTCCGGCATCCGCGCGACCCGCGCGACCAATGCCGCCACCGCCGGCGCCGCGGTGGTGATGCCTGCCGCGACCGTGAAGCCGGACGGTGGTTCGTGCCTCCACCGCTCGGCAAGCTGGCGCAGCACGCGGTTGCGCCGCTCGGCAAGGTCGATGAGTCCATCAGCAGCGAGCAGTGCCGGCCAATTTTCGTAGATCAGCTTGAGCTTCTCGAGCGACTTCTCCCAATGCAGCGCAAGATCGGGCGTCTCGGCAACAGCGTCCTTGAGCCGGCGCGGCTCGATCTCCTCGATCAGCAGCGCATCGAGCGCCCGCGCCAGATCAGCGGCGAGACGCAGGCTTTCAGCGCTCCCTTCCCCCCGGACGAGCGCTGCCAGCCTCAGCAGCCGCTCGGTCGCATCAATTGCCGGCGGCAGCACGTCATCCACGCCGTCGAGCGCGCCGCCGATCCGCTCGTTCAGCTCGGGATCGCCAACCGGGATCAATCGCGGCAGCAACAGGCCGCTGCCGCTCTGCCGGACGAAGGCGTCGGTCACGGCGCGCACCGCGCGATTGTTCGGCAGCAGGATGCGGCCTTGGGCGAGACCCAGCGGCTCCTTCCCGAACCGCGCGATCAGCCCGGCGGCGAGCGCGTCGGCGAACGAGCGGTGCGACGGGATGGTGAAGACCGCCGGGCGGTCAGGCATTCTCTAGGGCCGATTCCGTCATCGGGATCGACTGGGGCGTGCCGACATCGAACCACAGCCCCTGGTGGACGGCGCCGAACGCCCGGCCCTCCCCGATCGCCCGGTCCCACAGCAGGTTGGTCGAGAACGGCCCTTCCGGCGCGTCGCGCAGCAGCCGCTTCGAAGCCATCTGGATGCCGGTGAACACGAACGGCGCGACGCGGCTGCGCTCGCGCCGGCGGATGCGCCCGGCGCGGTCCATGTGAAAGTCGCCCATGCCCTTGTGGCCCAGCGCACGCGCCTGCGGCACCAGCAGCAGCAGCGCATCCATCTTCGCATCGTCCCATTGCGAGGCGAGCAGCTTGATCGTGTCGGCGGGCCCGTCGAGCCACAAATTGTCGCTGTTGAGCGCGAGGAACGGATCGCAGTCGATTAGCGGCGCGGCTTTGATCAGCCCGCCGCCAGTCTCCATCAGCAAACCCCGCTCATCGGAGATGACCACTTCAAGGCCGTGGGCGCGCGACGCGAGATGGGCTTCGAGCGCATCCGCCAGGTAATGGACGTTGACCACGACCTTCCGGACGCCGGCGGCGCGCAATCTCTCAAGCACATGGTCGAGCAGCGCCTTGCCGCCGACCTCGATCAGCGGTTTGGGCTTGGTCGCGGTCAGCGGCCGCATTCGCTTGCCCAGCCCCGCGGCCATGATCATCGCCGTGTGGGGCACTTTTGCCGGAACTTCGGCCCGCAATCGCAGCGCTCGCTTGGCGGTGCTCACGCGGCCTCCATCCATGGTTCGCGGCGCTGCTCCGCCCGAACGTTGGCATCGAACCAGTCGCGGACCGGCTTCAGATGCGGCTGGGCGAGGTCGCGTTCGAGCAAGCCCCACATGCGGGGCTGAAAACGGCGGTAGCCGGGCTTTTTGTCGCGCTTCCACAGCCGCGTGAAGACGCCGAGGATGCGTGCGTTGCGCTGCGCCGCCAGCGCCCAATAAGCGCGCTCGAATGCATCCCCATGGCCCGTCGCCGCAACATAGCGGTCGATCATCGCTCGCTCGATCGCTTCGGGGACGTCGCGCCGCGCGTCCTCTAGTACCGACGTGAGATCGTAAGCGGAGTGACCGGCAAGCGCGTCCTGGAAGTCGAGCAGGCCGAAATGCGCGACGCCGTGGCGGCCCTCGACCAGCATGATGTTCTCGGCGTGATAGTCACGCAGCACCGTCACCGGGCCCAGGCCATCGTCGGCAACCGGGCCAAGCACCTCGCTCCACGCCGCGCGATAGGCGCCCACGTCGACCTCGGCGCCGACCGCGGGGCAATACCAATCGGTGAAAAGCGATAACTCGTCGAGCCATTGCTCGAGACCGTGCGGCTTGAGGCCGGGCATCGGCGGGTGGCCATGGAGATGGACCAGTATATCGGTGGCCAGCGCGTAGAGCTCGCGCTCGCGGGTCGGGTCGTTGTCGAGCGTTTCCCGCAGCCGTGCGTTCCCGAAATCGCCGAGCAGCAGCAGCCCCTTGTCGAGGTCGCGCGCAAGGATCTCGGGCGCGCTGAGGCCCCTGCCGATCAGCCACTCGGCGACGGCGATGAACGGGCGCGGATCCTCATGCGGCGGCGGCGCGTCCATCAGGACCGCGCTGCGACTACCATGAACCACCCGGAAGTAGCGGCGGAACGAGGCGTCGCCGGCCAGCGGCAGGATTTCGGCGCCTTCCCAGCCGGATGCGGCAAGGAAACCGGACGCATGGGGCGGCGGAGTCATCGGGGAGGCCATCGGCCCTCCCATGACGGGGGCACCTCGGCTGTCAAGATTCTCTCGCCGTCCTGCCCGAACTCGAGCGATAGACGGAGCGCACCCGGCCAGGCGCGCGCTCCGGCCCGTTCGGGCCACTCGATCAGCAGCACCGCGTCGGCCGCGGCGTCGAGCCCGAGCTCTTCGATCTCCGCCGCATTCTCGATCCGATACAAATCGACGTGCCAGACCGCCGGCTCGATATCCTCATAAGGCTGGATGATCGCGAAACTGGGGCTCGGCACCTCGCCGTCATGCCCAAGCCCGGCGATGAAGCCACGCGCAAGCGCCGTCTTCCCCACCCCGAGCGGCCCGGACAGGGTGATCACGTCGCCGGGTCTTGCCGGACGCGCCAAATCCGCGCCGGCGGCGGCCGTCTCCTCTTCGCTTCGCAGGATCATCGAGTGCCGCGCGGGACGGTAAGAATAACCGTCGTGCCCCTTCCCTTCTCGGATTGGAGCTCGACCGTGCCGCCGTGGGCCTCGATGAACTGCTGGGTCAGCGGCAGGCCAAGGCCGAGCGCTGCCTCCCCTCGGACTCCAGCTTCGGCGACGCGGTCGAAGCGATCGAAAACGCGCGGCAGGTCGCCGGCGTCGATTCCGGTTCCGTTATCGCTGATGCGGATCACCGCCTGCTTCTTGTCGCCGTCCGCCGACAGCGAGATTTTCCCCTTGCGGTCGGTGTAAGCGATGGCGTTCCGGAGCACGTGCTCAATTGATTCTCGCAGCCGGCGGGCGTCGCCGAACACGTGGCCGGCACCAGCCGAGATGTCGACGTCCAGCTTTTGCGCTTTCTCCGCCGCGCGCGGTTTGGCAGTCTCTGCGGCGGCCCGGCACAGTCCGCCGATGTCGACCCGCTCCTTCTCGAGCGCGACGCCGCGCGTGTCGCCGGTGGTGAGGTCGAGTACATCGTTGATCAGCTTGGACAGACGATCGACCGATTCCAGGATCGCACTGACATAGTCGTTGGCCTTGGCGCTAAGCTCCCCGGCATAGCCGCCGCCGAGCAGTTCGGCGAAGCCGCCGATCGACGTCAGCGGAGTCCTCAGCTCGTAGCTCATGTTGGCGACGAAATCGGTCTTGACCCGGTCGGTTTCTTCGAGCGCGGTCGCGCGTTCGCGCAGTGCCGCCTCGATCCGCGTCGAGTCGGTCACGTCGACCATGGTCAGAAGCGCGTTTCCGTCGGGCAACGGCACGGCGGCGAACTGGAAGTGCCGGCCATCCGTCATCGAAATCCGGCCACTCGACGACTGCCGCTCGTTGGTCGTCTGGCGGACCATCTCGCGGATCTGCGCCGCGGCGGTCGGGTTGACCAGCTTGCGCGCCATTGCCGGGACCAGCTCGTCGACGCGGGGATGGCTCGCCAGCCAATCCTCTTCGAGTTCCCAATCCTCGATGAAGCGGCGGTTCCAGGTATAGAGCCGGCCATCGCTGGCGAACACGCTGATCGCCTCATAAAGATTGTCGAAGGTCGCCGCCCGTACCCGCAGCAGGGTGTCGCGGGCGGACGCGAGCCGCAGCTGTTCCGTCCGGTCTTCAAGGAACAGCCTGAGCCCGCCGTCGGGGAGTGGCTGTACGACCACTCGTATGTGGTCGCCGGCGGGCAGCATCCACTCTTCCTCGATGACTTCTTCGGCGCTGGTGAACCAGCCGCGCCGCTCCTCCTTCCAGGCCGGGAAGTCGCGGGCTTCGGGCAAGCGCTGCTCGTCGCGCATCCGCTCGATGACGTGGTCGAACTCGGGATTTTCGGCCAGCCATTCGGGGTCGAGCCGGGCCATGGCGGCAAACGGCCGGTTGAAAAAGCTGAGACTTCGGTCGGCGTCGAACTGGGCCGTGCCCGCCGTCATCCGATCGGCGAGTTCGCGCTGCGATTCAATGTGCCGGGCGAGTTCGGCCCGGGCCTCTTCCAAATCCTGGACGTCGAGCGCGAAGCCGGCGACAGCTCCGGTCGACAGCGGCACGTCGACAAGGCGCAGCATGCGCCGCTCGCCGCGGATGATCGCCGGCTGCATCCGCAAGACCACACGGCCGCTCGACTGCGCTTTCTTCGCGCGAGCCAGCGGGCTGTCGTCGCCCTCGGCATCGATCAGCTCGGCGCCGCGTTCGATGACTTCCGCGGCGTCGCGGCCTTCAACGGCGTGGACGAACGCGCTGTTGACCAGCCCGAGCCTCAGGTCCGGACCGCGATACCACATCGGGAACGGCGCCGCTTCGATCACCTGGGTCAGCGAATTCACCGCGGCTTCGGTCTGCCGCAGCCGAAGCGCGAGCTTGGCGCGCTCCTCCTCGGCCGCGCTGACATCGACGAACCACAGCAGCAAAGTCCCGGCCGGCTCGCCGGGCGGAGCCGGGCCTCCGCGAACGTCGAATGCTCGGCCAGTGCCTTGTGTCCGCAGCTGGCACGTCACTCGCCCCGCCGATAATCGGGCGGCTTCGATCATTGCGCCGAGCGCCTCGAGATCCTCCGCGACGATACCGCTACCGTCCTTCGTGAGGTCGGACAGGACCGCCGGCTCAGCCTCTAGCCCGAGCTCGCGGACGAGCCGCCCGTCGGCCTCGATCCGGCCATCGGACCGGACGACCAGCGGCCGCGAAGGCATGAGCTCGAGCAGGCGCGAGTGCGCGCGAGCGGTGTCCAGCACGCTTTGGGCGAGTCGATAGCGGCGCGCGGCAATGACCGCGATCGCCGCGGCAAGCGCAAGCCACAGCAGGGCAAGCGCTCCAACCGCCAGGCTCCCAACGCTGAACGCCCCCATGATCCCGCGCAACTCCCTGAGACTTGTCATAAGGCCAGGGCGACCAAAAGGAAGGTGTCGAGGCGGCGATGTTCGAGAGTCGAGTTCCGCCGCACGCAACAGGTCCATGGAAAAAGGCCCCGCCGGTGAGGGCGAGGCCTTGATCTTCTTAGGAGCCGATCGTCAGCCGCGCTCGGGATCTGCCGGAGACGCGACTGACTCTCTTAATAATTGAGCGTGACGCCGGCATAGAAGAAACGACCCACCGGGCTCGCGACGGTCCCGCTCTCGGTGCCGAGCAGGTCCAGCGGCGGCAATTGATCCAACACGTTGTCGACACCGACGTACAGACGATATTTCTTCGTCGGATTGATATCGAGCCGCACGTCGTGGAACGTCAGAGCCGGGTACCAAATGCGCGGGAAGGCGTCAGGATTCGTCGGCGGACGCCCCTGCAGCGAGTGCTGCGTCTCGTACGCACCGATGGTCTGCTTGCCGACGTAGCGCATACGATAGCCCAGGTTGAACTTGCTGAACTCCAGGTTTGCCGACAGCTGTCCCTGCCACGCAGGGTCGCCCAATTCACTGAGAATACGATCCCTAAATCCGGGATTGTTGACGTCCGCATATTGGTTCTTCTTGAACGTATTGGTCACGATGCCACGCAGGCTGAGCGTGGTGCCGTTCGCGATGAGGTGTCGGTAAGCCAAGTCGAAATCGATTCCGCTCGTGACGAGCTTGGCGAAGTTGAACGAGGTGATCAGCACCGAAGGTCCGGTAGGGGTCAGGGACACGGTACCGCCGCCATGATTCACGTCGGACTGGCCCGCAAACGTTCCGTTCGGATTCCGGAAAACCACGGCGCAATAGGGGTTATTGATCCCCGTAGTGCTATCATAACACAGGTTGATGATCGTCTGTCCGGCGAGAGCGGAGATGACGTTCTTCACCTTGATGCTGTAATAATCGACCGTCAGCTGGAACCCCGGAATAACCCGCGGCTGCAGGATTGCGCCCACGGTCAGGCTGGTTCCACGCTCTTCTCTAAGCGCGATATTGCCCTGATTATTTGCGGAGATTCCCGATGCAGGCCGGTTCGTGAACGGTTCGGTCGTCCCATTGAACGTCTGCGTGGTGGGAACGCCGGCGGCCAGACAGTTCGCAATGCGCACCGACTGCCCGTTCACGATGGGGCCGTTGTTGATGTTCTGCTGTCCGCACGGATCGACGAGCCCATTGATGAAGGTTTGGGTCGCCGGCGAAAAGAGATCGCTCTGCGTCGGGGCCCGCACTGAACGGGCGAGGCCCGCGCGGAAGCGAAGGTCCCGGATGGGCGCATAGACGCCGCTGATGTTCCAGGCCCACACGCCGCCGGTCTTGCCGATGTTATAGTGCGAGTAGCGGGCGGCGCCGTCGAGAGACAATTCCTGGGCGAAGCGCACGTTCTTGAGGATGGGCAGGCTGATCTCGCCGAACCCTTCCGCGACCTTCAGGTCCGGCGGACGGAAATCGGGAATCACGTTGAGGAACGTGCACCCACTGGTTCCGCAGGCGATGCTCGACGTGATCGGGTCATAAGCCGCGAACGCCGTCTCCTTGCGATATTCGCCACCGAGCACGAAAGCTATCGGTCCACCCCACAGCGAGAAGAGCTGCGAGGAATCTCCAGACACATAGGCGATGCCGTCGTAGAGGTTCGCTCTCTGCTTACGCGATGAAGTGTACAGGACATAGTTCAGCGCCGCCTGCGAGGGCGCGCCGTTGCCGAAAAGGTTAAGCGGAACGCATGCCGGATCGTCGTTCGTCGTGCTTGCGTCGGCATTGATTCCGCAGACGATCTGCCCGGAGCTGTTACGCACCGCGTTGATCGCGTTTGCATAGTGCGAGCGAAGGATGTTCCCCTTGGTCTGATAATAAGTATTGAGACCGCCATAGTTGAGCGAGACCTCATATTTCCAGTCGCCGTTGAATGTACCGGTGACGCCGGCGACGACTTGATAATTATCGCGCTTGTGCAACTCGCCGCGACCGGCGAAATCGATATCGAACCGCTGCGCGCTGAAGCAGCGTGGGGTGCCGACCGCTGCCAAGCAGGCGTTGGTTTGCGCCGTTGAAAGCGCCGGTCCTATAGCCGTGTTCACGACACTCAGAGCCTGCGAGGTAAGGAACGGGTTCAACGTGCTGAATGTGTTGTTGAAGAAGGTCGGCTGACCCTCCTGATTGGCATCGACGCGGACAAACTTCGCTTCGATAAAGGGCGAAAATGCGTCCGAGACATCATAATGCGCCAGCAGGTTTATCGCCTTACGGGTGACACCGGGTTCGAGCATACCGCTCAACCGCAGCGACGAGCCCAAACCACCGACGCAGTTGCTCGATCCAAATGGCCTTAGGTCGGTGATGCACGGGTTCGGGATCAGCGTCCCGTTCTGCGTGAACACATACGTCGTGCCGAACTGAGCAAGCGGATTGGTGCTGCCGATGTTGGGAAGTCCCGAGCAGGCCGCGGCGCGGCGCGCGGCGAATGCCGCGGCAGACTCGCCCACCGCTGCGACGGTCGGGCAGCTCGCGGTAAGGAGTCCGCCTTCCGAGATATTGTTGTTGAAAATGCCCGTCAGGAATGTCGTGTCCGGAATTCCATTGCCGGTCGAGGGCTCGGCGGGCTTGCACGCCACCGTGACGGTGCCCACCAAGCAAGTACCGGTAAGCGGGCCAGCGGCCGAGTTGAAATTTTGACCGGTATTCTCGGTTGCGTTGAACTGGTGCCGCCCGCTGAAGGCGCCGGTCTGCTCATCGCGGTCGGTGAAATACAGAGTGTCCTGTTTGGCATATTCCGCGGCGACCGCGACGTTGGCGCGGCCATCGAGGAAATTCCTGCCGGCGACGACGCTGACGTATTTCGATGCACGATCGTTGCGGGAGGAGATGCCGTACTGTCCGCTCACACGGACTCCCTGGAAATTCCGCTTCAGGACGAAATTCACCACGCCCGCGACCGCGTCAGAGCCATAGATCGCGGAATTGCCGCCGGTAACGATATCGGTGCGGTCGACCAGGTCGACCGGAATGGTATCGACATCGGGACGATTGATGCCTGGAGTGGCGGTAACAACCCTGCGGCCGTTTACGAGAACGAGTGTCCTCGCCGTGCCGAGGCCCCTGAGATCGAGGGCGTTGATGCCCGAGGTGCCGATGAACCGAGTCGAGTTCGCCTGGGTAAAGGTCGCGCGAATCTGGGGCAACTCGGCCAGCTTGTCGCCGAGGGACACGTTGCCTTGCGAAAGATCTTGAAGTGCGACGGAAGTGACAGGCACCGCCGACGTCAATGTCGGACGATTGATGCGCGTGCCCGTGACCACAATCGCCTCGCCCTTCGTCGGGGTTTGGCCCTCGGCTTTCCGTGCATCGGCAACACATTGGTCATGCTGCGGACCCGCGGGGATCTGGACGCAGGGCGCAGGTGTCGGGTCCTGGGCAACAGCGGCAGCGGCAGCGGCAGCGGCAGCGGCATGGGACGGCGTGGCAATGCCAAGCGCAAGCGACCCAAAGGAAACGGACGATAGAGTAGCAAAACTGATTCTGCGCATTGGGAACCCCCTGATCACAAGGTGACAGCCGCAGCCCCCCACGGCACTGAGGTCCGTGTTGTTGCAAAGGATTTTTCGGAAGGAAACGAACAACATGGCGCGCGCGACTAAAAGTCGCCGCGTGTAACTCAACGGCAACATTAACGTTCGTTAATATCCGCTAGGCGACTTTAGTATCGATAATGATCGGGCTTGAACGGCCCGTCCTGCGACACCCGGATATACGCCGCCTGCTTGTCGCTGAGCCTGGTCAGCTTCACTCCGAGCTTGTCCAGATGCAGCCGCGCGACCTTCTCGTCGAGGTGCTTGGGCAGAACGTAGACGTCGTTCTTGTACTTGTCGGCGCCGGTCCACAGCTCGATCTGCGCCAGCACCTGGTTGGTGAACGACGACGACATCACGAAGCTCGGGTGGCCCGTCGCATTGCCGAGGTTCACCAGCCGCCCCTTGCTGAGCACGATGATCTTCTTGCCATCGGGGAATTCGACCTCGTCGACCTGCGGCTTGATCTCGGTCCACTTCATGTTGGCCAGCGCGCCGATCTGGATCTCGCTGTCGAAGTGGCCGATGTTGCACACGATCGCCATGTTCTTCATCGCGCGCATGTGGTCGAGCGTGATCACGTCCATGTTGCCGGTCGCGGTGCAGAAGATGTCGGCGCGGGTCACCGCCTCCTCCATCTCCACCACCTCATAGCCCTCCATCGCCGCCTGCAGCGCGCAGATCGGGTCGATCTCGGTCACGATCACGCGCGCGCCGCCGTTGCGCAGCGATTGCGCCGAGCCCTTGCCGACATCGCCGAAGCCGGCGACGCAGGCGACCTTGCCCGCCAGCATCACGTCGGTCGCGCGGCGGATCGCGTCGACCAGGCTCTCGCGGCAGCCGTAGAGATTGTCGAACTTCGACTTGGTCACGCTGTCGTTGACGTTGATCGCCGGGAACGGGAGCTTGCCCTGCTTGGCGAGATCGTAGAGCCGGTGGACGCCGGTCGTGGTCTCTTCCGAGACGCCCTTGATCGCTTCGACCGTCCTGGTGAGATAGCCCGGACGCTCAGCCAGGAAGCGCTTCAACGTCGCGGCGAAGATCTCCTCTTCCTCGTTCGACGGAGCAAACAGCTCCTCGCCCTTCTCGACGCGATAGCCCCACAAGGCGAACATCGTCGCGTCGCCGCCGTCGTCGAGGATCATGTTGCAAGTCTGGTCGCGGCCCCAGTCGAAGATGCGGACGACATAATCCCAATAATCCTCGAGCGTTTCGCCCTTGATCGCGAACACCGGCACGCCCCGCGCCGCGATCGCCGCCGCCGCATGGTCCTGCGTCGAGAAGATGTTGCACGACGCCCAGCGCACTTGCGCGCCGAGCTCGATCAAAGTCTCGATCAGCACCGCGGTCTGGATCGTCATGTGCAGCGACCCGGAGATCCGCGCCCCGGACAGCGGCTTTGACGCGCCAAATTCCGCGCGCAGCGCCATCAGCCCCGGCATCTCGGTCTCGGCGATCTCGATCTCCTTGCGGCCGAAATCGGCGAGGCCGAAGTCCTTCACGACATAGTCGTTGAAACGGGTGTCAGCCTGCGTCGCCACGTGGAGTTCTCCAAAGATCAAGATGATGGGTGCGCTTGCGGTAGCGCGAATGCGCCGCCCCTAGCGCAGGGCAACATATAAGGAAAGCTTTATATGACGCCACTGCTGCAACCAAACACCCCTTCCCGCGCTTACAGCTTCGGCAGCCTGTCAACAGGAGGAACGCCATGAAACTTGTCACCGCAGCGCTCGCCGGTCTCGCATTCATTGCCGCACCGGCGCTCGCCCAGCAAAGCAACAGCATGACGGCCGAGCACCACACCAAGGTCCACGCCACGACCACCACCGAGCATGTCCAGGGGACGGTTCCCGTCGTGCGGCATCGTCATATCGTCCGCCACCACAGGGTTCGCCATTACCATCATGTGGTGAAGCGGACCACGGTGACGACGACGACTACCAAGAGCTGAGCTGCCGAGTGGCCGCGCCTCTTCCCCGGCATTTGAGGGGGACCACGCAGCGGAGACCGCAAATGCAAAAAGGGGGGCGGATGCGCGTGGCACCCGCCCCCTTATCTCGCGCAAAACTGCGCCCGCGGTTACGCGGTCTGCAGGTTCACTGCGCTCGACTTGCCGCCCTTGCCGTTCTCGAGCTCGTAGGACAGGCGCTGCTCCTTCGCTTCGACGGCGGAAATGTGGACGAAGGCATCGCTGCCGCCGGCCTCATTGGTGATGAAGCCGTAGCCCTTGGCGTTATCGAAAAATTTCACTGTGCCGATTGGCATATCTATTTCCTTGTTTGATGGGCTCGAGAAAAATTCGGACCCACTGATGCTAGAGAAGCGTGGGAAGGAAATTGGAGCCGCAAAGCGCCGAAAGCCCGTCATTGGCGTCTGTAGCAGCGCTAATATAAGGTGCCGGACGGGAAATGTCAGGTACCTTCGGGTTCAATGACGAGGAATCCGGCCGACAGCCCCCTCCGCGGCCAGGCTAGACCAGCAGAACCGCCTCGAAGGTAAGGCATGCCTCCAGCACGGGCCGCAATTCGTCCCTCACCTCGACCTTCAGCACCCGCGTGAGGCTTTCGGGAAGCACATCCCGCGCAAGTTCGCCGAGAAAACGCGATGCCTCTTTTGTCACCGCTTCCAGGTCGGGCAAATCGTCGCCGACATCGTCCTGGATGAAGCAGTCGTCGTCCCGCGTATCGAAGTAGAATCGGGGCACGCCGTCGCAACTCGCTCCCGCAGCTAAGGTTGCAGAAACTAACTCAAGTGGCTGAAGAAGAAGGCCGGTACGGCGAAAGCTTCGCCACCAGGCGGCCGCGGTCCCAGATTTCGCAGCTGACGGCGAGCTTCTTCGCCTTGACCAGCGCGATGGCGGCCTGGTCGTTCTCGGCTTCGATCCACTCGCCGCTGCCGATGCGCCCGGCACCGTCGAGGCAGTACAGCCTGTAATCGCTCATACGCACAGCCCCCCGGCTGCAGGGCGTTAATATGCGCGTTAAATGCAGACCTTGATCTAACCTGGGTCAGCCTTGCGGGGGACGGTCCCATCCCTCGTCATCCCGGCCTTGAGCCGAGATCCGCTTTCTTATCCCTCTCCCCTTTGCGGGAGAGGAGCGCAGCCAGTTGCGGACGCTAATTATTCGACGTTGATCCGGACGAACGCCATCAACCCTGTAGGGTTCGACCCACCGTAAGGCGGCGCCAGCGCGCCAGGCACGAAATTGAGTGCGAACAATCCGCCGGCACCTACTGACAAATGATCCGCGATCAGAAAATCGCGGACAGCGCCGAACGAGACCTTGCCGACGCGGTAGGCTGGGCCGTCCTCGATGCCGGCCACGAGCTCGCGGTTCTGCGTCATCTCGCCGCGTCCGAAGATCGTCCACGCCCAATGCTTCAACGACGCCTCGGCCACGTAAGCATCGTCGTGATGGCGCTGGGCGCTTTTTCGGCCCCAGGCGAGTGTTGCCGCCAACCTCCAGCCGGGCGCGATTTCGTGCGCGTAAAGGGCGCTGGCCGAGAGGCGTTTCTGGTCCACACCGGGTTCAAGCTGCTCGGGGTCCACTAAGTGGCCCCAGCTGCCTTGGAGCGAGAGCGTTGACGTCGGATTCCACGATACGCGAACAGCAGTTGAATCGAGCGGACCGGTCTCGATGTCCCAGCGATGCTGGTCCGGCTCTCGGCCATTGAACCGGCTGACTTCAAGCTTCGCGCGATCGAGAACGAGCCCCGCCGTCACCACACCGAAGCTGATATGCGTAGAGTCGAGCCAGTGGTGGCTGATCGGCGCTTCCGGGGAGTCCATAATGGACGCGCGATGCATGAAGGCAGGTGGGCCAAATGCCGGTTCACCGGGAAGCCCCGCGTAAAGGAACACGCTGCTCCTGCGCCCTAGGTTCTGGGAAGCGGACGCCGATAGCTCCATGAAGAGATCGTGCGGATGCTGGCGATCGATCAGCCGGTCGCGGCCGTTGGCGGTTTCACCGCTGGCGAGCAGAAGCGGATAGCCACGCGCACCCATCAGCGGGTCCGGGCTAACGCTTGCCCTGAATTGCAGGCTTCCGTTAGGTAGTGAACGGCGAGCCATGCCCATCAGCATCCCGCTCGCGAACAGCTTATCGCCGCCGCGAGGCCCTGACTGGTGGTCGTAAACGAGGTTCACCGCGCCGTGGGCCATGAGCGTCCAGTCGCCGCTCATCGCCATCAGGCCCCCGTGTTCCGAGGCGTCGGGTTGCCAGGCGGTGCCAGAGGCCTCGCGCTCCATCGGATAGGGACCAAGGACGCCACCCATCACCATTGCGTTTTCGCTATGGGCTGGCTGGTCCATCACCATGTGGCCCATGGTCGAATGGTCTGCGACCGCCGACGCCGCGGGCGCGCCTGCCATGGGCATGGTCATTGTATCGTGGTCGATCGGCGGACGATCGGCAGGGGAAGCCTGCGCGGTAGCCGGCGAACTTTGGTGTGATTTCGCGGTCGCTTTTCTATGCTGCGGCGTTTTCGACGAAGGTTTGGACTTTGGCTTGGGGTGGGCAGGCATTTTCATGCTTGGCATGGGCATCGGCATGGCTTGAGCAGCGACTGAATGCGCGTTCAACGTCAGGACAGTTCCGAGCAGGAA
>WNFM01135250.1_pt4 | contig 48389 bp, 46 predicted proteins | sample 5400271 | NCBI WGS metagenome assembly WNFM01 (sample SAMN13153352, study PRJNA577476) | soil metagenome | isolation source: 60 cm saprolite on Douglas fir-dominated hillslope | place: USA:California | collected 2013-09-17
AAAAAAAGGGCACCTGGGAGTGCCCTTTTGCGGTGCAGCATTTTACTTCATCCGCGCGAGGCGCGCATCCACGACGTCGAGATCGAGGAAGTAATGGCAGAGCTCACGCTCGCCGTCGAGCAACACCGGCACCTTGGTGCCCCACTTTTCCTCGAGCTCCGGGTGCTTGTCGACGTCCACCACGTCGATGGCGAACGAGTAGCGGCCCTGGAGCTGCTTCAGGGCCGCGATCATGTCCTCGCACAGGTGGCAATAGGTGCGGCTGAGAACGGTGAGCTTCGGCTGGATCAACCGACTTCCGGCCGAAACGTGATGTAGCGCTGGCCCTGCTCGTCCCTGATGAGGAGGGCCACCGGCTTCTTGATGTCGAGCTTGGCCACCGCCTCGTTGAAGGCCTTCACGCTGGTGATCTCGGTGTTGTTCACGCGCATGATCACGTCGCCGGGACCCACGCCGGCCGCGAGCGCGGCGCCGTTGGCTTCCTCGACCGCGACGCCGTTGGCGACCTTCATCGCCTTCTTCTGCTCCGCGGTGAGCTCCTTCACCGCGAGGCCGAGCTTGTCGGTCTTCGCCGGCTCCTTCTTCGGCTTGTTCGCGGCGACCTTGGCGGTCTCGTCGTCCTTGAACTCGGCCACGGTGACCGGCAGCTCGCGCGTCTTGCCGCTGCGCCAGACGGTAAGCGTCACCTTGCTGCCCGGCTTGAGCGCGCGAATGGTGCGCGACAGGTCGGCGGAGCCGTCCACCGCGTGGGTGTCGATGCGGGTGATGACGTCGCCCGGCTCGAGGCCCGCCCTGGCGGCCGGGGAATCGGCCTCCACGATCTGGACCACCGCGCCCTCGGCCTTCGGCAGCGACAGGCTCTCAGCGAGGTCGCGCGTCACGTTGGTGATGCTCACGCCGATGCGCCCGCGCACGACCTTGCCGGTCTTCATCAGCTGGTCGGCCACGTTGAACGCGTAGTCGATGGGGATCGCGAACGAGATGCCGGCGAAGCTGCCGGTGCGCGAGAAGATCTGCGAGTTGATGCCGATCACTTCACCGCGCATGTTGAGCAGCGGCCCGCCGGAGTTGCCCGGGTTCACGGCCACGTCGGTCTGGATGAACGGCACGGCGTCGACGTTGCCGTCGGCGCCCAGGTTGTCGCGGCTCTTGGCGCTCACGATGCCCGCGGTCACGGTGTTGGCGAAGCCGAAGGGCGAGCCGATGGCGACCACCCATTCGCCCACGCGCAGCTTGCTCATGTCGCCGATCTTCACGGTGGGCAGCGCCGTGGCGTCGATCTTGACCACCGCCACGTCGCTGCGCGTATCGATGCCGATCACCTTCGCCTTGAACTCGCGCTTGTCGGTGAGGCGGACGGTGATGACCTCGGCATTCTCGACCACGTGGGCGTTGGTGACGATGTAGCCGTCGGGCGACACGATGAATCCCGAGCCGAGGCCGAAGGGGCGCAGTTGTCCGCGCGGGCCCGCTTCTGGCGCCTGCTGCTCCCGCGGGGGCTTGCGTTGGCCGCGGCCGTTGGGCGGCGTATTGCCCGCGTCGGGCGGCATGAAGCGGCGGAAGAACTCGTAGAACGGATCGTCCTCGGAGAGCCCGGGGATCTGCTGGCGGGCCTGGGCGCGCGTCTCGGTGCTGATGTTGACCACCGCCGCGCCATATTTCTCGACGAGGTCGGCGAAGTCGGGGAGGATTTGCGCGGAGGCGCCGGGCAGCGCCGGGGTGACCACCCGGCCGGGCGGGGTCTGCGCCTGGGCAAGGCCGGGAGCCTGGGTCGCGAAACCGATCGCGAGAAGCGCGCCAACTACGGAGGCCTGCAGGGTTTTCATGTTGGGACTCTCTGTGTCGTTTATGGATTCGGGGTCGGCACCGGGCCGATCTCCCTCAGATGGGGCAGAGCGGAAAAAATTTCCAGTCCCGGTGTAACAGAATTCAGGGCCGGCGGGCAACGCTGCGCCCCACCTGCTGGGCGGTCGCGAGCGGGACCTCGCCCAGCACGGAGACCAGGTTCTCCCCCATCGGGTGCACGAAAAAGGTCGTGGTGCCGTCCTCGCTCGAGGCCTCGGCCATCCGCGGCGGCGCGTTGGGCTCGACGAATACCGACAGGCTCGCGAGCCCGTCGCTGAAGATGATCTGCGACACCGGCTGCGCACGCCCCGGCAGCGTGCGGCGCAGCTCCGTCACCTTCTGGAAGCCGGCCGGCGGATTGGTGACCGTCCAGCCGGTATCGACGCTGCGCGCCTCCTCGAGCGGCTGCGCATCGGTGATCCAGCGCTTCACGCGCGCCTCGAAGATCGAGCGCACGGCGCTGCGCGCCACCTCGCGGCCGACCTTGAGGTCGGTGAAGGTGTAGAGCTCGATCATCTGGTTCTTGTCGTTGAACGTCTTGGCGCGGATCACCAGGCCCGAATTCAGCTCGGAGCACAGGCGCTGCGCATAACGCAGATTGTCCTTCGGATCGAGGCGGATCCACTGGCAGTCGAAGCCCAGCACGCGCTCGGTCTTGCCGAGCTTCACGTCGTAGCTCGAAGCGACGGCCGCCGGCGCGGGACTCAGGATCGCCGGGAAGAAGCGCGGGGTCACGCGCCGATCGAGGCGGACCGTCTTCGCGTCCGGAAAATAGCAGAACATCTCGTCGTTCTTGCGCACGATCTCGAGAGGCGGCCCGTCGAGAGGCTCGATGCGCTCGTGCTCCTCGCCGCCGGTCTTGACGTGGGTGATGCGCACCGTGGAGGTCCGCTCGCCGTTGCTGTGCGCAAAGGTGCCGGAGTAGGAAGTCGAGCGCGCCGCTTCCGCGGCGCGCTGCAGCCATGCGATGGGATCGCTCCCGGGAGCCGCCTGCGTGCCGCAGGCAACCCCGAGGGCGAGTGCCGGAATCCACCGGCGCCCGCCCGCCGAGGCCGGCGCTCTCATCGAGCCGGGGCCGGCGCTCGGTTGTTCACCGGGCGATAGAGCTCCGGGGAAGGCAGCTGCCGGTGGGCGGCGAGATAATCCTGGGGATCGAGCGCGGCTTCGCGCACGGTCGACTTGTTGGACACGGGCTGGATCGCCGAGCTCGACTTGGCGACCAGCGGGGCGCTGCCGATTTGGCCTCCCTGCGAGCCGACCCAGCCGACCACGCCGATCGTCGCGACCGAAGCCGCCGCCGCGAGGGCGACGCGCGTGAAAGTCGACTCGAGAACGCGCCGCCGCGGCGCAAGCATCGTGGGCTGGGCCTTGAGGGCTTCGATCACTTCCGTGGGAAGCGCGAGGGCGCGCGGCGCCTGGCCGCGCATCGCGTCGCCGATGGCGTGGTAGATCAACCATGTCTGCTTCTGCTCTTCGCTCGCGCTGCACGAGCGAATCGCGCTTTCGGCTTCCTGGGCCGCGGCCTCGCCGTCCATCAGCGAGGAGATTTCCTGGGTCATGTCCTGTGCTCCTGTCGTTTGGCCTTCGTCTCTCGCGAAGGGCCTTGCTCTTGAGGGGTTGCAGCCCCGGACTTCGTTGTTACCAGCGTTTGTCTTTGCTCGTTCCCAGTTGCGGGCGGAGCTTTTCAGCCACCGCTTCACGCGCCCGGAAGATCCGCGACCGGACGGTTCCGATCGGGCAACTCATGATCTGCGCGATTTCCTCGTACGAGAGCCCATCGAGCTCGCGCAGCGTGATCGCGGTGCGTAACTCTTCGGGCAACGCCGCGATCGCATCGTTCACCGTTTGGGCGATCTGTTTGGAGGCGAGCTCGCTTTCAGGCGTATTGATGTCGCGCAGGCCCGCCGCGTCCTCGAAGCCTTCGGCTTCCTCGCTGTCGAATTCGGTCGACGTGGGCGCCCTGCGGCCGAGCGCGATGAGGTAGTTCTTGGCGGTGTTGATGCCGATGCGGTACAGCCACGTGTAGAACGCGCTGTCGCCGCGGAAATTCGGGAGCGCCCGATACGCCTTGATGAACGCTTCCTGCGCGACGTCCTCGATTTCCGCCGGGTCACGGATCACGCGCGAAAGGAGCCTCTCCAGCTTGCGCTGGTACTTGATGACCAGCATCTCGAAAGCGTGCTTGTCCCCGCGCTGCGCCTTCTCGACCAGCAGCTGGTCGATCTCCCTGTCGCTCATGCGGCCCTGTATTGGCGTTTTCGTGGATGGGGCCAACCCTGCGAGGCCCCCCTGCGCGGCCGGTGCCACAAAGGGCTTCTTGGCCTCCTGGGGTATTATAAAGCTCAAAGATTTCATTCCTTTGGCGCGCATTTCTTGAATGTCTCTAAGTGACAGGGGGGTAGGACAATAGTTCCACGCCATGTAGGGCTATTTCCCACACGACATCCCCCATTTTGACGCCCTACTGTTGAACTACTACGATGTCCTGCTCCTCGGGAGTGGTCTGGCTGGAATGTCGGCCGCACTCCACCTGGCCGACCGGCAAAAGGTGGCGCTGGTCACCAAGCACGAGCTGCTGGACGGCGCCTCGAGCTGGGCTCAGGGCGGCATCGCCGCCGTGCTGGACGGTTCCGACTCGATCGAAGACCACATCCGCGACACTCTTATAGCAGGCGCCGGGCTCTGCCGGCCGGATGCCGTCAAGTTCGTGGTCGAGCGCGGCCGGCGCTCGGTCGAATGGCTGGTGGCCCAGGGCGTTCCCTTCACCCGCGACGACGACCACCAGGACGAGCTGCACCTCACCCGGGAAGGTGGCCACAGCCACCGGCGCATCGTCCATGCCGCCGACGCCACCGGCAGCGCGGTCCAGAAGACCCTGGTGCAGCGCGTGAAGAGCCATCCCAACATCGAGGTGCTCGACTGGCACATCGGTATCGACCTCATCACCTCGCGCAAGCACCTGGGCGACGCCGGCGATGCCAACCGGGTGTGGGGCGCGTACGTGCTAGACATCAGGGCCAACCGGGTGAAGACCGTCGGCGCGCGCCACACCGTGCTTTGCACCGGCGGGGCGGGCAAGGTGTATCTGTACACGACGAATCCCGACACCGCGACCGGCGACGGCGTGGCGATGGGATGGCGCGCCGGGGCACCGGTGGCGAACATGGAATTCATCCAGTTCCACCCGACGTGCCTGTTCCATCCACACGCCAAGTCGTTCCTGATCTCCGAGGCGGTGCGCGGCGAGGGCGGCCTGCTCAAGCTTCCCGACGGCGAACGCTTCATGCCGCGCCACGACGAGCGCGCGGAGCTCGCACCCCGCGACATCGTGGCGCGCGCCATCGACTTCGAGATCAAGAAGCATGGCATCGACTGCGTCTACCTCGACATCACGCACAAGGGCGCGGCTTTCATCAAGGCTCATTTCCCGACGATCTACGCGCGCTGCCTCGAGTTCGGCATCGACATGACGAGGCAGCCGATCCCGGTGGTGCCCGCGGCGCACTACACGTGCGGCGGCGTCGTGACCGACCTCGCCGGGCGCGCGGGCGTCGCCGGCCTTTACGCGCTGGGGGAGGTCGCGAGCACCGGACTGCACGGCGCGAACCGCCTCGCGTCCAACTCGCTCCTCGAGTGCCTGGTGTTCTCCGAGTCGGCGGCCGCGGACATCCTCGCGCAGGAGCCCGCGCCCATTCCGGCGCTCCCCGAGTGGGACGAGAGCCGCGTCACCAATGCCGACGAGGAGGTGGTGATCTCGCACAACTGGGACGAGCTGCGCCGCACCATGTGGAACTACGTGGGCATCGTGCGCACCACCAAGAGGCTCGAGCGCGCCGCCCACCGCATCCAGCTGCTGCAGGACGAGATCCACGAGTTCTACGCGAGCTTCCGCGTCTCCAACGACCTGATCGAGCTGCGCAACCTGGTGCTCACGGCGGAGCTCATCGTGCGCTCTGCGCTCGCGCGCCGCGAAAGCCGCGGCCTGCACTTCAGCATCGACTATCCAGAAGCCCTTCCCGTGGCGCGCGACACGGTGCTCGCGCCATGAAGCCCGCCCCGGTACTCACGCCCGGCGAGGTGCGCGCCCTCGAGGAGCGCGCCGCGCGTCCCGGGGCGGCGTCGCTGATGGAGCGCGCCGGACGCGCCGTGGCGCAGGCCGCGCGTAGCCTCGCCGCCGACACCGGCGCGCCGATCCTCGTGGTCGCCGGGCCCGGCAACAATGGCGGCGACGCGTGGGTCGCGGCCGCGCACCTGAGCGAGAGCTTCCATCCGGTGGTGGTGTTCGACGTGACGGGCACCGAACCCAAGGCGGTCGAGGCGCGCGTGGCGCGCGAAGGTTATTCGTCGCGCGGCGGCCAGGTGGTGCGCGCGTGGCCGGAGAGCCTGCGCCCTGCGCTCATCGTCGACGGGCTCATCGGCCTGGGCCTCGCGCGCGACGTCGACACGAATTTCGCCGACATCATCCACAAGATCAACGCGAGCGCCGCGCCGGTGCTCGCGATCGACGCGCCGAGCGGCCTCGATACCGGCAGCGGCGCGGTACGCGGCTCCGCGGTGCGTGCCACGCACACGATCACCTTCCTCGCGCACAAGGTCGGCTTGCACACTTCCGACGGCCTCGACTATCGCGGCACGCTCGAGATGGACGACCTGGGCGTCGGCGCGGAAGCGTGCCGCGATGCGCACGGATCGCTCCTCACGCCCGAGCGCGTGAAACCGTGGGTGAAGGCGCGCCGCGCCAACTCGCACAAGGGCGACTACGGCTCGGTCGCGGTGATCGGCGGCAACCGCGGCATGGTGGGCGCCGCACTCCTCGCGGCGCGCGCGGCGCTCGCATGCGGCGCGGGCAAGGTGCGCACGGGACTCCTCAGCTCCGACGCTCCGGGCGTCGATCTCGAGCGCCCCGAGCTCATGCTGGGCTCGGTCGACGACGCGATGGAGTCGGACGTGATCATCGCGGGGCCCGGGGCGGGACAATCGCCCTCCGCCACGTCCGTGTCGATGTTCGAGCGCAACGTATTGCCCGCGTTGATCGCCTCGGCCAAGCCGCTGGTGCTCGACGCCGATGCGCTGAACGCCATCGCCTTCAACGCCTCGCTCGAGACCGACTTGGCCGCGCGCACCCGGGCACCGACGATCCTCACGCCCCACCCCGGCGAAGCCGCGCGTCTCCTGCACCGCAACACGGGCCAGGTGAACGAGGACCGCGTGGGCTCGGCGCTGGCGCTCGCCAAGCGCTTCAACGCGCACGTGGTGCTGAAGGGCGCCGGAAGCATCTGCGCGTTTCCCGACGGGCGCTGGTCGGTGAACACCACCGGCAACCCGGGCCTCGCCGCGGCGGGCAGCGGCGACGTGCTCGCGGGGATCATCGGCGCGATGCTCGCGCAGAAGCTCGACCCGGAGAAGGCGCTTCAGTACGCCGTGTGCCTGCATGGAGCAGCCGCAGACGCATTGGTTGCGCGTGGAGTGGGGCCGGTGGGGCTGACCGCCAGCGAGATCGCCCTTGAAGCTCGCGCAGTCTTGAATTCCTGGACGCGTACCGCGTAACTTTCAATTCAGTAGAGTTCGAAGAATGAGCGAACGCGAATCGATGAGCTACGACGTGGTCGTGGTGGGCGCCGGCCCCTCCGGGCTCGCCACGGCGATCCGCTTGCGCCAGTTGGCCGCGCAGTCGGGCAAGGAGTTCACGGTCTGCGTGGTGGAGAAAGGCTCGGAAGTCGGAGCCCACATCCTCTCGGGCGCGGTGATCGACCCGCGCGCGCTGGACGAGCTGCTGCCGGATTGGAAAGCCCGGGGCGCGCCGCTCAACACGCCCGTCACCGAGGACCGCTTCCTCTTCCTCACCCGGGAAAGCTCGCGCCAGGTGCCGTCGTGGATGCTGCCGGCGTGCTTCAAGAATCACGGCAACTACATCGCGAGCCTCGGCAACGTCTGTCGCTGGCTGGGGACGCAGGCCGAAGCCGCCGGTGTCGAGATCTATCCGGGCTTCGCCGCCGCGCAGATTCTCTACACGGCCGACGGGCGCGTGCGCGGCGTGGCCACGGGCGACATGGGCATCGGCAAGGACGGCGGGAAGACCGCGCGCTACCAGCAGGGCATCGAGCTGCACGCCAAGTACACGATCTTCGCCGAGGGCTGCCGCGGGCACCTCGGCCGCCAGCTCGAGGAGCGCTTCAGGCTGCGCGAAGGGCGCGGCCCGCAGGTCTACGGCATCGGCCTGAAGGAGCTCTGGGAGGTGAATCCCGAGCGCCACGTGCCGGGCCTCGTGGTGCACAGCGCCGGGTGGCCGCTCGACAACGACACCTACGGCGGCTCTTTCCTCTATCACCTCGAGGGCAACCAGGTGGCCGTGGGCTTCGTCGTGGGCCTGGGCTACGAGAACCCTTATCTGTATCCGTTCGAGGAATTCCAGCGCTACAAGACGCACCGCGCCATCCGCGGCTTCTTCGAGGGCGCTCGGCGCATCTCGTATGGCGCGCGCGCCATCACGGCGGGCGGCCTGCAGTCGTTGCCGAAATTGACCTTCCCCGGCGGCGCGCTGGTGGGCGACGACGCGGGGTTCCTCAACGCCGCGCGCATCAAGGGCACGCACGCGGCCATCAAGTCGGGGATGCTTGCCGCCGAGGCGGCGTTCGAAGCGCTGGGCGCCGGGCGCGAGGCCGACGAGCTCGCCACGTACCCGGCAGCGTTCGAGAAAAGCTGGCTGCACGAGGAGCTGCATCGCGCGCGAAACTTCAAGCCCTTGATGTCGAAAGGCCTCTACGCCGGCACGCTCCTGGTCGGCATCGACCAGGTCGTGTTCGGCGGCAGGGCACCGTGGACCCTGAAGCACCACAAGGCCGACCACGAGAAGCTCTTGCCCAAGGATCGTTTCACGCCGATCGAATATCCGAAGGCCGACGGCGTGCTCACCTTCGACCGCCTCTCGTCCGTGTTCGTCTCGAACACCCACCACGAAGAGGACCAGCCGTCGCACCTGACACTCAAGGATCCCCGCATTCCCGTCGAAGTGAACCTGGCGGTTTACGCCGGACCCGAGACGCGCTACTGTCCTGCTGGAGTGTATGAATTCGTGAGCGGGGGCGCGGGCCCGCGGCTTCAGGTGAACGCCCCTAACTGCGTGCACTGCAAGACCTGCGACATCAAGGACCCGACGCAGAACATCGTATGGGTCGTCCCCGAAGGCGGCGGCGGCCCGAACTACCCGAACATGTGACGGGGAGCGACCGACCATGGCGAAAGGAGGCACGAAAATGAAGACCGTTGCCGAGCTGCTAAGGGCGAAGCCCGCCCGCGTGGTGTCCGTGAGCCCCGAGCAGAGCGTGCTCGATGCCATCAAGGTCCTCGCCGCCGAGGACATCGGCGCCGCCATCGTCATGAGCGCCGGGCGCCTCGCGGGCATCTTCTCGGAGCGCGACTACACGCGCAAGATCGTCCTCAAGGGGCGCTCCTCCGACAACACCCGCGTCGAGGAGATCATGACGCCCAACGTGATCGTCGTGAATCCGCGCACGCGCACGCGCGAATGCATGCAGCTCATGAGCGACAAGAACATCCGCCACCTGCCGGTGGTCGACGAGGGGCGCGTCATCGGCATGGTGTCGATCCGCGACATCGTGAGCGACATCATCGCCGACCAGGACTTCACCATCGAGCAGCTGGAACATTACATCAGCGGCCAGTAACAAGGCGATCAATGTCAGAGCACGGAATCCACGTCCATGGGCCCCACGATCACGCCGTCGAGCACGCGGGCCACAAGCCGGGGCTGGGGCAACAGGTAGCGATCTTCACCGCGCTGCTCGCCACGGTCGGCGCCATCGTGAGCTTCTTCGGCGGGGACACGCAGAACAAGGCGATGCTCTTCAAGAACGAGGCGGTGCTGCGCAAGACCGAAGCCTCGAACCAGTGGAACTACTACCAGGCGAAGAGCATGAAGCAGAATCTCGCCGAGTTCGCGTCCGCGATGGCCATGGATCCGAAGGTCGCGGAAAAGTACGCCGGCGAAGCCAGGCGCTATTCGGGCGAGAAGGAGGCGATCAAGAAGGACGCCGAGGCCCTGGAGGCCAAGTCCAAGGAAGCCAACGATCACAGCGAGCATGCGCTGCACCCGCATCACTTCCTCGCGATCTCGATGACGCTGCTGCAGATCGCCATCGCGCTCGCCTCGATCACGGTGCTCACCGAGAAGCGCTGGCTCCTCTACGGCGCGGGCCTCGCCGCCTTCACCGGAGCGCTCCTCGGGATCATCGCCTGGCTCTGACTTGATGCTGGAAGTCCGTAGGCTCGGCAAGACCTTCGGACCCGGCAATGCCCTCTTCGAGGCGGTCGATCTCGACGTCGCGCGCGGCGAATGGGTCGCGATCGTCGGCGAGTCGGGCTCGGGGAAATCCACGCTGCTCAACATCGTCGCCGGCCTCGACCAGCCCGATCGCGGCGAGGTGCGCCTCGACGGCAAGCCCCTCGACTTCGGCGACGACGACGCGCTCGCGCTGTGGCGCCGGCGCCACGTGGGCTTCGTGTTCCAGTCTTTCCATTTGCTGGCGTACCTCAGCGTGCGCGAGAACGTGGCGCTGCCGCTTGCGCTGATCGGCATCCACGGTTCCGAGCGCGAGCAGCGTGCGCAGGACGCGCTGCAGGCGGTGGGGCTGGGCTCGCTCGGCGCCCGGCGCCCGGGCTCGCTCTCCGGAGGCGAGATGCAACGCGCGGCGATCGCGCGCGCGCTGGTGCACGCGCCCCGCCTCGTTCTCGCCGATGAACCCACCGGGAACCTCGACGAGTCCAACGCGGGCGCGGTGCTTGCGTGCCTGCGCGACGCGGTGAAACGCGCCGGCGCGGCGGCGCTCATGGTCACGCACTCGCGCCTCGCCGCCGCCGCGTCCGACCGCGTGATGCGCCTGGCCGGCGGCAGGCTCTTCCCCGAGCCGCGATGAACGCGCCGCTCGCCCTGCTCCTCCTGCGCGGCACGCTCGCCGCCAACGGCCTGCGCCTGGCGCTCACCCTCGCCTCGATCGCGCTCGGCGTGGCCCTCGCGGGCGCGGTGCACACCGTGCACACTTCGGCGCTCGCGGAGATCGACCGCGCCGCGCACGCCCTCGCCGGCAAGGCCGACGTCGAGATCCGCGGCCCGCGAAGCGGCTTCGACGACGCGCTCTTCGCGCGCATCGCGTCGCGCCCCGAGGTGCTCGCCGCCAGCCCCGTGGTGGAGATCGAGGCGGCGCTCGCGAACGGCGCTGACAGGCTGCGCATCCTCGGCATCGACGCCCTGCGCGCCGTGCGCCTGCAGCCCGCTTTCGTGGTCGATGCCGCGAAGACCGGCGCCGGCAGCGTGGAGCGCCTCTTCGACGAGCGCGCGATCTGGCTGTCACCCGCGGCCGCGGCCACCCTGAAGGCGCGCGAAGGCGACGCGCTGACCCTCCTTTCCGGGTCCGAGGCGCGCGCACTGCGCGTCGCCGGAATCCTCGCGGGAATGCAGGCGGGCGGTGAGCTCGGCGTGATGGACATCGCCGCCGCGCAATCGCTCTTCGCGCGCGTGGGTTCGATCTCGCGCATCGACTTGCGCCTCCGTCCCGGTGTCGATCTCGCGCGCTTCCGGGCCGACATCGCGGGGCTGCTTCCTCCGGGTGTCGTGGCGTCCGCCGCGGCGTCGCTTTCCGGGCGCGCCGCGGCGATCAGCCGCGCCTACCGCGTGAACCTCGATGCGCTCGCGCTGGTGGCGCTTGCCACGGGCGCCTTCCTGGTCTTCTCGACGCTCGCGCTGCAAGCCGCGCGCCGGCGCCAGGAGTTCGCGTTGCTGCGTGCGCTCGGCGTGACGCGCCGCGGGCTCGCCCTCATTCTCACCCTCGAGGGCGCGTTGATCGGTGCCGTGGGGGCCGCGATCGGCACGGCGCTCGGCCTCTACGCGAGCCGCTTCCTCCTCGAGCGCGTCGGCGGCGATCTGGGCGCCGGCTTCTTCAGCGCGGCGAGGAGCGCCTTCACGCCGGACGTTGCCGCGCTCGCGTTCATCGCCGCGCTCGGCATCGGCATGTCGATCGCGGGAGCGCTGTGGGTGGCGCGCGCCGTGGGAAGGATCGAGGTGGCCGAAGCATTGCGCGATCGCGCGGTGGACCTGCCGCGCGCCTCCGCGACCGGTGGCAAGCTCGCCGTGCTTCTGGTGGCCGCGGGAATTCCGCTCCTCTTCTTGGAGCCGATCGCGGGGCTTGCGCTCGGCGGGTACGGCGCGATCGGCGCGTGGCTCGCCGCTTCGGTGCTCTGCGTGGGACCGTTATGCCGCGCCCTCCTCGCGCGCGCCGCCCCGCCCGATGCGCCGATCGCGAGCCTCGCGCTCGCGCAGGTGCGCCACCTCCCCGGGCACCTCGCGGCGAGCGTCGCCGGCATCGTGGTGAGCGCGTCGCTGTGCGTCTCCATGGCGATCATGGTGCATTCGTTCCGCGTCTCGCTGGAAGAATGGCTGACCGGGGTCGTGGGCGCCGATCTCTACGTGCAATCGCCTTCGACCAGCAGCGCCTTTTCCGCCGAGGATCTGCGTAGCCTCGCCGCGCTCCCCGAAGTGGCGTCGATCGAGGCGCTGCGCTTCGACCGCCTGGTGCTCGATGCCGACGGGCCGCCCGTTACCCTGATCGCGCGGCCGATCAACGCGCGCATCCTCGATGGCTTCCAGGCGCAGCCGCGCGGGCTGCCCCCTCCGGGCCCCGACATCCCGGTGTGGATCTCGGAGGCCGCGCGCGACCTGCACCGCTGGAAAGCCGGGGATCGCATTCGCCTGCCGATCGCCGGGCGCGAGACCCCGGTCGTGGTGGCGGGCGTGGTCCGCGACTACGCGCGCACCTGGGGCGCGGTGCTGATGCCCGCGGAGCGCTACCGTGCGCTCACCGGCGACACCGGGGCCAACGATCTCGCCGTCCATCTCGCGCGCGGGGTCGACGCCAAGGCCGGCGAGGCGGCGATCCACCGCGCGTTACCGCGGGCGCGCGGGCTCGCGTTCGAGGATGCGGCCGAGCTGCGCCGCCGCTCGCTCGCCATCTTCGATCGCAGCTTCGCGGTGACCTACGCGCTCGAGGCGGTCGCGATCGCCATCGGCCTGGCCGGCGTAACCAGCAGCTTCGCAGCGCTCGCGTGGTCGCGGCGGCGCGAGTTCGGCGTGCTGCGCTTCCTCGGGCTCACGCGTGGCGATGTGCTGCGCCTCCTCGCGCTCGAGGGTGCGGCGAGCGGCGCGCTCGGCGCCGCGCTCGGGCTCGTGTCCGGAATCGCCATCAGCCTGGTGCTCGTGCACGTCGTCAACCGGCAATCCTTCCACTGGAGCCTCGAGGTGCACTGGCCCTTTTCCACGCTCATCGCGCTGATGGTTTCCGTGATCGCCTTGTGCGCCATCGGCGCGCGCGTGAGCGCAGCGTTCGCCGTGCGCAAGGAAGCCGTCCTCGCGGTGAAGGACGACGCTTGAGCCCGCTTCTCTTTGTGCCCCTCTTGTTCTTCCTGGTTCACCCATTTGCCTTCGACCCGGTGACGCCGGGGAAAGCGCTGGAATTTCCCAGGGACGCGGGCTCGCATCCGGGCCATCGCATCGAGTGGTGGTACGTGACCGGGCAGCTCCAGACCCAACGCGGCCCCATGGGATTCCAGGTGACGTTCTTCCGCGTGCGAAATCCCGAGGCGGAGGGCAATCCGAGCCGCTTCAGCCCGCGCCAGCTCCTCTTCGCCCATGCCGCCCTCGCCGATCCCGCGAAGGCAAGCCTCCTCCACGACCAGCGCTCGGCGCGCGCGCTCGATTCGCTGGTGCAGGCGAGCCGGGACGATACCGCGGTGCGAATCGACGACTGGCATCTGGTGCGCGAAGCCGGAGCCTATCGCGCCCGCATCGACGCGCAGGACTTCGCGCTCGACCTTGCGATGACGCCCACGCAGCCCGTGCTCTTGCAGGGATCGGGCGGCTTCAGCCGCAAGGGGCCCGGCGCCGGCGCCGCGAGCTACTACTACAGCGAGCCGCACCTGCGCGTGGCCGGGCGCATACGCTCCGCGGGCGAGTCGCTCGAGGTCAACGGCAGCGCATGGCTCGATCACGAATGGTCCAGCGAGCCTCTCGCGGACGACGCCGTGGGCTGGGACTGGCTCGGCGCCAACCTCGAAGGCGGCGCCGCGCTGATGGTGTTTCGCATCCGTTCCCGCGACGGCACGCCGCTCTGGGCGAACGCGACGCTGCGCACGCCGGGCGCCGCACCCGTCGTGGTCGGAAACGAGGCCGTGCGCTTCTCGCCCCGGCGCCTGTGGAGGTCGCCGCGCACCGGGACCGTCTATCCGGTGGCGATGGATATCGAAGTGGCGGGAACGTCGTGGCGCGTCGACCCGCTGATGGATGACCAGGAGCTCGATGCGCGCGCCTCCACCGGGACCGTGTATTGGGAAGGCGCGGTGCGCGTGGAAGGCGCCAACGGCGCTCGCGGCCGCGGCCGCGGCTACCTCGAGCTCACCGGCTACGGCGAGCGCGTTCCCTTCTGATGTCCGCCGAGAACGTTCGCGCCGAGGTCGGGCAGATCGCGCCCCTCGACGGGTTGCGCGGGATCGCGGTGGCGTGGGTGGTCCTCTTCCACGTGTACGCACTGCGCGGAAAGCTCGGTGATCCGTGGGTGGACCTGATGGCCTCGTCGCCCTTCCTCGAGCCCGTCGTCGGCGCGGGCTACCTTGGCGTGGATCTGTTCTTTCTGATCTCGGGATTCCTCCTTGCGCTGCCGTGGTTCGTGCACGCCGGGGAAGGCCGGCCTGCGCCCTCGGCGCACGGCTTCTACGCGCGACGCCTGCGCCGCATCGTGCCGGCGTATTACGTGCAGCTCGTCGTGCTCTTCGCCGTGGTGCTGCCGCTTCTCGCGGGCCGCGGCTACTGGCGCTCGGACCTCTACGTGTACATCTTCAACGCGGTGGCGCACGCTCTCTTCCTGCACAACACGACGCCGCTCACCAGCGGCTCGATGCAGATGAACGGCGCGCTGTGGACGCTCGCGGTGGAGGCGCAGTTCTATCTCCTCATCCCGCTCGTGGCGCCGCTCTTCGTGCGCTGGGGCTACGCCGCGCTCGCCGCTTCCTTTGCGCTTGCGATCCTCTGGCACATCGGCGTGCAGAGCGGCCTGGACGGCCTCGTCGCCGCCGAGATCGCGATCGGCGCCCCATGGGGTTGGCCGGAATCGACCGTGCGTTACCTCCTCCTGCACCAGCTGCCGAGCTACCTCGTGCACTTCGCGCTCGGCGTCGTGCTCGGCCGCGCGTGGCTCGCATGGCGCTCGCTCGAGCAGCCGCGCATCGAACGCGCGCTGGTGGCCATCGGGGCGGCGTGCGCGCTCGCCGTTCTCTACCGGCTGGTCGCGATCAATGGCCTGCTGTTGGGCGAGCTGAGCTGGATCGTGCCGCCCCTTTGCCTCGGCGTGCTGCTCTTCTGGGCGGTGACAACGCGCATCCGGGCTGCATATGCCCTTCTCGCGCGCGGCCCCCTCGCCTTCCTCGGGCGCGTGAGCTACTCCGCCTACCTCTATCACCTGCCGTTGCTGCTGTTGTGGAATGCATACGCACGCGCGCTTCCGGCATGGGCATCGCTGCCGCTCTACTTCGCCATCCTCATCGCCATCTCGTGGCTCTCGTGGCGCTTCGTCGAACAGCCCTTCCTGCGAAGAAAAGTCGTGTCAGGTACGACTTTCCGCGGGGCAGAAAGTCGTACCTGACACGACTTTTTAGTTTCGCGAGCGGGAGCCGACCGCGAGGGCGGTGAAGATGGCGAGGACCTGCAGGATTGCGACACCCCACAGGACGTGGGTGTAGCGCCCCGCATCCATGAGCGTGCCGAAGGCGAGCGGCGCCAGGGCGAGCCCGGCGTCGATGCCCGAGTAGACGAAACCGTAGACGCGCCCGAAGGCCGCGGTGCCGAAGGTGCTGGTGGCCGCGCGGCGCACGAGCATGTCGCGCGAGGGGCCGATGAAGCCCACGCCGAATCCCATGAGCCCCATGAGCGCGACCACGCTCCAGCCCGGAACCATGGCGCTCGCGAGCGCGATGGCGCAAAGCGCCGCGCACGACAGCGACAGGGCAACCCGCCGGTCCTCGCGCTCGTCGCGTGTGGCGAAAAAACCGCCGGTCGCGGTGCCCGCGGCGCTGCCCAGCAGGTACGCGGTGAGCGCGGAGGTCGCGAACGCGAGCGAGACGCCGTAGGTGCGCTCGAGGAGCGGCGGCGCGAAATTCTGCAGCGCGCCGAACGCCATCACCGACAGGAGGAAGAACGCGAAGCACATCCACACCACGCCCACGCCGAGGAAGGCGAACGAGCCCCCGCCGCGCTTGGCGGGCTCGTGGGGCATCACGCCCGCGCTGTCGTCCAGGTCGCCGCGCCGCGCGAGGAGGAACGCGAGCGCGAGCAACCCGACCATCGATGCGCCGACGCACGCGGCGCGCCATCCCATCGCCTCGGCGATCGCGATCACGAACACCGGCGCCGCCGCCCAGCCGAGTGTCCCGGTCAGCCCGTGCACCGAGAAGGCGTGGCCGAGCCGCGCGCTCGAGACGCGGCGGTTCATGATGGTGTAGTCGGCGGGATGGAAGACACAGTTGCCCACGCCCGCGACGCCCGCTGCCATGAGCAGCATCGGATAGCTCTGCGCCGAGGCATAGGCGAGAGCGCCGGCGCAAAGCAGCCCCACGCCCGCGCAGAGCACGCGCATCCCGCCGAAGCGATCGACCGCGAAACCGGCGAGCGCCTGGCCGATGCCCGACACCACGAAGAAGGTCGACATGATGGCGCCGGCTTGCGTGAAGGTGAGGCCGAAATCGCGCATCAGCCACGGGAAGAGCGGCGGGATCACGAGGTGGAAGAAGTGCGAGGTGCCATGGGCGAAGCCCACCAGCGAGATGACGGTCGCATCGCTGCGCAGACTGGCGGCGGGAGAGGCTGCGGACACGGGAATTCCGGAGGAGATGTGCGTCAATTATATCCACGCGCGGCGCTGTTACCATCGAAGTCATGGAACCGGACATTCTCGTCGAACGCGACGGCGCAATCGCCACCGTCGTCCTCAACCGCCCCGACAAGCTGAACGCCCTCACGCGCCCCATGTGGAAGCGGCTGGGCGACGCGTTCATCGAGCTTGACGGCGACGAGTCGGTGCGGTGCGTGATCATTCGCGGGGCCGGCACGCGCGCCTTCGCGCCCGGCAACGACATCTGCGAGTTCGAGACGGAACGCTCCAACGTCGCCCAGGCGCGCGACTACGGCAACGACATGCGGCGCACCATTACGGCGATCGACCTTTGCCGCCATCCCGTGGTCGCGCAGATCCACGGCATCTGCGTGGGCGGCGGGCTCGAGATCGCGGGGCTCGCCGACATCCGCATCTGCGGCGAATCGAGCCGCTTCGGGGTGCCGATCAACAAGCTGGGGCTGGTGATGGCCTATGCGGAGATCGGCTCGCTCATCGCGCTCGCGGGGGAAGCGAGCGCGCTCGAGATCCTCCTCGAGGGCCGCGTGTTCGACGCGCGCGAGGCGCGGGAAAAGGGCCTCGTCACGCGCGTGGTGCCCGATGGCGACGTCGAATCCGAAGCGCGCGCCACCGCGCAGCGCATCGCCGACGGCGCGCCGCTGGTCGCGCGCTGGCACAAGAAGTTCGCCCGGCGCTTGCGCGACTCGAAGCCGTTGACGCCCGACGAGTACGACGAAGGGTTCGCGTGTTTCGGCACCGAGGATTTCCAGATCGGCTACAAGGCTTTCCTCGCAAAGGCGAAACCGGAGTTCAAAGGCAAATGAAGGGTGCGTTGAAGGGAATCAAGGTCATCGAGCTCGCGCAGATCATGGCGGGCCCCACGTGCGGCATGCTGCTGGCCGACATGGGCGCCGACGTGATCAAGGTGGAGAAGCTCCCGGGGGGCGACGACACGCGCAGCTACATGCAGCCGAGCGTGAACGGCGAGTCCGCGGCCTTCATGATCCTCAACCGCAACAAGCGCGGCATGGCGGTGAACCTGAAGAAGCCGGGCGGCCTCGAAGTGGTGAAGCGCCTCATCGCCGATGCGGACGTGGTGACCGAGAATTACCGCAAGGGCACCCTCGACAAGCTGGGCCTGGGCTACGAGGTCCTCGAGAAGTTGAATCCGCGCCTCGTCTATTGCGCGATCTCGGGCTACGGGCGCACCGGTCCTTATGCCGACAAGGCGGGCTTCGACCTCATCGCGCAGGGCTTCGCGGGGATCATGAGCATCACCGGCGAGCCCGGCGGCCCGCCCGTCAAGAGCGGCACCTCCATTGCCGACATCAACGCGGGCATCCTCGCGGCCCTCGGCATCGCCTCCGCGCTCCTCGCGCGCGCCACCACGGGGCGCGGGCAGATGGTCGAGACCTCGCTCATGGAAGCCGCCATCCAGCAGACCTACTGGCAATCGGCGATCTTCTTCGCCACCGGCGAGAATCCGGGGCCTACCGGCTCGGCCCATCTCCTCACCGCGCCCTACCAGGCCTTTCCCACCGCCGATGGCTGGATCAACGTGGGCGGGGCCAACCAGTCGAACTGGGAGCGCATCGTCAAGGTGATCGGCCGGCCCGAGCTCGCCGCCGACGCGCGCTTCGCCACCAACAACGATCGCATGCGCAACCTCGCGGCGCTGACGCCGCTCGTCGCCGAGCGCCTGAAGACGCGAGCGTCGAACGATTGGGTGCGCGAGTTCGAGGCGGCCGGGGTCCCGGTGGGGCCGGTGAACAAGATCGGCGACATGCTCGCCGATCCGCAAGTGGCCGCGCGCGAGATGGTGATGGAGGTCGATCACGCGCGCGCCGGGCGCGTGAAGACGCTCGGCACGCCGATCAAGTTCTCGGCAACGCCGGGCGCGGTGACGCGCGCCGCACCCGTCCTCGGACAGCACACGCGCGAAATCCTGGAAAGCCTCGGGTACACGAGCGCGCAAGTCGGCACTCTGGAGCAGGAAGGCGCCGTCTTTTCCGCGGGATGAATTCCCGCATCCGCCGTTAACCGTTGTGCTACCGTACGGCGCTTCCATGCCGTCGGTCCTGGTACTCGCCCTCCTCGCGGTCGCCGCGCTCGTCACGTCATTCATCTCCGGCATTCTCGGAATGGCGGGCGGGATGATCCTCATGGGAATCCTGCTCGCCGCACTGCCGCTGCCGGTGGCGATGCTGCTGCACGGCATCACGCAGCTCGCCTCCAACGCGTGGCGCGCATTCCTCTGGCGCAAGGACGTCGACTGGCGCGTCTTCCGCGGCTACCTCTATGGCGCCGTCATCGCCACGGCCGCCTTCGCGCTGGTGAAGCTCGTGGTGGGCAAGCCCGTCGCCCTCATCGTGATGGGCCTCACGCCGTTCCTGGCCCTGGCGCTTCCGCACAAGCTGCACCTCAACGTCGAGCGCCGTGGACATCCGCTCGCGTGCGGCGCGATCTGCTCGGCGCTCTCGCTCACCGCCGGGGTGTCGGGGCCGATCCTCGACGTCTTCTTCGTGCGCTCGAAGATGACGCGCCACGAGGTGGTGGCCACCAAGGCGATGACGCAGAGCCTGTCGCACATCCTGAAGATCCTCTACTTCGGCGCGTTCGTCGCGGTCGAGGGCGGCAGCGTGCACCCCGCGCTCGCGGCGATGATGGTGGCGCTCGCCTTCATCGGCACGTCGCTCTCGCGCCGCGTTCTCGAGCGCATGAACGACACATCGTTTCGCTTCTGGACGCGCTGGACTGTCATGACGCTCGGCGGCTTCTACCTCGCGAGCGGCGCCTGGATGCTGGCCAAGGCTTGAGGCCCGCGGGGCGCGACGGAACGCCCCCGGCGGGGGATTGTCTCTAAGGGGATTTCTCCGTCCACCGCTCCGGAGCATCGCGGGAAGGCCCCATGACCACGCGTCGCGAAACCAGCCAGCTCAGCTTCTTCGGCAGGAAGCTTGCCGTCACCGGCTTCTTCGCCAGGCGCATCGACCTCCTCGGGATACGCATCCCGGTCGCGGGCATCGCCATCGTGGTCGGCCTCAGCCTCGTCCTCTTCACGATCTGGGGCATTATCTTCAGCCGCGCGCCGACGCACATCACGCAGACCATCGACCATCGCTACGACGTCGCCGACCCGCAGTTCGTGCGCTCGATGAGCGTGCTGCTCGGGCCCGCGCTCGAGCCCGGCAACCGTGTGGACATGCTCGTCAACGGCAACCAGATCTTCCCGGCGATGCTGGAAGCGATCCGCACGGCAAAGAAGTCCATTACCTTCGAGAGCTACATCTACTGGAAGGGCGACGTGGGCAGGAAATTCGCCGACGCGATCGCCGAGCGCGCGAAGGCCGGGGTGAAGGTGCATGTGCTGCTCGACTGGGCGGGCAGCTACAAGATGGAACAGGAGACGATCGACGAGATGGGCCGCGCCGGGGTCGAGATCCTGAAGTTCCACCATCCCCAGTGGTCGCGTTTCAAGCACCTGAACCACCGCACGCACAGGAAGCTCCTGGTGATCGACGGCAAGGTCGGATTCACGGGCGGCGTGGGCATCGCGGACCAGTGGAACGGCAACGGCGAGGACCCCGACCATTGGCGCGACACGCACTTCCGCATCGAGGGCCCGGTGGTCGCGCAGCTGCAGGGCGCCTTCGCCGACAACTGGACGCAGGCCTCGGGCGCGGTGCTGCACGGCGAGGAGTACTTCCCGGCGCTCTCCGCCATGGGCGCGCTTCCCGCGCAGATGTTCAAGAGCTCGCTCGAGGGCGGCGCCGAGAGCATGCAGCTCATGTACATGCTGTCGCTCGCCGCGGCGAAGAGCACGATCGACCTGTCGATGGCCTACTTCATCCCCGACGCGATGGCCATGGATCACATCGTCGCCGCCTTGAAGCGCGGGGTGCGCGTGCGCATCATCCTGCCCGGCGAGTACAACGACTCCCAGCTGGTGCGCAGCGCCTCGCGCTCCGAGTGGGGGCGCATCCTGCGGGCGGGCGGCGAGATCCACGAGTACCAGCCCACCATGTTCCATTGCAAGGTGCTGGTGGTCGACAGCCATTGGGTCTCGGTGGGCTCGACCAACTTCGACTCGCGCTCGTTCCGCTTGAACGACGAGGCCAACCTCAACGTCTACAACCGCGAGTTCGCGGCGCGGCTCTCGGCGCAGTTCGAGGAGGACCTGAAGAAATCGCGGCGCATCACGTTGCAGGAATGGCAGGGCCGCCCGATCCACGTCAAGGCCTGGGACAACATGGTCGGATTCTTCGAGCCGCAGCTCTAGCGATGCGCGGCCACACCCGCTCCAGCGCTCCAGCCCAATCGCCCGCGGCAGCCGCCAAGGCCACGCCCTCGTTTTTCACCCGCTGCGCCAAGGGCACCGCGCGCATCGCCGGGCGTCCCGCGGCCTTTGCGCTGGTCTGCGCGCTGGTGATGGCCTGGGCCGTGAGCGGCCCCTATTTCGGCTACAGCGACACGTGGCAGCTCACCATCAACACCGCTACCACCATCGTCACCTTCCTGATGGTGTTCCTCATCCAGGCCACGCAGAACCGCGACGCAGAGTCGATCCAGATCAAGCTGGACGAGATCATCCGCGCCCTCGAAGGCGCCCACAACGAGCTCCTCGACCTCGAGGAGCTCGAAGAGAAGGACCTCGTCAGGATGCGCGAAAACTACCTGCGCCTCGCCGAGGAAGCGCGCACGGCGCTGCGCAAGGGCAAGCCCGACACCGGCTCGCCGGACGTCGGCGCCTCCACCCGCGCCGTCGTGCGGCGCATTAAAGGCGGGAAAGCAAGACCCCGCTGAAACTGGTGTTGGAGAAAAGTGGTGTCAGGTACGACTTTTCGGTGACGCAGTCTCTCCTCGAAAAGTCGTACCTGACACCACTTTTCACCTGAACTCCACCGCCGTCGTATTGGCTCCGCACAGCAGCACTCCCACCGTCTGGCCCGGCTCGGGCTTGAACGCGCCCGAGGTGAGGGAAGCGAGGGCGGCGGCGCCGCCGGGCTCCACCACGATGCGCAGTGTCTTCCACAGGGCGCGCTGCGCATCGCGAATCGCCTCGTCCGTCACGAGCACGGTGCGCGCCACGTGCCGCTGCGCGATGGGAAACATCAGCGCGCCGACGCGCTTGGGCGCGAGCGAATCGGCGGCCACGCCGCCCGCGGGAGCGTCGACCGGCGCCCCCGCCGCGAGCGCGTGCGTGAGGGTGGGCGCCTCTTCCGGCTCCACGCCGATCACCGCCACGCGCCCGGCATACCACGCGGCGATCCCACCGATGAGGCCGCCTCCGCCCACCGCCACCAGCAGCGCGTCGAGACGCGGCGCCTGCTCTTCGTACTCGAGCCCGACCGTGGCCTGGCCTTGCAGCGTCTCTGCCTGGTCATAGGCGTGGATCGCGGTGGCGCCCGATCGCGCCACCCACTCCCGGCTTGCGAGCAACGCGTCGTTGTAGAGCTCGCCGGCGATCTCGAGGCGCGCGCCGTAGCCGCGGATCTGCTCCATCTTCGCGGGCGACGCCACGCTCGGTACGAAGATCGTGGCCGGTCGCCGCATCTTCATCGCCGCGTAGGCGACCGCCGCCCCGTGGTTTCCGCCCGAAGCGGCCACCACGCCCACCGCGGGGATATCGCGCGTGAGCAAATTATTGAACGCGCCGCGCGTCTTGAACGACCCGGCGTGCTGCAGGAATTCGAGCTTGAATGCGAGGCGCACACCGGGAACCCCGAAATCGGCTCCGTCCACCTCGACCACGGGGGTGCGCCGCACGTGGCGCGCGATGCGTTGCGCGGCGGCGCGTATGGAAGCGGCGTCCAGCGGATCCGGATTCATCGGCGGTGCTTCGCTCAAAGGGGCGATTGTAAAGCGAGAAACACCGCGCGCGCCGCTAGGCGCTCAACGCACGTCGGGCTCGAAGAACGTCCATTGCACCTGCGGGAAGCGCTCCTTGAACGCGGCCTCGATCTCGTTGATCTTGTCGACGAAAGCGCTCTCGTCGCCCTGCGAGCGGACCTTGGCCTTCACCGCGACCATCACGTCGCCGCCCATGTGCAGCGTGAGGAGCTCGATCACGCGCTCGATCTCCGGCCGGCCCTCGAGGAACGCCATCATCTCGGCGCGCACCGGGGCCTCGACCCCCTGCCCGATCAGCATCGCCTTCACCTGGATCGCCACCGCCACCGCGACGATCACCAGGAGGACGCCGATCGCGATGCCGCCCAGGGCGTCGTAGAGCGGGTTCGCGGTGATCCACGTGGCGAGCACCGCGACGAAGGCGAAGCTCAAGCCCACCAGCGCCGCGAGGTCCTCACCGAAGATCACCACCAGCTCGGCGTTGCGCGAGCCGCGGAACCAGGCCCACAAGTTCTGCGCGCCACGCGATTTGTTCACCTCGCGCAGCGCCCCCCACATCGAGAACCCCTCCGCGCCGATGCCGAAGGCGAGCACGCCGAGCGCGAGGAGCGGCGACTTGAGCTCCTCGGTCGCGTGCAGCTTGTGCCACCCCTCGTAGATCGAGAACATGCCGCCCAGGCTGAACAACAGGATCGCGACCATGAACGACCAGAAGTAGGTCTCCTTGCCGAAGCCGAGCGGATAGTCGAGGGTCGGCGACCGCCTGGAGCGCTTCATCCCGAGAAGCAGGAGAAGCTGGTTGCCGCAGTCGGCGGTCGAATGCACCGCCTCCGCGAACATCGACCCCGATCCGGTGATCGCCGCGGCGACGTACTTGGTGAGCGCGATCGCGAAATTCGCGCCGAGCGCGAACACCACCGCCTTGCCGGAATCGGCGCCTTGTGCCACGGCTAGGGCTTGGCGATGTTTCTCTCGATCCAGGTCGCGAATTTCTGCAGGAATTTCTCGAACGCCTCGCGCTGATCGGCCCGTACCGTTCCCGAAGCGTCCACGACCTTGTCGACGGTGCCGATATAGAGTTCCGGCATCTGCATCATCGACATGTCGAGGAAGACGACCGCCTGGCGGATCTGGTGGTTGGCGCCGAAGCCGCCGAGGACGCCCGGCGACGTGGTGACCACTGCGCAAGGCTTGCCGGGCAGCGACGCCTTGCCGTAAGGACGCGAGCCCACGTCGATCGCGTTCTTCATCGGGGCGGGGATCGAGCGGTTGTACTCGGGCGAGACGAAGAGCACCGCGTCGTGCGCCTTGATGGCATCGCGAAACGCGGTCCACGCGGCCGGCGGATTGTCGGTCTCGAGGTCCTGGTTGTAGAGCGGCAGGTCGCGGATCTCGACGATCTCGAGATTCAACGTGGGCGGCTGCAGCGCGCGCAGCGCATTGGCCACGCGGCGCGAGAATGCTTCCTTGCGAAGACTTCCGACGATCACGGCGACGCGGCGGGCGGGCATGTCATTTCTTTCGTGAGAGGTGGTAGTTCTCGTGGACAGCGATCATATCTGCGGGTTTCATCCGGGCGATGTCCATCCTGCCTCCGCGTTATGATTCCAGGAGGATAAACCCATGCGCTATCTCAACGACCCCGAAGGCCACAGGCTCCCGGTCAAGATCGACGCGGCGAGCAATGGCGAGTTCGAGCCTATCGCGCTCGAGGCTGTGCACCACCTGGCGCGCCGCATGGCGCTGGATGCGGCTGGCGAGAACGCGAAGCGGCTCGGCATCGACCGGCGCTCGTTCCTGGTCTCCTCGTGTGGCGTCGCGACGACGCTCATGGGCATGAACGCGGCCTATGCGAGCCGCGGCGCCCGCGGCGGCTTCTTCGAGCTGCCGCGCGAGTCTGCGCTCGACCCATACGCGGCGCGCAGCGTCGTCGACGGCGACGAGTTCATCTTCGACGTGCAGGGGCATTTCGTGAATCCCACGGGGGCCTGGACGAAACGCCTGCCACCCACGGCGCGGCCGCTGCAGTTCCCCAAGACGCGATCCTGCGGACCCTCGAAGGGCCCGGGCGCGCTCGACTACCTGCAGTGCATCGGCCCCGACGAGTTCGTGAAGGACGTGTTCCTCGACTCCGACACCGACCTCATGGTGCTCTCCTTCGTGCCGTCGACGCGGCTCGCCGAGCCACTCACCATCGAGGAAGGCGAGGCCACGGCGCGCATCGTGGAGAAGCTCGATGGCACCCATCGCCTGCTGATCCACGGGCGGGTGAATCCGAACCAGCCCGGCGACCTCGAGGGCATGGACGAGCTCGCGTCGCGCCACCGGATCTCGGCTTGGAAGACCTATACGCAGTGGGGACCCGACGGCAAGGGCTTCTACCTCGACGACCCACCCGGCATCGCGATGATCGAGAAGGCGAGGAGGCTCGGCATCCGCAACGTGGCGGTGCACAAGGGCCTTTCCTTCGGCCCGCGCTCCTACGAGCACTCGACCTGCGTGGACGTGGGACGCGTGGCGAAGCGCTATCCCGACGTGAATTTCCTCATCTATCACTCGGGATTCGCCGCCGACAAGGCCGAGGGCCCCTACGACGCGCGGCGCACCGACGGCATTGACGCGTTGGTGACGAGCCTCGTCGCCAACGGCGTGAAGCCGGGCGCGAACGTCTATGCCGAGCTGGGATCGACGTGGCGTTTTCTCATGCGCGACCCCGATTCCGCGGCGCACGCGCTCGGCAAGCTCTTCAAGCACTGCGGCGAGGACAACGTCCTGTGGGGCACCGACTCCATCTGGTACGGCTCGCCACAGGACCAGATCCAGGCGTTTCGCACCTTCCAGATCGCGCAGGAGCTGCGCGACCAGCACGGCTATCCGGAGATCACGCCGCAACTGCGGTGCAAGGTGTTCGGGCTGAACGCGCTCAAGGTGTATTCGATCCCGGACGAGGTCCTGAAGAAGCACGTGCGCGACCGCATCGCGCTCGATCGCGACGAGTACCGCGAGCGCCCCGATCCCGCCTTCGTCACCCGCGGGCCGCGCACGCGCCGCGAGTTCTTGAACCTCAAGGCGTGGGGCGGCTAGCGCTTGATCGTCACGCCATCCACTTTCAGCTCGCTCGTCGTTGCGATCGCGCACGACAGCCCGCGAACTTTCGTCTTCCGCGGCGCCGAGATGCTGCTGCGCGAAAGCGACCTCGCCCTTCCCGATCCCGCGGTGGTGAAATCGCTCTCGATCGCCGCGGAGAGCGTCTTTCCGGTCGGCGTGTATGGGAAGGAGTATTGCGCGACGGCGTGGGTCGCGCGCGACGCGCAGCCTCCCCGGGGATACGTCTACAAGGGCCTGCGCTCCCTCTTCGGGCGCGTGGACGAGGACACCCTCGCCATCGCGGGGCGCGCATTCCAGATCGCCGACTGGGCGCGCAACCATCGCTTCTGCGGCGCTTGCGGCAAGCCCATGGCGAAGGTCGAGGGCGAGCGCGCCATGAAATGCCCCTGCGGGCACGTGGCCTACCCGCGCATCGCGCCCGCCATGATGGTGCTGGTGAAGAAGGGCCGCGCCATTCTCCTCGCGCGCAATGCGGCGGTGCCCGCCGGCGGGCGCATGAGCGCGCTCGCGGGATTCCTCGAGCCCGGCGAATCCGTCGAGGAAGCCGTGCATCGCGAGGTGCACGAGGAGGTCGGGCTTTTCGTGAAGGACCTGCGTTACTTCGCCAGCCAGTCGTGGCCCTTTCCCGGCTCGCTCATGATCGCCTTCACCGCCGAGTACGCCGACGGCGACATCAAGGTCGATGCCAGCGAGATCGCCGAGGCGCGCTGGTTCGGTCCGGGCGACACCCTGCCTGAGCTCTCGCCGCCGCAATCGATCTCGCGCGCGCTCGTCGAGGCCAACCTGCCGCGCTAAGAAAGTGGTGTCAGGTACGACTTTTTAAGTTGTACCTGACACGACTTTCTATTGGGCTGGAGGGGCGACGCTGGCGTCCTCGGAGCCGCTGCGCTTGAGGGCGGCGGCGACGAAGCCGGACGTCGCGTTATACGGCGTTCTCGTTGGACTCGCCGCAACCGTAGCCGCGATGGCTCTTCCTATCGCGTATCCCGACTTCCCTATTTGGGCGTGGCGCGTCCTGTTTTGGGGGGGCATCGGCTCAATATTCGTTTTCTCTACCGTGCTTATAGTAGATGTTTCCGTCGCCCACATTGCACGCCGCTATCTCATGCCATCACTCCTAATGATCTTTAGTGCGATTGCTTTCGTTGGCGGCGCGATCTGGTTCATGGTCGAAGCCAAACGCGGAAGCCAGACTTCCGAAACGCCACCGGCGGCCGAAGCCAAGGGCGATCCGCCTCATGAAAAGGCGGCACAAGTCTCGCCTACGCTATTGGTTCAGTGCGATCACTCGATGTTGCCGAACATAATGCCAGCTAGTGGCGAGATATTTTCTATATCCGCCTTCTATCACGAAAACGTTAAAGCGATCGGATTGGATCGACTGAACCGGCAACCAGGATCGACTATCGACTGGGGGGCTGGCGTCATGAAGTTCGAGTTAGTCTACAAATGCTCTGTGTTCAACTACAGCAAAGTCCCGGTCTTCGCCGTAACAATGAACTTTCATCTCGACTATCACAAAGTCGAATCTACAGTGCCGAGTGCAAGACACATGGGGGCCATCATAGGATCGGAAGATCGCGGCATTGCGATCACGCGCATTGAGCCTAATGAGCCATTTGTCTTTTTCATTTTCAACCAAAGCCCATATTTTGTTGGGGTCACCGGGCCGGATTCGGCCTCATGTGTCTTAACTGCAGGGGCGGAGCCCATGCCAGCAAAGATGCTGCCGGTGATGCTTCCGAGTATGCGCGGCTTTGTTCTTGGGCCTGTTGAATATGTTGCCAAGCGCAAACCCAGAAAACCCTAGCAAGCCTTGATCGCCGACGCGAACATATCGCCGTTGTGCCGGTTGTTGTAGCGGAACTCAAATTCATTGACGTAGAGCTGGAGATATTTCTTGCTGACCTTGTGGTACGTGCCGATGATGCCGCGCTTCACGATGGACCAGAAGCCCTCAATATGGTGTTGGTGTGAACCGCACCGACGACATACTCGCCTCGGCTGTGACGCACATGACGGGCGGGGTACGCGCCCCAAATGTGGCGATAGGCGGGATTGTCGTCCGTGGACAGCAGGCTCACGCGATGGGAAACGGCGGCATCCACGAAGCAATCCAACGTTTCCGCATTCGCGTGTTCGATCACGCGAGCAATGACGTTGCCCTTTCGGGTGACAGCACCAGCGACGGCGAACTTACCCGAGACGCCACCCGCGCCGGGGCCACGCTTGCCGGGGCCGCCATGGCGGTTCTTGAACTTGCCGCCAACGTAGGTTTCGTCAATTTCGACAAAGCCCGTCAGCTTGCGGAAATCCTCTTGCCCGAGCGCCACGCGAATCTTGTGGCACATGGCGTGCGCGGTGTGATACGAGCCCATCCCCATCATGCGTTGAATCTGAAGGGCGCTCATGCCCTTCTTGCTGGAGAGCATGAAGTACATGACCTTGAACCAGACCAGCAGGGGATAGTTGGTGTTCTCGAAGATCGTCCCGACCATCACAGAGAAGCGGTAGCCATTCTCTTGGCACTTGTGGCACTGCCAGTGATACGGGCGCGTGTTGAGTTCGTACACCTCAAAGTTAAAGCAGCGCGGGCACTTCGGGCCTTCGGGCCAACGGCACGCGGCGAGGTAGGACTTGCAGGCGTCTTCATCCGGGAACTTGGAATCAAATTCGGCCATCGTCATCGGGCGAACCTTGCGGGTGATCTTTGCCATGCGCGTTCTCCTGTCTATGGGAGAACTGTACCCCTGTGAAAACCCTCTGTCAAGTAGTGCATAATCGCCTTTTAAGTTGTACCTGACACGACTTTCTATTGGGCTGGAGGGGCGACGCTGGCGTCCTCGGAGCCGCTGCGCTTGAGGGCGGCGGCGACGAAGCCGGACGCTTTCAGCTCCTCGACGACGCTGCGCAGGTACCTGGCCGCGGCGTCGCGGCCGCGCGGCACCGCCACGGCCTGGCCAATGGTCACGTAGTTGTCCTCGATCACTCTGATGTTCGCGTCGCGGCGCGCGGTCTGGGTCATCAGCTCGCGGATGCCGGCCACGGCCTCGAGCTTCTGCGCGAAGAAGATATCTACGGCGGCGTTGGAGGTCGGCGCGCGGACCAGCTGCGCGTTCTTGAGCGTCCGGGTGAGGAAAAGGTCGTAGGCCGAGCCCTTGCCGACCGCGATGCGCGTTCCCGCGCGGTCGAAGTCCGAGACCCTGCGCAGCGGCGAGTCCTTGCGCACGGCATAGGTGCCGCCGAGCTCGACATACGGGGCGGAGAACGCGATCGTCTTCTCGCGCTCCGGATCGACCGCGAGGAAGGCCACGTCCCAGGCGCCCTCACCCACCGCGTCGGTGACCTTGCCGGCGGTGTCGTAGATCACGTAGCGAATCGGCACACCGAGGCGCCGCGCCAGCTCGCGCGCGATATCGGGGGCGACCCCGCGGGGATCGCCGCCCGCCGGGTCCTTCTGCACCAGCGACACGTTGCCGAAATTCACCGCTGCCCGCAACACGCCGGTCGGCGCCATCTCGGCACGCAGAGCGGAGGAGATTTCGGGCGTGGAGGCGCAGGAGGCCATGACGAGGAGAGAGGCGAAGGTGAGGAGGGGTCGAGTCATGCGCGATTGTCCTTGCGAACGCATCGCCCGGTCAATGATCGAACCTCACTGAACGGGTAAAAGGCGCTCCCCATGGAAGGCGTGGTCAAGGGCAAGGAGGAAGTGAAGGCGGCGGTCGCGGACGCGCTGCAGATCAAGCGCCCGCGCGACGTGCGCTTCTGGATCGCCATGGCCGTCATGGCGGTGGCCGCCGCCGCGTTCGCGGTGATCGCACGCAGCGTCTGGGAGACGGCGCCGATCCTCAAGCAGGACCTGCAGGTGTCGGTCTGGCTGCACACGCACGGCAACCCCGTGTTCAGCGCCTTCCTCTTCGCGATCACGCAGGTCCATTCCACGGCGGGCATTCCGGTGCTCGCTGCGATCCTCGGATATTTCGTGTGGCGGCACGGCGATCGCTATTGGGTGATCTCGCTCGCCCTCGCCGTGGGCGGCGGGCTCCTCCTCAACGTGCTTCTCAAGCTTCTCTTCAACCGCGCCCGCCCGACCTGGGACGATCCCATCCTCACCCTGAGCTCGACCAGCTTCCCCAGTGGCCACACCGCGGGCGCGACGCTCTTCTATGGCTTCCTCGCGGCCTACATGGTGTGGCGCACGAAGAAGCCCTTGTCGTGGGTGCTGTCGGTGGCCGGCTGCGCGCTCATGGTGGCGCTGGTGGGGTTCTCGCGCATCTACCTCGGCGTGCACTTCCTGAGCGACGTCCTCGCCGCGATGAGCATCAGCACGGTGTGGCTGCTGATTTGCCTCATCGCGGTACGCGCCTACGCCAAGCGCCACAGCGGCTCGGCGCCGGCGGCCTGATGGCCGAGGCGCTGCCCGTGATCGTGAACGCGACCGCGGGCAAGGGCTACACCGAGGCCGAGATCGAGGCGATCGGCGCGGCTTTCGAGAGGGCCGGAGCGGCGGTCGAGATGATGCCCGCCCGCGTGGGCTCGGAGCTGGTGAAGCTCGCCGAGCGCGCGGTGGGCGCGGGCCACCCGGTGGTGGTCGCGGGTGGCGGCGACGGCACCCTGAACGCGGTCGCCTGCGCGGTCACGGGCACCTCGAGCGCGATGGGCGTGCTGCCGCTGGGAACGCTCAACCACTTCGCCAGGGACCTCGGCATCCCGCTCGGGCTCGAGGAGGCCGCGCGCACGGTGGTCGCGAATCACCAGAAGGAAGTCGACGCCGCCGAGGTCAACGGGCGCATCTTCATCAACAACTCGAGCCTCGGCCTCTACCCTGAGCTCGTGACCGTGCGCGAGAACCAGCGCCGCCGCCTCGGCCGCAGCAAGTGGCACGCGCTCTTCTGGGCGAGCGTCACGGTGCTGCGCCGCCATCCGATGCTCGACGTGGCCCTCGTGCTCGACGAAAGAGCGCAAGTGCGCCGCGCGCCGCTGGTATTCATCGGCAACAACGAGTACCAGATCGAGGGCTTCCACATCGGCCGCCGCGAGTGCCTCGACGCGGGCAGGCTCAGCATCTATCTCACGCGCCGGCACGGCCGGATCGGGCTCTTGGGCCTCGCGCTGCGCGCGCTCGCCGGAACGCTGCACCAGGCGCGCGACTTCGAGGCGCTCACCGCGCAGAGCGTGACCGTCGCCACGCGCCACAAGGCGGTGCCGGTGGCCACCGACGGGGAAGTGACCCTGATGACGATGCCGCTCGAATACCGCATCCGCGCGCGCGCGTTGCGCGTGGTGGTGCCCGCGCCCGAGCCCGAGGCGGCCTGATGCGCAGGATCGTGCACCTCTCGGACCTGCACTTCGGCCGGGTGGATCCTCAGGTCCTCGAGCCGCTGCGCCGCCGCGTCGAGGCGATCGCGCCGCACCTGGTGGTGGTCTCCGGCGACCTGACCCAGCGCGCCAGGCCGCGCCAGTTCCGCGAGGCGAAGGCGTTTCTGGACACGCTGCCCATGCCGCAGCTCATGGTGCCGGGCAACCACGACGTGCCGCTCTTCAACGTGTTCCAGCGCCTGCTCACGCCGCTCAACAAGTACCGGCGCATCATCGGCGCGGACCTCGAGCCCGCCTACATCGACGAGGAGATCGCGGTGGTGGGCGTGAACACCGCGCGCTCGTTCACGTGGAAGGACGGCAACATCGACAGGAAGCAGGTCGAGAGCGTGATGGCGAAGATCTGCGGGCTCGAGGAAAGCGTGGTGAAGATCATCGTGACGCACCATCCCTTCGATGTGCCCGAGGGCCACGACGAGTCCGAGATGGTCGACCACGCCGCGCGCGCGATGGAGGAGTTCGCGAAATGCGGCGCCGACATCATGCTCTCCGGGCACCTGCACAAGACCAACACCTCGAGCTCCGCCGAGCGCTACAAGATCCCCGGCCACGCGGCGCTCATCGTGCAGGCCGGCACCGCGACCTCCGTGCGCGCCCGCGGCGAGACCAACAGCTTCAACGTCCTCCACATCACCGCCGCCGACGTCGCCATCGAGCGCTGGCAATGGAACAACCACTCGAAGCACTTCGAGCTGGGCGGCACCGAGCGCTTCCTGCACGCCCCCGACGGCTGGCATCGCCCGCGTTAAGGCGTTAAGGGGTCAGATTACTTTTCGCCGTTAAAACGGGACACATTAGTTTGGATAACCTGTCCCCTCTTATGACCGAAAAGTAATCTGACCCCTTTTATGACCCCTTTTACTTCCTCGACACGAACGCATTGCCCTTGATGTAGAAGCGCAGCAGGCGGCGCGCCCAGTGGCCGGCGTAGTCGACGCCGATACGCGGGCGCTTCACGATTCTCGGCGGCAGCGCCGGGCCGGGGTCGGCGATATGCAGGTTAGCGCTCCGCAGGTCATGGCCGGTGTGGGCACCGGTAATCCCCATCGCCTTGCAAAGGAGCGCCGGACCCTGGGTGCGTCCCTCGAGGTTCGCGATCGGCTCGAGCGCGCGCAGCAGCACGGCCGAGGCGTGCCCTTCCTCCTCGGTCACCACGTTCATGCACCAATGCATGCCGTAGATGAGGTAGACGTACGCGTGGCCGGGCGGGCCGAACATCACCTTCGTGCGCGGCGTGAGCCCGCGCGCGGAATGCGCCGCGAGGTCATGGGGCCCAAGATACGCCTCGGTCTCGACGATGCGCCCGATGCGCGCTTCGCCCGCCACCACGTGCACCAGGTGCTTGCCGAGAAGCTCCTGGGCAACGAGCGTCGTATCGCGGTCGTAGAAGGACCGCGGAAGCCTGCGCGCGCGCATCTACCGCGTCATGGGAGCGCCTGCGGATCGCCCCGCCGAGGCGGCTCGCCATTCTTCTTCGCCATGCGTCCTCCCTGCGCTTGACCTGGGGTGAGCGCGCCCGCAGGATGGGGTGCGCAGCGCCATCCTAACCGGAGGGGGAAAAACATGAACAACCGCCAAGATCGCCGCCGCTTCATCCTGGGTCTCGCCGCGGCCGGCTCCCTCGCCGCCCTGCCCGGCGCCGTGCGCGCCGCCATGGGGCCCAACGACAAGTTCGACCTCGTCATCAAGGGTGGCGAGGTGCTCGACCCCAGCCAGCGCCTGAGGGCGGTGCGCGACGTCGGCATCCGCAACGGCGTGATCGAGGCGCTCGAGGCCGCGATCCCGGCGGAACGCGCGCTGCGCGTGATCGACGCCAAGGGCCGGCTCGTCACCGCCGGCTTGATCGACCTGCACGCGCACACCTATCCGTACGGCTCGGGCATCGGCATTCCCGCCGACGAGCTGGTGCCGCACCAGGGCACCACCACCGCGATCTCGGCGGGCGACGCCGGCGCCAACAATTTCGCCGCCTTCCGGCGCTTCATCGTCGCTTCCACGCGCACGCGCCTCTACGCTTTCGTGCACATCGCCAACATCGGCCTCACCGGGTTTCCGATCGCCGAGCTCTACAACATCGACTACGCGCGCACCGAGGACGCCGCGCGCACCCTCGCGGAGAACGCCGACATCGTGATCGGCATCAAGGTGCGCATGTCGGAGAACGTGATCGCCAAGCACGGCCTCGAGCCCCTGAAGCGCGCCATCCGCGCCTGCGAGATTTCCGGCGTGGCCGGCGCCAAGGTGATGTGCCACATCGGCGGTGTCGAGAACAGGAAGCTCATGTCGGACATCCTCGACACGCTGCGCCCGAAGGACATCCTCACCCACTGCTACTCGGGCGCGCCCAACCTCTCCAACGACTTCACCAACATCGTGCAGGACGGCAAGCTCCTGCCGGCTGCGCTCGAGGCGAAGCGCCGCGGCGTGCATTTCGACGTGGGCCATGGCGGCGGTTCGTTCGACTACACCATCGCGGAGGCGGCCATCGCCCAGGGGGCCGGTCCGGACACCATCTCCTCCGATATCCACGTGTTCTCGGGCAACTCGCCGGGCATGCCTTATCTCACCTGGGTCATGAGCAAGTTCCTCAACATGGGCTTCTCGCTCGAGGACGTGGTGCGCATGGCGACCGTCAACGCCGCCAATGCCATCGGCAAGATGCCCAAGCTCGGCACATTGCAGGTGGGCGGCCCCGGCGACGTGACGATCCTCGAGGTGGTCGAGGGTCCGGTGGAATTCGTTGACACGCGCAACAACAAGCGCGCCGGCAAGGTCCACATCCGCCCGGTGCAGACGGTCGCTGGGGGAATCGCCTTCGGGCGGCCCTATTCGGCCCCTTTCAGCGTCCGTTGACCGCTAGAATGGGTGCGCGCCCAAAAAAAAGCCCGGCGTTGGGATGAACGCCGGGCCCAAGCCCTTGCCGTGGGAGGCTACGGCAAGTCTCGCGACAATCATCTCTCGAAGCGGCCTTCCCGAACCTTGCGCGGCGGGTCGCTACGCGCGTTTTTATTGTGTCCGTTTGTAAAGCGCCTATGCTTGCCGTATCGAAGTTCAACCTGGAGGACCTGATGCCGAAACCCAATTACGCATTCGCCAAGCGCCAAAGAGAGCTCGCCAAGAAGCAGAAGAAGGAAGCGAAGAAACAGCAGAAGGCCAACGAGCAGGCAACGGAAACAGCGCCGGAAACACCCGCCGAGCCGCCCACGCCCGGCCCCGCCTGAGCCGTTCGCCTCACCCATTGAACAATGTGCACGGTCCCGCGGTCGCACTCGGGCTGCAGAGATTTTTTTTCGACCACCCGATCGAGGAGACCGCAGATGAACCGTGACCAAGTGAAGGGCCGCGCCAGGGAAGTGGCGGGCAAGATCGAGAAGAACGCCGGCCGCGCGGCCGGAAGCGCGAAGACCGAGGCCAAGGGCCTCGCCCGGGAGGCCGTCGGCAAGGTGCAGAAGAACCTGGGCGACGCCCGCAACTCGCGGAACAACACCCGCTAGAGCGCATCACAGCAGTTCCGGAGGACGAGGGGCGCGGCTTTCGCGCCCCTTCGCTTATGCGCCGCAGGACCCGGCACCGCAAGTGGATCGCCGCCGCCGTGCTCGCGGTCGCGGCCGTCGCGGCGTTGTCCTTCCTGCCGCTGCGCGGCTGGGCGGAAAGCCTGCAGGACTGGATCGACGGCATGGGAGCGGCGGGAGTGATCCTCTTCGCCGCGATCTACGTCGTGGCCACGCTCTTCCTCCTTCCGGTCTGGATCCTCACGCTCGCGGCCGGCGCCCTCTTTGGCATCGTCGGCGGGCTCCTCGTCGTCCTCGCCGCGTCCCTCGCCGGGGCGATCGCCGCGTTTTTCATCGCGCGCCATGCGTTGAAGGAGCGCGTGAGGAAATTTTTCGCGCGCCACTCGCTCTTGCGTACCGTCGACCGGGCGCTGCGCAAGGCCGGCTGGAAGGTGGTTGCGCTGATGCGCCTCTCCCCCCTCGTGCCGTTCACCGCGCAGAACTACTTCTACGGCGCGAGCCAGGTGAAGTTCACGCAGTTCGCCCTCGGCACGGGGCTGGGACTCGTCCCCGGGACCCTGGTGGAGGTCACGCTCGGAGCCACGGGCCGTGCCGCCATGGGCGGCGGACCGGCCGAATGGACGATGCTCGGCGTGGGCGTGGTCGCGACGCTGGCTGCGGGCTGGCACATCACGCGGGTGGCGAAGAAAAGGCTCGGCATCCGCGAATAGTCCTCGGGATGAAGCTCGAAAGTGGTGTCAGGTACGACTTATTGCCATCCATCGAGCTTCACCCCCACTTCGAATGAGGCGATAGCCGGCACCCGCGGCACATTAGCCGTACCCTCAGGTCAAAGCGACCATCTCCTCGTCGCCCTGCTGCTCGCGCTCGAACTTGAGGAAGTCGTAGTAGCCGCAGCGGCTGCTGTCGGGATACTTGCGGCAGACGCCCGGACGCGCGTCGTAGACGGTGCAGCGGCGCTTCTCCTGGTCGAGGAGCATGCACGTGGAATCGAAGATCGTGTCCCTCTTGTGCCGCAGCATGCGCTTGCCCTTGGCGTCGACCTTGGTGAATTTCTCCTCGGCGGCGCGCAGGCCCAGGTCGAAATGGCGCGCGAGGCGCTCGACGTCGAACCTCGTCACTTCGATCTCGGAGTAGGTGCAGCAGTAGGCGGGGCACTTGTCGCAGCGGTAAGTCACGCGCACGGGTACCGGGAAAGGCTTTTTCATCGTTCGGTCGCAAGTAGTTGGGAAGGATTGTACAAGGCTTTCAATTCCCTTCCGAGAAAAGTCGCGATGGAACGCATGCCGTGAAGGCCCGCCCGCGCCTCGGCGGCGCTGTTGTAGTTGGTGTTGGTGTTGACGTCGTAGGTGTAGAGCTCGCCGGAGGCGTCGGTGATGAACTCGATGCCCGCGATCTCGATGCCGTTGGCGGCGAGGAAGCGCTGGTAGCGCTCCACGATCGCGGGACGGAAGTCCTGCACGACCTGGAAGCGCGGCGCCTCGGCCGAGGGCTTCTCGCCCACCGGGCACATGGCGTCGCCGATCTCGCACACGTCCGCGGGGCAGATCTCGAAGCCGAGCGTGGTGTCCACGCGCACCGCGTAGAGGAACCTGCCGCCGACGAATTCCACGCGCGTGATGTACGGCTCGGGGGCGCGGATGTACTCCTGCACCAGCGTGACCCCGTCCACCGAGTCTTCGAACGCGCTCGAGCCCACGTAGCTCTCGAGCGTGGCCACGTCGTGGAAAAGGCGCACGCCCAGGCCCTTGCCGGCGCGGTTGTGCTTGGTGATGAAGGCGCCGCGCATCGAGCGCGCGGCGGCGACGATGTGCTCGCGGCCCACCGCGGCGAGGGTGCGCGGCGTCCTGATGGAGAATTCGGCGAGCGCCGCGTATTGCGCGATCTTGCTGATTTCCAGCTGCAGCGCGCGGCCGTTGTTGACGACGCGCCGGCCGTGGCGCTCCAGCCACGCGAGCACGCAACCGGTGTATTCGGCGGCGTAGCGATGGCCGCGCGTGTGCGACGAGGCGCTCATGCGGTTGTAGAAGACGCCCTCGGGCGGCGTGGCCGAGAAATCGAGCACGCCCTCGGCGAGGAACCACTCCTGGTACGGCAGGGACTCCTCCGCGAAGGCGGCGCGCAGCGGCTCGACCCACGCGTCGTTCTCGTGAATCACATAGATCTTTTCCATGCCGCCATCCTAACGCGAGTCGGACCCATTAGACGCACCTGCGCGCGTTCGCGTTCCACGGCGGGGAACCCGCATCCCCGCAACGGGTCGCATGTCGGGGCGTCCCGCCACTACCGGAGAACCACGTGAACAAGAACACCCTGAAGGGCGCCGTCATCGATGCCGTCGGCAGGATCCAGCAGAGGCTCGGCAGGCTCATCGGCAGCCCGAGGCAGGAAGTGAAGGGCGTAGCCAAGCGCGTCGTGGGCACGACCCAGAAGGCCGCGGGCAAGGCGCAGGCCGCGATCGGCAGGAATAAGCGCCGATCGAAGAAGGCGTGACGCTCGCGCCCGAAGAGGCTAGAAAGGCTCCCTGGTAATGGCCTTGCTGCCGCTCACGCCATCGACGGTGTAGCTCATGGTCGCCGCGCTGGGGTTGGCAAAGCGAAGCACCATGGATCCCACCGCAGCGCTCCTCACCGCGCGCGGATCGAAGGGGGTATCGAGGAATTCGCCGGGCGCAATCGTCGTTCGGTAGAGCGTCCCCGTATACGTATCGCCGCTCCAGCTGCCCCCGGGCATCACGTACCACACGGGTTGGCCGTAGAGCCCGTAGGTGTACCAGACCGCGAAGAGAGTGCGGTATTGCTGGTTGATGGAAAGGCCCCAGCCCGGTTCGGCTGCGTTCCACCAGAGATCGCCGTAGCCGGCCGCGGGCGTCGCGTCGGGCACGCCGAATGGCTGGCGCTGGATCGATTTCGTTCCCGAATACCCGTTCACCGTGTACGCGAGCACGCCGGCGTTGGCGCCCGAGAAGCTCAATGTCGCGTTGCCGGCGCGCTGCGACGAAACCGCCGACCACGGCACGCCCGACGCCGGGCCCGACGTGTAGTAGACGTCGCCCGAGAAGGTCGTCGCCGAGGTCCAGGCGCCGCCGGGAATCACCACCCAGCGCGCATTGCCCCCGGCTTCGTAGATGAACCACGCGGCGAAGAGCGTCGAGCCGTGCTGCGTGATGCTCAAGCCCCAGCCGGACTCGGCGGGATTCCACCACAGCGCCGAATAGTCGAGCGCGGGGGCCGCGGGGCCCGCCGGGTTGGCGGGCGTGGCGGCGTTGTCGAGAAAGGCGCGAAGGCCCGCGTTGTACGCGGTGTCGAAGCGCCCGTAGAAGTCGGAGCCGAGCGCCGAGCATGACGTGCTTCCGCCGTAGAGCTGCCCCAGGAGGTAGTGCCCGTTCTCGAGGAAGACGCCCGCGCCGCTGCTGCCGGGCTCGGTGACGCCGCTTCTCCAGGCGACCTCGTAGAAGGTCGCGGCGCCGAAGGCCGAGCCGCGGCAGCCGAACGATTCGCTGCCCGCGGCCGAGCAGGTGTCGTAGCCCGCGACCGATCCGAAGCTGATCTTCTGCAGGTCGCCCGTGGGATTGTGGAGGCTCACCACGTTCGCGCCCGCCGGCCCCGCGCCGCCCACCACCCATCCCGCATACACCGCGCCGGCGGGCGGCGTGCCGTTCAGGCGCATGAAGGCGGTGTCGGTATCGGCGCTCGCATAGAGGAGCGTCGCGCCGCCGTTCAGGGTCTGCGCGGCGGCACGCGTGGCGCTGTTGCACGACGCCGAGCGGTAGAACCAATAGCTCACCAGCGTCGAGGCGACCGTCTGCGACGTGACGCAATGGTTCGCGGTGAGGAAGTACGGGATCGCGGTGGCGGGATCCTTGTCCGCGACGAGCGTGCCGGTGCACAGGTAGCTCGAGCCGGCGTCGACGAAGGTGATGCGCGCCACGGCATTGCTCTCGCTCGCCCAGTCGCTACTGCAGGTGACGTCGAGGTTGCAGCTCGCCGCGGCCTTGGTGGAGGCCATCGCGAAGTCGATGGAAGGCGCGGTGAGCCAATGCGACACGCGCGGTGCGGCGAGCGCAAGGCGCGTGGGCGACACGCCCCGGCCCAACTCGATCTCGACCACCGCGGTCGGCCCTTCGATCACGGGCGACCAGTAGGTGCCGGCATCCTCGCCCTGGCCGCCCGCGTCGAGGTTGCGTCCGATCACCGCGCGCACCGCCTCGGCGGTGACCTCGACGACGTCTCCCGCGCCCGGCGCGTAGAAGCGCAGCAACGTGCCGGCGGGAAGCGATTCGAAGCGCAGGCCCGCGCGAATGGCGAGCGCATCGGGAGACGTGATGCTGAACGCGGCGAGCTGGCCGCCCGAGGCCGCGGCGCTCCAGCGCAGGCGAGCGACGGTGCTCGAAGCGCTTTCGAGATCGGAGACGGCGCGTGAGAAGCCGATCTGCAACGGGCTACCGAGCTTCGCGGCGGGAGCGAGGCTCTTCTCGGCCGCAGCGGGCGCCAGGCGCGCCAGCGTCACGCGCGCGACCTGCGCGGGATTGGCGACGCGGGCCTTGGGCGCGGGCGCGAATGCGGGAGCCGGTTGGACCGCGCGCTCGGCGCGAATCTCCACGGCGTGCGCGCCGGCGCCGAGCCCGAAGAGCGCGCATGCGACGAGAACCCGCGCCACGCACAGTCGCATGTGAAATTTGGCTGCCATCACCCGACCATGGTGCCTGCCCAACACGGGTGGGCCGATTACGCGTAGCCCCGTGGCTCCTGTCCGAATGGACTACGCGCTACTGGCATATCGTCGGCGCCGCGGCGAACACCTGGCGCTCGATGGCTTTGGTCACCGGCACGCCGCTCACCGTGTACGCGAGCGTGGCCGAGGCGCCGTTCGCGAACGTCGCGCGCAGCGTGCCGACGGTCTCCACGCCGATCGGCGTCCACGGCAGCGTGTTGAATACGGGCCCCGTGGTGCGGTAGAGGTCCCCGAGGAAGGAACCGTCGGCCTGGCGCGCGAGGGTCGCGGTGAGCCACATGTCGCGATGGTCGGCGCCGTAGGTGAAGAGCGTGGCGAAGATGGTGTTGCCCTGGTGAGCGAAGTTCACGCCCCAGCCCGACTCGGCGGAATTCCACCACAGGTCCTGGTAGTTGGTCGCGGCGCTGCGCGAACCGGTGGTGGCCACGCACGTGGGCGAGGCGCCCGCGAAAACCTGGCGCTGGATCGTCTTGGTGACGCTCGCGCCGTTCACCGAGTAGACGAGCGTTGCCGTGCTCGCGCCAAAGGTGACCGTCATCGTGCCGACCTGCGTGGGCGTGCTGCCGGTCCAGGGCGAGGCGTTGAACGCCGGCCCCACGGTGCGATAGAGCGGGCCCGTGTACGAGCCGTCGGCCTGCTTCGCCATCGTCGCCACCAGCCACAGGCCCTTGTTGTCCGCCGCGTATGTGAAGAGCGACGCGAAAATCGTATCCGACTGGTGATTCAAATTGATCCCCCAGCCCGACTCCGCGGGGTTCCACCAGATGTCGGTGTAGTTCGGCGAAGCGCTCGCTGCCGCGAACGAGGTCTGCAGCGTGTAAGGGCCGGTCTGGCCATCGAAGCCGCTCACCTTGAGGTAGCGCACGCCGGGGCCCGCGATGTTGGCGACGAGACCGAAGTTCGTGTCGGGCGGATTGGCGTCGTCGTTGTCGGTGATGAGCGTGGCGCCGTCGGACTGGTAGAGCGCGCCCATGGTGTCGGTCGTGCCGATCGAGCCCACGCGGAAGACGCCCGCCTCGGTGAACGTGAGGCGGAACCAGTCCTGGTCGTTGAGGACGCCGAGAAGACCCGTGCGCGTGCCGTTGATGGCGAGCTCGCTCGCCGCCGCGGCGCTGTCGCCGAAATCGTCGGGAAGGACAAAGCTCGAGCGCAGCCCGTAGCGCCCGGTCGCGCCGTTGACGCCCGTCACCCTCACGTAGTACGTGCCCGGCGTCATGGTCCTCACCATGCTGAAGTTCAAGTCGGTATCGGAAATGTCGTCGCTCGAGGCGATGAGCGTGGTGGCGTTGGAGGCGTACATCTCGGCCTTCACGTCGGTGCCCGCGCCTTCCGCGGGATTGAAGGAGGCGACGGTCCACTGGCCGCCGGTGGTCACCACGAACTTGAACCAGTCGGCGTCGCTGTCGCTGTTCATTTGGGCGACGAGCTTGATGTTGAGCTCGAGCGCGCCCGCGCTCGCGGGCGAGTCGCCGTAGTCGTCCACCGGGTTGGGTCCGTCGAGGAAAGTCTTGATGAGCGGATAGGTGACGGTGAAATTCGAGTAGGAGGCGCTACGCGTGGTCGAGGTGCACGAGTTGCTGTCGGGGCTGCCGAAGAGCGTGCCGTGGAAGATGCCGGGCGCGGTCAGGAGCGGCGAGCCGCTGCTGCCGCCTTCCACGATGCCCAGCGTGAAGGTCACATCGTTGAACAGCTCGCCGAACGTCACGTGGGTCGCCGCGTTGGTCACGCGCGCGAGGCTCCTGAATGTGCCCGACGAATAGCGCTGGAACGAGCCGTCGGGATGGTGGATGCCGAAGATCGCCTGGCCCGCCGCGAGCGGGGCGGGGTCCCAGCCGAGGAAGAACGCGTTGCCGGGCACGACGCTGTTCAGGCGCAGCAAGGCGAAGTCCGAGTCGAAGTCCGCCATCAGCAGGAAGGCGCCGTCGTTCAGGCGCGTGGGGCTTTGCGGCGCGAGGCTGTTGCAGGCGGTGTCGGCGTAGAAGAACCACGTCTCGAGAGTCGCGGCGGACGCCTGCGAGGACATGCAATGGTTGGCGGTGGCGAAAAGCGGCGTGAGCGAGCTCGAGCGGTCGTTCAAGAGCGCGCCCGTGCACACGAACGTGCTGCCGCCCCTGCCGAACACCATCTTCGCAACGGCCTTGCTGTCCTGGGCGACGTTGGCTTCGGCGACGCACGCGACGTCGACGTGGCACGCGAAATCGAGCGCCTTCGTGCGCACCGGATCGAGAGGCCGCTGCACCAGGTGCGAAACGTCCATCACGACGAAGCGCAGCTCGGCCGCGTCGAGGCGGCGCGGGCTCCACAGCTCGAGCACCTGCTCGGCGCCCTCGGTGGTGGCGGTCCAGTGCTCGATGGGCATCGCACTGCGCGCGAGCTTGACGAGGGCCGCGCCGGTGGTGAGCGCGACCGCTTCGAGCGACCCGTCGGCCGCCACTTGCGCGACGCGTATCTCGAGATCACGCGGCAGCGCGTCGAAGCGCAGCCCCACGCGCAACCCGGCGGCGGCCGGGGAGACGATGCGCAGCTGCACGGCGAAGCCGGGGGCCGCAGGCTGCCAGCGCAGGCTCGCCGCGTCGACGCGCGGGGCGGCCTGCACATCGTCCGCGCGCGACACGCCGATCTGGTTGGGGGCGAGCGCGCCTTGCAGGCTCTTCATGCGCGCCGCGCTGATCGCGGCAAGCTCGAGGCGCACGGCCTCGATCGCGGGAGCCCGCAAGCGCTGCGACCCGGCCGCCTTCTCGCCGGGCATCGCGGGTTTCTGGATGCCCTGCACGCCCTCGGCGCCGGCCAGGAGCGATACGCTCGCCAGCAGCGCGGCGAGCCAATGGGTCGCCATGCTTCTCCCCTTCAGATGCGGATACTCGGCCGGAAATCGTACAGGACTGAAGGGACCGACAGGCCGCCCCTATTTTTGCTTCCGTAACCTCTCGCGCTTGCGGCGCGCGCCTTCGCCGGTGATCTCGCGCGGCGTCTTCGGAAGGAGCGGTGCGGCTGCCCGGAGCTAGCGTGAAGCGGCGGCGACGATCTCCTCGTCGGAAAGCGTGCGCGCGTAGACCTTCAGCTCGTCGACCATGCCGCGATAGGCGCCGTTGCGCTCGTAGAAGGTGCCGAGCCGAAGCGTGCGGATGTCGGCGAACCCGGGTGCCGCGCCGAACGGCAACGCGCGCGCCACGAGCTGGCCATTCACGTACAGGCGCAGGCGGTCGAAGAGGAACCGGTCGTAGACCACCGCAACGTGGACCCAGCGGTCGGCCGGGATCTTCACCGGCCCGGTCGGCGCGAGCCGCACCTCCCCCACGCGCGCCGAAGGTCGAAACACGTAGTAGTCGGCACCCAGGTTCCTTTCCCTGGAGCGCTCGCGCGGCACGCTCAACTCCATCGAGAACGAGATCGGCCGCAGCTCCGGATGGCCCTTGTACTCGCGCTCCACTTCCACGGTTGCCACGGTCTGGGTGCGGCTGCCCTTCGCGTAGGGATTCACCCAGCTCTCGCGCTTCATCCAGAATTCGAGCGTGAGCCCGTGACCGGTATCGAAACCCTTGGGCGCTTCGATCTCGACCCAGTCGCCGCTGCCGCCGACCCAGAGTCCGCTGCCCTGCTTGCCGGCGCGCGCCAGCACCTCGTCGCCGTGGATGCGCGCGAGGTAATCGTCGCCGGGGAAGCGCCGGTCGAACGACAGGAACATGACGGGCGGTTCGGGCGGAGTGGCCTTGAGGTAGAACTCGATCGCGACCCACGCGAGCAGACCCAGGACGGGCGCGGTCACGGCGACGATGGCGGTGCGGCCCAGGGACGGCAACGCCTTGCCGAAGGCGGCGAGCGCGTAAACGACGCACAGCGAGAACGCGATGCCGGTGACGATGTAGAAGACGATGCTCTTCGACCAGCTCTCGATCTCGCCCGGCAGCGTGAATGGCAGGTCGAGGGCCACGCCTTCGGGCCCGATCGCCACCATGATGTAGAGCACCAGCAACGCGAGGAGGCCGAGCACGGCGGCGACCGCGACGTTCACATAGACGTTCTGCGGCAGGATGGCGCCTTCGGCGAAGGCGTGCTTGAGGGGAATGCCGCCGCTCAGGAGGAACGACAGAGCGACCGCGGCGACCACCCAGCGCGGCGCGCGGAAGCTTTCCTCGTCGCCAAAGAACGCGAAGCCCAGGAGGCACACGCCTACCAGGACCACGGCCCCGCCGATCGTGAGATCGCGGAAGACGCTCGGGCTCATCTATTCACGCACTCAGCTCCCTCATGACCTTGTGGAGGTCCGATTTGCCCTCGAATCCTATGCCAGGCAAGTCCGGCATCGCAACGTGGCCCGCCTCGACGCGCACGCCGTCGGGAAAGCCGCCGAAAGGCTGGAACAGGTCCGGATAGCTCTCGTTGCCGCCGAGCCCCAGGCCCGCGGCGATGTTGAGCGACATCTGGTGGCCGCCGTGCGGCACGCAGCGCGCCGGTGACCAGCCGTACGCGCGCAGCATGTCGAGCGTGCGCAGGTACTCGACCAGGCCATAGCTCAATGCGCAATCGAACTGCAGCCAGTCGCGGTCGGGGCGCATGCCGCCGTAGCGGATCAGGTTCCTCGCGTCCTGCATCGAGAAGAGGTTCTCGCCCGTGGCCATCGGCTTTGCATAGTGCCCGGCGAGCGCGGCCTGCAGCTCGAAGTCGAGGGGGTCGCCCGCCTCCTCGTACCAGAAGAGGTCGTACGGCGAGAGCATCTTCGCGTAGGCGATGGCGGTGGCGAGGTCGAAGCGCCCGTTGGCGTCGACCGCGAGCCGCTCGCCCGCCTTCAGCACGCCGAGCACCGACTCGATGCGCCGCTGGTCCTCGGCGAGCGTCGCCCCGCCGATCTTCATCTTCACGACGCGGTAGCCACGGTCGATGTAGCTCAGCATCTCGTCCTTGAGGGCCTGGTCGTCCTTGCCGGGGTAGTAGTACCCGCCCGCAGCGTAGACGAAAACGCGCCGCTCGGGCGTTCCGTCGCCATAGCGCTCGGCGAGGAGCTGGAACAGCGGCTGGCCGGCGATCTTCGCCACCGCGTCCCACACCGCCATGTCGATGGTGCCGATCGCCACCGAGCGCTCGCCGTGGCCGCCGGGTTTCTCGTTGGTGAACATGCAATCCCAGATGCGGCGCGGATCGAGGTTCGCGCCGTCGTCTGAAACGAGCGAGGCGGGATCGGCCCCGATCACGCGCGGGATGAAGCGCTCGCGCATGAGCGCGCCCTGCCCGTAGCGCCCGTTGGAGTTGAAGCCGTAGCCCACCACGCGAGCGCCGTCGCGCATCGCGTCGGTGATGACCGCGACGAGGCTCAACGTCATCTTGCTGAAGTCGATGTACGCGTTGCGGATGGGTGAGGCGATGGCGAGCGTCTTTTCGCGGATCTCGAGGATCTTCATCCCCGTATCGTAACCGCGGACGCGCTTCAATCGTCGCTGCTGAGGGCCTCGATGATGGGGCAGCGCCCCTTGAGGGTCCTGCGCGACTTTTCGATGAGCGACTTCAGCTTGCGCCGCATGCGGGTGAGCTGCGCGATGTGAAGCTCGAGGTTGGCGTGCTTCTTCTCGGCGATGAGGCGCGTGGCCTTGAGGTTGCGCCCGTCGGCGAGCTCCATGAGGCTCTTCACCTCGGCGAGCGAGAAGCCGAGCTGCTGCGCGCGCCGGATGAAGGCGATCTGCTCCATCACCACCGGCGCATAGCGCCGGTGGCCGCCGATCGGCTTGTTCGGCTCCGCGATGAGGCCGCGCCGCTGGTAATAGCGGATCGTCTCCACGTTTACCGCGGCGGCCTTCGCCAGGCGGCCGATGGTCACCCCTTCTTGCATCCCCTGGCGCTCCTTGGCTCCATAATGCCCATCGACAAGCATATAGGCCGTACCAAGGTACGTTGTCTATGGATCGCGCGGAGGAACTCCGGACGGGCTACGGGGTCCGCCCGTGCGACACTCCGGAGTTCACATGTACGGCCGCAAAGAGACACTCTACGACGTGCTCGACCTGCCGCGCGACGCCGACGCGAAGTCGATCGCACACGCCCACCGGCGCGCCCTCGAGGAGCTCGAGCGCGAGACCACGGCGCCCGATGCGCGCCGCGCGGCGCTGCTGCACGAGGCCTATGAAGTTCTTTCCGATCCCGAGCGGCGCGCGGCCTACGACAGGTCATTGAGCGCCCCGGAGGTCGTCGCGACGCCGGTCCGGCGGGAGCCGTGGCCGCGCTGGGCCGGTGCCGCCGCGGGGCTCGCGGCGCTCGTGGCGGCGACCTACTTCACCTGGCACAAGCCGGCCGCGCCTTCACGCGACGGCGCCGCGCGCACGCCTGCGGAGATCCTCGCCGCCGCATCGTTCTCGGTGGGCTCGGTGCAGGCCATCGACCTCACGGGGCGCAGCACGCCGGTGGCCCTCGCGGTGGCGATCGCCGACGGCGTCATGGTCACCACCTGCCACGGCCTGGCTCCGGGAGCGCAGCTCGTGGTGCGCCTTGCCGAGCGCGTCGCCTCCGCGAACGCCGCGATGGCCGACGCCGGACACGATCTATGCAAGCTGTCGGTAGAAGGCGCGGGAAGCCGTCCCTTTCCCCTCAGGCCGGAGCCGCCGCGCGCGGGCGATGCGGTCTTCGTGGTCACCTTCGATAACGACAAGCTGGTAGCGCGCCCGGCGACGATCGGAGGACTCATTTCCACGCCGAGGGGCAACGTGATCGAGATCGGCAGCGCGGTGCCGCCGTCGGCGAGCGGCGCGCCGGTAGTGGACGCCGGCGGCCGGCTGGTCGGCATCATGACCACCGCGCACGCCTTCGGCGCGGGACGCAACGTGGCCCTGCCGGCGGCGTGGCTCGACAATCCACGCTGGATCGCGCGGTGAAGGCGTTCCTCGCGGCGTGCGCCGCGTGCATCGCGACGTGCGTGGCAGGCGCGCCCGATACGCCGATCACGGCGCTCCCGTACACGCCAGGCCTCGACCCCGAGGCCATGGACCGCTCGGCCGATCCGTGCGTCGATTTCTACCAATACACGTGCGGGGGCTGGATGAAGGCCAATCCCATTCCCGCCGACCGGGCGAGCTGGAACGTGTTCAGCAAGCTCGCGCACGACAACCAGCGCTACCTGTGGGGAATCCTCGCCGGCCTCGCGGAGCAGGCTTCGGGACGAACGCCGGTGCAGCGGAAGATCGGCGACTACTTCGCCGCGTGCATGGACGAAGGCGCCGTGGAAGCGTTGGGCATGGCGCCGCTCGAGCCCCACCTGGAGCGCATCGCCGCGATGAATTCGAGGCGCGAGCTGCCCGCTCTTCTCGCCGGCCTGCACCTGGCCACTGGCGACAGCGGCCTTCTCTTCGGCTTCGGCTCCAACCAGGACTTCGCGGATTCCACGAAAGTGATCGCATTCGCCGCGGCGGGCGGCATCGGGCTCCCGGATCGCGACTACTACCTGAAGGACGACGAGCGCTCGAAGGACATGCGCGCCGCGTACCAAGCGCACATCGCGCGCATGTTCGGGCTCATCGGCGAGGCGCTCGATGCGGCGCGCGCCCATGCCGCGACGGTGATGGCGATCGAGACCGCGCTCGCGCGCGCCTCCCTTTCGCAGCTCGACCGCCGCGATCCCTACAAGCTCTTCCACAAGATGGACGCCAAGGCGCTCCGCGCGCTCACGCCCCGCTTCGACTGGACCGCCTACCTCGGCGCCCTCGGGCTCACCCGCGCCCGGACCTTCAACGTGACCGAGCCCGGGTTCTTCGGCGAGATGGACCGGCAGCTCGCCGCGCGCGGCATGGACGAGCTGAAGACCTACCTTCGCTGGCACGTGACGCGCGCCGCCGCGCCGGCGCTCTCCGCGGCGTTCGTGAACGAGAATTTCGACTTCTTCTCGAGGAAGCTGCACGGCGTTCCGGAGATGAAGCCGCGCTGGAATCGCTGCGTGGCCTGGGTCGACGGCCAGCTGGGCGAAGCGCTGGGACAGGAATTCGTGCGGCGCGCGTTCGGCCCCGAGCTCAAGGCGCGCGCGCTCCACATGACGCGCCAGATCGAGGCCGCCATGGCGAGGGACATCGCCGCCCTCGAGTGGATGAGCCCGGCCACCAAGAAGCGCGCGCTGGACAAGCTCGCCACCCTGGTGAACAAGATCGGCTACCCCGAGCGCTGGCGCGACTACTCGAGCGTGGTGGTGAAGCGCGGCGACTTCTTCGGCAACGTCGAGCGCGCGCAGCGCTTCGAGTCGCGCCGCGACCTCGCCAAGATCGGCAGGCCGCTCGACCGCGGCGAATGGGGCATGACGCCGCCCACGGTCAACGCCTACTACAACGCGCAGATGAACGACATCAACTTCCCCGCGGGCGTGCTGCAGCCGCCGCTCTACGATCCGCAGATGGACGACGCGCCCAACTACGGCGACACCGGCGGCACCATCGGCCACGAGCTCACCCACGGCTTCGACGACGAGGGGCGCAAGTTCGATGCGCGCGGCAACCTGAAGGACTGGTGGACCGCGCAGGATGCCGCGGCTTTCGAGGAGCGCGCGCAATGCATCTCCGGGCAGTTCGGGCAGTACGTGGTGGTCGACGACACGCGCATCAATTCGCAGCTCACCCTGGGCGAGGACGTGGCCGACCTGGGCGGGATCATCCTCGCGTGGATGGCGTGGAAAGCCGAGACCGCGGGCCAGGCCCTCGCCGCGCGCGACGGCCTGTCTGCCGAGCAGCGCTTCTTCGTGGGCTACGCGCAATGGGCCTGCGAAAACGACCGGCCCGAAAACCAGCGCGTGAAAGCGATCACCGATCCGCACTCGCCCTCGCGCTACCGCGTGAACGGCGTGGTGCTGAACCTGCCCGAGTTCGAGCGCGCCTTCTCCTGCAAGCCCGGCCAACTCATGGCCCCCGCCAGGCGCTGCCGCGTGTGGTGAGAAAAGTGGTGTCAGGTACGACTTAAAAAAGGGCCTTAAGTCCTGTCAGGAGAGGATTTTTCCGTCCGGAAAGTCGTACCTGACACCACTTTTTTCCTGGCGAGGGCGTAGAGCATGAAG
>WNFM01343058.1_pt2 | contig 47941 bp, 46 predicted proteins | sample 5400271 | NCBI WGS metagenome assembly WNFM01 (sample SAMN13153352, study PRJNA577476) | soil metagenome | isolation source: 60 cm saprolite on Douglas fir-dominated hillslope | place: USA:California | collected 2013-09-17
CTTGATCGTCGACAAATTACACAAGAGCTTCGGCGCGCTCGAGGTGCTGAAGGGCGTCTCGTTCGATGCGCGCGACGGCGACGTCATCTCGATCATCGGCTCGAGCGGCTCGGGCAAGAGCACGATGCTGCGCTGCATCAACCTCCTGGAGACGCCGGACGAGGGCGAGATCACCGTGGCCGGCGAGACCATCCGCATGACGCGCCGGCGCGACGGCAGGCTGGAGCCGGCCGATCGCCGCCAGGTCGACCGCATCCGCATGCAGCTCGGCATGGTCTTCCAGAGCTTCAATCTGTGGTCGCACATGACCATCCTCGAAAACGTCATCGAGGCGCCGGTCCATGTCCAGCGGCGGCCGCGCGGCGAGTGCATCGAAGAGGCCGAGGCGCTGCTCGACAAGGTCGGCATCGCCGACAAGCGCGACCACTATCCCGCGCATCTCTCGGGCGGCCAGCAGCAGCGTGCGGCGATCGCGCGGGCGCTCGCCATGCACCCCAAGGTGATGTTGTTCGACGAGCCGACCTCGGCGCTCGACCCCGAGCTCGTCACCGAGGTGCTGCGCGTCATCCGCGCCCTCGCCGAGGAGGGCCGCACGATGCTGATCGTCACCCATGAGATGGGCTTCGCCCGCGAGGTATCGAGCAAGGCGATCTTCCTCCACCAGGGACGGATCGAGGAGGAAGGCCCGCCCGAGCAGGTCTTCCGCAACCCTGTTTCCGAGCGCTGCCGCCAGTTCATCTCCAGCCATCTGACGGCGTGATGCTATCCGCAATGTGATGCGATCGCCGGTCCGTTTGCACTAGAATCGCCGCGACCGACCCGCACGCACAAGGATGCCTTCGATGATCACCCTGCATGTCTTCGGTCCGGCTTTCGACCTACCGGACCCCAGCCCCTTCGTGATCAAGACCGACGTGCAGCTCAAGATGAGCGGCCTGCCCTATCGCAGCGAGCGCGGCGGCTTCGAGAAAGCGCCGAAGGGAAAGATCCCCTTCATCGAGGATGGCGACCGGCTGATCGGCGATTCCACCTTCATCCGCGACCATATCGAGAAGAGCCACGGCATCGATCTCGACCGCGCGCTGAGCGCCGCGCAGCGGGCGCAGGGCTGGGCCATCGAGCGGATGCTCGAGGACCATCTCTATTGGGCGATGGTGCATGGGCGCTGGATGGACGACGCGAATTTCGCCAAGGGTCCGGCGCATTTCTTCGCCGGGGCGCCCGATGCGGTGCGGCAACAGGCACGCGAGCGCATGCGGGCGGCATTGCACGGCCACGGCATGGGACGACATTCCGAGGCGGAAATCGCCGAGCTCGGTGGCCGCTCGCTCGCCGCGCTCGCGTCGTGGCTCGGCGACAAGCCCTATCTGATGGGTGCCGAGCCCTGCGGCGTCGACGCCACCGCCTTCGCCATGGTATCCGGCACGCTGACACCGTTCTTCGCGACGGCGCTGCGCAGCCGCGCCGCCGAGCACGCGAATCTCGTCGCCTACAGCGACCGCATGATGCGGCGCTTCTATCCCGATTTCGCAGCGGTCGCCGCGTCGGGGATGCGGTAGATGCGCATGGCGTTGTCGTGGAACAGCTTGCGCCGCGCCGCGAGCGGCAGATCGGCGACGATCGCCGCGAAGCCGTCATAGATCGCAGCGAAGCTGCCGACCAGGCTGTCGACGGGAAAATTGCTGGCGAAGAGGCAGCGCTCGGCGCCGAAGATGGCGATGGCGTCGTGCACGATCGGCGCATTCGCCTCGCGCCGCCAGGCCTCGCCGCGCTGCCCGAGGCCGGAGATCTTGAGCGCGATATTGGGCTCGCGCGCCGCCACCGCCAGCGCCGCGCGCCAGGCGGCCAGCCCCTCCGGGCTGCGGTCGGCGGGCAGCGCCGTATGGTTGATGACGATCGGCGTGCGCGGGAAGTCGCGCGCCAAAGCGGCGGCCTCGACGAGATGCCACCACGGCGTCTGCAGATCGAAGGAAAACCCGTGGCGGGCGAGCAGCGCGTAGCCGTCGCGCCAGCGCCGATCGCCCATCGAGCCGGGCGCGCCGATCGTGACCGCGTCCGGCGACGGCGCGGCAACCGGCTTGTGGCGGATGCCGCGCACGAAGCCGAACGCCGCCTGGGCGGCGAGGGTTTCGGCGACGTCGTCGCGATCGAGCCGGGCCTGGGCGACGGCGACGGTCGGCAGGCCGCTCTCCGCGCGCAGGGCGGCGAGCCAGCGCGTCTCGCCGACGGGATCGCCGGGATCCCATTCCGCCTCGACATGGACGGTGGCGACGACGCGATGGCCGGCGGCATCGGCGCGATAATCCGCCGGCAGGTAATTGCGCCGAAGCGCCGCGTAATCGCCGTAGCGGAACGGGATCGGCACGGCGCCGGCGAGCCAGGGATGATAGTTGCGCGCGAGATCCCAGAAATGCTGGTGCGCGTCGACGATCGCCGGCGCCCCGCTCGTGACGTCTTGGCTCCTGGTGGCTTGGCTCACGGCGGCTTGCCGGCGGCTTGGCGCCGGTAGAACAGCGCGATCGAGGCGGGATCCCGCATCGCGTTGCCGGCAGCGACGAATTCGTCGAAGCGCTCGACCGCGCGCTCGACGAGCGGCAGCACGACGCCGACCTCGCCGGCGAATTGCCTGACATTCTTCATGTCCTTGAGCAATTGCCTTGCATAGGCGCGCGGCGGCTCGAAGTCGCGGGCGCACATCTGCGGATAGAGCCGACGCAGCAGGTTGCTGTCGGCATGGCCGCCGGCCAGGCAGTCCGGCAGCTTGGCGGCGTCGAGCCCGGCCGCCTCGGCGAGCGCCAGCGCCTCGGCCATCAGCACGTAGCCGGCGCCGACGATCGCCTGGTTGAGGATCTTCGCCGTTTGTCCGGCGCCGAGCGCGCCGATATGGGTGAAATGCCCGGCGAGCGCCGCCATGACCGGCGCGACCGCCGCGATGTCGGCAGCCGCGCCGCCGGCCATGATGGTGAGCGTGCCCTCGCGCGCCGCCTGCGGCCCGCCCGAGACCGGCGCGTCGACCCAGCGGAAGGCGGCCTGGCGAGAGAGCCGCGCAGCGATGTCGCGCGTCGCGTCGGGATTGATCGTCGAATGGTCGACGACGATCTTGCCGGCGCCCGGCGCGGCGGCGAGACCGTTCTCGCCGAAGCAGCAATTCTCCACCGCCGGCGCATCGAGCACGCACATCAGCACGATGTCGCTCGCCGTCGCCACCGCGGCGGGCGACGCCGCCCGGCGGGCACCGGCGGGGACCACCCTGTCGTAGCGATCCGCCGTCAAATTCCAGACGGTGACGGGAAAACCCTGCTCGAGCAGGCGCAGCGCCATCGCCTCGCCCATGATGCCGATGCCGATGAAGCCGAGAGCGGGCTGCGCCATCGGGAAATCTCCTTGCCGAACCGTCCCGATGCGCATCCTAGTACCTGCCATCGCTGAAGATCGAGTCATGAGGACACAAGATCGCGCGCGATGGCAGGTACATACGTCATGACCGATGTGCCGACTTTCTGTGAAAGTCGGCACCAGGCCAGGCTCGGGCGGACCGTCACCCCGCCTCGTCGTTGCCGCGCTTTCCACTGAGGCGATCCCTTCCTATAGTCGCCGCCAAGCGGCGGCGAGGTAGGCGTGTGGTCGCCGCGAGCGGCGACGGATGGCGGTGGTCGCCGCGCGCGGCGATGGGGAGGGAACGCGATGGCGACACGCGAGATTCCGGCGGACGAGGTGGGGCTGCCCCGCTTTGCCTTTTCGCCGTCCCGCGATGTCGACGTGTTCGACCTCGACAGCCATGCCCGCGCCCGCGAAGCGCTCGATTTCGGCCTCGCGGTTCCCGGCGTCGGCTTCAACATCTTCGTGGTCGGCGAGGATCGCACCGGGCGGATGACGGCGACGCTGAGCTATCTCAACGAAGCGCTCGCCAAGCGGCCAGCGCCCAATGACTGGGTCTATCTCAACAATTTCCGCCATCCCTGGAACCCGACGCCGCATCGCCTGCCCGCCGGCATGGGGCGGCGCCTGCGCGACCGCGTCGCGGCGGTGATCCCCCAATTGCGCGACGCGCTCGGCGCGGCCTTCAGCTCGGAAGCCTATCAGGCGCGCGCCCTGGCGCTGCGCGAAACGCTCCAGGCGGGTATCGCCAGCGATCTCGAGGCCCTGCGGCAGAGCGCGCAGGAGCAGGGTCTCGAGGTCGTGCAGGGGCAGGATGGCGGTCTGCGGCTGAAGCGCGCCGAGCCGGAAGGCGAGGGTCACACGCGCAGCCCCGATGACGACACCGCCGAGCGCGTGCTGGCGGCCTCGCTCGCCCGTTTCCAGCTCCATGCCGCGAGCGCCCAGCTCAAGCTCGGCGAGCATCTGCGCGAGCTCAATCGCGGCATCGCCGACGAGGTGGCGAGCGCCATGCTCGAGGCGCTGGTCGCCGAGTTCTCCGGCTTCAGCGGGCTCGGCCGCTGGCTGACCGAGCTGCGCGTCGAGATACTGGAGAACCCGACGCAGTTCCAGGCCGAGGCCGGCGAGGGCGACGACGACGAGGACGGCGAGTCGCGGCAGCGCCGCTATGCCGTCAACCTGCTCGCCGATCATGGCGACGAGAGCCATCCGGTGGTCGTGCTGGAGAGCAATCCGAGCTATGAGAATCTCTTCGGCCGCATCGAGTATCGCCAGGCCGAGGGCACGGTCGAGACCGATTTCACGCTGATCCGCGCCGGCGCGCTGCATCGCGCCAATGGCGGCATATTGGTGCTGCGGGCGGAGGCGCTCGCCGCCAACCCGGCGAGCTGGAGCTTCCTCAAGGCGGCGCTGCGCGACGGCGAGATCCGCATCGAGGAACCGCAGCGCGCGCAGATGCTGCCGATGGCGGTGGCGCCCAAGCCGAAGCCGATCCCGCTCGACCTCAAGGTGGTCATCGTCGGCGCGCCGCGCTGGTACGCGCTGTTCTTCGACGCCGATCCCGATTTTCAGACCTATTTCAAGATCAAGGCCGATATCGATCTCGACATGGAAACCTCGCCGCGCAATCTCGCCCTCTATGCCGGGCTGATCGCCGACATGGCGCGCGCCCGCCAGCTCGACGGCGCGAGCGACGCGGCGATCGGCCGCCTGCTCGGCATCGCCGCGCGCTGGGCGGAGCGCCGCGACCGGCTGACCGCCCGCTTCGAGCTGGTCGAGGATTTGGTGAGCGAGGCGTCCGTCCGCGTGCGCCAGGCCAAGGCGCAACACCAGGATCGAGGACCGCGTCATCCGCGGCATCACCGAAGGAACGGTGATGATCGACACGGCGGGCAGCGCCATCGGCCAAGTCAACGCGCTGACCGTCAGCGATCTCGGCGACCGCCGCTTCGGCACGCCGGTGCGGGTGACCGCCCGCGCTTCGGTCGGCCAACTCGGAGTCATCAACATCGAGCGCGACGTCGAGCTCGGCGGCCCGATCCAGCAGAAGGGCGCCATGGTGCTGCAGGGCTTCCTCGCCGGCCGCTTCGGCCAGACCCACCCGCCGTCCTTCTCCTGCTCGATCACTTTCGAGCAGACCTATGGCGGGATCGAGGGCGACAGCGCCTCGCTCGCCGAGCTGATCGCCGTGCTGTCCGACCTGGCGCAGCTGCCGATCCGCCAGGATCTGGCGATCACCGGCTCGGTCAGCCAGGCCGGCCGCGCCCAGGCGATCGGCGGCGCGCGCTGGAAGATCGAGGGCTTCTTCCGGGTCTGCCAGGCGGCGCCGGGCGGCCTCAGCGGAACGCAGGGCGTCATCGTGCCGGAGGCCAACCGGGTCAATCTCGTGCTGCGCGACGAGATCGCCGCCGTGGTGGCTGAGGGACGCTTCCACCTCTGGTCGGTGGCGAGCGTCGAGGACGCGCTGGAACTGCTGCTCGGCATGCCGGCCGGCAGCGCCGACGCCGAGGGAAATTATTCCCAGGACAGCATCTTCGGCCGGGTGGCGGCGCGGCTCGCCGCCTATGACCGCATCCTCGCGGCGCGGCGGATCGCCGGCCCGCACTGAGGCAGGGCGAGGCTTCTACCCCGCCCTAAACCGCACCGCGTCGAGCGCCCGCCCGGCTTCGGCATATTCGGCGCATAGCCGGTCGACCAGTACGGCGACGCCGGGCACGTCGTCGATGCTGCCGAGCCCCTGCCCCGATCCCCAGATGTCGCGCCAGGCGGTCGGACGGTTGCGCTCGCGGGCGGCGAAATTCATCTTGTCCTTGCCGCCGGCGGGCAGGTTGTCGGGATCGAGCCCGGCGGCGACCAGGCTGGGCCGCAGATAATTGCCGTTAACGCCGGAGATCGCGTCGGTATAGACGATGTCCTTGGCCGTGCCCTCGACCAGCATGCGCTTGTAGCCGTCGCCGGCATTCGCCTCGGCGGTGGCGATGAAGCGCGTGCCGACATAGGCGAGATCGGCGCCGATCGCCTGGGTGGCGAGAATCCCCCGCCCGGTTGCGATGGCGCCGGAGAGGATCACCGTGCCGTCATAGAAGCGGCGTATCTCGGAGACCAGCGCGAACGGGCTCAGCGTGCCGGCGTGACCGCCGGCGCCGGCGCAGACCAGGATGAGGCCGTCGACCCCTTGCTCGAGCGCCTTCTCGGCATGGCGGATCGAGATCACGTCGTGGAGGACGATGCCGCCGTAGCCGTGCACGGCCTCGACGACCTCGGAGGGCGGCCGCAGGCTGGTGATGATGATCGGCACGCGCTGCCGGACGCAGACCGCGACGTCATGCTCGAGCCGGTCGTTCGACGCATGGGCGATCTGGTTGACTGCGAAAGGCGCCGCCTTGCTGCCGGTCGCCGCCTCGAAGGCGGCAAGTGCGTCCTTGATCTCGACGATCCAGGTCTCGAGCATCTCCGGCGGTCGCGCATTGAGCGCCGGAAAGGAGCCGACGATACCGGCCTGGCATTGCGCGATGACCAGGGCAGGAACCGAGACGATGAACATCGGTGCACCGATGACGGGTAGACGAAGCCGTTCCTGCATCACGGCGGGGATGGGCATAGGCGGCTCCTGGCTGACGGCAACGGGTGGGTGAGCGGGGGTGGGTGATTGGGCGGGCGGTCTTGCACATCTGTCGCATGGCGATGCTACCATGGCGCGCCGTCGGCGCTTCGCCAACCCCGAGCGGGTCGCCGTCATTTCCCGAGGAGTGTCCGATGCGCCGGTCGAGCCCTGCTGTCCCGCCGCCCTCCGCCGATCTGGTCGAGGAGCTGGTCATCGGTAATCGCATCATCTTCGACCAGAAGATCGTCGACGCCTTCGGTCATATCAGCGTCCGCCACGACAAGGATCCCGGCAAATACTTGCTCTCCCGCAACCTGGCGCCCGGGTTGGTCACGGCGGCGGATATCGTGATCTTCGACCTCGACAGCAATCCGCTCGGCGACGACACCGGCAGTTATTACAGCGAGCGGTTTATTCATGGCGAGATCTATAAAGCGCGGCCCGACGTCTTCGCCGTGATCCACTGCCATGCGCCACAGCTCATCCCGTTCGGCGCGACGAAAAAACCGCTGCGGCCGATCTATCACATGAGCGGCTTTCTCGGCGCCGGCGCGCCGGTCTTCGAGATCCGCGATGCCGGCGGCATAACCGACATGCTGATCCGCACGCCTGATCTCGGCAAGGCGCTCGCCGCCTCGCTGGACGACAAGCCGCTCGTCCTGATGCGCGGACACGGCGCGACGATGGTCGGCGGCTCGATCAAGCAGGTCGTCTATCGCGCGATCTACGCGGCGCTCAATGCCGGGTTGCAGATGGAGGCGCTGCGGCTCGGCGAGGTGACCTTCCTCGACCCGCTGGAAGCCGCCAAGGCCGCCGCCGCGAACGACCAGGTGATCGAACGGCCCTGGGCGCTGTGGAAACGCCAGGCGATGGGGTGAGCCGCGGCTTCGCCCACGGCGTCGGGAAATCGAGAGCCCATAGAATATCCCCGCTGCCTGGCAAATTATTATTAACTGCTTGCGCCCTATACTGTTCCGCCTCGCGCTAGCGGCAATAGACATAGATTAAACCATTGCCATTCGGCGCCGGACGTTTTACGAACGTTCGATCTTAAGGGAAATTTGCGTGCGTGCGACTTCGTAAATCGAGAAAAACAATGAATTGGTGGTGGTACGCGCTTGCGCGACATAGCGGCCGAATGACGGCGCGGGGAGACGTCGCAATGCGGCACAAGACAGGCACGCCGCGCGTCGCCGACTGATGAGCGGATTTCAGGAAATGTCGGGGCGTCCGTTCAGGCAGCTCAGCCCGACGCCGGAGACGACGGCGCGGCGCACGCGCTGGATTCTCTTCGCCGTCACGCCGCTCGTCATCCTGAGCCAGTTCTTCCGCTCGTCGAACGCGGTGATCGCGCCCAGCCTGATGTCCGACCTGGCGATGAGCGCCGAAGATATCGGCGTGCTCTCGAGCTCGTTCTTCTTCGTCTTCGCCGTGATGCAGATTCCGCTCGGCGTGCTGCTCGACCGCTTCGGCGCGCGCCTGATCATGTCGTGCCTGATGCTGCTCGCCATCGCCGGATCGCTCTGCTTCGCCGCGGCCGAGACGTTGTCCGGCCTCATCGCCGGCCGGGTGCTGATCGGCGTCGGCTGCGCCGGGCTGATGGTCGGCTCGCTGGTCATACTCGCGCGCTGGTATCCGCGGGCGCGCTTTGCCGGCGCCATGGCGACCCTGTTCGCCTTCGCCAATGCCGGCAATCTGGCCGCCACCCTGCCGCTGGCGGCCTCGGTCACCGCCTGGGGCTGGCGCTCGACCTTCGTCGGCTTGGCCGGCATCACGGCGTTGCTGGCGGGATTCTTCTTCCTCGTCGCGCGCGACGCGCCGCCCGATCACCCCTATCACGAGCGGGATCCGGAAACCCTGCTGCAAGTGGCGCGCGGGCTCGGTAAAATCCTCTATACGCGCGATCTTTGCCTGGTGTTTCCGATGGTCGCCGTCGGCTATGCCTCGTTCATCTCGATCGTCGGCCTGTGGGGCGGCCCCTATCTCTACGAGGTTTACGGGCTCGATTCGATCGCCCGCGGCAACGTGCTCTCGCTGATGGCGCTGTCGATGATCGGCGGGACGCTTGCCTATGGCTGGCTCGATCACCGTTTCACTTCGCGCCGCACCCTCACCACGATCGGCGGCTGCACCAGCGCCCTGGTCCTCGTGGCCCTCGCCCTGGAGCCCGGCGGTCCGCTCTGGTCGACCATCACCCTGCTCTGCCTGTTCGGCTTCTTCGGCGCCTACAGCCTGGTGGTCATGGCGCATGGGCTGGCCCTCTTTCCCGACGAACTCGCCGGCCGCGGTACGACGGCGATCAACACCGCGCTGATGGGTGGCGCGGCGGTCATCCAGGCGGTCACCGGCGCCGTCGTCGACGCCTACCCGCATCGCCATGGCGAAGCGGCGATGATGGCCTATGCGCTGGTATTCGCTATCCTCGCGGGCCTGACCTTGGTTACCCTGCTCGTCTACCGCCGCGCCCGCGATGTCGACGGATCGGCGCCAAAGCCGGCCGGGCCGACCGCGAGAGCGGCAAACGGGAGCGCAACGGCGGCCACCGGCTCGGGAGGCCGCCCGAACGCTCACGGCGAATAGCCGTAATCGGCACCACACGAAGGGATAGAGGGGACAATGATTACCGTGTTGAAGCACCTGTCGAGAACACTCGGACCAAGAGCACTCGCAATCGCCATCCTGCTCGTCGGCTCGGCCGCGCTTGCCGGCACCCTGCCGGCGCCGCAGGAGCGCAGCATCCTCGAGGTCACCGGCAAGATCACCAACACCAATGCCGGCAACCGCGCCCAGTTCGATCTGCCGATGCTGGAAAAGCTCGGCATCTCGCGTCTCAAGACCGCCACCGCCTGGACCGAGGGGCAGCCGGTCTTCGAGGGCGTGCTGGTGCGCGATCTCTTTAACCAGGTCGGCGCCTCCGGCGAGAAGGTCACCGTCGTCGCGCTCAACGACTACAAAGTCGACATCCCGATGTCCGACTTCAAGAATTTCCCGGTCATTCTCGCCTATCGGATGGATGGTCAGGCCCTGCGGGTCAAGGACAAGGGGCCGCTGTGGATCATCTATCCGGCCGACGACTTTCCGGAATTGAACAACAAGCAGACCCAGAACAAATGGGTGTGGCAGGTCAAGGAAATCCAGGTCAACTAGAGCCGGATCAACCAGGGACAATCGGCAAGCGACGACGAGATGGCAAGCGACAACAGTCAAGCGCAAGCGGGCGGCGGGGTTCTCAGCCGCTACGCGATTCTTGCCCTGGCGAGTGCCATCTTCTTCGTCGCGATCTTTTTCCTGTTTCTGACGCTGTTCAAGCAAAAGGACCTGATCGAGCGGCAGAGCCGGGTCAATATCTGGTTCCTGGCGCAGACCGAGATCGAGTACCTCAACTTCATCGAAGCGTTCGACCAATTCGCCCTCGACGACGAGCACATGACCAAGGATGTGCTGATCGACCGCTTCGAGATCTTCTGGAGCCGGCTGCCCGTCCTGCTGAAGGGGCAGCAATCGGAACAACTCCGCCTGGTCGACGGGCTGACCGAGACGGTGACGGCGCTCGTGCACCGGCTCGAAGAGCTCGAACCGGCACTGACCAAGGTTTCGCACGCGGACCGCGCCGAGCTCACCACGCTGCGGCAATCCTTCTCGGCGCTGCACGAACCGCTGCGCGAGATGGTCCGCAACGCCTTGCTGTTCGACAATACGACCCTCGCGGCGGAACGGCAGAGCCACGAGGATATCTATTATCAGCTGCTCGGCCTCTTCGTCGCCGTGCTGGCGGCCGGCGTCGTGCTGTTCCTGCTGCTGCACCGGCAGATCCTCAAGAGCCGCCGGCTGGTGATCCAGGCGCGCGATGCGGAGCATGCCGCCGAAGGCGCCCGCTCCGAGCTTGTCCTGGCGATCGAAAGCATCTCGGAAGGCTTCATCATCTACGATCAAGAGGACCGCGTCGCGCTGTTCAACCAAAGGTACAAGGAGCTCCATCCGCCGATCGCCGAGGCGATCAAGATCGGCGTGCGGTTCGAGGAGCTGCTGCGCCATGCCGTGGCGCAGGGCGGGATCGTCGCCCCGAAGGACCGCATCGAGAGCTGGATCGTCGAATGCGTGCGCAGCCATCGCGCGCCCGGTGCCTCCTTCGAGAGCCAGCTGAGCGGCGGCCGCTCCCTCAAGATCAGCGAGCGGCTGACCTCGGACGGCAGGATTGTCGGCGTCCATACCGATATCACCGAGCTGAAGCAGCGCGAGCTCGAGCTGACGCATAAATCGGCCCTGCTGCAGACGACCTTCGACAGCATCGATCAGGGTATCGCGGTGTTCGACGCCGATGCGCGGCTGCAGACCTGCAACGAGCTGTTCATTACCATGCACGAATTCCCGCCCGGCTTCGTCGGACCGGGCCGCGCCTATCGCGAGATCGTCGCCTACAACGCCGAGCGCGGCGAATACGGCGAGGGCGAGGTGACGCAGCATGTCGACCGGCAGCTCGGCATCCTGGCCGATCTGCGCGACCTTTATGGCGGCCAGAAGCGCATCGAGCGGCGACGGCCCAACGGAACGGCGATCGAGACGCGCTATATCGCGCTCGGCGACGGCTCCTTCGTCAAGATCTACTCCGACATCACCGAGCGGGTGGTCGCCGAGGAGGAGCGCAGCCGGCTGCGCGAGCAATTCCACGCCTCGCAAAAGATGCAGGCGATCGGCACGCTCGCCGGCGGTATCGCCCATGACTTCAACAACATATTGGGCAGCATTCTCGGCAATTGCTTCCTGCTGCTCGAGGATCTGCCGCAGAAGGACGCGATCCACGAACGGCTGCAGCAGATCATGAAGGCGGGCGACCGAGCGAAGGCGCTGGTCCAGCAGATCCTGACCTATAGCCGGCACGCCGAGTTCACCCTGAAGCCGATCGAGATCGACAAGGCGGTCGCCGACAGCATGGACCTCATCCGCTCGTCGATGGCCGCCAATGTCAAGCTGGTCACCGAGCAGTTCGAGAAGGTCTACGCCGCCGCCGATCCGACCCAGCTCCATCAGGTACTGCTCAACCTCTGCATGAATGCCGCCCAGGCGATCGGCGAGAACAAGGGCACGATCCGCATCTCGGTGACGACCGTGCCGGTGACCCCGGCCGACGCCTCGCTGAGCAGCTTCGTCGGCAAGGTCAGCCAGCCGTTGTTCGGACCGAGCGACCGCGGCAGCTCATGGTCGCGCATGTGGGTCGGCGGCCTCAATCCGGGCCGCCATTGCCGGATCATGATCGAGGACAATGGCTGCGGCATGGATCGGCCGACGATGATGCGGATCTTCGAGCCGTTCTTCACGACCAAGGAGGTCGGCAAGGGCACCGGCCTCGGCCTCGCCGCGGTGCACGGCATCCTGCGCAACCACAAGGCGGTCGTGGCGGTCGCCAGCAGCGTCGGCCAGGGAACCGTCTTCGAGGTCTTTCTGCCGGCCTGCGAGGATGACGACGCAGTCGCCAGCCTCCCCGCCGAGGCGGTCGGCCTCGCCGGCAGCGAGCGCATCCTGCTGGTCGACGACGATCGCTCGCTGCTCGACGCGACCCAGGCGATCCTGGTTCGCTCGGGCTATGACGTCGTCGGCTTTTCCGACCCGGAAGAGGCGCTGGCGACCTTTCGCCGCGCTCCCGAGAAATGGGACCTCATCCTGACCGACCGGTCGATGCCGCGGCTGAGCGGCGAGGAGCTCGCCTGGAGCATCCTGCAGACGCGCGGCGACATACCGATCATCATGGCGACCGGCTTCAGCGACGAGGCCGACGAGCAGCGCGCGCGGCAGATCGGCATCAAGGAATTCGTCTTCAAGCCGATCGTCGGCAATGACCTGCTGCTCGCCGTCCGCCGCGCCCTCGTCCGCGCCGAGCGGCCGGCCGGTCCGCGCCTCGTCACCGCCACCCCGGCGGCGAAACCCGTCTTCAGCTCCTCGGCCGACTGACGGCGGACCGCCCTCCAATTGATGGACTGCCCCTATTCATAAGCGGGGGCAAGCACGTTCTGCGTACGCAGGAATTGCTGGCGCAGGTGCTCGCCGGAGGTGACCGGCGGATATTTCGCCGCCTCGTCGCCGGCGCGACAGGTCGGCAGGCACTCGATCAACGCGTCGTAATTGGGATTGTGAAAGAACACCAGCGACTGGCGGCGACTCGCTATCGCCCGTTCGACCGGCGGATTGACGACGCGATGCAGCGTCGACACCCAGCGATCGTTGGTCCAGCGTGCCATCAGGTCGCCGATATTGACGATGAAAGTGCCGTCGACGATGGGGACGTCGAGCCATGCCCCGTCCTTGCCGCGTACCTGCAAGCCGCCCGGCCGATCCTCGGTCTTCAGGATGGTGAGACTGCCGTAATCGGTATGCGCGCCGGCGCGCAGCTGCCCGCGTGCCGCCGGCTCGCGCGGCGCCGGATAGTTGCGCACGCGCAGCCGGCTGATATGGCGGTCGATCTTGTCGGCGAAGAACTCGCCATCGGCAAGGCCGAGCGCGGCAGCGAAGACACGCATGAGCTCCGCGGCGAGAGCGGACATCGCGCGGTAATAGTCCGTCCATACCGGCCGCAGCGCCGCCGGCACGGCCGGCCAGAGATTGGCGGCGAAATGCTTGCCCGCTTGCGGCGCGGTGAAATAGGGCGCCGCCGGCACGTCGATCGGGCCGATCATCAGCGATTCGTTGAGATCGCCCGGTGCCGCCTCGCCGCGGCTCCGTCCGACGCTTTCCGCCAGGACCGGGATATAGCCGCGCGTCACGTCGGGTGCCGGGCGCTTGACCTGCAGCTTATCGGCAAGCGGCAGATCGAAGAACTGCCGCGACACCGAATCGGTCTCGGCGATCAGCGCGTCCGCGACACCGTGCCCGGCGATGACGAGAAAGCCGATCTGCCGGCAGGCCTGGTCGACCGCGGCGGCGACCGCCTGCCGCGCGGCCGCCGAACCGTGGCGGAACGGCGCGATATCGATGATCGGCACAGAAACTGTATCCATGGTCGCCCTCCCCGCCTGATCCGCTTCCGAGGGCGCAGCAATCGCCATGCCAGCCGCCCGATGGTGGCATAACGCTTGCATTTCCGCCGGCAGACGCCAGAGGTCGTCGAAGCTAGCGCGGAGGAGACGCCGCTGATGCGGACCGTGATCAAGGGCGCGACCATCCTCGCGATGGAAGGCGAGCGCGGCAGCGTGCCGTTCACCGGCGATATCGCGGTCGCCGGGACGCGGATCGCGGCGATCGGCGCGACGCTGCCGGAGGCCCCGGGCGACCGTGTCATCGACGGGCGCGACAAGCTCGTCATGCCCGGCCTCATAAATGGGCACATGCACTCCTCGGAGGCACTGTTCAAAGGCCGCTACGACAACCTGCCGCTCGAGCTGTGGATGCTCTATTCCTACCCGATCCTCGGCGGCACGCCGCCGAGCGAGCGGCTGATCTATCTGCGCTCGATGCTGTGCGCCATCGAATCGCTTAGGAACGGCGTCACCACGGTGATCGACGACGTCTCGGAAACCGGCGGCCAGACGCTCGATCAGCTCGGCGCGGTGTTCGCCGCCTATGACGATGCCGGCATCCGCGCCACCGTCTCCGGCCATATCATCGACCGGCCGTTCATCGATACCGTTCCCTTCGCCGAGGAGCTGCTGCCGGCGGCGCTGAAGGCGCGGGTGCGAGCCGTCGCGCCGCCCTCGGTCGCGACCTATGAAAGCTTCTGCAAGGAGGCCTTCGCGCGCTTCCAGGATCGCGCCGGCCGGCTGCGCTTCATGATCGCGCCCTCGGCGCCGCAGCGCTGCACCGAGGCGCTGATGCAGGCGGCCGACGCACTGGCGCGGGCGCATGGCTCGCCCTTCCACACCCATATATTGGAGACCAAGGTCCAGGCCGTCACCGGGCCGGTCTTCCACGGCAAGACGCTGATCCGCTACATGAGCGATCTCGGCCTGCTGCATGGCGGAACGACGATCGCCCATTCGATCTGGGTGACCGACGAGGACATCGCCATCATGGGCGATGCCGGCTGCGCCATCGTCCACAACGCGATCTCGAACCAGAAGCTCGGCGCCGGCATCGCGCCGCTGCGCAGCCTCATCGACAGCGGCGTCACCGTCGCGCTCGGCAGCGACGGCATCTGCAGCAACGACACGCCGCGCATGTTCGACGTCATGCATGCCGCAGCGCTGCTGCACAGCATATCGACACCCGACTATGCGACCTGGATCAGCGCCGCGGAGGTGCTGCAGGCGGCGACGATCGGCGGCGCGCGCAGCGCCCTCCTCGACCGCGAGATCGGCTCGCTGGCGCCCGGCAAGCGCGCCGATCTCGTCATCCTCGACATGCGCAGCGCCGCTTTCACGCCGCTCAACGAAATCCTCAACCATCTCGTCTATTGCGAGAACGGCAGCTCGATCGAGACGGTGATGGTCAACGGCGACATCGTCGTCAAGGACGGCCGGCTGACCAAGGTGAACGAGGCCGATCAGCTGGCCGAGCTGCGCGAGGCGTGGCTGGCATACCGCCCTGCCCATATCGCGATCGAGGTGGCGAACAGCGAATTCGTGCCGGCCTTCGCCGAGATCCATCGGCGCTGCACCAGCATGGATATCGGGATCAATCGCTATGGTAGCGACCGGCCGGCCTGGCGAGGGCATAATCAGCCGCCGGCGGCCTGACGCCGCCACGGGGATTGCCTGGGATCCAGAGACATGACGCAGCCATCGCGGCAACGCATCCTGCTGAAGAACGCCACCGTGCTGACCCTCGCCGGCGGCGACGAGCTGCTGGCCGGGGCGGATATCCTGGTCGAGGACGGAGCGATCGCCGCGCTCGGAACGGTCGACGAGGCGAGGCGCGCCGGTTGCGACCGCGTCATCGACCTGACCGGCAAGCTGGTCGTCCCCGGCTTCGTCAACGGGCATCTCCATTCGCCGGCCAGCCTCTGTCCCGGCACCGTCGACGCCGTCAGCCACCCGATCTTCATGTGGCTGAACCAGGCCGACAGTGCGGCGCGCACGCCGCGCGAGATCTATGTCTCGGCCATGCTCGGCTGCCTGCAGATGCTGCTGACCGGCACCACCGCTGTCATCGACCATTTCCCGGAGCAGAATTTCGCGCCGGAAGATGTCGAGGCGGTGGGCAAGGCGTATGAGGATTCCGGCATGCGCGCCGTCGTCGCCTTGCGCATCTTCGACGGCGAGTACGACGACATCTTCCCCGACCCGGCAAAGGCGCCACCCGGCCTCATCGACCGGCTGCAGCGCATCAGCCCGCTGCGCCCGCAGCCCCTCGCCGAGACGATGGCGCTCGTCGAGGACAGCATCGCCCGCTGGAACGGCCGCGCCGGCCGCATCGGCATCTTTCCCGCGCCATCCAATCCCAGCCGCTGCTCGGACAGGCTGATGACCGAATGCCAGGCGATCGCCGAGCGGCATGATGTCGGCATCCACACCCACCTCCTGGAAACCGCGGCACAGAACCGCATCGCGCGCGAGAAATACGGCTGCTCGATGGTCGAGCATCTCGACCGGCTCGGCGTGCTGACGCGGCGCCTCTCCTGCGCCCATTCCAACTGGGTGACCGAGGACGACATGGCGCGCATGGCCCGCGCCGGCGCGGTCGCGGTGCACAATCCCGAGAGCAATTTGAAATTCGGCAGCGGATTGGCGCCGATCCGGGCGATGAAGCGACTGGGCGTGCCGGTCGCGCTCGGCACCGACGGCGCCAGCCACAACGACAATCTGATCCTGCACAACGTGCTGCAGCTCGTCGCCATCCTGCACCGCAACGGCGAGCCCGACCGCTCGCAATGGATCGTCGCGCGCGACGCGCTGCGCATGGCGACCGAAGGCGGCGCCAAGGCCATGCTGCTCGACGGCGCGATCGGCGCCATCGCCATCGGCAAGCGCGCCGACCTCGTCGTCTACGACCTCTCGGCGCCGTGGTGGATTCCGTTCAACGACCCGGTCCAGCAGCTCGTCCATGCCGAGAACGGCTCTTCCGTCGATACCGTGCTGGTCGATGGCCGCATCGTCGTCGAGGGCAAGCGCGCCGTGCTCTTCGACGGCGAGGCGATCAAGGACGAAGCGCGCGCGATGCTCGGCGCGATCCGCGCCCGCAACGCCGAGCTCGGCGGCGTCGTGCGCGAGATCGAGGCGATCCTTTAGGGAACGATGCCATGGCGATGAACCCTGCCATCAACATGCCGGCGATGAGCTGGGTCGAGTATCACCGCCGGCTGCGCGAGGACGACCCGATCGTCATCCTGCCGGTCGGCTCGGTCGAGCAGCATGGGCCGCATCTGCCGATGGGCACCGACACGCTGGTGCCGACGGGTCTCGCCGAACGTGTCGCGGGCCGCATCGGCGCCATCGTCGCGGCGCCCTTCAATTACGGCTACAAATCGCAGCCGCGCTCGGGCGGCGGTCAGAGCTTCCCCGGCACGACGAGCCTCGACGGGCACAGCCTCTCCTCGATGGTGCGCGACGTCATCCGCGAGTTCGCCCGGCACGGCGTGCGCAAGCTCGCCCTCATGGACGGGCACTACGAGAACCAGATGTTCCTCATCGAGGGTATCGATCTCGGCCTGCGCGAGCTGCATCAGGCGGGCAATCGCACGCTGCGCATCGTGCGCGTCGATTGGTGGCAGTTCACCTCGGACGCGACGCTGGCGAAGCTGTTTCCCGACGGGTTCCCCGGCTGGCCGCTCGAGCATGCCGCGGTGGTCGAGACCTCGCTGATGATGGCGCTCCATCCCGGGCTGGTGAAGCCCGACCTGCTGCCGCATCACCCGGCGGCAAGCTTTCCGCCCTATGACACCTATCCCGAGATGCCGGGCTGCGTGCCCGCTTCCGGGGCACTCTCCTCGGCGCGCGCGGCGACGCCGGAGAAGGGCGCGGCGCTCGTCGCCGAGTACGTACCGGCGATCGCCGAGGCGCTGGTCGCCGCCTTCGCCGACATGCCGCGGCGCTGAACCAACCAGGGGGCAAGCGATGGACAAGATCGATTTCATGAAACGCGCAATCGCGCTCAGTCGGGAGAAGAGCGCCGTCGGTCTCAACGCGCCTTTCGCCGCCGTGATCGTCAAGGACGGAGCGATCGTCGGCGAGGGCTGGAACACCGTCGCCGGCGATCATGACCCGACGGCGCATGGCGAGGTCATGGCGATCCGCGACGCCTGCCGCCGCCTCGGCACGATCGACCTCTCGGGCTGCGACATCTACACCAGCTGCGAGCCGTGCTCGATGTGCGTCGCGACGATCTGGTGGGCAAAGCTCGACCGCGTCTACTACGCCAACGCGCTCGACGACACGCGACACTATTTCGAGCTGGCGCCCCTCCTTGCCGATGTCGCGCAGCCTATCGGCGCGCGCTCGACGCCGAGCGAGCAGCTGCTCGCCGGCGATGCTTTCGCGGTGATCAAGGATTGGGTCGAGCGCTCGGCCGATCATCCGATGCTGCAATCGATGACGGCCAAGACCTGACCGCCGCAGCGGGATCGACGAAGAGACAAGGAGGCGCGAGCGATGGATCTGGTTCTACGCAACGCGACGTTGCCCGACGGCAGGAGCGGCATCGATATCGCCATCGAGGGCGGGCGGATCGCCGCCATGCGGCCGCATCTCGACATCGTCGGGCGCGAGGAGATCGACGCCGCCGGACGCCTGGTGACGCCGCCTTTCGTCGACGCCCATTTCCATCTCGACACCGCTCTGTCGCTCGGCTTCCCGCGCTTAAACCGCTCCGGCACGCTGATCGAGGGCATTGCCCTCTGGCGCGAGATCGAGCCGCATCTGACGCCTGAATGGCTGGTCGAGCGCGGGCTGCAATATTGCGACTGGGCGATTGCCCAGGGCATCCAGGCGATCCGCAGCCACGTCGACACCACCCATGCGGCGCTGACCGGCGTCACCGCGATGCTCGAGGTCAAGCAGGCGGTGAAGGACTATCTCGATCTCCAGCTCGTCGCCTTCCCGCAGCAAGGCATCTACCGCTCGCCCGGCGGGCTCGCCAATCTCGAGCGCGCCCTCGATCTCGGCGTCGAGGTAGTCGGCGGCATTCCGCATTTCGAGCGCACCACGGCGGACGGCACCCAATCGGTCGTCGCGCTTTGCGAGATCGCGGCGAAACGCGGCCTCCTCGTCGATCTCCATTGCGACGAGACCGACGATCCGGCGTCGCGCCACATCGAGACGCTGGCCGCGGAGACCATCCGGCTCGGCCTCCAGGGCCGCACGGCGGGCTCGCACCTCACCTCGATGCATTCGATGGACAATTACTATGCCAGCAAGCTGATCCCGCTGATGGCGGAGGCGCAGATCCAGGCGATCGCCAACCCGCTCGCCAACATCACCCTGCAGGGCCGCCACGACACCTACCCGAAGCGGCGCGGCATGATGCGGGTGCCCGAGCTCGTCGCCGCCGGAATCAACGTCGCCTTCGGCCACGATTCGGTGATGGATCCGTTCTATTCTCTCGGCACCGGCGACATGCTCGCCGTCGCCAGCATGGGCATCCATCTCGGCCACATGACCGGCATCGATCAGATGAAGTCATGCTTCGCCGCGGTGACCGAGAACGCGGCGCGTGCCATGCGTCTCGAAGCCTATGGGCTGGCGCCCGGCAATTACGGCGATCTGGTCGTGCTCGACGCCGCCCATCCGATCGAGGCGATCCGCCGCTCGGCGGCGCGGCTCTATGTCGTGCGCCGCGGCAGGGTCGTCGCGCGCTCGGCGCCGCATGTCGCGACGCTCGCCATTCCCGGCCGTCCGGCGACCGTCGACTTCGTCCCGACGGTCAGGCCGCCGCGTCCGGCCGCGGTCGCCGCATCAGCAGCGGAATGAGCAGCAGCTCGACGCCGAAGAGGACGAGGCCGGAGAGCACGAATATGATGCTGGCGATGGCGTTGAGCGAGGGATCGGCCGAGCCGACGATATAGGCGTAGATGGCGACCGGCAGCGTCTGGTCGAAGCCGGAGACGAACCAGGCGATGACGAACTCGTCGAAGGAGAAGGTGAAGGCGAGCAGCCAGCCGCCGGCGATGCCGCTCAGCGCGAAGGGCAGCACGACGCGATAGAGGGCCTGAAACTCGGTGCAGCCGAGATCCCAGGCCGCCTCCTCGATCGACGCCGGCATCTGCGACAGGCGGAGCTGGATGATCGCCATCGCCGGCGCCGTCACCAGCACGATATGCGCGATCAGCACGCTGTAGAGCTGACCCTGCAGGCCGAGGCGGGAAAGCAGGCCGAGGAAGGCGACGCCGAGGATGAGCGGCGGAATGAGGATCGGCAGGACCAGCACGACCGAGAGCAGCGTGCGGCCGGCGAAGACGAAGCGATTCACCGCATAGGCGGCGAAGAAGCCGATGATGCAAGCCCCCGTCGCGGCGAGCGGCGAGACGATCAGGCTGTTCTTCAGCGCCTGCAGCAAGGCACCGTCGCTGAACAGCTTGATGTACCAGCGCAGGCTCCAGCCCTGGCCAGGCAGCGAAGCGTACTGGTTCTTCTGGAACGAGAAGGCGACCAGGGTGACGATCGGCAGCAGCAGGAAGATGAAGCCGGCGACGAGATAGAGCCGGCCGAGGATCGTCCAGCCATTACCGTGGGAATGTGGGCGGGCGACCGGCATCTTTCAGCTCGTGTCCTTCTGCGCCTTGTCGGCGGCGGCGACGCCGATCACCAGGATGACGACCAGCATGACAACCAGGATCATGGCCAGCGCCGAGGTGCGCGGCAGGTTGGTCGAGCTGGCATATTCACGGATGATCATGTTGGAGAAGAGCGGCAGCGAGCCGAGCGCCGATTTGCCGGCGCCGCCGCCGAGCAGTGAGCCCGAGAGGACGTCGCCGAAGCTGATGATGGTGGCGAAGGACAGGCTGAGCACGATGCCGAGGCTGCTGAGCGGCAGGATGACGCGGCGGAACGCCTGAAAACGCGTCGCGCCGAGCTCGCGCGCCGCCTCGATCAAGGTGCGGTCGATATTGCTGATGGTGACGTAGAGGATGACGATGAGAATCGGCGAGAGGTAGTGCACGAGGCCGATGCGCGTCGCAGTCTGGGTGTAGAGGAAGGCTTGCTGGAAATCCTCCGCGCCGATCGCGGCGAGCGCCGTGTTGATGACGCCGCGCTTGGCGAGCAGGATCTGCCAGGCATAGACGCGCAGGATGTAGCTCGTCCAGAACGGCGCGATGGCGAGCAGCAGGACGAGGCGCTGCAGCCGCGCCGGGACGGCGAAGACGATCGCCATGACGAGCGGGTAGCAGAACAGCACCGCCAGCACCGCGGTGGTCAGCGCGACATAGAAGGATTGGGCGATCGCCAGCCCGTAATTCGACTGGGCGAAGAAATGCTTCGAGATGTCGATGTAGTTGGCCAGCGAGAAGGTCGGCACGATCTGGTAGTTCTCGACCACCCAGAAGCCGAGGATGACGAGGAAGACCAGCGGCGCCAGGAAGAACAGCGCCGAATAGCCGACCGGCAGGATGAGGCAGAGATATTTCAACTTGCTGTCGTTATGCGTCGGCAGCGGCGCCGCTGCCGGCTCGCCGGCGGTGTGCAGCGAGTCCTGGTAGGTCGCCATCGCCTCAGGCGCCGAGGCGGAAATAGGTCGGCCCGCCCGGCGCGTTCTCCACCCCCGGCACGATGCTGGGGCCGAGAATGACGACATCCTCCGGTGACCAGAACAGGGTGAGCGGCGCATCGGCCCCGCTCTCCTGCTCGCCGAACGGCTCCTGGACGATCATGCGGACCTCGCCGCCGTCGCGCGTGCGCAGGAAATAGATGACCTGCGAGCCGGTGAACTCGCGTCCGGTAAGAAACGCCTGCATGCGGTTCTCGAAGGCGCCGCCGCGCGCCTCGCGCCGCATCTTGCCGGCCTGCACCACCAGGCTGACCGTATCGCCGACGGCAAGCCCGGTGCTGCGGATCAGCGAGCGGCGCGACAGCGTGGCATAGACCGGACCGCAGGCGCACTCGACGGTGACGATGTCGCTGCCGAGCTCGGCCACCTTGCCGTCGAGAATGTTGTTGGCACCGACGAACTCGGCGACGAAGCGCGTCATCGGCCGTGCGTAGATATCCTGCGGCGTGCCGATCTGCTCGATATGGCCGCGATTCATCACGACGACGCGATCGGCCATCGAGAAGGCTTCGCTCTGATTATGCGTCACGTAGATGAAGGAGATGCCGAGCTTCTGCTGCAGCCGTTTCATCTCGCTCTGCATGCGCACCCTGAGATGGGCGTCGAGCGCGCTCAGCGGTTCGTCGAGCAGCAGGATTTCGGGCTCGGTCACCAGGGCGCGCGCGATGGCGACACGCTGCTTCTGGCCGCCGCTCAGCTGCGTCACGCGGCGGTCGAGGAACTCGGTGAGCTGCACCATCTCGGCGATGGCGGCGACCTTCTCCTTGATCTCCGCCTTGCTGCGCTTCTGCAGGGTGAGGCCGAACGCGATGTTCTTGCGCACGTTGAGATGCGGAAAGAGCGCATAGGTCTGCCAGACCAGCCGCGTGCTGCGCTTGTGAACCGGCAGCTCGGCAACGGAGCGGCCGCGCAGCCGGATCGTGCCGCCTTCCGCCGCCTCGAGCCCGGCAATGATGCGCAGCAACGTCGTCTTGCCGCAGCCGCTCGGCCCCATGATGGCGACGAACTCGCCGCGCTCGACGGTGAGATCGAGCGCCGCGACGGCGATATGGTCGCCGAAGCTCTTGCTGACGCCGCGCAGCTCGAGATCGGGCGGTAGCGCATCCACCCGCGCCGGGGTGAGCGGCGGAAGACTGGTCAAGATCTGCTCAGTCATGCTCATCGGCGGCAGCGCGGAGATGGGATCGACGGGCGCGGCGCCGAGGGCGCTCGCCCCCGACGCCGTTCGGTCATGCGGTCACGCCGTCTTGAAGGCGTTGAAGATGGCCTGCCAGGCCGCCTCGGTCTGCTTCACCGGCAAGCCGCGCGCCGAGGTCTGATCGATCCGCGTCTCGACCAGCATCTTGCCAGGATTGGCCGGGTCGGGGATGTAATGCATCATCTTCTTCTGCTCGGCGTCCCAGAAATCGACGACCTTCATGTTCGGGGCGCGCGCCTTGAAGCCCTTGGTGTAGACCAGCTTCGCCTGCACCTTGGCCTCGCTCATATAGGAGATCCATTTGAGCGCGAGCTCCTGGTTCTTGCTGTCGGCGCAGAGGCACGCCGCCTCGGTCCAGCGGATGCTGCCTTCCTTGGGCACGATCGACTTGAAGTTGTTGTAGCCGGCGACCGTCATCTCGATATCCATGTCGCCATAGGGCGTGATGATCGCGTCCTCGTTGACGAGCGCGCTGACCAGCCCCTGATTCTGCTCGCTGAACGAGGTCACTTGCGGACGCAGCTTCATCAGCCAGTCCTTGACCTTGGCGAGCTGCTCGTCGGTGATGTCATAGGGCGTCGGGTTGTTCGGGAAGACGGCCAGGCTGGCATTGCTCATGTTCGGCAGGTACCAGTCGAAGACGACGACCTTGCCCTTGAACTTGGGCAGGAAGAGGTTGCTCCAGCTGCTCGCCTCCTCGTCGCTGACGAATTTGGTGTTGTACGAGATGCCGTAATAGCTGAAGCGCGTGCCGATGCCCCAGGTCTTGCCGTCGGGCGCGCGCAGCGGCGCGAAATCCTGGTACTTCGGATGGAAGTCCTTGAGGTTGGGGAAATCCGGCTTGTTGAGCGGCACGAGCGCCTTCTGCGCGACGAATTTTTGCACGTATTCGGCGTCGCTGATGATGGCGTCGAACGTGCCCTTCGGCGACTGGCCGTAGAACTGCAGCATCTGCTCGCCGCCGATATAGTTCTTGAACTCGACCTTGACCTTGTTGATCTCCTCGAACTCGCCGACCACCGGCTTCTCGTCATAGCCGGGCCAGGCGAGGACGCGCAGCGTATCGGCCGCACGGGCGCGGTTGATCAAGGTGAGGTTGGACCACGAGACGGCGCCCGCCGCGACGGCCGAACGGACGAGAAACTTGCGCCGGGATAGCGGTTTCAGCGCCATTCCGACGGTGGCGGCATCCTTGGATGCCGGCTTGCCTGACGATAGCTTGCGATTCTTGCTCATGGGGCCCCTCCATTTTTATCGAGGACGGGCATTCTGCTCGGCGCGCTCTCGCACGTCGCGACGCGAACACCCTAACGCCTTGTCCTGCAAACGATGTGCCAGCGGCAAAGGGCGGGAATTTGTCGCATCTCGCGAAGCATCGCCGTTCCGGGCCTCCGGCCGCGATCGGCACGGCGTTGCATAACAATCGGGCAATCGGCCTGGTGTCTGCCCAAGACCGTGCCCAGCGATCGAGCAATCGGCCCGGCGGACGACCGGTCGCCCGACCGGCTCGCCCGGCAGCTAAAGCTTCGGATACGTCGCACGGTCGAAGAACCGCTCGCCTGGCGTATAGCGATGTTCCGGAGCGATCGGCGCATGCGGCTCCGCCTCGCCGTCGGCGTCGAAGGTCAACTCGATCTGCACCCCGCTCGGATCGTAGACGAAGAGCTGCCAGAGCGTCGTCTCGGGAATGATGAACTCGCGCCACGGCAAGCCGTATTTCTTGAAGCGGCTGCGAAAGGCCTCGTGGCCGATGGCGGTCAGCGACACGTGATCGATCGTCGCGGTGCCATAGGGCGAAATCCCCTCCGGCCCCATGCCGGGGCCGCCGGCCCAGACATGGATGATGATGTCGCCCGACGGCGTCGCGCAGGCGAGCCAGGCGCCGGGAAAGCCGAAAGGCGGTCGCTTGGCTTCGCGCAGCCCCAACACTTGCGTGTAGAATGCCAGCGTCTGGGGCAGATCGTTGGTTTTCACCAGGACGTGAAAGAGGCCGGTTATGGCACAGCTATCGCTCATCGACATTCCTCGAGCGGGCGAAGGCCCTCGTCCCCGCGAAGGCTAGCAAGCTCCGTGCCACTAGCCGGCCATCGGCCCCTGGGAGGCGACCTCGCGCACGACACCGATGAACGCCCGCAACCCCGCCGGGACATGGCGATGACCGGGGTAATAGAGGCAGAGACCGGGATAAGCCGGCGTCCAGTCTTCGAGCACCCGGATCAGGCGGCCGGCGACGATGTCGGGGGCGATGGACCATTCGCTGACCCATGCGAGGCCGATGCCATTCAACGCCGCCTCGACCATCAGATTGTGATTGTCGAGCGTCAGCGGGCCACTGACGTCGACCGCCAGGCTTTCGCCCCGCCTCTCGAATTCCCAGCGGAAGAGAGCGCCGCTGCTGAAGCGCCGCCGGATGCAGCGATGCGCGATCAGGTCGCCGGGCACGATCGGCCGCGGGCGCGTCGCGAAATAGCGCGGCGAGCCGACCACGGCGAAGCGCTGCTGCGGACCGCACGGCACGGCAATCATGTCCCGCGGCACGGCCTCGGCCAAGCGTATCCCGGCATCGAAGCCCTCGGCGACGATGTCGACCAGGCGGCCTTCGGTCGCGAGATCGACCTGCATGTCCGGATAGCGCGTCAGGAACGCGAGCACGATCGGCGTCAGTATCTGCTGCGCGGCGCCCTCGGAGGTGTTGATGCGGAGCGTGCCGGCCGGCTTGTCGCGGAACGCGTTGACGTCGTCCATCGCCGCGGCGATCTCGCGCAGCGCCGGACGGACCCGCGCGAGGAAGCGTTCGCCGGCTTCCGAGAGCGCCACGCTGCGCGTCGTGCGGTTGAAGAGCCGGATGCCCATTCGCTGCTCCAGCGCCGCGATGGCATGGCTGAGGGCCGAGGGAGAAATGCCAAGCTCGACGGCGGCGGCGCGAAAGCTGCGATGGCTGGCGACCGCGGTCACGGCATTCAGCTCGAAAAGACCGGCGCGCTTCATTATACGAAACCCTGCATCAGGTCATGCGCGAATATCCCGATTATAGCAGCAATCCGAGGGCCCCATCTCTACCTCTCTCGAACGAAAGCGGAGTGCGCGAATGACGAAGACGATCCTCATCACCGGCGCCTCTTCCGGCATCGGCAAGGCGACCGCCCGACTATTCGCGAGCAAGGGTTGGAACGTCGTCGCGACGATGCGCAACCCGGCGGCCGAGACGGCGCTGATCGGTATCGGCAATTTGCTGGTGACCAGGCTCGACGTTCAGGACCGCGCCGGCATCGCCCCGGCGCTCGCGGCCGGCATCGCCCGCTTCGGGCGGATCGACGCCTTGGTCAACAATGCGGGCTTCGGCCAGTACGGGCTCTTCGAGGCGATTCCGCGGGAAAGGGTCCACGAGCAGTTCGACGTCAACATCTTCGGCGTGATGGATGTGACCCGGGCCATCCTGCCGCATTTCCGGGAGCACAAAGGCGGGCTGATCGTCAATATCAGCTCGGGCGCCGGCATCTTCACCTTGCCGATGATCTCGCTCTATTGCGCCAGCAAATTCGCCCTCGAAGGTTTCTCCGAGGCGCTCGCCTACGAGTTCGCCTCGCAGAACATCGTCGTCAAGCTCGTCGAGCCGCATGGCGGGGTGACCGGCACCAGCTTCTCCGAGAGAGCGGCCAGGGACCAGGCGACGGACCTCTCGCTCAGCGACTATGACGATTTCGTCACCCGCGCCAACGCGGCCTTCGCCAGCATGGTCGCGGCACGGGTGATGAGCGCGGATGAGGTCGCGCAAGCCGTCTACGATGCCGCGACCGACGGCACCGATCGGCTGCGCTACCTCGTCGGCGACGACAGCCGCGGCTTCATCAAGGCCAGGCGCGAGATGGCCGAGCAGGATTACGTCGATTTCATGAGGTCGCGCTTCCTGCCGGACCGGGATCGCGCAGCTGGGCGGCGAGATACCAGAGCACCGACGCCAGCACCAACCCGCCGCCGATGATCGCCGCGCCGCCGGGCTGCTCGGCAAAGACCAGCCAGACCCAGAGGGGTCCGAGAACGACGTCGAGCATGGCGATGAGTCCGGCCTCGCTCGACGGGATATAGCGCCCGCCGATCAGGAACAGCAGATAGGCGAGAGCCGTGTTGGTGGCGCCGAACAGTGCCAGGACGACGAGTTGATAGGAGCTCGGTATTCCCGTTGCCATCAAGGGCCAGCAGAGGATCGCGCATAACGCCGCGCCAAGGGCGTTGATCGGCGCCATGCCGAGCGCGGGGTAGCGACGGGCCATGACCAGCACCACGCCGAAGCTCAGCGTCATGAGAAACGCGAGGGCATTGCCGGCGATGTCGCGCGGCCGCGTCGCGAAACCGGCCATGATGACGATGCCGACCAGCGCGACGGCGCTCGCCAGCAGGACGCGGCGCTGCACCCGCTCGCCCATCCAGAGAAAGGCGATCCCGGCGGCGACGAACGGGACGGTCGCGTAGATCGTCAGCACATTGGCGACGGTGGTGAGCTTCAGCGCCGCCACGTAGCTGAACATCGAAAGCGCCGAGACCGGAACGGCGGCGAGGCCCGGCCAGCCGATCGCCGCGATGGCCTGCAGCGACCGCTCCCGGTGCTGAAGGGCGATGACCAGGAACAGTGAGGCGGCGGCGAACAGCGACCGCCATGCCAGCATCGCCCACACATCCATTGGGCCATCGGCGTCGAGCAGTCGGACGAAAAGCCCGGCCGTGCTCCACAGGACTGTCGCCGCGGTCACCAGCGCTATGCCGAAAGCGCGACCGCGCACGTGTCCCATCGAAAGCCTCGCCGATCGCCGCCCAGCTGCGCGACATGCGGCGGGGCGATCATCTTCGAATGAAACGAGAACCCTGGCAATGCCGCTCAGATTCGGTTGCGCAACGACGATCTTCCTGTGCGCTGCGCCTCGGCGAACTCGGCAACGGCGACGCTGAACTCCTCGATGAGCTCGCGCGCCAGGCCGGAGAGCGCGAGCTGGGTCGAATAGAGGACGCCGAACTCGACCTCGATGCGCGGCGTGAACGGGCGCAGAACGATGCCGCGGCCTTCGAACTCGCGGGCGGTGAAGGGATCGACGATGGCGAGCCCGGCATCGGCAGCGGCGAGCGCGCAAGCGATCATCGAGAGCGGCGTCTCGACGCGCATCTGCCGCGTCACCCCGGCCTCGGCGAAGACGGAATCGATGCGGAAGCGCAGCAAGGTCGACTGGCCGAGCGAGATGAAGGACTGCCCGGCGAAATCGGCGGGTGCGAGCGCGCGCTTGTGCGCCGGGCGATGGCGCTGGGGAATGACGACCACGGCGCGCACCGCCGGCAGCTTGTCGAGCTGGACCGCCGGATGCTCGATGGGGATCTCGGCCATGCCGAGATCGCATTGTCCGGACACCACCCAGTCGAGGACGGCGCGCGAGGTCAAGCCGAAGAGCGCGAGATCGAGCTTCGGCCGCGCCGCCAGGAAGGATCCCATGAAGCGCGGCAGGAAACCGTTGGCGAGGGCGGGCAAGGCGGCGATGCGCAAGGCCCCCGCCCGCCTCTGGCGCAGTTCGACCGCCGCCTGCGCGATGCGGTCGAGACCGACGAAGGAGCGCTCGACCTCGCGGTAGAGCGAATGCGCCTCGCCGGTCGGCACCAGACGCGCCCCGCGCTTCTCGAAGAGGCTGAGGCTGAGGGCGCGTTGCAAGTCGCGAATGAGCCGACTCATCGCCGGCTGCGTCACGCGGATCATCTCCGCCGCCGAGGTCAGGCCGCCGGTCAGCATCACGGCCCGGAAGGCTTCCAGCTGGCGCGGATTGAGCATGTGATGCGATCTCCGAAGGCGCGCAGGAAGCATAACATTTACGCATGAGATGGGCGAGGGATTGCATTTGACGACGATCAATGGCGATGCGACGATTTCGTTGTTCGGGGATTTTCTTGGCGGAGGGCGAGCGGATGGGGATCAAGGGGATCGCGTTAGTGGGCACCGCGCTGGTGCTGGTCGCGTCGTTCGGCGGTGCTGCCGAGGCGCAGCAGAAGACCTTGTACGTGGCCGCCTATGGCGGCTCCTTCGAGCAGACGCTGCGCAAGGAGGTGTTCCCGCCCTTCGAGCAGAAATACGGCGCCAAGGTCGAGTACGTCGCCGGCAACTCGACGGACAATCTGGCCCGGCTGCAGGCGCAGAAGGGCAATCAGCAGATCGACGTCGCGATCCTCGACGACGGCCCAATGTACCAGGCGGTAGCACTCGGCTTCTGCGCCCCGCTCGCCAAGGCGCCGGTCTACGACACGCTTTACGATCTCGCCAAGGTGCCTTCGGGCAAGGCGGTGATGATCGGCATGAACGGCACCGGCATCATTTACAACAAGAAGATGTTCGACGAGAACAAGTGGCCGACGCCCGCCTCGTGGAACGATCTCAAGGACGCCAAGTTCAAGAAGAAGCTGGTGATCCCGCCGCTCAACAACACCTACGGCCTGCATGCGCTCGTCGCCTTCGCCAAGCTCGGCGGCGGCGGCGAGAAGAACGTCGAGCCGGGCTTCAAGGCGTTCAAGGACGAGGTCGGCCCCAACGTGCTGGTCTATGAGCCCTCGCCCGGCAAGATGACCGAGCTCTTCCAGAGCGGCCAGGCGGTGATCGCGATCTGGGGCTCGGGCCGCGCCAAGGCTCTCGCCGATACCGGCTTTCCCGCCGCCTTCGTTTATCCGAAGGAAGGCGGCATCGCGCTCGGCGTCGCCGCCTGTCCGGTCGCCGGCGGCGCGGCAAAGCCGGAAGCGCAGACCTTCCTCGAGTTCCTGGTGAGCCCGGCGATGCAGACCGTGCTCGCGGAAGGCGCCGGACTCGGTCCCGTCAACAAATCGGTCGAGCTGCCGCCGGCGAAGCGCGAAGGCATTCCCTACGGTCCCGAGCAGATGGGCAAGCTGCAAGTGATCGACTGGGATACCGCCAACGAGAAGCGTGAAGAGTGGAACAAGCGCTGGACGCGCGAGATCGAGCGTTGAGCTTGGCTTCGTCGAGCCGGTGTTGTCAGGGGCGGTCGTGAGCTTCTTGGTTCTCGACCGCCTGACCAAGCATTACGGCGCGACCGTCGCCGTCGACCAGCTCTCGCTCGCCGTCGAGAAAGGCGAGTTCGTCTCCCTGCTCGGGCCCTCGGGCTGCGGCAAGACGACGACGCTGCAGATGATCGCCGGCTTCGTCGAGCCGAGCGCCGGCGCCATCATGCTCGACGGCACCGATCTCTTGGCGACGAAGCCGGCGAAGCGCGGCCTCGGCATCGTCTTCCAAAGCTACGCCCTCTTCCCGCATATGAGCGCGTCCGAGAATGTCGCCTTCGGGCTGGAGATGCAGGGCGTGCCACGCGCCGAGCGTGGGCGCCGCGTCCAGGAGGCGCTGGCGCTGGTCGGGCTCGCCGCCTTCGCCGAGCGGTTCCCGCGCAGCATGTCGGGCGGGCAGCAGCAGCGCGTCGCCCTGGCGCGCGCGCTGGTGATCCGCCCGCGCATCCTCCTCCTCGACGAGCCGCTCTCCAATCTCGACGCCAAGCTGCGCGAGGAGATGCAGGTCGAGCTGCGCCAGATCCAGCGCAGCGTCGGCATCACCACGATCCTCGTCACCCACGATCAGGCGGAGGCGATGGCGCTCTCCGACCGCATCGTCATCATGAACAAGGGGCGGGCCGAGCAGATCGCCAGCCCCGATCGCGCCTATGAGCAGCCGGCGAGCCCGTTCGTCGCCAGCTTCCTCGGCAAGACCAACCTCCTGTCCGGCCGGATCGCCGCCGAGTTTCTGTCGATCGCCGAGCGGCGCTGGCCGGCGCCGCGCGGCAGCGGCAGCGGCGCGGTCACGGTGACGCTGCGGCCCGAGAAGATCGGCTTCGCCGAGGACGGCCTCGCCGGGACCATCCGCAACCGGCTCTTTCTCGGCAGCCAATGGCTGTTCCAGGTCGAGACCGGCGCCGGCCTCGTCCTGGTCATCCGCCAGAATGGCGGCGAGGCGATGCCGCCCGAAGGCGCCAAGGTCGCGCTCGTCTGGCGACCGGAGGACATGCGGATCGCCGGCGGCGAGGCCGCCGCGCGATGAGCGTCGCCGCCGCATCGAGGCGGTCGCGACCGCCCGCGGCGCCCTATCTCCTGAGCGGCCCGGCGCTCCTGCTCTACGCCGTGCTGCTTCTCGTGCCGCTGATCGCCACCGCGCTCTTGTCGCTGCACAGCTTCAGCCTCTACAAGGGCATCGAGAACGTCTACAACCTCACCAATTACCGCGACATTTTCGGCGACAGCTATTTCTACGAGATCTTCGGGCGCACCTTCCGCATCGCGCTGCTCGTCACCGTCATCTCGGCCCTCATCGGCGCGCCGGAAGCCTATATCCTCAATCGCATGCGCGCGCCGTGGCGCGGCATCTTCCTGCTGGTGGCGCTCGGACCGCTGCTCATCTCGGTGGTCTCGCGCACCCTCGGCTGGGCGCTGCTCTTCGGCTCGACCGGTATCGTCAACCAGGCGCTGTTGCGCATCGGCCTCGTCAGCGAGCCGCTGCAGTTCATGTACAGCGAGACCGGGATCGTCATCGCCCTCACCCATGTGCTGGTGCCCTTCATGGTGATTTCGGTCTGGGCATCGCTGCAGCGCCTCGACCCGCAGGTCGAGAATGCCGCGATCTCGCTGGGCGCGTCGCCGCTGACGGTGCTCCGCCGAATTATCCTGCCGCAAGCCATGCCCGGCATCCTGTCCGGCGGCATCATCACCTTCGCGCTCTCGGCCAGCGCCTTCGCGACGCCGGCGATCATCGGCGGCAGACGGCTCAAAGTCGCGGCGACGCTGGCCTATGACGAGTTCCTCAACACGCTCAACTGGCCGCTCGGCGCCGCCATCGCCATCCTCCTGCTGGTGGCCAACATCGTCATCATCGTCGGCTGCAACCGGCTGCTCGAGAAACGCTACGCGGAGGTCTTCCGATGAGCCGGAACGGTCCCGCGGCGCTGCTCTTTCACGCGCTCTTCGTCATTTTCGTTCTCGCACCGATCGTCATCGTCTGTGCCGTCGCCTTCACGCCCGAGGGCTATCTCTCGCTGCCGACGCGCGGTCCGTCACTGCGCTGGTTCCGCGCCATCGCCGGCAATCCGGAATTCGTCGACGCCTTCTCGGCGAGCCTCTGGCTCGGCGCGCTCTCGGCCAGCATCGCCATCATCGTCACGGTGCCCTGCGCGCTCGCGATCGCGCGTTATCGGTTTCCCGGCCGCGATACGCTGGTTGCTTTCCTGCAATTGCCGCTGATGATTCCGCCCGCCGTGCTCGGCATCGCCTTCCTGCGCTTCTTCACCGAGATCGGGCTGGGCGGCACCTTTCCCGGCCTCGTCCTCAGCCATGTGATCATCGTCATCCCGTTCTCCCTCCGCCTCGTCATCGCCGCCTCATCCGGGCTCGACCCGCAGCTCGAGCATGCCGCGATCTCGCTCGGCGCGTCCTGGTGGCAAAGCTTCGGGCGCATCATCCTGCCGCTCATCCTGCCCGGCGTCGCGAGCGGTTGGGTCCTCGCCTTCATCACCAGCTTCGACGAGGTGACGATGACCGTCTTCATCGCCTCGCCGCGCACCACCACGCTCCCGGTGCGGCTTTTCCTCTATATTCAGGATAATATCGATCCGCTCGTCGCCGCGATCTCGGCGGCGCTCATCGGCCTCACCTTCGTCGCGATGCTGCTGCTCGACCGGCTCTACGGGCTCGAGCACCTTCTCGTCGGACGCGGCCGAAGCTGAAGGACGCCGCGCGATGAACGAGCGATCGGAATACGATGTGGCGGTGATCGGCGGCGGGCTGGTCGGCGCGGCGATCGGCTGGGGCCTCGCGCGCGCAGGGCAGCGCGTCGCCGTGCTCGACGAGGGCGACGTCGCCTATCGCGCCTCGCGCGGCAATTTCGCGTTGGTCTGGGTGCAGAGCAAGGGGCTTGGCATGCCGGACTATGCCGCCTGGACGAAACGCTCCTCCGATGGCTGGGCCGGCTTCGCGCAGCTCCTCAAGGACGAGACGGGTCTCGACGTGGCGTTCCAGCGCCCGGGCGGCTTCACGCTCTGTCTTTCCGAGACCGAGCTGGCGGCACGTGCCAACAGCCTGAAGCACCTGCACAATCAGCCGCGCATGGTGCAATACCCCTACGAGATCGTCGAGCGCATCGCCCTTAAGAAGCTGCTGCCGCAGATCGGTCCCGACGTCGTCGGCGGCAGCTATTGCCCGCTCGACGGCCAGTGCAACTCGCTGCGGCTGCTACGCGCGCTGCACACCGGGTTGCAGCAGCACGGCGCGCGCTATTTGCCGAACCATATCGTCGAGACGATCGAGCCGCGCGGCGGTGCATTCCGCCTGGCGACGCAAGGCGGCGACGTCACGGCCGGAAAGATCGTGCTCGCCGCCGGCAACGGCAACGCGCGATTGGGCCCGATGGTCGGGCTGCGCGTGCCGGTGCGGCCGCAGCGCGGCCAGATCGTCGTCACCGAGCGCGCCCAACCTTTCCTGCCCTATCCCGTCGTCACCATCCGCCAGACCGACGAGGGAACCGTCATGCTCGGCGACAGCGTCGAGGAGGCGGGCTGGGACGACCGGGTCGGCACCGCGGTCATCGCGACGATCGCCCGTCGCGCGACGCGCATGTTCCCGCTGCTCGGGGGGCTCAACGTCGTGCGCAGCTGGGCCGCCCTGCGCGTCATGACCGCGGACGGATTCCCGATCTACGAGCAATCGGCGGATCATCCCGGCGCCTTCGTCGCGACCTGCCATAGCGGCGTCACCCTCGCCGCCAACCACGCCCTCGCCGTCGCGCCGATGATCGCGGCGGGGCGCCTCGATGCCGATCTCGATGTCTTCAGCGCCAGGAGGTTCGATGTTTCGAAGGCTGCGTCAGCCTGAATTCCGCACCGTGAGCCTGTCGGTCGACGGCCGGCCGGTCGTGGCTCGCCCCGGCGACAGCGTCGCCGCGGCACTGCTCGCCGCCGGTATTCTCGGCTGCCGCACGACGCCGGTTTCCGGCGCGCCGCGCGCGCCCTATTGCATGATGGGCGTCTGCTTCGAATGCCTCGTCACCATCGATGGGACGGGCAGCCGGCAGGCCTGTCTGACGCGGGTGCGCGACGGGATGCGGATCGAGACGCAGCAGGGCAAGCGCGAGGCCGGACGATGACCGCTGCCGGCGCGATCAAGGCGCAGTACGACCTCGCCATCGTCGGGGCGGGACCGGCAGGGCTGGCGGCGGCGACGCTCGCCGCGCGGCTCGGCATCGATACGGTGCTGTTCGACGAGCAGCCGGCGCCCGGCGGCCAGATCTATCGCGCCATCACCGAGACGCCGCTTGGCCAACGCGCCCTGCTCGGCGCGGATTACTGGCACGGCGCCGAGCTCGTCGAGCCCTTCCGGCAAAGCGGCGCGCAATACGTGCCGGGCGCCACGGTCTGGAGCATCTCGCGCGAGCGCGAGATCGGCATCTCGATGAGCGGCGGCGCGCGCCTGCTGCAAGCGCGCCATGTCATCCTCGCGACCGGCGCGCTCGAACGTCCCGTCCCGATTCCCGGCTGGACGCTGCCCGGAATCATGACCTGCGGTGCGGCCCAGATCTTGCTGAAATCCTCCGCCTTGGTCGCCGAAGGCAGGACCGTTCTGGCCGGGACCGGGCCGCTCCTCTGGCTCCTCGCCGCGCAATATCTGCGCGCCGGCGCCGAGATCGCGGCGCTGCTCGACACCACGCCGCGCGGCAATTGGACCCAGGCGCTGCCGCATCTGCCGGGTTTTCTCATCTCGCCCTATGCCGCCAAGGGACTTCGGCTGCTGCGCGAGGTGAAGCGCCGCGTCAAGGTGGTGCGCGGCGTCACCGCCCTCGCGGCGACGGGCGGCGACCGGGTCGAGGAGATCGTCTACCGGATCGCCGACAAGGGCGAGACGCGGCTGCCGGTCGACACGCTGCTGCTGCATCAAGGGGTCGCGCCGAACGTCAATCTCGCCAACTCGATCGGCTGCGCGCATCGCTGGGACGAGACGCAGCTCTGCTTCGTGCCGGTCGTCGACGCATGGGGCATGAGCAGCGTCGCCGGCATCGCGATCGCCGGCGACGGCGCCGGGATCGCCGGCGCACTGGCGGCAGAGCAGCGCGGCCGCCTCGCCGCGCTCGATGCGGCGTTGCACCTCGGCAAGCTCGATACCGCAAAGCGCGATCGCGAGGCTGCGCCGCAAATCGCCGCCCTCGCCAAGGCCAGGCGCGGCAGGCGGTTTCTCGATCTGCTCTATCGTCCGGCCCCGTCATTCCGCTTGCCGGAAGGCGACACTCTCGCCTGCCGCTGCGAGGAAGTGACGGCGCGCCAGGTGCTCGACGCGGTGGCGCTCGGCTGCCAGGGGCCGAACCAGCTGAAATCCTTCCTGCGCTGTGGCATGGGCCCGTGCCAGGGAAGGCTCTGCGGCCTCACCGTCACCGAGCTGATCTCCCGCGCGCGCGGCGTCTCGCCGGACGAGGTCGGCTATTACCGTCTGCGGCCGCCGGTAAAGCCGATCACGCTCGCGGAGCTCGCCAGCCTGCCGCCGACCGAGGCTGCCACCCAAGCGGTGATGCGCGGCTGAGCCGAGCGATGGCGCAGCCCGACACCATCGTCATCGGCGGCGGCTTGCATGGCTGCTCGGCGGCGCTTCATCTCGCGCGAAGCGGCGTCAAGGTGCTGGTGCTTGAGAAGGACTATGCCGGCCGCCACGCCTCCGGGGTGAATGCCGGCGGCGTGCGGCGCCTCGGCCGTCACCCTGCCGAGATCCCGCTCTCGATCGCCGCGATGGCGCTATGGCACCGCATCGGCGATCTCGTCGACGACGATTGCGGCTTCGAAAGCCACGGCCAGGTGAAGGTCGCCGAGAGTGCGGCGGAGCTGGCGATGCTGACGGCGCGGGTCGCCGAGCTGCGCGCGCTCGGCTTCGGCCATGAGGTGCTGATCGACCGCCAAGAGCTTCGCGAAGTCGTGCCGGCGATCGCCGATCACTGCGTCGGCGCCCTCTATTGCCGGGAAGACGGCGCCGCCAACCCCTATCGCACGACGATGGCCTTTCGCCGGGCGGCCGAACGGGCCGGCGCCGTCTTCATCGAGGGCACGCGGGTGACGACGCTGGCGCGCGACGCCGGGCACTGGCGCGTCAACACCGCTGAGGGGACATCCCATCGCGCCGCGGCGGTGGTCAATTGCGCCGGCGCCTGGGCCGATCGCATCGCGGCGGCGCTCGGCGAGAACGTCCCGGTCATTCCCTCCGCCTTCATGCTGATGATCAGCGATCGCCAGCCGCCTTTCATCAAGCCGGTGGTCGGCGCGACCGGACGGCCGCTCTCGTTCAAGCAATTCGCCAACGGCACGGTGCTGATCGGTGGCGGTTACGAGGGTACGCTCGACCGCGACGCCAATTGGACGGCAATCGATTTCCGCGGCCTCGCGGCAAGCGCCCGGACGGTATGGGATCTCTTCCCGATCATGCGAGGCGCCACGATCGTCCGCAGCTGGGCCGGAATCGAGGCGCGGATGCCGGACGATCTTCCCGTCATCGGCCCGAGCGCCACCGCGTCAGGCGTGTTCCACGCCTTCGGCTTCAGCGGGCACGGGTTCCAGCTCGGGCCGATCGGCGGCGCCATCATCGCCGAGCTGGTGACGACCGGCCGGACCACCCTGCCGATCGAACCATTCCGCATCACCCGTTTCCGATCGGCCGGCGAATAACGAGAATCCCTCTGTTCGGCTCACGGCCGATCGCCTTCCAGCCGCTGCCTGATTTGCGCCGCGGCGCCGATCGCGCCGGCATCGGCGCCCAAGCGCGAGCGTACGATGCGCAGCGGCCGCAGCGCCGCGCTCAGCGCATGCAGCCGCGCCTCGCGCTCGGCGGCGGCGACGAGCTCGGGCATTCCCTCGATGACGCCGCCGCCGAGGATCAGGCGGGCGGGATTGAAGGCGTTGGCGATGACGGCAAGCCCAGTGCCGAGCGCCTCGACCACCTCCTGGAACAGCCGCTGCGCGAGCGGATCGCCAGCGCGGAGCGCCGCCGCCACCGCCTCGGTGGTGATGTGTTCGGGATCGTCGGCATGCCGCCGCAGCGCCGCCCCGGCCTCGGGGTCGGCGGCCGCGAGCTCGCCAGCGCGTCGGGCGATCGCCCAGCCGCCGGCAAAGGCTTCGAGGCAGCCGCGGTTGCCGCAGCTGCAGCGCGGCCCGTTCCGTTCGATCGGCACATGGCCCAGCTCGCCGGCGCTGCCGCTGCAGCCATATTGCAGTCGGCCGCCCATGACGATGCCGGCGCCGATGCCCGTGCCGACGAACAGGCAGACGAGATCGTCGATCCCCTGGCCCTCGCCGTGGATCCATTCGCCATAGGTGATCGCCTGCACGTCGTTCATCACCAGCACCGGCAGCGCGAGCGCGCGTTGCAGCGCATCGGCGAGCGGGACGTTGCGCCATTTGAGATTGGGCGCGGCGCGCACCACGCCCGATACCGGATCGACCTGGCCGGCGACGCCGACGCCGATACCGACCAAACGTTGCGAGAAAGCGGCAAAGGGCTCGGCGGCGAGCAGAGCGGCGATCTCGCCGATCACGTCGTCCGGGCTCTTGCCGGCACCCGTCGCGCGCCGCCCCCTGGCGACGATCGTTCCGCCGCGATCGACGAGCGCAACCTCGACCTTCGTCGCGCCCAGATCGATGCCCGCGGCGAGGGCATCATCCTGATCGGTCGCCCGCAAGGCTAAACCGCACCGGAGTTGGGCGGTCGCGCGGAGATTTTCTCGATCACCTCGATGACCTCATGCTCGGATCCGAGAAAGGCGATCCGCTTGCCCGTGACTCCCGTTGTCATTAAACACCCCAGCGGCCGGAAAGCTTCCCGCTCCTCACATCACGGCTTCGCCAGTGGTCTCCTCCGATGCCGTGCCGTCTCCTCAGATTGCCTCCGGTCGGCGAGGCGCTTCAAGAGAGCTATGGCGCAAAAGGAAAGCCCGCCAGCTTTGCGGCCGGCGGGCTTGGATCGGCGGGATTGTTGGTTGCGGGGACGTGCAACCAACGATTCCTACCCAACTACCGAGCGCGCGATTCCTTCTCCCCTCTCCTTTTGGTGAAAGGACAGTCGATTGCAGCGCTGGAGCTGGCACGATTCCTAGCGCTGGTAGAGCGGCAGATCCCCAAACTTGCCGCCTGACTGTGGCGTGTGAGGTCTGCAACAGGCCGAACTGAGGAGCCTGTTCGCTATCAAGGCGCAGCCGCTCCTCCCTCAACAGCAGACGCGTCGACTGGGTAAGAACGCGGCCGCGATGTGCCAGTTCCAGACATTCGAAAGGCCTCAAACTTCGGCCACTATCGAGAACTCGGTGAACAAATTCTCCCTGGACGCAGTCACGCTGGTCCACAAGCACCCGAGCGAAGCTGAGAAATCGCCTGAGAACGGGATTGTCATTGCTGGCTGCCAATACCGCACTGAATGGCCGGATGTCATCACTATCAGATATCCGGCGGAATGCGACGCCCGGAAATGAAGCCGCGACGGTCGCCTCAGTCGTCACTATGAGTCCGAAGTTAAGCGCTACCAAGTGCATGAGCGCCTCGCGACCTACGTCGATCCTGCGAACAGTTGGATGACGGCCGAGCAACGAGAGGCGCTTGATCAGATAGTTGTGGATCTCAGGGCCTGGCTCGCCCTGACTGACGGTAAACCTTTCGTGCAGCAACAGATCCCATGCGATCTCGCTTCCTCGCGCACAAATCATGACAGGCAGGAAGTTCTACGAACCGGTAGACATCACGGTGGCATTGTCAACTTGACAGGACCAGGCCTTGATTGCTCCCCAGCTAGTCTGGAGGTTACGTGGTGGGCGCAACTCCGGTGACGTCGTGCCACGCACTCAATGCGGCGTCGCGGGCAGCACGGAGTTCACAGGCGGATAGGCGATGGCGGCGAAGTTGAAAGTGGTTATGGATCCGGCTGTGGGTCGAGAGGATGCGCTGCGCCTGGCGGGCTGACCTGAACCGCCTCATGTGTCGTTCGCGTCGTCGGGTTGGCTGGTGCGACACCTCGGCTAGAGCTTTATCCGGGCCGACTGAATCGGAAAGAGGATTCGCTTGCGAGCGGGACTGTGATTCAAGCTGCTTGCTGGGATGGAGGCCAGCAGGGATGGCACGGCCTTATTCGAAAGATTTGCGCGAGCGGGTGGTTGGTGCGGTTGATGGCGGTCTGTCGCGCCGGCGAGCGGCCTCGTTGTTCGGGGTCGGCATCAGCACGGTGATAAACTGGATGCGGCGCTGGCGTGACAGCGACAGCGTGGCGGCCAAGCCGATGGGCGGCGATCACAGCTCGCGCTTGAAGGGCGAGCGGCGCTGGCTTCTCGGTCGGATCGCCGCGGTTCCGGACCTGACGCTGGAAGAGATCCGGCACGAGCTGAAAGAGCGCGGCATCCGCGTCGGCTATGGGACGGTGTGGCGGTTCTTCGCCTCGGAAGGCATCAGCTTCAAAAAAACCGTGCACGCCGCCGAGCAAGAGCGGCCCGATGTGGCGCAAGCCCGCGCGGCGTGGAGGAACGACCAGAAATCGCTCGATCCGTCGAAGCTCGTCTTCATCGATGAGACCGGGACATCGACCAAGATGGCGCGCCGTTATGGGCGCTCAAGACGCGGCACCAGAGTTATCGGCCGCGTTCCCTGGGGTCATTGGAAAACCGTGACCTTCGTCGCCGGCTTGCGCCACGATGCGCTCACCGCGCCCTTCGTCATCGATTGCGCCATGAACGGGGCGATCTTCGTCGAGTATATCCGGCAATGCCTGGTGCCGACGCTCAAGCCGGGCGATATCGTCATCATGGACAATCTGCCCGCTCACAAGGTCGACGACGTACGCGAGACCATCGAGGCGGCCGGCGCCGAGCTGCGCTACCTGCCGCCCTACAGCCCCGATCTCAATCCGATCGAGCAATCCTTCGCCAAGCTCAAGGCACACCTCCGCAAGGCTCTGGAACGCACGGTTCCCGGCCTCTACGATCGAATCGCAAAGGCTCTCGAACTCTTCGCAAAAACCGAATGCCGAAACTATTTTACAAACTCAGGCTACGCTTCAACCTGACTGGATTCCGCTCTAGATTGTTGAGATAGCGGCTCTGCCGATGCTCGACGCCAGGCAGGAAGTCACGCTTTGCGGCGGCGTCGCTCCGCAGCTTGTCCGTGACGATGACGCGTGGGGTGTATTGCAAGCCCTTCAGCAGCTTGTGAAAGAAACGCTTGGCGTTCGCATTGCGCCGGCTCTGCACAAGGATATCGAGCACGTGACCGTGCGGATCTATTGCGCGCCAGAGATATTGCAACTTGCCTCGGATGCGGATGAACACTTCGTCCAATAACCACTTGTCGCCTGGCTGTGGCCGGCGTCGCTTCAGCGAATGCGCGAACATCCGGCCGACGTGCAGCCCCACTGACGGATGCGTTCGTAGCTGACCACGATGCCGCGGGCTGCCAGGATCAACTCTACCTCCCGCAGGCTCAGGCTGAAACAATGATACAGCCAGACCGCGTGCTGGATGACCTCGGGTGGATAGCGAAAGCCGCGGTATGGGTTGGACATCATCATGCCAGGCAGGCTGACATGCCCGACCCGCCTCGCCAAACCGACAATGCCCTTGACGGCGTTGTTGAAGCGCGCGGCTTTGGTGGCCCAGCCTTAGGTTTAGCTTCCAACCGCAAAATGCCGCAAGTGATCGGTGCTCACAAAGTGGGCGTCTTATGCTCAGGAAACGCGCGAAAGCCCTCTAGGAACCGAAACATGCCATCTGTCGCTGTGGGATACTTTTGGCATACCAAATGCATACTCATACGACATGAGAACCGCTCCTCCGCCGACTCTGGCTGCTGCCGACCCCGGTCTGACCTTGACGGCGTACCACCAGTTGCGCGGCATGGTGCTGTCCGGCTCGCTGGTCGGCGGGCAAATCATCCAGGAACGACGGTTGGCCGAGCGACTGGGGCTGTCGCGTACTCCCGTGCGGGGCGCGCTGGACCGGCTGGAGGGCGAGGGCCTGCTGCGCCGGGAGGGACGGGTGCTGATCTGTACCGCGGTCTCGGTGCAGGAGGTGCTGGAGATCCTCTCGGTCAGGCGTTCGCTCGAAGCCGACGCGGCGCAGGCAGCCGCGGCGCGCATGACCACCGGCCAAATCGATGCGGTGCGCCACGCCATCCTCGGCATGGCAGATCCCGCCAGCGTAACCGATGATGAGCACTGGACCAATGATGACCTGCTGCACCTGTCCATCGCTGAGGCGTCCGGCAACTCGCTGCTGTCGCGGCTGATCCGCGATCTGCGTCAGCGCACCCGCATGTTCGGCCTGCGCCGCATCCCCGGCCGCTTCGACCAGGGCAAGGCGGAGCATCTGGCAATCCTGGATGCGATCGCCGAACGCGATGGCGATCTGGCGCGAATCCGCATGCGTCTGCATATCGAGCACGCCCGCGACGCCATCGTGGCCACGCTGGCCGGTGGGTATGGCGCATGAGCCGGCTTGACGAATCAGCAAGCGGCATCTTCATCATTTCGGTCACACCGTTCCGCCAGGACGGGGCGCTGGACCTGGACAGCACCGCGAGCCTGGTCGAGTTCTACCTCGAATGCGGTGCTGCCGGGCTGACCATCCTGGGCATGATGGGTGAGGCACCCAAGCTCACCGAGCCTGAGGCCATCGCCTTCTCCCGCGCCGTCATTGCACGGGTCGGCGGGCGGGTGCCCGTCGTCGTCGGCGTGTCGAGCCCGGGCCTGACGGCGATGGGATCGTTGGCCGCCCAGGTGATGGATGACGGTGCCGCGGGGGTGATGGTTGCGCCGGCCGCGGGTTTGCGCACGGATGATGCCATCGTCGGCTATTTTCATGACGTCGCCGAGACGCTGCGCGGCGCGCCGTTCGTATTGCAGGATTTCCCCCAGGCTACCGCCGTTCAGCTCGCGCCCAAGGTGATCGCGCGCGTGGTGCAGGATCTGCCAGACTGCGTGATGCTCAAGCACGAGGATTGGCCGGGGCTCAACAAGATCTCAATCCTCCGCGCCACCGCCATGCGCCGTATCAGCATCCTGACCGGCAATGGCGGGCTGTTTCTGCCCGAGGAGCTGCGTCGCGGCGCCGACGGCGCGATGACCGGGTTTGCCTATCCGGAAATGATGACCGGCGTGGCCGCCGCGCATGCTGCGGGCGACACCGAACGCGCCGCCGATCTGTTCGACGCCTATTTGCCGCTGGCGCGCTACGAGCTGCAGCCCGGGCCCGGCCTAGCGGTACGCAAGTACGTGCTTCAGCAGCGCGGCGCGATCGCCAGCGCCGCCCAGCGGCGGCCTGCCACACAGCTCACGCCGGCCGATCTTGCCGATGTCGCCTGGCTTGTGCGCCGACAGGAACGCCGTCTGGCCGAACTTGGATGAGGAGAGAGGCATGACCGCGAGATTGCTGTTCCTGTCGAACGGACCCCAAAAGGTCTCGATCGCGCGGCTGGATCAGCGGTTTGCCGGCTACGGCCTCGAAGTTGAGCTCTGCTGGGCCTATCAGGGACATTTCCCGGGCAGTCTGGATCCCTATGCCGGCATCTTCCTCTCCGGCAGCCCACACGCGGCGTTCGATGATGTGGACTTCATCCATCGCGAGCACACGCTGATCCAGGACGCCGCCGCGCGCGCCATCCCCATGCTCGGCATCTGCTTCGGCAGCCAGATCCTCGGCTCGGCCTTGTGCGGACGCGACCAGGTGTTCCGCCGCGATACCTGTGAGGTCGGCAACAAGTTTCTCGACGTCACCTCCGCCGCCTCGGCCGACCCGATCGCGGCAGAGCTTTCGGACCGCGTGGAAATGTTCGTCTGGCACAATGACGAGGTACGCGCGGATCACCCGGACATGACCATCCTGGCTACCAGCGATGTCTGCCCCAACCAGATCTGGCGTTATCGCGATCTGCCGGTCTGGGGCATCCAGGGCCATCCGGAAGTCACCCGCGCGCAGGCCTGCCAGTGGTTCGAGGACAGCCGCGCCCGCATGGAGCAGGACGGTGCGGACATCGCCGAACTACAGCGCACCGCAACCGAGGCCCTGGACGCCAAGACGATGCTCAGCCGTTTCGCCGCACGCTGTCTGCAATCTCAACCCGCGTAAGGAATTTCCCGATGAAACCGTCTCTGCGCCTGTTGATGCTCGCCGCCACGCTGCTCTCAACCCCGATTACGGGGCACGCCGAGGAATTGGTTTTTGCCAGTTGGGGCGGCGCCTACCAGGACGCGATCCGCAAGGCCTGGATCGAGCCGTTCACCAAGGAGACCGGCATCAAGGTCACCGAGGACACCGGTCCCGAGACCGCCAAGATCAAGGCCATGGTGGACACGAAATCGGTCAGCTGGGATGTCGTCACCGCCGGCGGCTCCGGCCTGATGCTGGGTGTGAAGCAGGGGCTGTTCGAGCGCATCACACCCGAGATGGTCGATGAGAGTCAGGTCTTCCCGGGCGCTCGCAGCGAGTACGGCGTGCCGTCGGAGATTTTCTCGACGTTGATAGGCTATTCCACCAAGGCGTTTCCCGCGGGCAAGCCGCAGCCGGCCAGCTTCGCCGATTTCTGGGACGTCCAGAAATTCCCCGGTAAGCGCTCGCTGCCGGACAAACCGTCCACGGTTTTGGAGGCAGCCCTGCTCGCCGATGGTGTGGCGCCTTCCGAGGTGTATCCGACGCTGTCAACGCCTGCGGGTTTGCAGCGGGCGCTCAACAAGGTCCGGGCGCTGCGGTCCAATGTCGCGGTGTGGTGGAACAGCGGCGCCCAGCCGGTGCAGGCGGTGGGTTCGGGCGACGCGGTGATGGCGCTGGGCTGGAACGGCCGCTTCCAGGCCGGCATGGATGACGGTCTGCCGATCGCCATGGCCTGGGAGCAGAGCGTGCCGCAGGTCGGCTATTTCATGATCGTCAAGGGCGCGCCGGGCAAGGACGCGGCGGTGAAGTTTCTCCGCTTCATGTCGACGGCAGCGGCGCAATCGCGCTTCAGCCAGTATGTCGCCTACGGCCCAACACGGCCGGACGCGGTGGCGATGATCGACCCGAAGCTGATCGATCGGCTGCCGTCCACGACCGCACGGCTGAAGGATGCGCTGTTCATGGATATCGGCTGGTGGGCCGAACATGGCCAGGAAGCCACCGAGAAATACATCGCCGTGATGCAGGGCGGCTGATGGCCCAGACCCAATACCAGACCCAGTACTGGTTCGCGCGCGAGGAGTTCCTGGCTCGGCTCGCACGCGTGCAATCCGCCCTCGTCGCCGCCGGACACGACGCGCTGCTGGCCTTCCTGCCCGAAAGCGTCACCTGGCTGACCGGCTATTTCACCCGCGCCTACGGCACATTCCAGTTCGCCATCATCCCCGCCGCCGGCGAGCCAGTGGTGTTCTGCCGTGACACCGAGGAATATTATCTCGATGCCACCTGCGTGTTTGCCGGCAGGGCGATGTGGACCGATTCCGACGACCGGCTGCAGGTGGCGGCCGATGTCGTCCGCAAAGTCGTCGGCAGCGGCGTTTCGCTCGCGGTGGAATTGTCGGCGTGGCCGCTGGACGCGGCGCGCTATCTGGCGCTGCGCGAGGCGCTGCCGGGCACGCAATGGCACGATGCCGGCCGGCTCGTCTCCGGCATGCGGCTGATCAAGTCGCCGGCCGAAATCGCCTACCAGCGCCGCGCCGCCCGGGCGGCCGAGGCGGGCATGACAGCCGCTATCAACGGCGCCGTCGCGGCATCGACCGAGCGCGAGATGGCTGCGGAGGTGTGCGCCGCAATGATCCGCGCCGGTAGCGATCTGCCCGGCCCCGGCGTGCTGTCCTCCGGCGAGCGCGCGTTTCACCTGCATGGCGGGTATTCGGATCGGGTACTGCAACATGGCGATATCGTGCAGATGGAATGCACACCCAATGTGCGCCACTACCACGCCCGCTTCATGCGCCCGATGAAGGTGGGCGCTGCCACCGATGCCGATCACCGCGTGGTCGAACAGCTCATCGCCATTCAGGACGCAGCCCTTTCGGTCGTCGCACCAGGTGTGGCGGCGATCGTGCCCGACAGCATCTACCGTGACGGCGTGCTTTCCGCCGGTCTGCGCGAAACCTACACCAACAAGACGTTCTATTCCGTGGGGCTAATGCTGCAGCCCAATGGCGGCGAACCGCTGGAAGCCGTCCCCGGCTGCGACTGGCGTTTCGAAGCCGGTATGGTGTTCCACACCTACGTGCTGGCGCGCGGCTTCGGCATGTCCGAGACGATCGCCATCACCGCGGACGGCTTCGAACGCCTGACCCGCTTCCCGCGCCAGCTTTTCGTGACCTGAGCCGGCGATGGCGGGGATCCGCTCGTGGCGGCCCGGCGCCTCCTGGGGTGTCGCCCCGCTCAGCCTGTTCCTGCTGCTGCTGTTCATCCTGCCGGTGACCGGTCTGCTGATGCTCAGCTTCGACCATCCGGCCGGGCCGTTTGCCAACTACCAGCGCATCCTGACCGTGCCGGTCTATCGGACAGCACTCACCAACACGTTCGAGATCGCCGCCCTGGTCACAGCGATCTGCCTGCTGATCAGCTATCCGCTCGCCTATCTGATGGCCACCGTCTCGCCGAGCTGGCAGCGCCTGCTGGCGGCCTGCGTGCTGCTGCCGTTCTGGACCAGCGCCCTGGTGCGCACCACGGCCTGGGTCATCCTGCTGCAGCGCAACGGCGTGTTGAACGCGATGCTGACGGGAAGCGGGCTGTTCGAGCAGCCGGTGGCCTTTGTCTACAATCTGTCCGGGGTGCTGATCGGCATGAGCCATGTGCTGATGCCGTTCGTGGTGCTGCCGCTGTTCGCGGCGTTTCGCGCCATCGATCAATCGGTGGTGCAGGCGGCCGAGACGCTGGGGGCGGGGCCGTTCGCCTTGTGCCGCCGCCTGTTCCTGCCGCTGACCGCACCGGGCGCGCTAGCCGGGGCCACGATCGTGTTCATGAGCGCCATCGGCTACTACCTGACCCCCGCGCTGATGGGCGGTCCGGCCCAGACCATGGTCGCGCAGTTGATCGCCTTCAACATCAACACCCAGCTCGATTGGGGTCTCGCCGCCGCCCTGTCCGTGGTGGTCCTGGCGGCGACGCTGTTGGTGTTCGCGCTGTTCCAGGCGGTGTTCGGGCTCGACCGGCTGGCGGGTCAGGGCACGAATGGTGGGCGCAGCGGGGCAGGCTTCAACGGCGCCGCGCGCGGCCGTTCGCAATCCGGCTGGGTGGTGGCGGTGCTGGGGTTTCTGGTGGTGGCGTTCCTGCTGGCGCCGGTCATCGTGGTGTTCCCGATGAGCCTGGGATCATCACCATTACTGTCATTTCCGCCGCATGATCTGTCGCTGCGTTGGTACACGTCGGTGCTGCAACGCCCGCAATGGTTGGCGGCTTTCTGGAATTCGCTCGTGGTGGCGGCGATCGCCGTCGGCTGTTCCGTGCCGCTGGGAACGACAGCCGCAATCGGCCTCAGCTGCATGGATCGCCGTCTCGCCCGGATGCTGGAGACGGTGTTCGTGCTGCCGATGATCGTGCCGGCGATCATCCTCGCCGTCGCCCTCTATTACCTCCTGGCCCCCTGGGGGATGGTCAGCAGCCGGTTTGCCTTGGGGCTCGGCCACACGGTGTTGGCCACTCCGTTCGTGGTGGTCACTGTGGGTGCCGCCCTGCGCCGCTTTGACCGCTCGCTGGAACTGGCGGCACTCGGCCTTGGCGCCTCCTGGCTGACGATGACGCGCCGTGTACTGCTGCCCGCCATCGCACCCGGCGTGATCGCCAGCGCCGTGTTCGCCTTCGTCACCAGCTTCGATGACGTCGTGCTGGCGCTGTTCCTGACCAACGTGCGCAGCCGTACGCTGCCGAAGCTGATGTACGAAGGGGTTGCGCACGAAATCGACCCCACCATCACCGCCGTGGCAGTGCTGCTGGTGTTGTTCACCGCCCTGATCCTCGCCGTTGACCTCGTGCTGGAGCGCAGACGCAGATGAGCCAGTCCCTCGGTCCGGGGCAGTCGGTGCAACTGGACGGCATCACCAAGACTTATGGTCCGACGAAAATCCTGTCCGGCTTCGATCTCACCATCGCCGGCGGCTCGTTCTGCACGCTGCTCGGCGCCTCCGGGTCAGGCAAGACAACGCTGCTGAAGCTGATCGCCGGCTTTGAGCGGCCCGACGCCGGCCGCATCCATATCGGTGCGCGCGACATGACCGACGTGCCGGTCGCGCGCCGCAATATCGGCATGGTATTCCAGAACTACGCGCTGTTCCCGCATATGCGGGTGCGGGACAACGTATCCTTCGGCCTAGAGATGCGCCGCGTGCCCCGCGACGAACGCCGTCAGCGCGTGGCCGAGGCACTGGCGCTGGTGGAGCTTGAGGCGTTCGCCGATCGCTATCCCGCCGCCCTCTCCGGCGGCCAGCAGCAGCGCGTGGCCCTGGCGCGGGCACTCGTGATCCGGCCCGACGTACTGCTGATGGACGAACCCTTCGGCGCGCTGGACAAAAATCTGCGTCAGGGGCTGCAGCTGGAACTCAAGCAGTTGCAGATGCGGCTCGGCATCACGGTCGTGTTCGTCACCCACGACCAAGAGGAGGCGATGGAACTGTCGGACATCATCGTTCTGCTGCACCAGGGCCAGATCGAACAGGTGGCCGCACCGCGCGAAATGTATCTCAAACCGAAGAACCGGTTCGTCGCCAGCTTCCTGGGCGAATGCAATTACCGCAGTGTCGGCGACAAAATCCACGGGGTGCGGCCTGAGCGACTGCAGATCCATGCTGCGAGGCTGCAGACCGACCATGCGATGGATGCCACGATCACCGGCATCACGTTTCTCGGCGGCCATCTGCGCGTGCGTGTGCGCAGCGAGGGACAGGATTTCGTGGCATTCCTGCCTGCCGGTTCGTCCGACGATACGTTCGCGGTCGGGCAGGCGGTGCACGTGGGTTATGACAATCCTGACATGATGGCACTGCCCGGCTAATCGCCCCCGGCAGGTCCGACTGCCCTGCCGGGGGGGGATTCCCCACCAGTGATCAAGAGGGAAGCGGGGCGGTAACCCCGCGTTTTGGACCGGCGGAGGATGCCCCGATTGCGCCATGATAGCACCGTGCTCGCGTCG
>WNFM01115509.1_pt1 | contig 47867 bp, 47 predicted proteins | sample 5400271 | NCBI WGS metagenome assembly WNFM01 (sample SAMN13153352, study PRJNA577476) | soil metagenome | isolation source: 60 cm saprolite on Douglas fir-dominated hillslope | place: USA:California | collected 2013-09-17
GGGATCGTTCCGCTCGACGGCTTGGGGCTCGAAGCCGGCCAGCTTCAGCTTCTCAAGAAAATGATCGCGCGACCCGAGGGCATCATCCTGGTCACCGGCCCGACCGGCAGCGGCAAGACCACGACGCTCTACTCAGTGCTCAACCACATCAACAACGACGGCCTCAACATCATGACGCTGGAGGATCCGGTCGAATATCCCATGACCCTGATCAGGCAGACCTCGATCAACGAGGCCGCCAAGATGGATTTCGGCAACGGCATCCGCTCTCTCATGCGGCAGGACCCCGATGTGATCCTGGTCGGCGAGATTCGCGACGAGGACACGGCCACCATGGCGTTCCGCGCGGCGATGACGGGCCACCAGGTCTATTCGACCCTCCACACCAATTCGGCGGCCGGCGCGATTCCCCGGCTTCTCGACATCGGCATCGTCCCGGACGTCCTCGCCGGCAACATCATCGGCATCGTCGCGCAGCGCTTGGTCCGCAGGTTGTGCAAGCACTGCAAGCAGGCTCACCAGGCGAGCGCCGGCGAGTGCAGCATGGTGGGATCGCGGGCCGATCGCCCGCCCACGCTGTACCGGGCCGTCGGCTGCGACCAGTGCGACTATCAGGGCTATCGGGGTCGCATGGCCATCATCGAGATCCTGAAGATGGACGGCGAGCCGGCCTTGGCGAGGGGCTTTCGCACGCTGGCCGACGACGGCGTTCGCAGGGTACTCGACGGCTCGACCGCGCTCGACGAACTGATGCGCGTGGTCGACCTCACCGACCGGATGTAAGCCACGGCCGGCACACGGCGCCGGCGACGGATCAAACATGGCACTTTTTGCCTACAAGGCCATCGATACCCGGGGAAAGACCATGCTCGGCCAGATCGAAGCGATCAATCTGGTCGACCTCGAGCTGCGCTTGAAGCGCATGGGCCTGGACCTGGTGCGGGGCGGGCCGACCCGTCACGGTGGGAGCCTGCTTCGCTCGGGCGCGATCAAGCGCTCCGAGCTCATCAACTTCTGCTTCCATATGGAGCAGCTCATCGGGGCCGGGGTGCCGCTCGTCGAATCGCTGATCGACCTGCGCGACAGCATCGAAAATGCCCGATTTCGCGAAGTGATGTCGGGAGTCATCGAGAGTATCCAGGGCGGGCTGCGGCTGTCGCAGAGCCTCGCCCAGTATCCGCAGATCTTCAACCCGGTTTTTACGAGCCTGGTCCGCGCGGGGGAGGACACGGGAAAGCTCGCCGAGGTCCTGAAAAGCCTTGTCGAGAATCTGAAATGGGAGGACGAGCTGGCCGAACACATGAAGAAACTCGTCATCTACCCCGCGTTCGTCGGCTCCATCGTGATAATGGTGACTTTCTTCCTGATGATCTACCTGGTGCCGCAGATGGTCGCCTTCATCAAGAACATGGGGCAGCAGATCCCTCTGCAAACGCGCGTCCTGATCGAGGTCTCGGCGTTTTTCGTAGGCTACTGGTGGGCTCTCTTGGCCGTCCCCGCAATCGTGTTCCTCGGCGCCAAGCTGGCGGCACGGGCCAACCCCCTGGTGCGTTATCAGCTCGATCGCTTCAAGCTCGCTCTCCCGGTGGCGGGCGAGATCCTGCGCAAGATCATCCTGTCGCGCTTCGCCAGCATCTTCGCTCTCATGTACTCCTCGGGGATCACCATCCTGGATGCGATCCGCAGCTCCGAGGAAATCACCGGCAATCTGGTCATCCAGGAAGGCCTGAAACTCGCGGGACAGCAGATCGGCGAAGGCAAGAACGTCACCGCCGCGTTCCAGGAGGTGGGACTTTTCCCGCCGCTCGTAGTGAGAATGCTCCGGGTGGGCGAGTCGACCGGCGCGCTCGACAAGGCGCTGCTCAACGTGTCTTATTTCTACAACCGCGAAGTGCGCGAATCGATCGGCAAGATCCAGGTGATCATCGAGCCGGCCCTGACTGTGCTCCTCGGCGTCATTCTCGGCTGGGTGATGCTCTCCGTTCTCGGGCCGATTTACGACGTCATCAGCAAGATCAAGGTATAGAGGCCGTGCCGAGCAAGCGTCTCTGTTACTTCACCTCCCAGAGAGTCACCGCCTATCTATGGATGAAAGGCGAGCTGCAGAAGGAAGGCGTTTTCGCCATGAACGAGAAAGGCGTCGCCGAATTCTCCGGATACGTGGCCGGCGCCCCAGAAAGTCTTTTCTACGTGCTCGCCGACGTGGTCGAGGAAGATTTCTTTCAAGAAAACATCCCTTACGTGCGCGGGGCGGATCGGCGCGCGCTGCTTGCGCGCAAGCTCGCCCAGCGCTACCGCGACGCGTCGCTCGCCCTCCCGCTCTCGCTCGGATCGGAGACGCATGCGGGCCGGCGCGAGGAACGGGTTCTTTACATGTCGTTTACCAACACGCATCTATTCCAGCCCTGGCTCGAGGCATTGCGCTCGAACGATGCCAGCGTGGTCGGCGTATTTTCCGTGGCTCTCGTCGCGGCGCAGACGGGGAAGCGTCTCGGTTTCAAGGGTGGACGATACCTGATGGTGAGCCGGCAGCAGGCCGGATTGCGGCAGAGCTACATCGAGAACGGCCGAATCCGCTTCTCGCGACTCGGCCGCGTGGAGTTCTCCGATCCCCGCGCGATCGCGCAGGATTTCGCGGCCGAGTCGCTCCGGATCCAGCAGTATCTCGTCAACACCCGCATCCTCCCGCGTGAGGCGCCTGCGCTCGACGTGCTGGTGCTTGCGCCGAGCGAGCATAAGGCGCTTTACGACGCGGCCTGCGTCAATTCCGCCCGGCTGCAGTTCCATGTTCACGATCTCGACAAGGTAGCCGGCAGCTTGGGCTTCAAATCAGCGCCGGCCGAGACGCTCGCCGAAGGCCTGTTTCTGCACGTGCTCGCCGCGTACCCATCGGGCGAACAGTATGCCGACAGCGGCCTGCGGCGCTTTTATCATTTGTGGCGCGCGCGCGCGGTCCTGCTCGCCACCGGAGCGGCGGTGTTCGCCTTCTGCCTGCTCCTTTCTGCGGTGAGACTTCTCGATATCTACCATGTGAACGAGCAGGCCCAGAATGACCGCGTGCAGGAAGCCCGCGCGTCCGAGGAATACGCCCGACTGCAGACGCGCTTCCCCAAGACTCCGATCTCCAGCGAAACGCTGAAAACCCTCGTCAAGAACTACCGGGCGGTCCTGCGGCAGAGCGCTTCGCCCGGCAGGATGTTCGCCGAGATCAGCGAAGCGGTAACGGCCCTGCCCCAGATCGAAATCGACAGAATCGATTGGGAGTTCGGCACCGGAGCGAAATCGGCTGCCGGCCGCGAGGCGTCCAAGGCGCCTTCCGCCCCGCCGACGGCGCAGGCACAGGCCGCGAGCGCTGAATTTCAGACCCAAACCGCCGAGATTTCGGGCAAGCTCGTCGTGCAGCAGGCCTCGGACTTCCGTGCCGTCACCGCACTGGTGAACCAATTCACCGAGGCGCTGGGCAGGCGGCCCGGCACCGAGGTGACGCGCACGCAATTGCCGTTCGACATCAACGCGGAAAAAAGCCTCGCCGGCGATATCGGGGCGGCGAGGAGAGAGGAAGTGCCGCAGTTCTCGGTCGTAGTCGTCAAGCGGCGCGGAACATGAACGTCACCCGCGACGACCTCAAGCGCCTGCGCATGCCGCAGCCAGCCTGATCGCCAGCGGATACTACCTGGACGAGGCGAGAACGGCCCGCGACGCGACCAGGCTGACTCGCGTGGCAGCCCAGGAGCGGGTCCTGAGAGTCGCGGAGGAAGAGCGCGAGATCCGCGATGACCTCGTGTACTACGAACAGATGCGCCAGCGCGGCGTCGTGGGCGAGCAGAGCCGGCTCGACTGGATCGAATCGATCGCTAGGATCAAGAACGATCGCAAGCTCTTCGAGATCAGGTATAACTTCGAAGCACAAAGACCCCTCGACTATCCTGGGATGGTCTCAACCAGCGCTGCCGATTTCGTGGTGAGTCGGTTAAAACTCGACATGCTGCTGCTGCATGAGGGGGATCTTTTGAATTTCCTGGCGGACCTGCAGGCAGGCATCAAGGCGCACGTGTCCGTGCGAAATTGCACGGTGACTCGGATAGAGCGAGGCGCACCGCCCGGCACAACGACGCTGCAACCTCGCCTGCGAGCCGAGTGCCAGGTCGACTTGGTCTCGGTAAGAGGGCTCAGGCCCGTTTGAGCCGGCGCATGCGACCCGCCATCGGAAAGAAGCGCGTCGGATTTGCAGGACGGTTTTTTTTCGTAGCATTCCTGCTCGCACTCCCGGCGGGCCCCGTCACGGCCCAGGAAATTCTCGGACGCCTCTTCTTTACCGAGCAACAGCGCCAGGACCTCGACCGCCGTCGCCAAGCCAACATCCAGGAAACCGCGGTGGTCGTCGAGAGCACCGTCACGGTCAACGGCCAGGTTTCGCGCTCTTCGGGCAGGAGCACGACCTGGATCAACGGGGTTCCACAGGAGAGCGCGAGAAAACCCGTCGATCCCGCCAGAGTGACCCTGCCCGGCGGCGAGGGCGCGCCTTCGGTCAACCTCAAGATCGGGCAAACGCTCGACAAGGTCCGCGGCGAGATCAGAGATCCCGTCGGGGGCGGGGCCATCGTGACTCCTTCGGGAAAACGCGAGCGCAAGCCATGAGGTTTTGTGCGCAAAGCGGAGAATCGATGTCGGTTCAGCGCGGCTTTGCGCTGATCGCGCTCCTCGCCCTGGCGGCCTTGATCAGCGCGTTCCTGATCGCCAGCGCCCTCAACCTCACCAGCGCCGGGAACTCCAAGGAGCGCGAGGATCGCAGCATGAGCGCGCTCAGGCAGGCAAAGGCGGCGCTGATCACGTATGCGGCGTCCGAGCAGTGGCAGCTGTACAAGGGCCAAGTCACGGATCAACCCGGCGCGCTGCCGTGCCCCGACATAAATCACGATGGCACCGAGAGCGACGAGGGCAACTCCGATTGCGTCGGCCTTGGAATATCGAGCACAACAAATCTGATCGGCCGGATTCCTTGGAAAACCCTGGGAGTAGACGATCTACGTGACGCAAGCGGTGAGCGGATCTGGTACGCCTTGTCATTCAACTTCCGCAAGCTCTCCGGAACAACGGTTATCAACAGCGACACGCAGCCTTGCGACACGCCAGCTTGCAATGCAGGGGAGATTCAGCTGACCGTGACCGGGACGGCACCTGCAAGCAACGTTGTCGCTATCGTATTCGCCCCCGGCCCAGCATTAGACCTTCGACAAACTGGGGGGCCACTGCAAAACCGTCCTGCGGATCACACCGACCCCGCGTACAAGGATCCGATCAATTATCTCGAAAACTTCAGTCTTGGCGACGTGACCGGCCGCCACTACTCATTCACTACGAATGCGATACCCGTCGATACATTCAACGACCGGCTGCTCGTAATCACGCAGGCCGACCTGATGGCAGCAGTCGAGCCGGTCGTTGCCGCGCGGATCGAGCGCGACGTCAAACCCCTACTCACGGACTATTTCAACAAGTGGGGCGCCTACCCGTTTGCCGTGCCGTTTGCCTCACCACCCGTCGCGCAGGGCGCTTATCTGGGCACATCCTCTCCAGCCCCCGGGACGTCCATGGGCCTGCTCCCCGTGACGAACACTGCGTCTTTCACTTGGCAGAATGCTAGCGTTACCCAGATCATCCCAGGGGGCACGGGAACGTCCACAGTCACGTCCTCGAGTTGCTCGATCAGTTCGCTCACGGTGACCTGCACGGTCAATTACAACGGCACCAACAACAACGATCGGCCGGACATTCGGCTGGAGGTATTCCTTGCGAACGCGAGTATGGCGTTTGCCGACACGCCTTCGTCCCCTACTGCCCCAGCGGATTTTGCGATGCTCGACGGGAACGGCAACGTGCCCGACACTCACAACTCTGACCCATACGGGTATTGGAGCAACATCGGTTCGTTCGAGCCACAAATGAGTTTTGTGGCGCAGCTGGGCGGCGGTGCCCTAACCTATACCGGGCGGTTGCAGAATTTCGTCGATATGCATGGCCAGGCGACGATCACCTTTTCCCTTCCTGCGCCTCCAGGCTACTTGCCTCGCCTTACCAACCCGAGCACTACCAACCCGAACATCGCCTGGTTCATTTCGAATCAGTGGTACCGCCAGACCTACTACGCGGTCTCGCCCGGCTTTGCTCCCGGCGGCGTCCCTCCTGGGAATCCCCCCGCCTGCAATCCTCCGCCCTCCTGCCTAACCGTAAACAATCTTCCCGCCCCAACGAATAACAAGCAGGCAATCCTCGTGTTTGCGGGCCGCGCGCTGAACGGCTCGATCCGCCCGTCGGCGAATCTCGCGGACTATCTTGAAGGACAGAATTCCACGCCGGCCGATTTCATCTATGAGCACCGGGCGGGCACGGCCACTGCGATCAACGACCGGGTCGTGGTCGTTTCGCCCTGAACCCGGCGCGATGATCCGGAGCAAAGGTTTTTCACTGGTCGAGCTTGCGGTGGCATTGGCGATCATCGCTCTGCTGATCGCCGGCGCTCTGATCCCGCTCTCCACCCAGATGGACGTGCGCAACGTGGCCGACACCCGGCGCAGCATGGAGTCGATCAGAGAGGCCATCATCGGATTTGCCCAGGCGAACGGGCGGCTTCCTTGCCCGGCGGACGGAACCGTCCCAGCGGGTGGAAGCGACGCGGCCGGACGGCCCGCTGGAGCGGAGCAACTCACCCCCGTCGCCCTCCCTCCCCCGAGTACCGCTGCGTGCACCAATAGTTTCGGGGTGATCCCCTGGACTACGCTCGGCGTGCCCGAGACCGACGGTTGGGGTCGGCGTTTTTCCTACTGGGTGTCCCCTATTTTTGCCGACGGGTTGGGAACAGCGACATACAACAACCCCCTTCCGTCCCCCTCGGGCCAAAATCCTGCCTGCCCCAGTCCACTGATACCCACTCCGACCCAATCGTCCTTCGCCCTTTGCTCGATGGGTAACCTCACGGTCAACACCCGCAATGAAAGCACTCACGCCGCAACTGCCATGGGATCAGTATTGCCAGCAGTGATCATCTCCCATGGAAAGAACGGGAACGGCGCCTATATCCCCACCGGTTCAATCCTAGCGGCCCCGACCGGCGCCGACGAGACCGCCAACGCGACTCATACCAGCGCGGCGAGCACTTTCTTCAGCCGCATTCCGACCCCCGCGGTCCCGAGCTGCAACGACGCCGCGGTTGGAACGTTCTGCGAATTCGACGACATCGTCGTGATGATTACTTCCAACACGCTGATCGCCCGCATGGTCGCGGCCGGCAAGTTGCCCTGATCCGCTGGTCAGGCGCGGCGAGACGCCGCGCATCGATCACTGTCCGCGCGCGCCGCGGCGCACTTCTCCCCGCAGGCTGAAGCAGACCCGGCCGCGTTCATTTTCGCGCAGCTGCAACGAGAACCCCGAAATCTCGGCAAGCCGGCTGGTCTGGTACAGGCCGATGCCGAATCCGGTTTCGGACGGCACGGGTCCCCTCATCAGTCCCCGCAGCACTTCCGCGGCCACGGGAGCGCCGCTGTCGCAAACCGAAAACTCGATGGCGTCGTTGCAGCGGAAGCTCGCGCGTACGGCCACGGAGTCATCGAGCCTGCGCTTTCGCAGCGCATTCTGCAGCAGGTTGTCGCCGGCGCTATCGAAAAGCTCTTTCGGCAGCATCACGGAGTCCCCTAGCCCCTCGCGGGAGAATTCGACGCCGCGACCGGCATAGCTGCGTTGCAGGCCCTCCCACCACGTATCGGCCTTGATGAAACGGCCGTTGCTCGCGTCGGGCTTTTGCAGCTTGTCGAGCGTCTGTTGCAGGCGCTGCGTGATCGCGGGAAGCTGGCGGCGCATGAGCGAGGACAATTCGCCGCCCGCATCGGGTGCCGCGTCGCGCTCTGCGGCCGCGCACAGCACGTTGAGGGACTGCAAAAGATTCTTCACGTCGTGCGTCATGCGCGCTCCGGTCTCGTGAACGGCTTGCACATAGGTCTGCTGCTGGAGTTTCTGCTCGCGCTGCTTGGCGACATAGAACTCGCCGAGCAGCTGTCCGAGCAGCTGAAAATGCCACACCAGCGAGGGGCTCAAGGGCAGTTTGGTGAAAACCCTCAGGTGAATTTCCTGGTTGGTGAATTCGACGGAGTTCTTGGAGACCTTGCCGAAGTCGCCCGATTCGCCCGCCGTGTGCCAGAAGCCGCCGGACACCCAAGGCAGGCGCGCGAGGCCGACGCAGGCCTCTTTCATGAAACGCTCGGGCTTGGTCTCGAGCTGCGACAGCTCGGCCAAGAAATACAGCCAGCGCTCGAACGGCAGGCCTATCGACAGCAGGTAGCGCGAGAAATACACGGAAAGCCCGCCAAATCCGGCGCGGGGGTTCCAGGCAAACGAAAGTATCAGCAGCACGCCCGCAATGATCAGCATGCTGTAGGAAAGCGCCATGATGTAGTCGATCTTGCCTACCGTCATGAAGGCAAAACCTCCCAGCGCGAGCACGATGAGCAGCAGCACGATCATCGCCGCATAGAAAAAATCGACGACCTGCGGAGTCTCGGCGGAGTCCGTCTCGGCGGGGATCACCATCATCACGACGAACAGAGCAGGCAACCCGTAATACGCGAGCAATTCGACCTCCTTGGGAGGGGGCACGCCAATGAAGGTGTTCGGAACGATCCAGACGAGCAGCAGCGAGACGAGGTAGAGAAGCACCACGAGATAGAAGCGCCGTAGCCACCGCGCCTGGAAAAGGAACACCTTGCCGCCCACAATTCCCGCCAGAACACTCACCCAGAGGGCCAGCAGCCACCAGTTGAGGAAATAGAGAGTCCCCAGCGCAACCGCGGCGATCGCCGCGACCTGCACCGAGGTCAGGCGATGTTCGCTCCGCATGAAAGGCTGCCAGAGGATGAACAGCCCGAAGTGCGCGAGCATCAAACCGCGCGCCCAGAAGTCCTCTGCACCCCGTATCGCGGCAAGGTGCAAGCAGGCCAGCATGACGAGAAACAGTCCTCGCCACGATCTCGCGATGAATAGTTGGGAAGTCTGGAGCGCGGTAGTCGTAGCCATACTGTGAGTCATCTGGGATCGAGATCCGCGGAAGGCAGTGCGCTCAAGTCCCTGCGATGCATGTATGCTCTCCCGAGTTTGCCGTCGGCGAATCGGGGAGAGCTCCTGCGGACTTGCACAACCCTCCCCGTGGACTTACGCTCTCACAGGCACGTATTGTGCCAGCTTTGACTTACCGGCACTCAAGCCGCATTTCACACTTTGCCATGCCCATTGTCGCTTCGCTGGCAAGAGCTACCCTGCTCGAGGCCGTTCGGGACCGCCTCCTGTGGCTTGCCGTGGTGGTCGTCGTGATCGCTTTCGGGCTCGCCCAATTTCTGAATCAGGTGGCGATCACCGAGTCTCGAGAGATCCAGACCGCGTTGCTCGCCGCCGCGCTCAGGGCTGCCGCCGTCTTCATCCTGGCGGTGTTCGTGATCACGAGCATGGTGCGGGAGTTGGGCGACAAGGTGACCGAGCTGCTGCTCTCCTTGCCGGCGCCGCGCGCTGCCTATTTTTTCGGAAAGTTTGCCGGGCATGCCATGGTCGCCGCCATCCTCGCGCTGCTCAGCGCGCTGCCGTTGGTGCTGTTCGCAAATTCCCAAGGACTTGTCCTCTGGACCATTTCCCTCATCTGCGAGCTGCTGATCGTGACGGCGATGAGCCTGTTTTGCGTGCTGTCCTTCGCGCAGGTGGTCCCCGCGTTTGCCGCCGTTGCGGGCTTTTACCTGCTGTCGCGTTCCATGGCGGCGATGCAGATCATAGCCGGCGCACCGCTGCAGGACCCGACCCTCACCGATCGCGTGGTGAATGCCGTCGTGGAGCTGATCGCGCTCCTCTTGCCGGGGCTCGACGGCATGACGCAGACGACCTGGCTGCTGGGGCCGCCACCGGGCGTGAGCGCTCTAGGCTCCGTCGTCGGCCAGACCGCACTCTACCTCGTGCTGATCTGCTCTGCGGCGCTTGTCGACTTGTACCGCAAGAATTTTTGAGGCGATGTCACAGCGACCGATTACGACCGTTCCAGTTCTCGTTCTTGCGCTGCTTGCGCTCGGGCTCGCCGCGCAGATCGGGCTGAAGGCCAGTGGTCCACCGCCTCGGGTGGCCGCGGAGGATTTGCCGCCCGCGCCGAGCATCGCGGCGCTGAGGCTCGCGAGCTTCGGGGATCCCGTGGCGCTCGCCAAGGCGCTGATGCTCTACCTGCAGGCGTTCGACTATCAATCCGGCAGCAAGGTCCCCTATCGCGACCTCGACTATGGCCGGCTCGAAGCCTGGCTCGCGAGGATCCTGGGACTGGACCCGCGCGGCCAATACCCCTTGCTCGCCGCGAGCAGGCTCTATGCCGAAGTGCCCATCGAGGCCAAGCAGCGCAGCATGCTCGAGTTCGTCTATCGGCAGTTCCTGCTCGATCCCGATCGCCGCTGGCCCTGGCTTGCCCACGCCACCGCCATCGCCAAGCACAGACTTCATGATCTGCCGCTGGCACTCCGCTACGCCCAGGCGATCCAGCGCTACGCCGTCGCTGATGACGTTCCCCTCTGGGCGAAGCAGATGGAGATCTTCATCCTGGAGGACATGAACGAGCTGGAAACCGCCCGCCTCATCATCGGGGGGTATGTCCAGAGCGGGACCGTCAAGGACCCGGCCGAATTGAGGTTCCTGGAGGAACGCCTGAAACAGCTGGAGGCGCGGACCGCTGGGAAGACCTCGGGAAAAGACTAAGGGAAAGTGTCAGATAGTCGTCGTAACTGTCCATTATTCAACAAAAAAGGCTTGGTCACCCTCGCGTAAGAGGGGCTGCCCGGGCATACTCTCGGGCACATATCTTGCGAGTTTCTGACGGATCTTAACTCCGGAGTGGTTCTGGGGGTTGTATGAGCACGTCCATTATCGAGAACAGGAATTCGACCGAGGCCGGTTTCACCTTGGTCGAGATCGCGATCGTCCTCGTCATCATCGGGCTGCTGCTGGGCGGCATCCTGAAGGGCCAGGAAATGATCACCCAGGCCAGGATCAAGAACATCATCAACGATTTCAACGGTGTCACCGTGGCGGTGACCTCCTATCAGGACCGCTATCGCGCCATTCCCGGGGACGACCTGAACGCGACAACGCGCTGGACCGTCCAAGCTCCCGCAAGCGGTAACGGCAACGGGGCCATCGCGGGTCTTTACAACGCCCCCCCAGGGGCGGGCGCTCCGCCGGCAGCGGCCGAATCCAACCTGTTCTGGCAGCATCTGCGCATCGCCGGATTCGTCCCGGGCCTGACCACGGGAGCCGGAAGCGGGACGCAGCCGACGAACGCAGCCGGGGGCATGATCGGCGTGGAGTCGGGCGTGGTCAATACAAACGGCCTGGGCTTCAGCAGCCTGATCGTGTGCTTCGCCAACCTGCCGGAGAAGGTGGCGAGCGCGGTCGACGGCCAGATGGACGACAGCAACCCGGCGAGCGGCCAGGTCCGCGGGCAGCTCCAGGGCATCGCGAATCCGCCCACGGCCGCCAACGCCGCAGGCGCGGCGACGGCCTACGTTGAAACCGGGGTGAATCAGTATCTGCTGTGCAAGAACTTATAGCCGCTCGGCAACCGGCTCGTGCACGTTTCCGCCGACTAACCTAGACTTCCGCGCGTGGAGGCTCCCATGACTGCATCTGCTTTCAGCAACAGGAATTCGAACGAGGCCGGTTTTACCCTGGTCGAGATCGCGATCGTGCTGGTGATCATCGGCCTGCTGCTCGGGGGCATCCTGAAGGGCCAGGAGATGATCAACCAGGCCAGGATCAAAAACGTGATCAACGATTTCAACGGCGTCACCGTGGCCGTGACCTCCTATCAGGACCGCTACCGGGCCCTGCCCGGCGACGACCCGGGCGCCACCGCGCGTTGGACAGTCCAGGCGCCTGCGAGCGGTGACGGCAACGGGGCCATCCTGGGCCTTTACAACGCCCCCCCCGGGGCGGGCGCCCCGGTGGCAGCAGCCGAATCCAACCTGTTCTGGCAGCATCTGCGCATCGCGGGATTCGTCCCGGGCGTGACCACCGGAGCCGGAAGCGGGACGCAGCCGCCGAACGCGGTCGCGGGCATCATCGGCGTGCAGAACGCCGTGAATCCCGGAGTCGGCCTGGGCTTCACCGGCCTGACCACATGCAGCTCGAACATACCGGACAAGGTCGCGATTGCAGTGGACACGCAGATGGACGACAGCAACTCGCAGACCGGCCAGGTCCGCGCGCAGCTGCAGGGCAACGCGAATCCGGACCTGGGCACGACCCCGGCCACGAACTACATCGAAACCGGGGTGAGTCAGTACCTCGTCTGCAGGGTTTTCTAGTTACGCCTCCCGTAACCGCCAAAAAAAGCCCGCTCGCGCGGGCTTTTTCGTTTCTGCCCGCTCCCTGAGTGAAGACGACCGCGCCCCAGGCAATAAGCCTCATGCTCGCGGGCAGCCTTTGCCTGCTGCCGTTCCTGCTGCCGTATCACCAGCCGCCCATCCTGAGTTTTTTCCCCGAGTGGCTGGCCGCGGCGCTGGGCGTCGCCGCAGCGCTGGCCTTGCTCGTCGGCCGAGGCGTCACGGCGGTATTCTTACCTGCTCCGGCACGCTGGCTGATCGCGTTTGCGGTGCTTCTCGCCGCCCAGGCGGCGAGCGGCGGTCATGCCTATTCGCAATTGCCCCTGTTTGCCGCGCTGTACGTCCTCTACGCCGTGCTGATGATCTGGCTCGGGGCGCAGCTCACGGCTGCGCTCGGCATCGAGCGAGTTGCCATGGTGCTGGCCGCGTTTTTTCTGGCCGGCGCTCTTGCGAATTCGCTGGCGGGGGTAATCCAGTTCTACGGCCGACCCAAGCTACTCGAGGATGTCATCGCCGAGCTGCACGGCAGGCGCGCCTACGGGAACATCGCGCAGGCGAATCTTTATGCCAACTACCTGGCGCTCGGCGAAGGCGCGCTCCTGTTCCTGTGGGTGCGCGCCCGCGTGCGAACCGCGTATGCGCTTCCGGCGCTGGCTCTGCTCCTCATGGGTAGCTCGCTGTCTGGGTCCCGCGGCGCACTGCTCTACGCATTATGGTATGGCGCGCTCGGGCTGCTGGCCGTACGCGTTCAGGATGGCGAGGGAGCACGGCGCCTGAAGTTCGCGGCTTGCGGCGTCGCGGTTGCGGCGCTGTCGGCGCATTTCGCAGTGCCGTGGCTCAATGACCTGCTCCATCTCGGTCCGCCAGGAGAAGGCATGCTCGATCGCATACTCGCCTCCCCTGAACATCCCGAGCCGCGCCGGCAGGCGTGGCTGATTGCATTGCGCGTGTTTATCGGCGCTCCCCTGGCCGGGGTCGGTATAGGCGAGTTCGCGGGCGCCGCGTTTGAGTTGGGACTCGATCCCTCGCTCACGCAGATCGGCGAAGTCTGGACTTCGCCGCACAATCTTCCGCTCCACCTCCTCGCAGAAACCGGCCTGGTGGGCACGGTGCTGGTACTGGGCGGCCTGTGCGTCTGGGGGTGGCAGGCAGCCCGGCGCTATTGGACGGACCGGCAGGTCGCTTCGTGGTGGATCATTACCGCGGTTGGAATCGAAATGATTCACTCCCTGACCGAGTTTCCGTTGTGGAGCGCACATTTCCTAGGCGTCACGGCGCTTTTGGTAGGAGTAAGCGCGGGACCGGGGCGCTCGCTGGCGGTCGCGCGCGCGAGCGGGATTGGCGCGGGGGCCGTCTGCGCCGTGCTCTCGGTCGTCTTGGCAATCATGCTCAGGGATTACATGCGACTCGACGTCACGCGCATCACCGGAACAACCGTCACGCTCACCGCTGCCGCCCAAGCGCACGACGACGCCGAAACCATGCGCGAGCTGACGCACGGCCTCATGGCGCCCCTGGCGGAGTTATGGATAGTGATCGGCGCTCCACTCGATCGGAGCAACCTCGCCGACAAGCTGGCTATGAGCGAGCGCGTCGCTCGCTACTGGCCGGCCAATGCCGTCGTGACGCGACGCGCCGTATTTCTCGCATTTCAAGGCGAGGCGGCAAAGGCGCGCGAATCGCTTGCACCCGTTTTGAGGACGTTCCCGCACAGGCGTGACGCGACCATCCTGATGCTCGAACAAGCGCGCCAGGCGGACCCCGACGCAATCGCGCCGCTCATGGCCATGGCCAAGAGACCAGGCATCCCTCCGGCCGATTTCCGGGGACGATAAATCTACCCCTGAAGCAGGCGCATCTCCGCCGCGGCGAGTTGTTCGGGCGTGCCGAGCAGCACGATCACGTCGCCCTCCTGCAATGCCGTCTGCGGATCCGGCGAAATCATCCGCAGCTCCCGCCGCCGCAGCGCCGTCACGCGCACGCCGAGCTCATCGAGCGCGAGCTCCCCGAGGCTGCGTCCCGAGGCGCTCGCGCCCGTCGCGAGCGTCACGGAATGCAGGCGCGGTTCGCGCGCCTCGTCGGGATCTTCGGCCTCGTCGGTGCCTCCATGAAAGAACCCACGCATCAGGCTGTATCGATGCTCGCGAATGTCGCGGATGCGGCGCACCACGCGCCTTAAGGGAACGCCCAGCAGCACCAACGCGTGCGACGCGAGCATCAGGCTCGACTCGAAGGTCTCGGGCACAACTTCAGACGCACCCGCGGCGATGAGCCGGTCCATGTCCGCGTCGTCCAGAGTGCGGACGATTACCGGCAACGCAGGATTGAGCGCGCGCACATGATGCAGGATCCGGAGCGCAAGCTGCGTATCCGCGAAGGTAATGACGAGCGCGCTCGCGCGCGCAGCCCCTGCCGCCACGAGCGTTTCATACCGTGACGCGTCGCCGAAAACGACTTTCTCTCCCGCTGCCGCCGCCCCGCGCACGCGCTCCGGATCGGTGTCGAGGGCGATGACATCGATGTGCTCCTGCTCCAGCATGTGCGCCAGGCGCTGGCCCGTGCGGCCGTAGCCGCACACGATGACGTGCTGCTCGGTCGCGAGACTCTGCGCCGCTACTCGGTGCAGCGCGAGCGATTGCAGCATCCATTCGGCGCTCGACCATCGCAGCGCGAGCTTGTCGCTTGCCTGAATGGCGAACGGAGCGGCGAGCATGGAGAGCAGCATCGCCGCGACGATCAGCTGGGAAAAGTCGCGATCGAGCAATGCAACCGACTGCGCCAGGACCATGAGCACCAGACCGAATTCGCCTACCTGAGCGAGAGCCAGCCCTGTGCGCACGGCCGCGCCAGGACCTGCTCCGAACAGGCGCGCGAGGCCGGCGACCAGGATGAACTTGAACACGACGAGCGCGGCCGTCAGCGCCAGCGTCAGCAGAAAATTCTCCGCAACCGTCCCGAGGTCGAGTCTCATGCCTATGGTCACGAAGAACAGACCCAGCAGGACCTCCCGAAACGGCCTGATGTCCTCCTCGACCTGATGCCGGTATTCGGTTTCGGCTATGAGCATGCCGGCGCGTGATCCAAGCAAGCCCCAGCGTAATGAGCAAGACGTTCAGAATGAACAGCTCATGCGAGCGGCGGCGCGCCACGACGTGAAACCAGCCGCGCATGAGTCTCTGTCCGACAAAGAGCAGCACCACGAGCACCAACGTGGCCTTGGCGAGCGCGAACACCAGACGCTGCGCAAGCTCGCCGCTCCCCTCCGCGATCGCGGGAATCAAGATAAGCAACGGGACGACCGCGAGATCCTGAAAAAGGAGCACGCCGACGATGTCACGTCCGTGGGGGGTTTCGAGCTGAATGCGTTCGGTGAGAATGCGCAGGACCATCGCCGTCGACGACATGGCGATCGCGCCTCCAACCGCGAGGGCGGCTTGCCAAGGAGCCCCTGCAAATGAGGCGGCCGCGAGCACGGCACCGAGCGTGAGCAGGACCTGGGCAAACCCGAGCCCGAACACGGCGCGACGCAGCTGAAACAGCTTCGCCAGGCTGAACTCCAGCCCGATCGAGAACATCAGGAACACGACGCCGAATTCCGCAAGACGCCGTCCTTCGTCGGTGTCGGGAATCCATGCCAGCGCGAAGGGCCCCACCGCAACACCTACGAGGATGTAGCCCACCAGCGGAGGCAAATGTAACCAGCGGAAGAGCACTACGACGAACACCGCGCTCGCCAGCAGGATCAGCACCAGTTCAAGCGTGTCGCCCATCCGGAAGTCCTTGTTTTTTGGGGTTCACGCGGGGAAAAGTGCGGAATTGGTCTGATATACTCTCCAACCTATGATAAAGGGTGCTCCCGTCGCGGGCTAGCTCGGCCCGTCACGATGAACGATCGATCGAAGAAGGCGATTTCAACGTCCGCGCTAGAGCTCGCGCGCAAGGTGCTCGTGATCGAGGCCGATGCGGTGAGCGGCCTGATATCGCGGCTGGACGAGCGTTTTGTCGATGCGGTCGGCCTGATCCTCGCGTGTCGCGGGCGCGTCGTGGTGAGCGGCGTCGGCAAGTCGGGGCACATCGCTCGCAAGATCGCATCCACGCTGGCGAGCACCGGGACACCGGCTTTCTTCGTGCACGCCGCCGAGGCGGGACACGGCGATCTCGGCATGATCACGCGCGATGACGTGGTGCTGGCGCTTTCGAATTCCGGCCAATCGGACGAGCTGCTCACGATCATCCCTCTTATAAAACGCCGGGGCGCGAAGTTGATCGCAGTGACCGGCAATCCGGACTCGGTGCTTGCCAGGGAAGCGGACGTGCACCTCGACGCGCACGTCGCCCAGGAAGCCTGTCCCCTGAATCTCGCGCCGACCGCGAGCACCACGGCGGCGCTTGCGCTCGGCGACGCTCTCGCGGTCGCTTTGCTGGACGCCCGCGGTTTCGACGAGCGGGATTTTGCTCGCGCTCACCCCGGCGGCGCGCTCGGCAGGAAGCTTCTCACCCACGTCTCCGACGTCATGCGCACCGGAAACGACGTTCCGGCCGTATCCGACTCCGATTCCTTCTCCGACATGCTGACCGAGATATCCAGGAAAGGCATGGGAATGACCGCGATCCTCGACCGCGGGAAAAAGGTCGTCGGAATATTCACCGACGGCGATCTTCGTCGGACGCTGGAGCGCAAACCCGACATCCGCGCGCTCAAGATCACCGATGTCATGAAACGCAATCCGCGCACGATCGCTCCGCAAAAGCTTGCCGCGGAAGCGCTCGAGTTGATGGAACGTTACAAGATCAATCAGCTGCTCGTCGTGACGGAAACGGGAGAGCTGGCCGGCGCCCTCAACATGCACGATCTGTTTCGCGCCAAGGTCATTTGATGCGCGACGACATTCTGGAGCGGATGCGGAGGCTGCGGCTGATGATCTTCGACGTCGACGGCGTGCTCACCGACGGGACCTTGTATTTCAGCGAGACCGGAGTGGAGTTGAAGGCATTCAACGCGAGGGACGGTCACGGGCTCAAGATGTTGAAGGAAAGCGGAGTCGAGGTCGCCATTCTTTCCGCGCGTCGCTCGCACGCCGTCGGGGTGCGCGCCGCGGAGCTCGGCATCACGCTCGTCGAGCAGGGTGCCGCGAACAAGGGTACGGCTTTCGAAAGCCTGATCGGCCGGTTGCGCACCTCGGCCGCCGCCGCGGGATACATGGGCGATGATTGGGTGGATCTGCCGGTGCTCGCGCGTTGCGGTTTTGCCGCGAGCGTGCCCGAAGCGCCTGAGCTCGTGCGAGAGCGCGTCCATCACGTCACGCGCGCCCCCGGCGGCAGAGGCGCCGCCCGCGAGGTCTGCGAGCTGATCATGCAGGCCCAAGACACCCTGGAGCGGGCCATCGCCCGCCAGCTCGCATGAAAACGCGCGTTACCCCTCTGCTCCCGCTCGTTTTGATGGCGTTTCTTGGGTTGCTGACCCTTTGGCTGCAATACGCCGTGCTGGAGGGCCCCGGCGGAGACGCAAAGCCCGCGGGGCACGATCCCGATTCGATCGTCGAAAACTTCACCGTCCAGAAGCTGGACGGCTCGGGCAAGCTCCAGTACACATTCTCTGCACCCAAGATGACGCATTTCGGCGACGACGGTTCAGGCGAAGCGCTTTATCCGCGCTTCGTTCAGATTGCCGCCGACGGCGGCGACTTCATCGCGACGGCCAATCGCGGCACCGTCAATCGCCAGGGCGAGGAGGCTTTCCTGTACGGCAATGTGCTCTTCTTGCGCGAGGCGACACGGGAGCGACCTGAATTTCGCGCCCGCACGGAATTCCTGCACGTACTCGCCGAACAGGGGATCGCGCGTACCGATCACACGGTCACGATTTCCGAAGGAAACTCGATCCTGACAGGGGTCGGGATGGTGGTGGACAAGAACAAGCAACAGTTCATGCTGCAATCGCAAGTCAAGGGCATCCTTGATGTGCCGGCCAGGAAATAGGGTACGCGCAGCCGCGGCCCTGGGTGTTGCGGCAATGTGCGCATTGGCAGCAGGACCGGCGCTCGCCGAGAGAGCCGATCGCGACAAACCGATCAACATCGAATCCGACAGCATGATGTCTGACGACTCCAAGAAAGTCGCCACTTTCGACGGAAAGGTCGTGCTGACCCAGGGCTCGCTCGTCATCCGCGCAGACCGAATCGTCGTGCGGCAGGACGGCGACGGCTTCTACCACGGCGTCGCGAGCGGCAAGCCGGCGACGTTCCGTCACAAGCGCGATGGTTACGCCGAATACATCGACGGAGAAGCGTTCAGGATCGAATACGATAACAAGCTCGAGCGCGTCGAATTCTTCAACGGCGCCCGGCTGCGCCGCGACAGCGGGGACGATATTCGCGGTGATTTCATCTCCTACGACGCCAAGACGGAGCGTTTTACGGTGAAATCAACCGGCGAGGCGTCCGGAACCGAGCGCGAGGGACGCGTGCGCGCAACCATCATGCCGAAAAAGCCCGCGGAGCCCCAAATCCCGCTTGCTTCCGGCGCGAGCCGGAAAGAATAATCTCCCCGTGCCTTCCGAACGGGGCGAACCTCGATGAGTCAGCTGCAGGTCCATGCGCTCAAAAAGCACTACGGCTCGCGGATCGTGGTCAAGGACGTGTCGCTCGAAGTGTCGAGCGGTGAGGTCGTGGGGCTGCTGGGTCCGAACGGCGCTGGGAAGACGACTTGTTTCTACATGATCGTGGGGCTGATCGCCGTGGACGACGGTGCGATCCATCTCGACGGCAGGGAAATCAGCCATTTCGCGATGCATCGCCGCGCCCGCATGGGACTGTCGTACCTGCCCCAGGAAGCTTCCGTGTTCCGCAAGCTGACCGTCGAAGAGAACATCCGTGCGGTGCTGGAACTGCAGGAACTTCGCGAGGAGGAGATCGAGTCCCGCCTTTCCGGGCTGCTGCGCGATCTCAACATCGCGCATCTGCGACAATCCACCGCGCTGTCTCTGTCAGGCGGCGAGCGCCGCCGCGTCGAGATCGCCCGGGCGCTTGCGACGCATCCGAGTTTCATACTGCTCGATGAACCCTTCGCCGGCGTCGACCCAATCGCGGTACTCGACATTCAGAAAATCATCCGCTTTCTCAAGGAGCGCGGCATAGGCATCCTCATCACGGACCATAACGTGCGGGAAACGCTGGGGATTTGCGACCACGCTTATATCATCAACGATGGCTTGGTGCTCGCCTTCGGAAAACCCGACGAGATCGTCTATAATGAAAACGTAAGACGCGTTTATCTCGGCGAAAATTTCAGGTTGTAGGGGCAACGCCGCGAACCACCCCCCGTTCCCATTTTGGCTCGTCTGAACTACGATCCTCCTTGCGAGGTCCTCGCGCCCCATCTCGATGAAGCAGACCCTACAGCTCAAGCTTTCGCAGCACCTGACGCTGACGCCACAGTTGCAGCAATCGATACGCCTGCTGCAGCTTTCGACCATGGAATTGAATCAGGAGCTCGAGAAATTTCTGGCCGAGAATCCGCTGCTCGAGCGCGAAGACACCGATAGCGAGATCCCGCCAGTCCCCGCGCACATGAATGGCGAGCCGGCCACCGCCCTTCAGGCGCCCGCAGAGGAGGCGAGCAGGGAGAGCTCGTCGCAGACGGACATTTTCTCGGCTGACACCGACTGGGTGGGCGAAGGCACTCCGAGCTCGAGCACACGCGATGACTCCGACGACAGCGATTTTTTCCAGGTTGCGGCCGAATCTCCCAATCTGCGCGAGTATTTGCACCGGCAACTCACTCTGACCCAGCTCGAACCGCGCGACCGCGACCTGGTCGCTTTCCTGATCGAAGCGCTGGACGAAGGCGGCTATCTCACGCAGCCCATGGAGGAGCTTGCGGAGCTCGTGCCAGAGGAGCTGCAGATCGAGCCCGAGGAGCTGCATATCGCTCTCAGGCATCTGCAGAATTTCGACCCCACGGGCGTGGGTGCCCGCAATTGCGCGGAATGTCTCGAGTTGCAATTACTTGCCTTGCCAGAGTCCACGCCGAGCCGCGCGTCGGCCATCGCTATTGCGCACGAGCACCTCGAGCTCCTCGCGGCCCGCGACTTTGCGAGGCTCAAAAAAGCGTTGCAATGCGGAGACGACGAGCTTCGCCAGGCCCAGCGACTGATCCAAAGCCTCAACCCGCGCCCCGGCGCTGCGTTCTCAACCAACGAAACGCGCTACATCGTACCCGACGTCGTAGTGAAGAAAATCAAGAATGTCTGGGTTGCGAGCCTCAATCCCGACGCGCTGCCGAAACTGCGCGTCAATCGCATGTACGCAGATATCCTGCAGGGCAACCGGAGTCATTCGGGCAGCCAGCTCTCGCATCAACTGCAGGAAGCGCGCTGGCTGATCAAGAACGTGCAGCAGCGGTTCGAGACGATCCTGCGCGTGTCGCAGGCGATCGTCGACCGTCAGCGCCATTTTTTCGAGCACGGCGAGGTCGGGATGCGCCCGCTGGTACTGCGCGAAATCGCGAACACGCTCGGCCTGCATGAATCGACCGTCTCGCGCGTTACGACCCAGAAGTTCATGTTCACGCCGCGCGGCATTTTCGAGCTCAAGTACTTCTTCGGGAGTCACGTCGCCACCGAGACCGGGGGCGCCTGCTCGGCCACCGCCATCCGAGCGTTGATCAAGCAGCTGGTCGCTGCAGAGGATGCGCGAAAACCCCTTTCAGACAGCAAGATCTCCGAGATCCTCAGCCAGCAGGGCATTGTGGTCGCGCGTCGCACCATCGCCAAATACCGGGAGGCGCTGCAGATTCCTTCGGTGAGCATGAGAAAGTCTCTTTGACGCGGGCACGCCTCGCATGAATCTCACCATCAGCGGGCATCACATGGCGGTCACGCCATCCATACGCAGTTACGTCGAGGGCAAACTTTCCAGGATCCGACGGCATTTCGATCACGTCATCGACGTCAGCGTGATCCTCACCGTGGACCATCTCGCACGAAAGACGGAGGTCAGCTGTCACGTCGCCGGAAAGGACATCGTCGTCAAAAGCGACGACCCGGATCTGTACGCCGCGATTGACGCCGCAGCAGACAAACTAGATCGCCAGATCATCAAGTACAAAGACCATTTGCATGCACATCCGCACGATGCGCTCAAGCACCATTCCCCCTCGGATTGACGGCCGATAGTGTAGAATCCCACGCCTTTCCGGCTCGCCGGGCACGGCTTCTGCCTGTGAGGGCCCGAACTGGCCGATTTTCAAGGTCTCGATGAACCTAATTGCGAAGCTCTTGCCCCCCTCGAACATCCTTCTGGACCTGGATGTGACGAGCAAAAAACGCATGTTCGAGCAGGCTGGGCTGCTCTTCGAGAACAACCAGGGCGTGGCGAGAAGCCTGGTGTTCGACAGCCTTTTTGCCCGCGAGCGTCTCGGCTCGACAGGGCTGGGCCAGGGAGTCGCCATTCCGCACGGCAGGATCAAGGGTCTGAAAGAAGCAGTCGGGGCTTTTGTGCGCCTGGCACAGCCGGTTCCGTTCGACGCGCCCGACGGCAAGCCCGTCAGTCTCGTGTTCCTGCTGTTGGTGCCGGAACAGGCGACCGAGCAACACCTGCGTGTCCTGTCCGAGCTCGCACAGATGCTGAGCGACCGTGAGCTGCGCGAGAGACTTTCCACCGATACCGACGCGGGGACGCTTCATCAGCACATCACCGCCTGGCAGCCTCATGTTGCAGATCAGCGTCGCGCAGCTGTATGACGACAATCGCGACAAGCTCGGGTTCGCCTGGATCGGCGGAAAGGCGGGCGGTGCGACTAAGCTTTGGCGCGACAGCAGCGGCGTCGCGGCACTCGTAGGCCATCTCAATCTCATCCATCCCAACCGCATCCAGGTCCTCGGCAACCACGAGATCGCCCACCTCGCCGGATTCGAGGAGGCCGAACTGTTCCAGATGCTCGGCAATCTGTTCGCGGTCCATCCGGTGGCCATCGTCGTCGCCGACGGAGCGCCCGCCGATGTGCGCATGCTGAAGGCGGCCGAAGAATCGGGCACGGCGGTGTTCGTCACCGACATGCCCGGGGCCCAAGTCATCGACCGGCTGCGTCGCTATCTCGGCAAGGCGCTCGCCGAGACCACGCAGCACCACGGAGTATGCATGGACGTGCTCGGACTCGGGGTCCTCATCACGGGTGATTCGGGCGCCGGAAAAAGCGAGCTCGCGCTGGAACTGATCAGCCGCGGCCACGGGCTCGTTGCGGATGATGTCGTCGACGTCTCGCGCATCGCGGTGTCCACGCTCGAATGCCGCTGCCCGCCGGTATTGAAGGATTTTCTGGAGGTGCGCGGCCTGGGCGTGCTCAACATCCGCACGATATTCGGCGAGACCGCGGTGCGCCCGAAGATGAACTTGCGGCTGATCGTGCATCTCGATCGCCCGGGGACGAACGAGTCGGAGCGACTCCCGCTGCACGAACAGTCGGAAGACATCCTGGGCGTGACCGTCCGGAAAGTCGTCATTCCGGTCGCCGCGGGTCGCAATCTCGCGGTGCTGCTCGAGGCCGCCGTGCGCAACTACATCCTGCAGCTTCGCGGCATTCACTCGACGGAAGAGTTCATGCAGAGGCAGCGTGCGGAGATGAAGAAAAGCTAAGGTATCCCAATGCAGCTCGTGCTCATCAGCGGCCTCTCGGGCTCCGGCAAGAGCATCGCGCTCAATGCCCTCGAGGACAGCGGTTACTACTGCGTCGACAATCTCCCCGGGCAACTGCTCCAGCAATCGGCGGAACTGCTCCGCCGCGCCGGCCACAACCGTGTTGCCATGAGCATCGACGCCCGCATGGGCGATTCGCTCGAGCTCGTCCCGGAATATTTGGCCAAGCTGAAAGCTCAAGGCGTGGACCTGCGCATCCTTTTCCTCGACGCAAAAAACGATACCCTGATCCGGCGCTTCTCCGAAACGCGCAGGCGCCATCCCCTGGCGACCGGCACGCGCACGCTCGAGGAGGCCCTGACGCGCGAGCGCGAGCTCCTCGCCTCCGTGGGCGAGATCGGCTACCGTCTCGACACGACCGATTTGCTGCCGAACATGCTGCGCAACTGGATCAAGGAGTGGCTCGACATCCGCACTGAAACGACGATGCTCTTGTTCGAGTCCTTCAGCTACAAGCACGGCGTTCCCCTGGACGCGGACCTGGTGTTCGACGTGCGCTGTCTTCCCAACCCGCACTACGACCCCAGGCTGCGACCGCTTACCGGTCTTGACGCTGAGGTGGTCGCGTTTCTGGAAAGGGAGCCGAAGGTCGGCACGATGCTGGGGGACATCCGACGCTTCGTCGAGACCTGGCTGCCCGCATATGGGCAGGACAACCGCAGCTCGCTTACGGTCGCTGTCGGCTGCACCGGCGGCCGACATCGTTCGGTATACCTCGTCGAGCGCCTCGGCGCTCTTTTTCGCAGCCATACGCCGGTGCTGGTTCGTCACAGGCACCTCGTCCCTGCGGCATGAAGCCGACCGTCGCGGTCGCGCTGACCGGCGCTTCCGGAATGCCCTACGGCCTGAGGCTGGTCGAATCCCTGATACGCGCGGAAGCCCGGGTCTACCTACTCTATTCCCAGGCCGCCCACGTGGTCGCGAAGCAGGAGCTGGAGATCGTATTGCCGTCGCGCGCCTCCGACGCCGAGCGCATGTTCAGCGAGCGCTATTCGGCAAAGCGCGGTCAACTGCGCGTATTCGGTCGCGAGGACTGGTTTGCGCCGGTCGCCTCGGGCTCGAACCCCGCCGACGCGATGGTCATCTGCCCCTGCACGGTGGGCACTCTTGCCGCGGTAGCAGCAGGGCTTTCCGACTCCCTTATCGAGCGCGCCGCGGACGTCACCCTCAAAGAAGGTCGCAAACTGATTCTCGTGCCGCGCGAGACGCCGTTTTCGGCCCTGCACCTGGAGAACATGCTCAAGCTCGCGCGCGCGGGCGCGGTCATCCTCCCGGCCCCTGGTCGATTTCATCGTGGCGCGAATACTCGACCACCTCGGGGTCAAGCACGATTTGATGCCCCGCTGGGGCGAAGAGCGCTAGGCTGAACTCGCTCTTGGAATCGCTGCGCGTCCCGATTTTCCCGCTCAACACGGTGCTCTTTCCGGGAGGCCTGCTTCCGCTGCGTGTGTTCGAAGCGCGTTACATGGACATGACGCGCGAATGCCTCAAACGCGATGAACCGTTCGGGGTGTGCCTCATCCAGCAGGGGTCCGAGGTCGGCGCGCCCGCCGTGCCCGAAGGACTCGGGTGCCTCGCCAAGATCCTCGAATGCGACATGCAGCAACAGGGCATCCTCAACCTCAAGACCTGCGGCGGCCGGCGCTTTCGCATCCTCGAGCGTCAAACCAGCACCCAGGGTCTGATCTCGGCCGACGTCGAGCTGATCGCTCCCGACGCAAGCGTCGCGGTGCCCGAGGAGTTTGCCGATTGCGTCCGGCTGCTGGAAATGGTGGTCCTCGACCAGGGCAAGCCCATTTTCGCCGAGCCGCACGCCTTCGGCGACGCCGCATGGGTAGGCTACCGCCTGACTGAAATCCTCCCGGTGCCCCTGGTCGCCAAGCAGAAGCTCCTCGAGCTGACCGACAGCCTAGCGCGGCTCTCCATCCTGCAGCGATTCCTCGAAAGCCGCGGTCTCGCGGCCGCTAAGCCGCCCGCAGAGAGTTGAGCAGTTTCCTCACGGGCGCGGGTACCGCCGCCTGGGCCGCTTCTTCGAGAGGGAGCCAGACCTGCCCCGGCTCCGAGGCGCAGGGCGATGCGCTCGCCACTTGGCAGACGACCGGCGTGATATTCAAGGTGAAATGGGTGAAACCATGCCGCAAGAGCGGCAGGTGCTCTGCGCTCGCCAGCCTTGCGCCCAATCGACGTTCGCAGTAATCGCCCGGATCGGCACCCGTGGGAATTTCCGGGAGACACCATAGCCCGCCCCACAATCCGGCCGGCGGACGTTTCTCCAACAGCACTTCACCTTCGCGCAGAAGCAGCAACATCGCGGTTTTTTTGAGCGGCACCGGCTTGCGCGGCCGCGGCCGCGGATACGCTTCCACGTTTCCCCGCGAACGGGCCTCGCAGCTCATCCTCAGGGGACAATTTGCGCACGCCGGCCGCGCTCGAGTACAGACGCTTGCGCCCAGATCCATCAGCGCCTGCGTGTAACGCTCGATGTCTCTGGCCGGAAGCTCGGTCTCCGCGAGCCTCCACAGGCGCTTCTCGACCTGTCTCTCTCCGGGGTAACCGCGCACCGCGAAATGACGCGCGAGCACCCGCTTGACGTTTCCGTCGAGGATCGCTTCGCGCTCACCGGAGGCGAACACCGCGATCGCGGCAGCGGTGGAACGGCCCACCCCCGGCAGCGATGCGAGCCTCTCGCGCGTCCGCGGAAACCGGCCGCCGTGTGATTCCACCACCGTTTGCGCGGCCGCGTGCAGGTTGCGGGCCCGCGAGTAATAGCCCAGGCCGCTCCACAGGGCCAGCACGTCGTCGAGTTGCGCGCATGCGAGCGATCTCACATCGGGAAAACGCGCGAGAAACCGCCGGTAATACGGAATGACCGTCGCGACCTGGGTCTGCTGCAGCATCACTTCCGAGAGCCAGATGCGATACGGATCCCGCGTCCGCTGCCACGGCAGGTCATGACGCCCGTGCCGGACCTGCCAGCGGATCAGCCTGCCGGCAAAAGTGCTCACCGTCTGAGGAGGTCCCTGAGCCGGTCCTGCGCGCGTTCTTTCAGCTTGTCCTCGGCCCTTTGCTTCACCGCATTGCCGACTGTCGCGCCCAGATCGGCGCGGAAGCGCGGCGCATCGAGAGCGCCCGTGACCTTCACCGGCACCGTGATCCCGCGCAGCTCGGCGAGATCTTTGCCGCCCTGACCGCTCGAGGAAGCGACCACCGAAGCCTTGATGAGGTAATCGATCGAATTTGCTCCGATGTCGATATCGCCCGAGCCGGCAAGGCGCAGCAGGGGCGACTTGGCCGAGAGATCGTCGTTGTGCGCGACGCCGTTTCTTATGACGAAGCTCGCTGCGAGCTCGGTGAAATCGGTGCGCTCGGCCGCGGTCGCTCCCTGCTCCGCCGGAGGATTCGATCCGCGGAGCGATCTTGCCTTGCGCAGCAGCTCGGCCAGATTGACGCCCTTCAAGCTGCTGTCCCGCAGCGCCAGGTTGGCGTTGCCGGAGAGCGTTTTCTTCATCGCGCTCGCGGTTGCGCCGCCCGTCTGCACGTCGAGCGCGACATTGCCTCGGCCCTCCAGGAGATCGTTGTTGAGCGCGTCGCGCAAGAGCGGCCCGATCGCGACGCCGGCGAGGTCGGCCTTGAGCGCGAAGCGATTGGTATTGGCGTTGGCGCTCGCAGCGCCGGAGAGCTTCCCTTGATACAGATCGGCCGTCAGCGGCTCGGCGTCGACCTTGCCGCCCGCGGCCTTTACGCCTAGGTGCACCTTTTCCAGTTTCACGTTCGATGCGATCAATTGCTCGATCTTCAGGTCGCCCTTCAGGTTGAGCGCTTTCAGCGCTGAAAGATCGATCGGCTCCTCGGGTTTCGTCTTTCGGCGGAGGCGGCAGATAGCGGTCCAGATTCACCTGGTCCGCGGCGAGCGTGAAACGGACCGCTTGAGGCGAAGCATCGAACTCCACGTCCCCCTTCAGCGACAGCGGAGGCGCCTTGGTACCCGGCGCGGCGCCGGACACCTTGAGGTCGATCCCGGAGAACGCGAATGTCTGCTTTTCGAAATTGAGGCGGTAGTCGCCGGACAGACGTATCTGGTAGTCGGCCTTGGGCTGCGCCGCCTCGACCCGCGCGGAGAGCGAGAGCTTCCCGGGCACGCCGCTCGCGATCCGTCCGGTCTTGAACTCGTCGATGGTCGCCTTGTACCTTTGCCCGCTCGATTCGTCGCGCCAGCCGATCGTGCTCGACCGAATATCGATTCCCGCGACGTCCAGGCGCATCGCCCCTTTCGGCGGGGCCGCCTTGGGCCCCGCCGCCGGTGGTGTGCTCCCGGCCAGATCCCCGAAATTGGTCTTTCCGCCCTTGCCCTGCACCAAGTCCAGCGCGAGCCCCGAGAGGGTCACGCGATCGACCACCACCCGCTTCGAGAGCAAGGGCCACAGCGCGAGCGATATCTTCGCTTGTTCGACGCGGGCGAAGATCCTGCTGCTGTCGGGCTCGGACAGGGACACCTTTCCGACGGCGATGCCGATGCTCGGAAAGAAACTGAGCCCCAGATTGCCTTCGATCGCGAGCGTGCGCCCGGTCTTGTCCTTGACCGCAGCGACGATTTCGGGCTTGTACTTGTTGGGATCGAATGTCGCGGCAACGACGGCGATCACGAGCGCGATCAGCACGACGATGCCGCCGGCGGCGAGCAGCAGGGTCTTGAGGATTTTCATGCCCGGCTCCGTTTCCTATTCGTTGGCGACGCCGAAGGGCACATGCCCGGTCGCGACGTGGCGGCTCGCCGATTCGACGTGGATTCGCTGGTCGTCGAAAAAAATGTCCGCGCCGAAAGCCTTCAGGAACGGGCCCTTGTCCAGTCCGCCCAGAAACAACGCCTCGTCGATGCGGATGTTCCAGGCGCGGAGCGTGCGCACCACGCGTTCGTGGGCGGGCGCGCTCCGCGCCGTCACCAGGGCGGTTCGGATGGGCGCGCGGTCCGCCGGGAACTCGGACTGGATGCGATGCAGCGCAGCCAGGAAACTCTTGAAAGGGCCTCCCGACAAAGGCTCCTTGGCCGCCGTGACTTCGCTCGCCGTGAAGGCCTCCAGTCCGTCCCGCTTGTAGACGCGCTCGGCCTCGTCGGAGAACAGCACCGCATCCCCGTCGAAGGCGATGCGCAAACCCTCGGTCACCTCGACGTTCTGCCCGACGTTGGAAGGCAGGATCGTCGCGGCCGCATGCCCCGCGTCGAGGGCCTTGCGCACGTCCAGGGGATTTGCGGAGAGAAAAAGGTGCGCATCGAACGCCGGCACGTAGGGATAGGTGTTCTCCCCTCCGGTAAAGGCCGCGCGCGAGATGTCGAGCTTGTAATGCTCGATCGAGTTCATGATCCGCATGCCCGTGTCGGCGGTGTTGCGCGAAAGCAGGATCACTTCCACCCGGGCCTGAGCGGGGGCGAGCGTGTTGAGCCTCAAGAGCTTCCTCACCAGCGCGAACGCAATGCCGGGTGCGAGGATTTCATTCTCGTGCTCGAGCTGATATCGGTAGTAGGCGTTCACGCCCCGCTCCTCGAACACGCGATTGGATTCCTCGAGATCGAACAGGGCCCGCGAGGAGATGGCCACTACGAGCTTTCCGTCGAAGGAGGCGGGCATGGGATCGAGAGAAGCCTAGCGTTGCTGGCTAGATCGCGTCAAGCTCGGGAAGCGCGCGGGCTCATGCCTGAAAGCTCAATCGCCAGCGCCGGTCGCTGCCGATCCGGCCAGCCTGCCGAGCTCGCGCGCGACCCGTTCGACGACGCTGTCCCAGTCGTTCAAGGCAGATTGCCTGAAGATGCGCATGGTCGGATACCAGGGGGAGTCTTCACGATCGAGCTGCCAGCGCCACTCGCTTTCGAGGCGATTGAGCAACCACACCGGTTTTCCCAATGCTCCGGTCAAATGGGCGACCGATGTATCGACACTGATGACTAGATCGAGGTTGGCCACCAGGGCGGCGGTATCCAGAAAATCCTCGCACTCGCTCATCCAATCGAGGATGAGCCAACCCGTCTCCCCGAGCTCGCCGGCCGGGGCGCCCTTCTGAAGGCTGACGAAGGTGACTCCGGCGGTCTTGATCAGCGGACCCAGCTGGCGGAGGGAAAGACTGCGCAGAAAGTCCTTCCCGTATTTGTTGTTCCCGGCCCAAACCAGCCCGACCCTGGGTCCTTTGCGCCCCGCCAGACGCTCCGACCATTTTCTTTTCGTCTCGGCCGTCACCGAAAGGTATGGAACCGCGTCGGGGATCGTACCCGAACGCGTCCCGAACAGAAAAGGCAGGCTCATGATCGGACAGTGAAAATCAAAGGAATCCAGAGACAGGGTGTCGACTCGGCTGGTGATTTCGCTTACGACAGGCAGGGTCTGCATGAGCCTCGTCAGCGAGGGATCCGAAAGAACGAATACTCTGCCGACCCCTTTCTCCGCGAGCTTGGGCAAATAGCGCATGGCCATCATGCAGTCGCCCGCGCCCTGCTCGGCCCATATCAGCAGCGTCTTTCCGGCGAGGTTTTGGCCCTGCCAACGAGGTTTTTCCGGATGTTTGGAGAGAAACTCCATCCAGTCCAGAACATGCTTCTCGTCACAGACCTCGAGGCGGCTCTCAAAAAGTTCGAGGCCTTCGGCGAAATCGCCCCGGAGGAGCACGAGCAGCGATTTGCTGAAGCGCGCTTCGGGAAACACGGGTCTCAGGGCGAGCGCCTTGTCGTAACACCGCAAGGCATCATCCAGTCTTCCCTGAATCCTGAATGTCATCCCCAAGCCGTAGTGCGCCTCGGCAAAATCGGGGTTGGCCTCGAGCGCCCGATTGAAATTTCCGATTGCCTCGTCCGATCTATTCTGTCCCTGCGAAATCTTCCCCAACAAATAGTGACCATCGGCCGCCCCGGGATCGATTGAGATCGCCCGCTCCAGATAGTGTTTCGCGTCCGCCAGCCGCTTCTGCTCCAACAATACAAACCCGAGATTGATGTAGCCCTCTGCAGAATCCGGGGCTGCCGCGATCGACAGTCGGTAACACTCCTCCGCCCTTTTCAAGTCACCATCGGCCAAAAACCCGTTGCCGCGCTTCCTGTGGGCCTCCGCCTGTCCCGCCGTCGAAACGGCTCGCGCTTCCGCTCCCGCGGTCGGGCCAACGCGGCCTGCGCCGGCGAAAATCGTTCTAATCCACTTGAGCATGCAGGCGAGCCGCAAACGAAGCGCGAACCGTCGGCCGCCCGCACGGACTGGGGACAAACTTCCGCACGGCCGCCGAGCGGGGCGGAGCGGGTGAAGGGAATCGAACCCTCGTCTTAAGCTTGGGAAGCTTTCGTTCTACCATTGAACTACACCCGCATATGGTAAGATGATTTTACCCTCGCGTCCTTGGGGTTTCCAAGTGATCCGGCTCTCCGTCAACGGTCAAATTCAGTCTGTCGAGCCCGGCGCAGACATCGCGCGACTGCTGCAAGCGCTCGAGCTCGCGGGCAAGCGCGTGGCGGTGGAAAAAAACGGAGAGATCGTGCCGCGGAGCCGCTATGCGGACACGCGGCTCGCCGAGGGCGACGCGCTCGAAATCGTCGTCGCCGTCGGCGGCGGCTAGCGCGATGAACGCGCCGACCCGCCTGGCGGAACAGATCGCCGACCCCTTGCTCATCGCCGGGCGAGCGTATCGCTCGCGCCTGCTGATCGGCACGGGAAAATACCGGGACTTCGACGAGACGCGCCGCGCCGTGGAAGCGAGCGGCGCCGAGATCGTCACTATCGCCATCCGCCGCACCAACATCGGCCAGAACGCGGGCGAGCCCTCGTTGCTCGAGGTCTTGCCGCCCACCCGATACACCATTCTGCCGAACACGGCCGGCTGCTACAGCTCGGAGGACGCGGTGCGCACCTTGCGCCTCGCGCGCGAGCTGCTCGACGGCCATGACCTCGTCAAGCTCGAAGTGCTGGGCGATCCGAACACGCTTTATCCGAACGTGATCGAAACGCTCGAGGCCGCCGAGATTCTCGTCGCCGAAGGGTTCAAGGTGATGGTCTATACGAGCGACGATCCGATCGTCGCAAAACAACTCGAAGACATCGGCTGCGTGGCCGTGATGCCGCTCGCCTCGCTGATCGGCTCGGGCATGGGCATTCTCAATCCGTGGAACCTGCAGCTCATCATCGGCAACGCCAAGGTACCGGTGGTGGTCGATGCCGGCGTAGGCACGGCCTCGGACGCCGCCGTCGCGATGGAGCTCGGCTGCGATGCCGTGCTCATGAACACGGCGGTCGCGAAGGCGCAGAACCCGGTGCTGATGGCGCAGGCGATGAAGAAAGCGGTCGAAGCCGGGCGGGAAGCCTTTCTCGCCGGCCGCATGCCGAAGAAGCTCTACTCCGCCAGTTCCAGCTCGCCGGCCTCGGGCCTGATCTCGCCTAAGGCCGCGTAATACAGCGTTCTTGCAACGGCGCCCGATCCGCAGTTTCGTCTTGCGCCAGGGGCGCACGTCGAGCGCGCAGCGCCGCGCCCACGCCGACCTCCTGCCCGTCTACGGCGTGCCCTTCTCCCCTTCCGCGCTCGATCTGGACCGCCTGTTCGGCCGTGCGGCCCCCAAAATCCTCGAGATCGGTTTCGGGATGGGCGAGACCACCGCGACCATCGCGCAGGAGCATCCCGAGAACGACTATCTCGGCATCGAGGTGCATACCCCCGGCGTAGGGAGCCTCCTGAAACGCATCGCTGACGGACATCTCGAGAACGTGCGCATCGTCCAGCACGACGCGGTCGAGGTGGTGCAGCACATGATCGCTCCGGCCGCGCTCGAGGGCGTGCACTTGTTCTTTCCCGATCCCTGGCCGAAGAAGCGCCATCACAAGCGGCGCCTCATCCGGCCGGAGTTCGTAGCGCTGCTCGCTTCGAGGATGAAGCCCGGCGCCCTCGTGCACGCCTGCACCGATTGGGAGGACTACGCCCAACAGATGCTGCAAGTGCTCTCAGCCGATCGGGCGCTCGAAAATGCCGCTTCCGGCTACGCCGAGCGACCGGAGATCCGGCCGGAAACCAAGTTCGAGCGCCGCGGCCTCGCGCTCGGCCACAGCGTCTGGGATCTGATTTTCAGAAAAATCTGACCACCCCGCCGGCTGCGCCGGCACCCCTCCTCGATGAGGAGGGGACAAATCGGAACGCGATGCTTTCCCCTCCTCTCTTGAAGGAGGGGTGGCGCGAAGCGCCGGGGTGGTGAGCCGGTCAGGGTCTCCTTGCGTCCGGCAGGAAGAGCTGCAGCAGATCGTTGAGAAAGCGCTGCCCCAAATCCGTCGGCCGCATGCGCTCGCGGTCGCGTTCGATCAGACCGCGCGCCTCGGCCTCCCGCAGCGGTTTTTCCGCAAGCGCGATCTGCAGGCCCGTGCGTTCGGCGAACAAGCTCACCGGAAATCCTTCGGGCAAGCGCAAAGCGTTCATCATGAACTCGAACGCCAGATCGGCGCGTTCGACCTCGCGGCTCTCCTGCATCGGACGGCCCTCCGCGACGCGTTCGAGATACTCCTTGGGCTGCTTCCAGCGCGCCGTGCGCACAATGCGGTCGCGAAAGGAGAGCTTGCCGTGGGCACCGGCGCCGATGCCCAGATAGTCGCCGAAGCGCCAGTAGTTGAGATTGTGGCGGCACTCGCGGCCGGGCTTCGCCCAAGCCGACGTTTCGTAGTGAACATAACCGTCAGCGGCCAGCGCCTCCGCGATGGCATCCTGCATGGACGCGGTCGCGTCGTCGTCGGGCAGCGCGGGCGGGTGACGGTAGAAAAGCGTGTTGGGCTCGAGCGTGAGATGGTAGAAGGACAAATGCGTCGTGCCGGCCCCGAGCGCGGCTTCGACATCGGCGCGCGCCTCCTCGGGCGTTTGTTGGGGCAGCGCGTACATCAGGTCGAGATTGATATTATCGAAACAGTTTTGTGCGATCTCGATCGCGTGCCGGGCTTCGCCGTCGTCGTGGATACGGCCGAGCGCCTTAAGGTGCTTCGGGTTGAAGCTCTGAATCCCGATCGAGAGCCGATTCACGCCGGCCTCCCGGTAGCCGCGGAATTTTTCCGCCTCGAAGGTGCCAGGATTCGCCTCCAGGGTGATCTCGCAATCGGCCGCGAGCTGCAGCCGCGCGCGGAACGCCGAGATCAGGGTCTCGATCGCAGCTGCCGAAAAAAGGCTCGGCGTGCCACCCCCGAAGAAAATACTGTGGACGCGCCGTCCCCAGACGTCGGGAAGCGCGAACTCGAGATCCGTGACCAAGGCGTCGACGTACGCCCGCTCCGGAACATCACCCCTCGCCTGGTGGGAATTGAAATCGCAGTACGGGCACTTCTTCACGCACCAGGGGATGTGCACGTAGAGCGCGAGGGGCGGGAGCACGCCAAGCCGGATGCCGGCGGGCGAGGGAGTCATTACTTGCGTCATCTACCACCCCGCCCGCTTCGCGGGCACCCCTCCTCAAGCGACGAGGGGAAGATGACCGCGGTGAATTTGCTTTCCCCTCCTCGAATGAGGAGGGGTGGCGGCCGAAGGCCGCCGGGGTGGTCCGGCATCAAACGCCCTCCCTCAGCTTCGCCAGAAGCCGCCGCAGCGCCTTGCCGCGGTGGCTGACGAGATTTTTCTGCTCGGGATCGAGCTCGGCGGCGGTCTTGCCGAGGTCCCGCAGGAAGAAATACGGGTCATAGCCGAAGCCGTTTGCGCCGCGCGGCTCGGCGACGATCTCGCCCGCCCAGGTTCCTTCGGCGATCACCGGTTCGGGATCCTCCGCGTGGCGCAGGAGAACGATCACGCAGTAGTAATGCGCGCGCCGGCTCTCCTTGTCGGTGAGCAACTTCACGAGTTTTTCGTTGTTGCGCGCATCCGACCTCGGTTCTCCGGCAAACCGCGCCGAGTGCACGCCGGGCGCTCCATCGAGCGCCCTTACGCAGATGCCCGAGTCGTCGGCGAGCGCGGGGAGCTGGGTGCGGCGGCTCGCGTGGCGCGCCTTGGCGAGCGCGTTCTCGACGAAGGTGCCGTGCGGTTCTTCGGCATCGGATACTCCGAGGCTCGCCTGCGGAACGACTTCCATTCCGAGCGGCGCGAGCAACATCTCGAACTCGCGCAGCTTGCCGGGATTGGAGGAGGCGAGCACGAGTTTTTTCACGCGCTCATTTTAACCGGTGAGGCTTCAAACCCAACCACCCCGCCCGCTGCGCGGGCACCCCTCCTCAAGAGAGGAGGGGAAGATGATCACGGGGACATTGCTTTCCCCTCCTCGAATGAGGAGGGATGGCGGCCGGAGGCCGCCGGGGTGGTCAAGCAATCATGAATTGACGAGCAATGACTGCCAGAACTCCTTCGAGATTCTCGATGACTTCACGGTTCTCGAATCGGACCAGCCGGATTCCGGCGCTTTGAAGGAACCGCGTGCGGAGGGCGTCGCGGTCTTGCGCAGCTTCATGGTCGTGAGCCGCGCCGTCCAACTCCACAGCGAGCCTTTCTCTGGGACAGTAGAAGTCCAGAACATAGGGCCCGACGCTGTGCTGGCGCCGGAATTTCCTGCCCCGCAGACTCCTGTCTTTGAGATGGTTCCAAAGGCGCGCTTCCGCAATTGTGAGTTGTCGGCGAAGTTCCCGGCGGCGCGGTTTCAGTCGCGCAACATTGTGAACAAGGGCCATGCACGGTCAACGCTCGTCCGCAACGAGAGTTGACGAACGAGGTGCGGCTTCAGCCCGACCACCCCGCCCGCTTCGCGGGCACCCCTCCTCATGAGAGGAGGGGAAATCAACACAGCGCGAGCGCCGCAACCACGCCCGCTTCGCGGGCATCCCTCCTCATGAGAGGAGGGGAAACCCGACCACCCCGGCGGCCTTCGGCCGCCACCCCTCCTCATGAGAGGAGGGGAAATCAAGACAGCGCGAGCGCCGCTTTCTGTTTGGCGATGAGTTCGGCGATCCCCCGCTTCGCCAGCGCAAGCAGCGCATCCATCTGCGCCGGGGAGAAGGGCTCGCCCTCGGCCGTGCCCTGGATCTCGACGAAGCCGCCCGAGCCCGTCATCGCCACGTTCATGTCGGTATCGCAGCCCGAATCCTCGGCGTAGTCCAGATCGAGTACGGGCACGCCCTCGTACAGACCCACGGACACGGCGGCGACGAAATCGCGGATCGGGGAGGCAGAGAGCGCGCCACGCCGCAGCAGCGTTCCTACGGCGTCATGCAGGGCGATGAAAGCTCCGGTGACGCTCGCGGTGCGCGTGCCCCCGTCCGCCTGGATCACGTCGCAGTCGAGCTTCACGGTGCGCTCGCCGAGGCCGCCGAGGTCGGTCACGGCGCGCAGGGAACGGCCGATCAGGCGCTGGATTTCCTGCGTGCGTCCGGATTGTTTTCCCCGCGCCGCTTCGCGGTCGGTGCGGGTATGAGTCGAGCGGGGCAGCATGCCGTACTCGGCGGTCACCCAGCCCTGGCCACGCCCCTTGAGAAACCCAGGAACGCCGTCCTCGACGCTCGCAGTGCAGATCACGCGCGTGTCGCCGGAGGCGATCAGCACCGAACCCTCGGCATGCCGCGTGTAATGGCGGTCGATGGCGATAGGGCGCAATTCGTCCGGTCTGCGCTTGGAAGGTCTCATCACGATTTTTGCGGCATGTGCTTGCGGATCGCGGCGCGGATCTCCTCGATCGCGCGCTCGATCTCCTCGTCGGTGAGGTCGCTGTCGTCCGCCTGGCTGAAATCCCCGAGCTGCGTGCTCACCCCGTGCAGCACCAGGGTCTGCGTGGACACCTCGCCGGCGAGCGCGCCGGGATGCCTTTCCGCCCAAGTCATCGCCACGACCGAAAGGTTGTCGGAATCCGCGCCGCCCCGCAGTTCCGCCAGATCGAGCAGCTCGGGAATCGCCTTCATGAGGTCGCTCTTCTGCAACGCCCTCGTGATGAGCTTTCCCGTGAGCGGGCCCCACCAGCCGTCGGTGCACAGAATCAAGGTGTCGTCTTCGCGCAGCAAGGCGGGCTTCGACAGCTCCACTTGCGGGAGCGCGGTCGCCCCGATGCAGTTGAAGATCTTGTTGCGATCCGGATGGGCCGCGACGGCCTCCTCGCGAACGCGGCCCTGGTCGACCAGCATCTGCACCCGGGAATGATCCCGCGTCTGCGCCTGGATCCGGCCTTCCCGAACGTGATAGAGCCGCGAATCGCCCACGTGCGCCCAATAGGCGGTCGAATCCTGCACGACGCAAGCCACGCAGGTGGTGCGCGGCGACTCGATCAGGTTGCGCGCCTTGGCGTACTCGCCGAGCGCGAAGTGCGCGTCGACGATGCTCTTTTGCAAAAAACCGAGCGGGTCGGCGAGCTTGGGCTTGGCTTCGCGCTGGAACGCCTCGGTGAGGAGCTGCGCGGCGATTTGCGAGGCCACCTCCCCGTGCAGGTGCCCGCCCATGCCGTCGGCGACGACCATGAGCAATGCGTCGCGGGTGTAGGCGTAGCTGGTGCGATCCTCGTTCGCCGGGCGGCGTCCCTTGCGGCTTTCCTGGAAGATCGAGAATCTCATCGTCCGAGCCGCTTCATCAACGCGCCGCGAACGCTCTGGAGGAGAGAGCTCTTGCGGTGCACATCGGGGTCCTTTTCGCGCAGCAGCACCTTCTGCAGCGCAAACACGCTTTGCGGGCGCTTCATGTGATCGAGCTCTAGGCACCAGTCGATCGTCTCGAGCAGTTGCCGGGAATACTTGCCGTCCCACACCTTCGCCGCGGAGACGTAGCGGTCACGCTCGGCGCGGTTGTCGGCCGCCTGGGGTGCCGCGCTCGCGAGACAGGCGAAAATGCTGGCGCCGATGGCGTAGCAATCGCTCCAGGGCCCGAGCAGCTCGCGGTTCTTGTATTGCTCGGGCGGCGCGAAGCCGGGCGTATACATCGGGTTCAGGCGCGGGCCCTCTTCGGCGAGCGTCTGGCGGGCGGCGCCGAAGTCGATCAGCACGGGGGTGCTGTCGTTGCGGATGTAGATGTTGGCGGGCTTGATGTCGAGGTGAAGGAGTTTGTTCGAGTGCACCTCTCGCAACCCGTTCAGCAGCAGCGTGAACACATGGCGTATGAACCTCTCCTTGATCGTTCCGCGGCGCGCGTGGATGTGTTCCTGCAGCGTGCGCCCGCGCTCGTAGCGCATCACCATGTAGACGGTCTCGTTGGCGCGAAAGAAATTCAATACCCGCACCACGTTCGGATGCGAGAGCCGCGCAAGGGAGCGGCCTTCCTCGAAGAAGCACCGCATGCCGTAGCGAAACGTCGCCAGGTTTTCGTCCGAAATCGAGGGCAGCGCGTCGCCCTCTTTTCGCAACGCGAGCTGGCTCGGGAGGTATTCCTTGATAGCAACCGGCTGGTCGTTTTCGTCGTAGGCGAGATAGACGATGGAAAAACCCCCGCGTGAGAGCACGCTCGCGATGCGGTAGTTTTCGAGCTGATAGCCGTCGGGCAGCGGCTGGTTGGCCTGCTGTGCCATTAAAAGGGTAGCGGTGCGGCGTTCGTAACCGTTATCATAGCGGCGTTTTCAATTGCCGCCGGCATTATACGGCGCCACTCATCGCAATCCATGATCACCAGCATGACCGGCTACGCGGCGGCGACTCGAGAGCTGCCGACGGCGTCGCTCGCAGCGGAGCTTAAAAGCGTAAACGGTCGTTATCTCGACGTGCAGTTCCGGCTCCCCGAAGAGCTGCGCTCGGTGGAGCCGGCGTTGCGCGAGCTGATCCAGGCGCGCGTGGGCCGCGGCAAGGTGGAGTGCCGGGTCTCGGTCACTCCGCCGGCGGGCGCCGCACCCCGGATCAGCGTGAACGAAGGATTGCTCGCCGAGCTCGCCGAAGTGTCGAAAAAGGTCAGGGCGGCCGTCCCGGACGCGCACCCCTTGAGCGTGGGCGAGGTGCTGCACTGGCCCGGCGTGCTCGGAGACGACAGGTCGGCGGCGCTGCGCGAGGCCTGCGTGGCGCTCGTGCAGGAGATCCTCGCGGACTTCGCGGCGACTCGCTCGCGCGAGGGCGGAAAGCTCGCCACGATGCTGCTCGAGCGCGTGGAGCGCATGAGATCTCTGCTCGCCTCGATTCAGCCGAAACTGCCCGAGGCGATCGTCGCTTACGAGGAAAAGCTGTCCGCGCGTCTTCGCGAGGTGCTGGGCGGCACGGACGAGGAGCGCATCCGGCAGGAAATCGCGCTCTTCGGCGTCAAGGCGGACGTCGCCGAGGAGCTCAATCGCCTGGGAGCGCACCTGGAGGAGGTGCACCGCGTGGTCAGAGCCGGAGGGGCGGTCGGCAAGCGACTGGACTTCCTGATGCAGGAGCTGAACCGCGAAGCGAACACGCTCGGCTCGAAGTCCGTGTCGAAAGAGCTCTCGGATGCGAGCCTCGAGTTCAAGCTGCTGATCGAGCAAATGCGCGAGCAAATTCAAAACATCGAATGACCGGCAATCTCTTCATCGTCTCGGCGCCCTCGGGCGCGGGCAAATCGTCTTTGGTGAGCGCCGCGCTCGCCGAGGACAAGCGGCTTGCGCTCTCGGTTTCCTTCACCACGCGGCCCGCGCGCGCGGGCGAAGCGAACGGGCGCGAGTATCATTTCGTCGACCGCAAGACTTTCGACTCGATGCTCGAGCGCGGCGAGTTTCTGGAATCGGCCGAAGTCCACGGAAACCGCTACGGCACCTCCCAGAAGTGGATCGCCGAGGCGCGCGCCAAGGACCTGGACATCCTGCTCGAAATCGACTGGCAGGGCGCGCAGCAGGTCCGAGCCGCCTTTCCCGACGCGGTGAGCATCTTCATCCTTCCGCCGCCCCCGGTCTTGCAGGAGCTCGAGCGACGGCTGCGGGGGCGGGGCCAGGACAACGAAGAGGCAATCCAGCGGCGATTGCGCGACGCCCGCGAGGAAATCGGCCACGTCGCCGAGTTCGACTATGTTATTATAAACAAAGAGTTTGAAGAGGCCCGGCGGGACCTTGCCGCCGTCGTGCGCGCGGCCAGGTTGGTCCTGTCCCGCCAGAGCGCACGGCATCCGGAAATCTTCAAATCATTTGGCTAGACTAAAGAGAGGTTCCATGGCACGAATCACCGTCGAAGATTGTTTAAAGAGAATCCCCAACCGCTTCCAATTGACGCTCGCGGCCACCTACCGCGCGCGTCAGCTCGCCCAGGGCGGCACGCCGCTCATCGAGACCACGCGCGACAAGCCGACGGTCATCGCATTGCGCGAGATCGCAGCGGGCAAGGTCGGCGTGGAATACCTGAACCGCGTCCACACCGGGTGAACCCGGACAGTCACGGGGTGAGCCCGCACCGTGACGGACTGAAATCTTCTTTCCCCTCCTCGGATGAGGAGGGGTGCCGGCGACAGCCGGCGGGGTGGTCGAGCAGACGGCCAACCTCCCCGGCGCTTCGCGCCACCCCTCCTCAAGAGAGGAGGGGAGAAAAGCAACAAACCCGCAGCGCCTGCGCCTGAACACATGGCCGCCGTCGCCATATCCGATCTCAGGCGGCACCTCGGCTACCTCAAGCCGAGCGACATCGCCCGCATCGAGGAAGCCTACCAGTTCAGCGATGCCGCGCACCAGGGACAGTTCCGGCTGAGCGGCCATCCCTACATCTCCCACCCGATCGCCGTCGCGGAGATCGTCGCCGACTGGCAGCTCGACGCCCAGGCGGTGATGGCGGCGCTCCTCCACGACGTGATGGAGGACACCGAGATCTCCAAGGAGCAGATCACCGAGCGCTTCGGCAAGCCGGTGGCCGAGCTGGTGGACGGCCTTTCCAAGCTCGATCGCATCGAGTTCCAGTCCCAGGCGGAGGCGCAGGCCGAGAACTTCCGCAAGATGCTGCTCGCGATGGCGCGCGACGTGCGCGTCATCCTGATCAAGCTCGCCGACCGGCTGCACAACATGAGAACGCGCGCGAGACACTGGAGATCTACGCACCGATCGCGAACCGGCTCGGCCTCGACAGCCTCTTTCGCGAGCTGCAGGAGCTCGCGTTCTCGAACCTCTATCCGGGGCGCTACAAGGTGCTCGCCAAGGCGGTGAAGGCGGCGCGCGGGAATCGCCGTGAAGTCGTCAACAAGATCCTCAAGGCGCTGAAGGAGCGCCTGCAGTCGACGGAGATCGAGTCCGAGGTCACCGGCCGCGAGAAGCACATCTACTCGATCTACAACAAGATGCACGAAAAGCAGCTGTCGTTCTCGCAGGTGCTGGACATCTACGGTTTTCGGGTCGTCGTCGAGGACATTCCCGCTTGCTACCTCGCGCTCGGCGCGCTGCACAGCCTGTACAAGCCCGTTCCCGGAAAATTCAAGGACTACATCGCGATTCCGAAGGTCAACGGCTATCAGTCCCTGCACACCACGCTGATCGGCCCTTACGGCATGCCGGTCGAAGTTCAAATTCGCACGCGAGGCATGAACCGCATCGCCGACGCCGGCGTCGCTTCGCATTGGCTGTACAAGAGCTCGGACGCGGAGATCAACGAAGTGCAGCAGCGCACCCACAAATGGCTGCAATCGCTGCTGGACATCCAGCACACCTCGGGTGATCCCGCAGAATTCCTCGAGCACATCAAGGTGGACCTCTTTCCAGACGAGGTCTACGTGTTCACCCCCAAGGGCAAGATCATGGCGATGCCGCGCGGCGCGACGGCGGTGGATTTTGCCTACGCCGTGCACACCGACATCGGCAACCGCTGCGCCGCGGCGAGAATCAACTACGAGCTTGCGCCCCTCAGAACCGAGCTCAAGAACGGAGACCGGGTCGAGATCATCACCGCCGCGCACGCGCATCCCAACCCGGCGTGGCTGTCCTACGTGAAGACCGGCAAGGCGCGCTCGCAAATCCGGCACTTCCTGAAAACGATGCAATACGAGGAGGCCGCGTCACTGGGCGAGCGCATGCTCAACCAGGCCGTGCGCGCGCTCGGGGTGAAACCCTCGGAGGCGAACTCGGATCGTTGGGAAAGGCTCGTTCGCGATCTCGGGGCGAAATCACGCCAGGAAGTCGTCGCCGACATCGGCCTGGGGAAACGGCTCGCGGCCATCGTCGCGCGCAAGCTGCTGTCGCTATCGGAGCCCCATCAATCCGAAGGGAAGGCACCGCCCGGCTCGATCGTCATCCACGGCTCCGAAGGACTGGCCGTCCAGTTCGCCAAATGCTGCAACCCCATCCCGGGCGACCCTATCACGGGGTTCATCAAGAAAGGACAGGGCCTGGTCGTCCATACCCACGATTGCCCGACCGCCGCCAAATCGCGCGGCGATCCCGAAAAATGGCTCGACGTGGAATGGGCGCCGGAAACCGACAAGATGTTCGACGTCGGGATCCGGGTGACGGTCATCAACCAGCGCGGCGTGCTCGCCAAGGTGGCCACGGCGATCGCCGAAGCCGGCTCCAACATCGACAACGTCAGCATGGATGAAGAGCGCAGCCTCTACACCACCATGCATTTCACGCTTCAGGTCGCAAACCGCCTGCACCTCGCCAAGGTCTTGCGCGCCCTGAGGCGCATCCAGGAGGTCGTGAGGATCACGCGGGTGAGGGATTAGGCCGGAGGGAGCAGCCCCGAGCTCAGGGCCCGCGAGTCGAGGCGGCGATCAATCGCTCCACCCACTCGAGAACGTTCCTGAGCGGCGTCTGGGCGAGGCCCCAGCCGGTCGTTGCGCCGACGGCGTTCGCGATCATGTCGGCGACCTCGAAGGTGCGGTAGTCGGTCAGTCCCTGGAGGAACTCCAGCACCACGCCCATCGCGGCGAATCCCAATGCGACCCAAAGCTGGCGGCTCCGGCCTTCGATGAGCATTCCAAACCACAACGCCAGGCTGCCGTACGCGACAAAATGCGCAAGCTTGTCCTCGTTCTCCACGAAATCCACATCCAGCGGGATGAGCGACAAGACCACCACCGCCGCCACCATCCCCCAGCCGAGCAGAAGCCAGATTCGCCGGTGGCGTTGGGAAAGCCGAGTCACCGACACGGAATCCAATTGAGCGGATCGTCCCAGACTACCTCACCGACGGCGACCCGCATTCCGGCCACGACGAGCGGCCCGGCGCCGAGCTTGGTGACTTTGACCGACACCCGTTGCGACTCTCGATTCACGGCCTGCGTTTCGCCTTCGGTCCATTCCTTCGACCCGGCTCCCACGGTCGATTCGTGGCACAGCCGCACACCCGGCTTGGACATGGCGGCGAGCGACTCGTTCGTGGCCCGAAATCTCGCGATCATCATCGGCGTCGCCCGCCCCGCCACCGCGTCGTCCTTCCACGGGCCGGCATAGCTGTCGCCGCTCCCCCAGAAATAAACGCCGTAGCCGTTGCGCTTGTCGTTCGCGAATCCGCCCTCGTAGCGGTCCCCTGCGAAAGCCGAGCGCTCGCCCCAGGTGTAGAGCCCTGAGCCGTGCTTGGCGTCCTCCGCGAAATCGCCCTCGTAGCGATCGCCCCACGGCCAGGATTTCACCCCGCGCCCGTGTTTCTTGCCCTCGTGGAATTCGCCTTCATAGACGGCGCTCCCTTTGGCCGTGCCCCGGCCTTCGGCCTTGCCGTCCTTGCAGCCACCGGAGTAGGAAGCTTGCAGTTCCGGATCGAGCACGAGACATTTGGACTGAGCCTGCGCGCAGAGAGACGACGCGCACAGCACAAGCGCGAGGACAAAGGGGAAAGCCGACCACCCCGCCCGCTCACGCGGGCGCCCCTCCTCATGCGAGGAGGGGAAAACACGACCGCAGGATATCCCCTCCTCTGTTGACGAGGGGAAAACGCGACCGCGGGATATCCCCTCCTCTCTTGAGGAGGGGTGGCGGCCGAAGGCCGCCGGGGTGGTCACCGTCGCAGCCACTACTTCGTCTCCCACATCAAGTTTACGCCGGCGGGCCCTACCAATACTTTCGGCCCCTTGTCGTCGGGCTTGCGGCGTTCCTGCCAGAAAAAATCGCCGATCGCGAAACCGAGCAGCGAGCTCGCCACCGTGTCCGACAACCAGTGCTCGCGCGAGGCGATTCTTCCGGCGTTCACCAGTGCCGCCGCTCCATACAGCCACGGCGCGTCGTACTCTTTTGCAAACGGCGTCACTGCGGCCCACATGACGGTCGCGTGGTTCGAGGGGAAAGAGGCGTCCGGGCGCTTGAACGGCTCGAAATCTCCCGGCCCCTTCTCGTCCTCGGGCCTCGCGCGGCCGGCGGCGTATTTGATGCCCAGGTTTGCGAACAGGCCCGTGACTCCGGCCTCGATCGCGGCGATGCCGGTATTGCTCAAGCGCCGGTCCTGCTCGGAGAGCGCGGCGAGCCCCGATGCGCCTATCGCGGCGACCGGCAGCCACTTGCCGAACCCCTCCAGCGTGTCGAGCGCTTTCGAGCCGAAGTGACGATCGACGGACCGGGACACGCTCCGGTCGAACACCGCCGAGCCGAGCACGGCGCCGGCTCCGAGCAATGCGGTTTCCCAGGCGCTCGAGCTGCCCAGGGCGCTTGCCCCGCGGCCCCAGTCCCGCACGGTCATCCCGCCCAGGTTCTCGAACGGCCGGTCCCACATCGGGCTGCCGAGGTACGGAAGGTTGGTGTCGTCCTCCACGTCGCCGAAGCGTACCAGACCGTCGCGGTCGTGCAGGTCGAGCATCAGCGGCTTCTCGAGCATCTGGTAGAGGTCGACGGGCGAGTTGACCATCTGCCCGGGGTCGCGGGTCCAGGGCGCGAGCGAGAAGCCGGTCACGACTCTCGTATCGTTGGGGAGCAAGGCCTCGAAGGGAATCGAGACGAAGACGCCCTTGTCGCGGTAGTTTCCAGGATTAACTCCCGTATCCACCGCGTTCGTCACCGTGTACCACGCTCCCAGCTCCATCCCGATGCGAAAGCGCCGCTTGATCTCGAACCGCGCCCCGTAATCCCGAGCGAGAAACCGGCCCGTCCGCACGGTGAACGTGGACTGATGCGGAAGCTTGTAATGCCAGGCGGCGAGCGCCGTGACGGTCTGGTAATCGCGGAAAGCGAATTGATCGCGAAAATCGCGCTGCCTGACCGCATCGACGCTCAAGTCGAACGCCCAGGGCGTGCCGCGCTCCACGTACAGCCACTGGCCGCCGACGCCGCCGTACATCTGCTCGAGCCAGCCCCCGGTGAGCCTTGCGTAAGTCCGCTCGGACGGCTGAAAGACGCGGTTCAGGAGCAGGTGATCCATTCTCAGCCGCGGGGCCTTTGCATACTCTCCGAAATCCGAGCGCACGTGCGGAAGCGTGCTGTTGTTCGTCCCGATCGCCTCGGTGATGTTCTCGTAGAGGACATAGCTCACCCCGGTATCGAGGAAGAGGCGCTCGGCCAGCTCGCGGTCGTAGGTGGCGAGGATGGCGATGTTGTACTGGAACACCCGGGGACCGTTCAGGTAGCTGCTCAGGGTGGGCTTGACGCGAAACACGTTCAAGCCCGTGTCCTGGCTCTTGAAGCTGATGAAATTGCCCTCGTCGCCGTAGAGAACCCTGGCCTGGGTCGGCTCGCCGAGCGCGGCCATCAGGTCGGTTTTTTCCCTTTCCGAATACGAAGAGGGGTCCGCGTAGCGGATGGCGACGGACTCGGCCAGCTCGCTTCGCGTCAACAGGCCGTTGAAGTAGCGGTTGAGCTTTCGCAGATCGGAAAATTCGTAGGTCGCGACCGGCAAGCCGTTGGTCGTGTAGGTAGCGCGGATCTCGGTCGTCTCGAGCGGCGCGAGCAGCAGCGCCGTCCTCGCCGCCCGCCCGACCGCGCGGCTCATCTGCGAGATGCGGCTGTTGGTGAGCGTGAGCGAAAGACGCGCGTTCGGCTCCAGGCGGATGCGCACGTCCTTGAAATCCTGCCGGAAGAGCGCCTCGTACATGCGCGTCTTGTAAGTTGCGTCCTCGTCCCACTGCGCGAGCGTCGGCCGGGGAATCACCTTGACGTAAGGCTCGGGCTCCGCGCTCTTGGGCACCCATTCCTTTTGCTCGAGCGGTATGGAAACGTAGGCGGCGGCTCCGGCGACGCCGCGCTGATTCGAGAAAGCCGCGGTCATCCACCCGAGGCGGTATTCGATGGCGTTGGAGAACCCGCGCGTGCGCCCGCTCACATGCGATTCCTCGGCGAATGGGAAGTTCTTGTAGTCGCTCGCGTCGTACTCGGTGACGAAGGACCAGCTTCCCAACCACGAAGGCGAGTAGCGGAGCCCTCCGAATGCTCCGTCGATCTGCTGGCGGCCGTATCCCAATGTGACTTGAGCGTCGCCCAGGGTTTTGGTTGCAACGGCAAACTGTTTCGGGAAAATGCTCGTGCCGAAAGGATCCTGCGCTCCGACGGCTACCGCCGGCCGCCAGCCTTCTTCCGCTATGAGGCGAATCTTGAAACCCGCGTTCTTGTCCTTGTAGGCTCCGTAGACCGGACCGAATCCGTCCGTACCAGCGGGAAACCCGGGGACACCGTTGATGCGTGTGACCGCGAGGTTCGTCTCGAGCCACGGGAGCAGCGTCGCGTTCGCGCTGAGATCGAAATAAGGCCGCGCGTAAGCCATGCCGAAACGCAAGGTCCCGTCCGGATTGAAACGCGCATCGGGCATGTTGATGAGTCCCGTGGGACCGGCATTCGCAAGGGTGGATACCCCCCACGCGATCGTTCCCATCCAACACGCTAGAAAACGGCGCATAGCCCCTTGCCGAGACGGACGCTCTCGGTCGTTCCACTTCAAAACGCGGAAGACGCGGGCACAGGGCTCCGCGCTTACGGCCGGAGAATACAAGAAAGGAAGGTAGTAGATTGCGGTGGCGCTGTCGTTTCCCGCATCGGACTTGCGCCCTGCGCCACCTTCAAAAGCAACAAAATCCTGCCAGGGTAAACCCGGCAGGGTTTCGGAAATGACTCGGTCTGGAAGCCGCTTAGTGGGTGGCCGCAGTGCTGTTACTTGCGCTCGCTGCCGCAACCCCCGCTACGACCGCTGCAACCGTGGCTATCGTGCCCGATGTAGCGCCCGTCGCTGCGGTGCCCGCGCCGCCACCGGCACCCGCCGAAGCGCCACCCGCCTGCGCCATCGCGTTGCCCGCGACCATCGCAAAGAAAACCATCGCCGCCAGCTTTTTCATGCCCCCCAGAGAAACACAAAGGTGAATTTAACGGTTCACGCACGTTAGCACACCCCATCAAGCCCCTGCAACGCCAAACCCGATCCAGGGCCATTTCGTGTAAACACCGCAGGCCTTTCGCTATTCCCCGGAATCCCAGCTTGAGTATCATGGTGCCCTCAACAGGGTCCCGCGCAGCCGCAAGCGCACAAGGTGATTCCACTGAACCTCGGCAAGAGAACGCGTGCCCCGATTGCCGCCGTGGCTTTGTTCACCGCGGTCGCGGGCGCCGCGCATTTCCTCCACGGCCGCGTGTATTACCCTCACGTGGTGGTGGAAGCCCAGGAAAACGTCAGGCTCGAGTTCCTGCAGCTTGGCTTGCGCAAGGACGAAGCCTGTCAGGCCGCCGTCGCCGCCATCGCCGACGCCATCCGCGCCAGCTGCTCCTCGTGTCGAATCGCGATACGTCAATGCTCGGGCAATCTCGAACCCGCCTACGAGAAGCTGCTCTCCGAAGATCCGATCGAAACGCCCAGCTCCCGTCTGCCACATGGGGTGGTGACTTACCTATCGGACAACCAGGCCCTTGCTCTTGCCGCCTGCCGGGAAACAGAACGCCTGACGGGCGCAAACGGCGGGACTCCGGCCATCTGCTTTCCGCCTCACGCCAAGCGCCCTTTCCCACTGAAGCCACGGGGTTTCGAGTCGGGGCAGGCCCTCACCGGGCTCATGATCCTGTTGCTCACCGGTTTGACTTCCGTTTTCGTAAGTCACCTGATCGTGCGCTACGAGGCTTTGCACGCAAATTGGAGCTACGACCCGGTAAAGACTGGCCCGCAGAAATTTCATGCCGCCCCCACCCCACGCATCGGCGGCCTGGGAGTGATGGCCGGCCTTTTCGTATCGGGAGCGGCCCTGCTCGCCATCGAGCCGATCGCACCCGGCGAACAATTCGGTTATCTGCTGCTCGCCAGCGTGCCCGCGTTCCTGGGAGGGATCACCGAGGACGTCACCAAGAACGTCGGGGTCCTTACTCGACTCCTCTTGACCATGCTCGCCGCGGCGTTCGGCGTGTGGCTGCTCGGCGCGGTCATACCGCGGCTCGACGTTCCCGGCTTCGATACTCTGCTCAGGTGGGCGCCGTTCGCGATCGCATTCACGATGTTCGCGGTCGGAGGCGTCGCCAACGCGATCAACATCATCGACGGGTACAACGGGCTCGCGGCCGGTCACGCGGTCATCGTGCTCGCCGCCATGGCCTGGGTTTCAGCTCTGGTCGGAGACGACTTCCTCTTCACCTCGGCTCTTGCGATGATCGGCGCCTTGCTCGGATTTCTGGCCTGGAACTACCCGAAGGGAAAGATCTTCCTGGGAGACGGCGGAGCCTATCTCCTCGGCTTCTGGCTGGCGGAGCTGTCGGTGCTTCTGGTCGCGAGGCACCCGGAGGTCTCGCCATGGTTCCCGATGCTGCTGCTCGTCTATCCGATATTCGAGACGCTCTTTTCGATGTATCGCAGGAAAGTCATACAAGGACAATCGCCCGGACAGCCGGACCGCATGCACCTGCACCAGGCGATCTACATGCGGCTGACGCGGGCCCGCACGGACGTCTCCGACCCTGCGTCCTTGACCCGGCTCAACAGCAAGGTCGCGCCTTTCGGCTGGCTGATGACCCTGTGCTGCGCCGTGCCCGCCTTGTTGTTCTGGGGGGAGACGCGGTGGCTCGTCGCAGCGTCGCTCCTTTTTTGCGCCGCCTACGTCGCGCTTTATCTCT
>WNFM01352518.1_pt1 | contig 47811 bp, 44 predicted proteins | sample 5400271 | NCBI WGS metagenome assembly WNFM01 (sample SAMN13153352, study PRJNA577476) | soil metagenome | isolation source: 60 cm saprolite on Douglas fir-dominated hillslope | place: USA:California | collected 2013-09-17
GATCAAAGCAAATGGCAAGCGTAAAACATAACATCTTCGCTAATTTATCGGGCAACGCATGGACGGCCTTGATGGGCTTCCTGTTCGTCCCGGTCTATCTGCATTTCCTTGGTGCTGAAGGTTTTGGCCTCATCGGCTTCTTCACGACAATTTCGGGGATTGTTTCGCTCATGGACGCCGGCTTTGGCGGCGCCGCCAATCGCCAATTTGCGCGGCTAGATCTAACGGCGCAGCGCGACTGTGTCGCCGCTCGCAGCCTTGCCCGCTCGCTCGAATGGTTATTTTGGGGAGCAGCCTTCATACTTGGAGGTATCATTATCGCAATAGCACCATTTATTGCATCGAGATGGCTGCATACGCAGTACATGGGTGACAAAGCAGTGACAGACGTACTGCGTTTGATGGGGGTGACCATCATCATCCAATTCCCCATTGCGTTTTACAACGGTTGCCTGATGGGGTTACAAAAACAAGTACGACTAAACGTACTTGGCGCTACCATCGCCACACTTCGCGGTGTCGGGGGGTCATTAGTCCTTTGGCTGATTTCACCCACCGCGTTAGCTTTTTTTATATCGCAACTCATTGTCACGCTCGTCAATGTCGTTGCAGCAAGACAAATGCTATGGCACGCGCTTCCCAAAACGAATGAGCCGGCAGCGTTCTCATTACTGCGACTCCGCGAAATCGGGCATTTCGCGCTTGGGCTAATGGGCACCAATGTTTTCAGTTTGGCACTAGGTCAACTGGACAAAATAATTCTGTCCACCTTGCTGACACTCGAAAATTTTGGTCACTATATGCTCGCGACGTCAATGAGCATCCTGGTTCTGAGAGTAGCCGGTCCGGTTTATAACGCCGCGTATCCAAGAATGACGGAACTCGTCGCCAGACATGAATCTGAAAAGTTCTACGCTTTCTATCGCCGCAGCACTCAACTGGTGACACTTGTCGTCGTGCCCTTCGCGTTACTACTTGCTTTCTTCAGCAAAGAACTGTTGACACTGTGGACACACGACGCCGGCATTGGGACTGAAGTGCAGTGGACTCAAACCTGGCTTGTTCTATCCACTACTTTGTCCGGCATCATGTGCATAAACGGCGCGACTTTGCTGGCGCATGGAAACTTCTCGAAATCATTTCGCGCCACCCTGGTAGTAGCGCTACTGATATTCCCAACAACATATTTCTTGACCAAGTCATCAGGCATTGAAGGTGCAGCGGTAGCCTCGCTGCTTCTCTCCATCGTTAATCAGTCTTTGCTGCTGAAGGCGGTACGCCAATTTTTGCCCGCGCAACTGATTCGGGACTGGCTAGTCCATGCAATTGCCATTCCAGTTGGCGCATGTGCGACCGTTTATGCGCTGATGACCTGGTATTTGCGTCACGAGTCATCGCCCAACTTGACTTGGCAATCCATAATCCCAATAGCTCTCGCGTACGCAGCCAGTCTTGTGTTCGTTGGTCTCTTGCTTAAAACAACGCGGCACGAATTGTTTGCGATACTCCGCGCCCGCACTGCCTAAAGCCAATTTCGCTGAGCCTAACCATAAAACCGATGGCTACAAATATCGACTATCGGCTCTACTATGCGGCCCAATCAGGGGGGCACGGCGGTAATCGCAGGGTAATGCAATTACTGGATTTTTTTTCCCGGAACGAGTTTCGATGCAAAACAGTTCTTGACCGGCTTGGCGGCGGCACTATAGCCGACAAGGTTGCCGACGTGCTTCGCGGATTGGTGCCATCTGCTGAAGCACCAATAAGGCGATACGGAAGCCTTCGCGGACTTCGCAGGTACGGTCTGGTCAAAAATCTCAAGAGGAATTTAGCAGTAACTGCAAACACCCTATACCTATTCGATGCGTTCGTTTGCGGATACGAAGTGCTATTCGACTCGATTCGAAAACAGGGCGGAAAAATCCTGGTATTTCCGCACAACACCGATTCGCTTTCACGCGGCGTTATGCACCCCTTTACCGGTGCGCCCGCGCCGAAATGGGCCGCGGACGAAATGGCGGCGTTGCGCAAAGCGGATCTGGTTTGCTGTATCAGCCGGGAAGAGCAATGGCTACTGTCTCTTTACGGCATTCAGGCAGCCTTCCTGCCTTATGATCCGGTCCTGCAAGTTCGCCAGCGACTACTGGAACTTCGGCGACAAAGGGCGAGTTCGACCAAGAATTGCGTGCTGATTCTAGGCACCGCAAAAAATCTTCCCACCTTTGACGGCATGCGCGCCTTGCTGGAACGCAGCGGCGATATCACCCAAGCCGCAGGTAAACGCGAAGTTGTCCTGCTTGGATACGGGACCGAAAAACTGGCGAATATCGCAGCCTGCAATTACTCATCCATAAAAATCATGGGTGGCGTTAGCGATGACGTGCTGGAAAGTTATCTATTGTCAGCAAATGTCTGCCTCGTTTACCAGGCAGGTACTTCCGGAATGCTGACCAGGGTTCAAGAACTTCTGTATTGCGGCGTACCGGTAATCGCCAATCATATTGCTGCGCGGTCATTTATGAATGCTCCGGGAGTATTCGCGGCAGAGTCCATTGACGGCATGATTGAACTACTGGAAAAATTTCAACCTGAGGACTTCGTCCCTCCGGTGCCACCTGTGGCGTTGGAAAGCGAATTATTGAAGAGAATCCACCGTCTGAATAGTCAATAAATTCGACAAGGTTGGCGCCTGGGACAATTTAACTTTTCGATGCTACCAAGGCAAGGTCCCGCAAACACAGACTGCTCCCCAACGACAACCGTCATTCATATCCGGCAAGATAATCTGCCTCCCGTATTCCGAAAGTAAGCCTTGAATTCAGGAAATGAAAACAGCGACATTGCCGGCTACCAACCGCCGAATGCGCAATTGCCACAAGCGATTGACGGCGAAGAATGGCCTGAGGCCAAACTGCAGCACCTCGGCGCCTGCCCAATATGCAACGGCGAAAAACGCGAATTGCTTCATGAAAACCTGACCGACAAAATATTTTTTTGCGCGCCGGGAAAATGGAACCTGCATCAATGTCTTGATTGCAAGGCCGCATATCTGGATCCGAGACCATCATCGGACTCGATTGAATTGGCATATCAAAACTACCATACTCACGATTCGGCACCGCGGGCTTCATCGGCGTCGATATCGATGTTAAGGCGCGCCCAAAGAGCCATTGCAAATGGTTATCGCAACTGGAAGTACGGCTCCAATTATCAACCAGCATTCGGGCTTGGTGCATTTGTTGCCTATTTTTTCCCGGGAGTAAAGCGAGTACTTGACCTGGATTTCCGACTGATGCCCAAGGCATGGCCGGGCGCAAAGCTACTTGATGTCGGCTTCGGCAACGGCGCTTTTCTCGAAATGGCGCTTGCTGCCGGATGGGACTGTGCAGGAGTCGACATGGATCCTATAGTTGTCCGCAATGCGAAGGCGAAGGGACTGAACGTCCGAATGGGGAGCATAGATGCCTTTGCCAATTATTCCGAACAGTTTGATGTCATCACTATCAGCCACGTCGTAGAACATCTGTATAGCCCGATTGACGCACTTCGATTGGCCCATAAGCTTCTGAAGCCGGGTGGACGCCTTTGGCTGGACACCCCGAATATCGAAAGCCTCGGCCACGCGCGTTATGGCAGGCACTGGCGCGGGCTTGAGCCACCTCGGCACTTGGTGATTTTCGGGCCTAAGTCCATCAGACTAGCCATGGGACAAGCAGGATTCTGCACTTGGCAAGAAATTAATCGCGCCGAAATGACACAGCCGATGTTTCTGGCCAGCGAACAAATTCAACGCGGCACGTATCCCTTGAGCGATTCCGCCGCAAGAGCAGACTGGCAAACGAGATTAGCCGCGTTTAAAAACCGATTCTCTGTTCGACAAGGAGAGTATTTAACGTTTGTAGCTCACAAAAAAGTCGGAACCGACGAAAACCATTCCCGCTAGTTGCGTCTGAATCTGTCGATATTCAGCAGAATGTGGCACAACACCCAGCTTCATTAGGCCCGTTGCTCCGCCTACTTGATCAGGAAGGTGTTGTTCTCAAGGGTCCCGATGCGACGTAATTCGCTCAACAAGGCCAAATATTTTTTCGTTCCAAGTAACTTGAACAAGAGATAAAAGATACGTTCAAGAATTTTTCGTTTCCTGCCTAAATTGCTTTCGTCCGAGATTTTCACATTGGTAAATTTTGAGTCCTTGTTCAGCAGTCCCTTTTTTTTCAAAAGCCGATAAAAGTAGCTAGCCTCAGAAAACGGGCTTTGCTTTTCGTCACTTGCGATGAGCGTCGCAAACAACCTTCGATGGAGTTTGTTTATAGTCAGTCCACCGTCAAAATAGTTAAATCGGTACGGCGTATTCATTTTCCTTTCGACGTGACCGGCGGCAAGGACCTCTGCTATATAACTTGAGTACAACTCTGCACATTCTGGGTGCGTTCGCTGGTCAATGTTCCTATTTTTGAGAAGACCGTTTGCAATTCCATCCTTCTCGCTCAAGTCGATATTGGAAAAGTGAATGAATTTCAAACTGCTCCCATTTACAAAAAAATGGCCTTTAAGGTCCTTGGAAAAACGGCGCTCGTGCAAGTTCCAGTAGGCAACGTTCGCGCCTGGGTCTCTTGAGATTTCAAGTTGTTCGCCAAAGAAGCCTGTCACCAAATTGACCCATTTTTGGTCAACGCACAGATTCCGGCAGGTATCGTAAAAGCATTGCTCCAATAAAACGTTTCCCCACCAATCCACAAACGCCATACCACTGGCATCATTCTTGATAGCGATGAACCCCAAGTTAAAATCGCCCGAAAACAGGAACAAGCCCGGGTCCACTGCATGGGCTCTGCCCAAAGAAGTCAGATGATTTTCTTCAATGTTGAGCAAATGCGGTGTCACAACGATTGATTTCGAATTCAGTCGCTTTTCGAGCCATTCCAAATTCTCGAATAGCTTGAGATCGGGGTCCAAATACACGGCGCGACTGTACCCCTCGACTTTAAAGATATGCCGAAATATGAAAGGCTTCAACGCGGTCGAAAATTCGACAACGTCGTATTTGAATGCCATTTCTTCGAAACGGGGAACACCTAATTTTCGGCAGTCCACCACACTGCCTCGCAGCGCTATCGGGATTTCTTCGTCGCTATCAAAGCCGTCAACAACGAAGCAGCAAAACTTGACGTCGCCGCAATGCGCCTTCACTGAATTGAACAGCACAGTTACAAGGCCCAAATAATTCCTTGCTGCGATCGTAAAGACAAATGTTGAATCGGCCATTGGAGCTTCCCGTTCTTCACAGTATTGAGTCAAAATCCATTCACACTTCGCGATACGCGCCAACCGACCCAATGAGACAAGGCGGGTTTTCGCATGAATAATACGCGAAAGAATTAGCCGGAATGGCCAAAAGAGCGCCACTCCCTTCCGGCAGCAAGCACGGATTAGCGGCCATTCAAGGTGCTTGCCAGCCTCTTCGTTTGTGACGGGGGCAGCAATGTAGGGCAAAATACGCGCTGCGTCCAGAATTGATTGCGCGCCAATTGGAAAGCCGGCTATCTCGACGGCTATAAATGTGCCGGCCTCATAATTGGCCTTGGGGAATGGCGCAAGATTCAAATTGATTATCGCTATTAGACAGTCGATCGGCCGTTGCTCGGCAAATAACCCGCAAACCTTTTACGAAGTCCGGCTGGCACATTTCTGTCAAGCGCATTGCGCCATACTGCCTCCATAAATATAACTGCCATGTTCATCTCGAAATCGAAGTTATTGTCAACAGCAAAAAGCCTGTTTCGGGCTGCCGGTCTGGAAGTCAGTTTTGCCCGCAGCGCAGCGACCGAGCCAAACATACTTCGGCAGTTGTTTCGGGATCCTGAAATCGCCTTTGTCCTGGATGTCGGCGCCAATACAGGCCAATACGGCCAGCTGGTGCGCCGCTCCGGTTATCGCGGTTCAATCGTCTCCTTTGAACCGCTTAAGTCTGCTCATGACAAATTGGTACGCACCGCAGCGGCAGATGCCAATTGGAAAGTGGCGGAGAGAGCTGCGCTCGGCGCAAAAACAGCCCTCACCACCATCAATGTCGCCGGCAACTCGGTCAGCAGCTCATTGCTGCCGATGAATGCCCAACATATTGCCGCAGCGCCACATTCCGCCCAGGTTGGCACAGAGGAAGTTGAAGTTTTGGCGTTGGATGATTGCATCGATCAATACATAAACGAGGCCGGCAGGGGCTTGCTGAAAATCGACACACAAGGTTACGAAATGGAGGTGCTGCGCGGCGCCCATCAAACCTTGACCAGTCGAATAAAGATCGTGCAGACCGAATTGTCGCTTGTCGAGTTATATGAAGGCCAACCGCTGATGTTAGACGTATGCAACTTGCTGAAGCAGTATGGTTTCGGACTGCGCGATATCATCCCCGGCTTTAAGGACCCCGCTAGCGGAAAGTTGCTTCAGCTTGACGGCATTTTTTCCAAGAATTAATGGTCCGCGCGACTTTCTGGCGGGGCGCACAAGCTTGTGTATGCCGGCTGAATAAGACTATGCCCCTGGGACTCAATTGCCTGCGCCTTCGCTGCCAACAATCGGCCATGGGCAATTCGCAAACATTCGGTATCAAGCCTTGAGCCACGCGCGCGAAATTCCGGATTCGGCAATCCAGTCTCCGGAAGGCGCCACTTATCGGCCGCAACTCGATGGCGTTCGCGCGGCTGCAATCGGTTTTGTGCTGCTTTCCCATTTTGGCCCTTCATATTCCCGATGGTTACCGGGGGGCAATATTGGGGTACGCATCTTCTTCGTGCTGAGCGGCTTCCTGATTACAGGGATCCTGCTTCGACTCAATGCTGTCGCACATCAGGGCTCGGGCCCGAAATTCCTCCTGCGGCAATTTTTTGTCAGACGTGTACTGCGCATATTTCCCGTTTACTTTGTGGTGTTGTTCATTGCGCTTATCTGCGGCGAAGTAATGACCGGAGTACTGCCCTGGCTCGCAACATTCACAGGAAACTGGTACATGGTCTTGCACAACAAGAGCATGGGTGCAATGTCACCTTTCTGGACGGTGGCTGTTGAAGAGCAATTTTATTTGCTGTGGCCCTGGGTTGTATTGTTCATACCTGCACGCCATTTGCTCGTCGTGCTGCTTGCCATGGTCTTGTCCGGCTTCGGCATTCGAATCATTGGCGCCTTCGCCGATGTCCCATTCCTTTTTCTGTATTGCAGTACTTTCACGGCCATGGATGCACTTGGCCTTGGCGGCCTCCTCGCTTACAGCCTTCATTTCCATGATTCGCCCCAGACGAGAAGGTGGCTCATGCTCGGCGGGAAGATCGGCCTGGCAGCATCCGCACTTTGTTATGCAGCCAAAATGGCATGGCCAACACAGTCATTGGTGTTCCATTTTTCTGAAATTGCTGCCGCATTGGCGGCCTTGTGGTTGATTGCCGGTGCGTACAGCGGATTTAGCGGCGCTCTAGGCGCAGTTCTCTCCTGGCAACCGGTAGTCTTTATAGGCAAGATCAGCTACGGCATGTATGCCTATCACATGGTTATCTATTCCGTACTGGCCAGCACTCTGCTTGCCTTGGGCTTGGACCCTAACAATATGAAGACGGAGCGGTTTGTTTGCCAAATAATATTGTCCATTCTTGTTCCGGCAATTTCCTGGCGATATATGGAAAAGCCAATTAACAGCTTAAAACGCCATTTTCCATACGGTGGGTAGAACCCACCGGGAGTCGAGATATAGGAACTGGCCAGCAATATTCATTTTCAAAAAGGCAGCTCCGCATCGCCCGGTAACCCAAAAAAATTGGACATGCACCTTACAATAGTGACTTATCGACCTTAATGCGGGCATGCATCATGTTGAGATATACGAATTTTCTGATGCCATTTAGTGCAAGGGCAATCGCATACCGGCTGGCATTTTCAATTTACTGAAATGCTGAAGCAATCGCACTTTGACGGATAGGCATCGATACGCGCGCCGCAAAAAAGCAGTACTAACCGCCGCACCTGTAGAAAGTCGAAAATTAGTGTCGCAAAATAATATGCAGAACCGGGCATGCACAAGGCTTGTAATCGTAGACCCGCACGTCTCAGGCCATCATTCGGCATATATACGCAGAATTGTTGAGGGCGCGATTGCACGCGGCATGGAATGCCTGGTCATTACATCGGAAGCCCCTGCCGAAAATCCGGAATTCTCAAAACTCAAGAACCTCGCCGGAGCGCGCCTCGAATGGGCTGTAGAAAAACTTCAGCTACCAGATTCAAGCAGCACAGCCAGTGTTTCCCTCCTATACCGGCAGTTTGTCTTCTGGCAGTATTTTCGCAGAGCAACAAATCTGCTGCTCAACCCCGCAAAGGACCATGTGCTGGTCCCCTATCTTGATGACTGCAGCTACGCAGTAGCATTGCTGGGCTCCCCGTTCGGTTCAACACCCTGGGCCGGTATTTCAATGCGGGCCATATTCCACTTCCCCGATGTTGGAATAAATGGCGTACCTAGCGCCATGTCGCCAGGCATGCAGAAATATTTTTTCGAGCGGCTAGCACGCAACCCCTACCTGGTGCGCCTGTTTTTCATTGACGAAACCATCTTGGACTGCCCCACCATGGGCGCCGAACTTCGCGAGAAAAGCAGATACCTGCCCGATCCATCCGAACCGCCGACTCGACTACCAATGCATATAGCGAGGGAGCAACTTGGCCTGAAGCAGCAAGACAAGATCATTCTCATGTATGGTGCGATATCCCAGCGCAAAGGTTTTACGCGCTTGCTAAACGTGCTTGCATCACCGGTGCTTCCCAACGATGTAATTGCGCTCGTCGTCGGCCAATTCGACAGCGGTTGCAGGGAAGCGCTTTGCCGTTGGCTCGAAGAAGACATCGAACGCAGCCGCCGTATTGTGTTCAAGGACCGCTATGTCAGCAGTACAGAAGAGACGCAATGCCTGAATGCCTGCGATATGGTTTGGCTGGCTTACGCAAACCATTTGACGATGAGCGGCGTCTTAGTGCAGGCAGGCCTGTACCAAAAACCAGTGTTAGGTACCGATGCCGGCTTGATCGGCTGGTATATCACCCATCGAAAAGTCGGCGTTACGCTGCCGGCGAGTTCCGTTGCCGATACTGTCTCGACGATTTCGCGCTTGGCTGCTCAGCGAGAAGAAAGGGAGCAGTATGGGGCAAACGGCGAAAGCACGTTCAGGAATAACACCGTCGAAAATTTCCAGACTGCTCTCTTCGGTAAAATCGATGCCACTCCCTCAAGCCGCGAACCGTTTGCGTAACCGATAAGTGCGACATGTCCCATCCTTCGAGCCCTCAAAGCATTGCCCCACCTTCAAAATTGCAGGCATTTTTATTTGCATTAAGTTTGGCCGGCTATCCGTTAATTGCTATTTTCCCCGTCGTTTTCGGTGTTGACACGCAGATATTCACGATTCCTTACCGCGCCGCAGTCCTGTCTCTTTCCTTACTGGCACTTTTTTTTATGGTGCGAAGCGGTACCAAACTTTTTGTAAGCAAATTTTGGATTGCTTTCGCCGTCTTCTGGCTGCTCTATTCCGCCCGTATTGCTTATGAGGCCTTGTTTGCACAGCACGATTTAGGTTTCGCGGCTACTGACTACGTACTCATAACATATGGTGTCACCCTGATACCTGCGGCCATTTTCGCATTTCCCCCTAACATCTGGACTCTTGAGCGCGCACGGCAACTCACATTCTTCATGGCGGTTGCCGGCTTGATCGGCAACCTGGCCACGGGTTGGGAAAATATTGCCCTGGAACAGGCCGTGCGATTCAATACGGAAGCGTTGAACGCGGTGAGTGTCGCGGCGCTCGGTTCAATTGCGGTACTGATCGGCCTCAGCAATATCATCGCGGACCCGCAGCCGACAGGACGCAACGTCGTCTATAAAACACTGATCCGAACAATTTATTTTCTGGGCATTGTGTTGGGCCTGGTGACCATCTACCTGTCCGGTTCGCGAGGGCCGTTGATCGCAACCGGAATTTCAGCAATGCTGCTGCTGTGGATCTCCTCCCGCGAGAACCTTCGAAAAGCGGCGATCCTGGCCTTGATTTTTATCGCAATCACGACAGCGGTGCTGGTGTACGGCGAAACGATCAGCAGCGGCGCGCTGTTTACGCGCTTGAGTAGCATTGCCACTCTGGAAGATCAGTCCGATACGACCCGACTGGAACTTTGGCAGGACGGGACGATCCAGTTTCTGGAGAGCCCGATAGTGGGCAGCGGATTGGAAGAAAAAAATTCCCAGTTTTATCCACACAATATTCCGCTTGAGGCCTTCATGGCCACCGGTCTCATCGGCGGAACCTGCTGGTTGATCATGCTGGTCATGGCGCTGATCAGCGCCTTGAGACTTCTTAAACTCCCAGCGCAATATTCGTGGATTGGCGTTATTTTCATTCACCTTTCCCTGATGTCATTGCTGGCCGGAAGCCTATGGGCCTCGGCGAGTCTGACGCATTTGATGCTGGCCTCTATGGCGCTATATTTCGCCAGCACGCGAACCGCCTCGGCGCTGGCATTGCCGCCTTCGCCACGTCGCCTCCGGACGTTTCCATAAGTTATGTGCGGACTTCTCGGCGTCATCGGCGCAAATCGACAAGCGAATCCTGCCGCACTCGATGCCGCGCTCGATTTGCTCTCTCACCGTGGCCCCGATGACCGGGGCACGTTTTCGCTGCCGGCAATATGGCTAGGGCACCGCCGTCTATCTATTATTGACCTCACGGCGGCAGGTCACCAGCCAATGATCGACCCGGAGTCGGGCTGCACCATCATCTTCAATGGCGAGATATACAACTACCTTGAACTGAAAGCGGAACTTCAGCAGTGCGGGCACGTATTCCACACTTCAAGCGATACTGAAGTGCTTATCAAGGCCTATCTGGAGTGGAAGGAAAGTTGTCTTTCCAGGTTAAACGGGATGTGGGCCTTTGCCATTTGGGATCCACGTCGCAACGAAGTTTTTCTTGCGCGCGACCGATTCGGCGTCAAGCCGCTTTACTACACAGAACATGAAGGCTGTATCAGCTTCGCATCCGAACCAAAAGCACTTTTGCAACTGTACCCCGCCCTACGAACCGTCAATCGACGCGCGCTATATCGCTTTATTGCCTACGGCGAACTTTATACGGAGAACGAATCCTTTTACAGCGGGATTCATCTCTTGCCGCCTGCGAGTTTTGCTGTCGTGGCCACCGGCAATCCGAGTGTGACCCCGCAATCATTCTGGTCACTCAAGCCTGAAGTGGCGACAGACTGGCCAAAACGGGACCCGCTTGCAGAGTTCTCTGCCTTGTTCGAAAGTGCGGTCAACCTGCGCCTGCGGAGCGATGTGCCCGTAGGCCTATCACTTTCCGGCGGCATTGACTCTTCTGCAATCCTGAGCCCGATGGCAGCAGCACTAGGCACAAACCTCACCTGCCTGACGACAGTATATGGTCGACGGGCAGAGGCTGAATTCGGCTGGGCCACAATGGCAGCGGCGGCGCGCAATGCCCATTTAGTGCCTGTCGAAGCCCCGCATGGAGACTGGCTGAACACGATGACGCCCATCGCTTGGCATATGGATGCGCCAGGTTATTCTCCGGCCGTGTACCCCACATGGAAAGTCATGGGAGCGGCAAAAAATATGCATATCCCCGTCATGCTTGAGGGACAAGGCGCGGATGAAGCCTTTGCGGGCTATGCGCAGTACGCGGCCATTTTCTTGCTCTCAATGCTGAAGCGCGGGCAATTGCTCAAATTCGCGAGGCAGCATCGCAAACTTAAACGGACATTTCCGGGAAACACTTTGATGCTCTGGATGCTGCGTGAATCCCTTCCATCGGCATTTCGATTTTATCGGCGCCGACAAGGCGGTGAAAATTTATTGCGCCAGGACGCATTTGATAGCGCCGCAAAGGCGGAATCCAAAGCCGCGCGCCTCAACCCCTCGAAAAGCAGTTCCCTTCTCACGAAACGGCTTTATAGCGACTACACCAGGACGATCTTGCCCGGCCTGCTTCACTATGGCGACGCCATCAGCATGGGGCAATCCATAGAATCGCGATTGCCATTCATGGACTATCGGCTGGCCGAGTGGATTTTTTCAGCGCCGGACAATCTCAAAATTAACGAGGGTTCAACCAAAGTCATCCTGCGCGAATACCTGAACAAGATTGGGCTCAAATCAATCGCACAGCGTCGCGACAAGCAAGGCTACCGAACGCCCGTTGTACAGTGGCTTATCGATAATCGTGGCGCCTTGGCCAAAGAAATTTTGCTTGCCCCGAATTCGCGAATTCTTGAATACTGCGGCGAGGATGCCATTTCAAATTTAATCGAGCGTCATGTAAACGGAACAGCGGTACAAGGTGACAATCTCTACAAACTCGTCTCTACCGAATTCTGGTTGCGGACTTGTATTAATGTGAGTGGCGCACCAACGCAGCAAAACTATGCACAGTGAATTACCTTCGATCGCTTTCTTTGCGTACAAAAGACCTCAACATACGGAACGCACAATTCGGTCGCTCCTGCGTTGTAAAGGTGCCGACGACTTTCGGCTACATATATTTTGCGACGGCGCCAAGACAGAAAAAGATGAGCCATTCGTTAGCGAAACCAGGACGATATTAAAAAGTCTGCTCGGCACCAGGGCAACATACTCTTTCAGGGAAACTAATGCTGGTTTAGCCCGGTCAGTCATTGCCGGTGTTTCTGAGCTCGTAAGTACTTCTGGAAGTGTGATTGTCGTTGAAGATGACTTGGAGCTCCATCCTCGGTTCTTAGAGTTTATGCAAGGCGCACTTACCACCTATCGTGACAATGAAAAAATCATGCAAGTATCGGGATTTCTTTTGCCGACGGATAATTTGATTTCTACCTCGACCTGCAATTTTCTTCCGTTCACTTCTTCATGGGGCTGGGCTACATGGGAACGTGCATGGCGCATGTTTGATGAGAAAGCCATGGGTTGGGAAGCGCTGTCAACTGACACGGCCCTGAAAAATAAATTCAATCTAGAAAACACGTTGGACTATTCGACCATGCTGCGAGACCAGATGGAAGGCAAAATTGATTCTTGGGCTATCCGCTGGTATTGGAGCGTTTTTAAGAACGACGGACTCGTCGCTTACCCCCCAGTTAATCTCGTGACGAACCATGGATTCGACGGTTCAGGTACACATGGCCGCTGGCTTGCTAAGCGCATTACCAAATCTCAACCACTAGTTTCCAACCAAAGTATTACGTTTCCTCCAGTGCCGGAATTTTCAGGCAGCCTTTATCATTCAATTGTTTGCCGATTGAAACGGCACGCATCAATTCGAAGCAGATTTTTCTTCAGGCTTCCCTATAAAGCGTTACTTTTGGCAATTACCTCAGTAAAAAAATTTACGTCGCGGGGCCGGTAAAACCAGCGCAACAACTAAAAAAATCATTTGGCAAAATATAACCAATTCAATATTGATCGATCAAACTTGTGAAGTCTTTCCTTTCATACCTACTAATTGCACCGTTCGAAATTACGCGGCGCTATCGCAATTGGGCATACCAAAAGCGATTTGAAAACTTAGCGAAAATAGGCGCCGGCACCGAATTGCTCGAAGGTTCACAAATCCTTAACGCGCAGCGGATTTCTAGTGCGATTAGTATCGGTGAGAATTCCGTACTTCGTGGTGAGTTATTTGTATTTGGCCATGGTGGAGAAATTCGGATTGGTGACTGGTGTTATGTAGGCGCAAATAGCCGAATTTGGTCCTCCTCATCGATTCAAATTGGCAATCGAGTGTTGATTGCCCATGGCGTGAATATCCATGACAACAATAGCCATCCTATCGACGCTGATGACCGCCATCGGCATTTTGTAGCGATTAAGACTGATCGCCATCCATCAAGTGGCCTCTCGTTCGCTTCAGCCCCAATCATTATCGAGGACGACGTCTGGATAGGTTTTAACGTCATTGTTTTGAAGGGCGTGCGAATTGGTAAGGGATCAGTAATTGCTGCCGGAAGTCTAGTTACGGACAATATTCCTCCAAACAGCCTCTTTGTTGGTGACAAAGTCATAAAGACAATTAACCTAAAGTCATGATGAATGAATGCCGCTGAGAAATACTCCAAGATGCCCGAGAATCCCCTGTCATGGGAACAGGCAGTTCGTTGGCTGCTGGACCAGGACGAACACCGTGAGCTCTCGAAGGCCTGCTACTACGACTCGTCCGCGATTGTTGCCGCGCGCAGATACGAGCAGAGCGAGGAGTGGAAATCCATTCGGCTGCTTATCCCGACCGTACCGGGCCGCGCACTTGATATTGGCGCCGGTCGTGGCATCGCGAGTTACGCTCTCGCTAAAGCAGGCTGGGATGTGGTCGCCGTCGAGCCTGATCCAAGCGATCTGGTCGGTGCAGGCGCGATCCGTTCATTGTCGGCAGAAGCACCCTTGCAAATACAGATTGTGGAGCAGTATGGAGAGAAGCTTCCGCTGGATGCGGAAAGTTTCGACCTCGTTTTCGCAAGACAATCCCTGCATCATGCGCATGACCTTGAGGCGTTGGTGAAAGAAGCATTCCGAGTGCTGAAACCGGGTGGCGTGTTCGTCGCGGTCCGCGAACATGTGGTGAATTCCGAAAAGGATCTTCCGGCATTCTTTGATCGGCACCCCTTGCACCATAAATACGGGGGCGAGAACGCATATCGATTGTCACGCTATCTCTCGGCACTTCGCCATGCAGGGCTACGGCCTGACGGGGTTTGGGGCCCATTCGATAGCCCGATAAATTACGCGCCATTTACCTCTCAGGAATTGCAGCGCGAGATGCAGCAACGCGCCCACAAAGTACCGGTGCTCGGCATGCTTAGCGGCATTCTGAATGTGAACTGGATTTTTCGCGTGGTTTGTCGCATTGCATCCCGTTGGGATCAAAGCCCCGGCCGCCTCTACTCGTTTTGTGCAAGGAAACCACTGTGACAGCGGCGGTTTGGATTACCGGCGCCCATGGTTTTAGCCGCCCAAAACGAATGGCGCCTGTTTGGCGTCGGCCACGGCAACTGGCCCGAACCGGATCGACGCCGCGCAGGCATGGGCCACTGGATCAATGGTGACGTTGATCACGCTGCCTTGAGTTCGCTGCAGACAGTATCCGGCCCACCCAGTTATGTTTTTCACCTTGCCGGCGGCTCGTCGGTCAGAGCCTCGCTTCTGGAGCCTTTTGAAGATCTGCGCAGGACAGTGCTTTCAACGGCCGCCGTGCTGGACTGGCTACGCGTGCATGCGCCAGATGCGGTCTTCGTCATGGCATCTTCAGCAGCCGTATATGGCACCACCTCGCTCTCCACCATACCCGAGTCGAGCTTGGCCGTACCGATTTCGCCGTACGGGATAAATAAATATGCGGCAGAGCTTATGGTGCGAAATTATGGAAAGAACTATGGCGTTCGCAGCGCGATACTGAGAATGTTTTCTGTATATGGACCAGGCCTCGAGAAGCAGCTAGTGTGGGATATAGGCAGCCGACTCAATAGTTCGCCTTCGAGCCTCATGTTATCGGGAACCGGTAATGAACTACGGGACTGGATATTCGCAGAGGATGCCGCGCGCGCGCTCCTTCATGTACGTGATCATGCGAACCGTGATGCACCAATCTTCAATGCTGGAACAGGCCATGGCACCTCGGTCAGACAAATCGCAGAGCTGATAATTGGCTTATGGGAAAGCCGGACTGCACTGACCTTCGATGGTGTGGTCCGCGGAGGCGACCCACTCAAACTTGTTGCGGATCCAACACGCTTGCTTGAATCAGATTTTTTATGGAAAACCTCCCTTGCTGCCGGCATGACACAAACCGTCAACTGGCTGAAGCTGCGACTGAACGCGCAATGATTCGAATCGCGTTTTTTATTTACGGCGGCGGCTCTTCGCTCGGCAACATCAACTACCTTACCAATCTCATTACAGCGCTTGTCGCGCATTCCGAATGCGAAGTCGAGCCGGTGGTTTTTCGGGCGGAGGAGATTTCAAGCAAAACTGATCTTGCCGCTCTCGCTTCTACGGGTGCCGAAACTATTGCCACACCGGTTCTGAATGCGGCTCGTTCGCGCCAGCATTTGATCCGCGCGATTGTCTTTGGCAGAGTTTCAGAAATTGAGGACCTCCTGGTGGCCAATCATTGCGATTGTCTTTTTGAAAATGCTGTATTTACCAGCTGGCGCAGTCAAATTCCCCGGCTGGCCTGGATTCCTGATTTTCAACACAAAGCATTGCCGCATATGTTTAAGCGCCTGGCCTTGCTCAAGCGCGAACTGGGCTTCAGGGCTCAGTTATTCAGCGGCCGCACTTTGATTGTCAGCAGCGAGGCAGCCAAGCGTGATTTCGAGCGCTATTACGCCTTCGCCTCGCAAAAGCCCTATGTGGTGCGCTTTCCATCGCTGCTTGCAAGCAGCGCTATTACCGATCCGGCAGGCGCCGCGCGGCGATATGAAATTGCAGAGCCTTATTTCTATATTCCCAATCAGTTCTGGAAGCACAAGAACCACGGCATCGTGATCAATGCGCTGGAAATTCTGGAAAGGCAGGGATTGAAACCGCTGCTTGTCTTGTCAGGTCGCCAACAAGATCCACGACATCCCAAGTGGTTTGCGCAACTGAAGGCAAGCATCGAAAAATCCAGCGTCAACAAGCAAATCAAAATGCTTGGCCTTATCCCCTACAAAGATGTGATCAACCTGAACGCTGGCGCTCTGGCCATCATCAACCCCTCCCGATTCGAAGGGTGGAGCACGTCGGTCGAAGAAGCCAAGGCGCTGGGCACGCCGCTCATATTGTCGAATTTGCCCGTGCATATTGAGCAGACGCAGAATGCAGGCAACTACTTTGACCCGGACGACGCTAACGCGCTTGCGCATCACATGATGCGCGCGCTAAATGAACCTATGCTCTATTCGAGAGTTCCGAAGTTGATGCTTCTAGAACTGAATGCCGATCGGACTCGGGATTTCGCTTTGAACTTTGCTGCGGCCGTAACCAGCTGCGTCACACCACAGAACAAATCATTGGCCTCCTGAAGCCGGCCGAGGCCGGGCTTGCCATCAAAGACCTGTGCCGCAAGGTCAGCGTCTCGAAGGCCACTTTCTACAACTGGCGGGCGAAGTTTGGCGGGAGCGCAATCATCGCTTCACATGACCGGTGGCTCGCTGTGAGCAGAAATATCCGAAACGCGCAAAAAGGAGAAAACTATCAACCCATCGTGACCGCAGGCATTACAATTTAGCCGCGCAGCACTGCCTCATGCACAGCGGTCACGTTCAGCCGGAATACGCGCTACGCTGTCCATATAAGGGCACACGCTTTCGGGAGAACCTCGAATGAATAGAAATTTAAAAATTGATATGCCTGCCCGGTACGGGCATATACCAACTTTAGATGGGCTACGAGCGGTTAGCATTGCGATAGTAGTTTTAGCCCACATCGTCAGCTATCGATTTCCCGGCGGCTATGGCGTATTTCTTTTTTTTGTCATAAGTGGATTTCTGATAACTCGACTCCTGTATTCAGAAATGAAGGCAAACGGCTCCATTTCCTTGCCCGACTTCTATAAACGCCGCATATTCAGGCTTTATCCTGTAATACTAATATATTGCGTGATAATCGTAGCAGCAACGCCCACCCCGCTCAAATCCATCAATTTTGCTGAGCCGCTTTCGGCGCTGTTTTATTTCGCCAACTATCTCGTCCCTTATTACGAAGTAATTGGAGTTGATTACCAAATGCCATTTCTGGTGTTTTGGTCACTATCTGTTGAGGAGCACTTTTACCTCGTATTTCCTATCGCTTTCTTATTGCTGCAGGGGGCACCAAAGAAAATTGCGATATTTGCAGCAACCATCTGTCTCATTTCGATCTTGCTGCGAGCCTATTTCATATTGTTTATGTCCCCTTCGTATCAGGGGCACTATATGTATATGCACACGGAGTTTCGCGCAGACTCTATTGCTTACGGGGTCTTACTGGCGTCAATGTGTGAGTTGCCACTAGGGCGCCAAATCTTGGCACTAGCCGACCGGTGGATGGCCGCATTAATCATAATAATTCTCGTCGCCTTGGCTGTGGCCTTGCCACACTTATTGAAAGAGATTTTTAGAGATGTATTTAGGGCACCCGCCGTATTAATAGGAATCTCAGCGCTCCTTTTTGGAAGCACTTTTTCATTCGTTACTACACTTCTAAACTTTCAACCCGTAGCTTGGCTTGGAAAGATTAGTTATTCACTATATGTCTGGCACATGCCTGTTCATTTCCTTGTTCAGAGCATGCTTCCCGGAGTCTGGATTGCAAGCATTATTGCAAGCATTGCCGTCGCCGCTGCCTCCTATCATTTTGTAGAATTGCCGTTTATTAGGATGGGGCGCAGCCTTAGATTAAGAACATCGCTGCGAGATTTCACGGTTAAGGCGTGATCCAGGGTCATCTCTATGCAAGACGAGCGGGTGTTAGATGGGCATTGTTCTTTTGCGTGGAGTAGCGAATTTGCGCACTAAACAACCACCGGCTAAAGCCGGTGGGTTTGATTGACGGACTGAAAGTCCGGATACGCGTCGACTGAACGACGCGTCCTACTCGGGTTCCATCTTGAAATCATCGTTCGCCCACGGCTCAAAATGATGTTCCAAATACCGCTCGATCAAGTGATACTCAATCTGAAATACCGTATGGCTTCCGTATCTGTAGTCCATGCCACGTCTGCCTTCCCGCAGCATATTCTCGCAGCTAAAGCCGGTGGTTTAAACCTTACGATTGATAATTAAAGGCGAAAGTCTATGGCGAAGCCGTCGCCCTTCTCGGACGCAGCGCGTTCGCATGCCATTTGCCGCAATGGGTGCAAAAAAAACGCTAGAAGGCCATTTGGCGCGGTGTTTGAGGCATTTTTGCCTCAAACACCGCGCCCAGAGCGGATTTCACTATCTATGCCCTGCAATATGCGCCGTGCACGCAACGCCGCTAGCGTCAACGGCCGCTGCGCAACAATCACCTTTGCAGAAAGCAGTATGCTGGTTCGCGGCGACATCACTTCAGGTTTTTAGCAAACTCCTTGGTCTGCTTCCACCAACCTACGTTCTCATCCCAATCGGCCGGGTGCTTCTTGGCAAAGTCGAATCCACCCCAGATGACCACGCCGTCTGCATATTTTTGCACCGTCTCCAACTGTATTTTCCAATAATCTGCTTCGATGGGCATTCCACCAAGCTTCTTGTTGGAATTGTGATATTCGGTCCACAGAAATACGTAGACGGGCTTCTTGGATAACCTTCTCGCCTCACAAATCTGCGCCTTCGCATATTTGACCCAGCCTGGCCTGTCGTCATAGAAAGTGTAAATCGACGGAAACAGCGCGTCGGTCTTTTGCTCGAGTGCCCTGAGCTTGTCGTTTTCTGCCTGCCATTGTTGATACTTTGGCGTCCCAGGTCCTGCCGCCGCTCGCCAGTAATCGCGAATCGGTAAAGTCGCGTAGAAGCCGAACTTCCGGTCTGGCGCGGCTGCCTTGAATGCCGCCATGATCGCCGACATCTTCGCAATGGAGTCTTTGACGACCTCATCACTTCCCGTAACCGGATAGCTCTCGAAATCGAGCACGACCGGTGTACCGTCCTTTGGAATTTTCTGCATCAGGCCTTTGACCAATGCCGGATCGGGTGCCGAAGTATTGCTCGCACCGGCCGGCCAGATCCCCCGGTCGATAATGGTGAGAGGCTTAATTCCATACTTTGAAACATCAGGCTTTTTCTGGAAAAGCGTACCGTCGAACATCAGGAACGGCTGCATGCGGCGCGCACTCAGCTGAGCATCGCTGCATTCTTCGGCAGCAAAGGCGGCGCTTGAACAAATCATCGCTCCAAGCAAAAGGGCAAAATGCGGGGCGTTCGCCTCCCAAATTTTTCGAATATTCATTTTGAATCCTCCAATTTAAATTCTGGGCCGACTTGGCTGCGCATTTTTTTCAGGCGCTTGGGTGCCACCACGTTGATATTCCCCGCATAAGCCATGCCTGCTCAGGGTACTCCTATGCTTGCCGGGCTTCCTGAGCTGGCCGATCAAGCGGCTGCCAGTCGCGAGCAACCACTATTGTCTATGGATGACGTCCGCGAAACCGCCGCCGCGGCTCATATAGGGTTGGTTCGGGATATCGAAAAATCCGCAAATCGCGGGCGCGATATCCGTTGTCGGGATTGGGGTCTCGACCGTTGCAGCAGTCTTTTTCCCCGGATCGTAGACCAGCATGATGCCTTCTGGAATATGGTAGCCGGTGGAGCCGGCTTCGTCCTCGATTTCCAGATTGGTTAACCCCAGGCCGTGTAGCGCTACTGCAGCATCGTGCCGTTTCAACACGCAGTTATCGTCAGCCAAGTTGATCTGCCCAAAGGAAATGGAGAAAAAACCTTCGGCTTGGCGGATAAATTCGACCGGCTGGCCGTTGAGCGTCAGCGCGCGCAGTTCCTGTTCAAAGGCATCCGCATGGCTTGAGGCGACCACGCAATTGAATTGCGGCACCATCGCGGGACGCTTCTCCCAGCATCTCGCAGGCACGCCCAGCTCATGGACAAATTTTGCGGGATCGCTAAGGACCAGCTGCCGACTCACCTTGCGCGCATCGTGCGCGGCCTGGCCCATGCTTGATGCGATAACGAGAATGGTGTCTTTCCGGCGATCACAGAATTGCATAAGGCTTTCGACCAAGTCGTCCGCAATATTCATTGCCCAGGCGATTTCGCCTTCATATCGTTTCTGCCAATCGTTATCAAAATCCGAAGTGGCAAAGTCCTGCGGATACTTGGCCGCCCAAAACCGGTGCATGGATGAAGCAACATGATTGGTAAAGAATGTTGCAAACTGCGGCTGTTTTGATTTCATCAGTTTCATGAATACATCGAAACATAAAACTGCTTGCAGACTCCTGCGTCTGTTGCGTTTCCATGGCGAAACACGCTCCGCCAAAAGCTGTTGGCAAATCTTGAAAGCGGTACGGAAGGTAAGCCCCAGGGAAAAAGCTTTTGGCAGAAAAGCCAGCGCGGTAGCTGGAATTTTGGTGGAAACGTTTCTTGCCGACTCGCCAACCATCGCCAGATTGAAGGCTTGAAAATGCGACACCTTCTTGGGGTGACATTCCGGGCTGCTTGCGAAGGTATCCGGCACGTAAAAATAGTTCGATTCATCCATAGCCGGCATGGGATAGCTATGAAGTGAACCAAACACGCCGGTAGAAACGCCATGTTGCGCAAGCAGTTTCCATATCGGGGGATATTTGCCATCGGCAACATCCAGCGATTGGCCAAATGAAGTCAATCCATGCAGGGCGTTGCTAACGCCGCGATGCAAGGTAGGCCAAGTGATCCACGGAGACAAGTGCCCATCATCCGGCGTAAAGGTCTCGAAACTCGTGCCACAATTTATTACCTTTGCAAATGCAGAGGAAGGATTGTCCGTCGCGAAGGACTGAAGTACCCGCTTGGGCACTTCATTCAGTTCCAACAGGATGATTTTTTTTTGCATTCCGGGCCGATCAAAAGGAAAAACAACGCTATGGCGCATGATAATGGCCTGCCTACCCAACAGCAAGCGAGAAGAACAGCATGAATTTATTGGCATGAAAAAACAGCGAATCGTCTTTGTAAACCGTTTCTGTCACCCCGATGTTTCCGCGACTGCCCAGATATTGAGCGATTTGGCAAACTCTCTTGCCGAGGGGGCCGATGTTCATTTGGTCGCAAGCAGCATGCGCTACGACGACGCCGAGGCAGTTCTCCCACCTCTGGAACATTGGGACGGCATCACTATTCACCGCGTATGGACTTCGCGCTTCGGGCGCAAGCACCTGCTTGGACGGTTGCTCGACTATCTCACCTTCTATATCACCGCGCCGCTGAAGTCCTTTCAGTTATCCACGAAAGATACCGTGCTGGTCGCGATGACTGACCCGCCAATGATTTCCATTCCGTTGGCAGTCGTTGCGCGCTTGCGCGGTGCCAAACTGGTGAACTGGCTGCAGGATTTGTTCCCCCAAGTTGCCATAGCCCTCGGCATGCGGCTGGGGGGCGCGCTGGTTGCAAAAACGCTTATCAGGCTGCGCAACATGTCACTGCGTGCGGCATCGACCAACGTTGTACTCGGCGCGCGCATGGGCGCCATCGCGGCGGCCCATGCACCGCATGTCCCGGTTCGCATAGTCGCCAACTGGTCGCCGACTGCTGAAATTGTGCCTCTCGCGCGCACCGCAAATCCACTGAATACCGAGTGGCAGCTGGGCGAGAAGTTTGTCGTTGGCTATTCGGGCAATCTGGGCCGCGCGCATGAGCTCGGTGTGCTGCTGGATGCCGCTGCGATTTTGAAACCGCGCGCCGACATCGTCTTTTTGATCATCGGCGAAGGCAACCAAAAGGAACAGCTCCAGCGCGATGCCATTGCACGCGGACTCACCAATATCATCTTCAAGCCCTATCAGCCCAAGGCACTTCTCAAGTTCAGCCTTACACTGCCCGATGTTCACCTAGTATCGCTAAAGCCAGAGCTGGAGGGGTTGATTGTACCCAGCAAGTTTTACAGCAGCATAGCGGCGGGGCGGCCGGTGATTTTTATTGGCGCCCATGACGGCGAGATTGCGCAGGAAATTGAGCGCGGGGGATGCGGTATTACCGTTCCGCCTGGTTCAACTGCATTACTGGTCCAAGCCATAGAGCGCTTGTGCGATGACCGCATCATTCGCGACTATATGGCCAGCAATGCCCGCAAGCTATTTGAGCGGGACTACGATCAACCGATCGCTATCGCGAAATGGAAAGATTTGCTTACAGAAATTGCAGCTTCTACGCAATCCCGGTAAAGCGTTGGGGCGCACAATAAGATACTTGCGTAAGCTGCAAGCTAATTAAAACAGCAATGCACCCATTGCGACAAGGATCGGGCCTATGTCGAATAGCCAAAACAATATAGTCAGATGCTTTTGGCACGGCTCGCCGTTGTCCATTTACGAGAAGCTCTCGCTGCAGTCTTTCCTCAATTGCGGGCATGCCGTCGAGCTTTATGCCTACGACGAGCTGGACGTCCCGGCTGGCGTCAAACTGTGTGACGCGAACAGCATTTGGCCATTCTCTGAGGCATTCGCGTATGCGGATGGACCGACCAAGGGCAGCTTTTCGGCTCTATCCGACGTGTTTCGCTACAAACTGCTTTTCGAGAAGGGCGGTATCTGGGCGGATACCGATATGCTGTGTCTGAAATCGCTCGCTGACTTGCCTGATGCCTCTGCGGGTTGGGAAAACACGCATTCAATAAATTGCGCGCTGATGAAGTTTTCTGCGGGGCATCCGGTATGCGAAGAGCTTTATTTGAAAGCTGACGCAATGGGCAAATTGATTCATCACGGTCAAGCCGGTCCGGCGTTGATGACCAGCGTAACCAGCCGCAGAAAAGAAGCTTGCAATATTTTGCCCATTGCGGCGTTTTATCCGCTGAATTTCGAAGATGCTTGGCGGGCGCTGGTACCGGTTGAACGCGCTTATTGCGAGCAATTGACCGCTTCCTCGTATTGCGTGCACTGGTGGGGCTCCACTTTTCGCTATATCGGCTTGCCCAAGGAGGCATTGCCACCTGAAGGCTCATTTCTTTGCGAGCAAGCAAAGCTGGTGTTCAGCGACACTGCTTTAAAAACATGGCCATTGGAGTCGATGGAAACCTGGATACGTAACCGCCAAAATGCACGGCGTGTTGTTCGCGGCGAGAACCTGATCGGCAGGCCCGTCACCAACCTGCTCCAGAGCGGTCCGGGAATCATCTGGAACGACCTCAAAATGATCGGCCGTGGTGCTGCGCGGAGAATCCGGAATCTAACGAAGCGCAAGCAACTGTCGAAATGAGATTCAGCGTATTGACTGGTCGCTCTTGTAAATGGATTTTTTGAATCCACTCTTCCTGCTTGCCCCGCTGCTCCTTGCAAGCGTTGCCGCCTTGGCCGCAACACGCTGGATCCCGCCTCCGTCTACGGCCAGTCGCTACCCATCGATCGACGGCCTGCGTGGCTATATGGCCTTTTTCGTGTTTCTGCATCATTCATCGTTCTGGTATTTCTACGTTCGTAGTGGTCGATGGGAGGCGCCCGGGTCAAATCTCCATAATCATCTCGGCAGAACCAGCGTTGTGGTTTTCTTCATGATTACCGGCTTTCTTTTTTTCTCCCAGTTGCTGGCGGCCAGAGAGGAACCGATTGACTGGACACGACTGTTCATCTCGCGCTTCTTGCGGCTTACACCGCTCTATCTGTTTGTGTTGGCGCTGATGCTGTTGGTCGTCGGCATCCTCACCCATTTCACCTTGCATGACCCGCTGCCCACCCTGCTCAAAGATATCGCCTATTGGGTCAGCTTCAACATTTTCGGCGCGCCCAATCTGAATGGCCTTTACGACACGCGCAGAATTGTTGCCGGCGTGTTCTGGACCCTGCCTTATGAATGGCTGTTCTATTTTTCATTGCCGCTAATGGCGTTGGGCCTTCGACGGCCGGTGCCGGCAACTTACCTTGTCTTGAGTATGGTCGCAGCCTTGGTCGCCCTGACCCAACCATTTTCGTGGATAACATTGGCGCCGTTTCTTGGCGGTATCGTCGCGGCGTTCCTGGTGCGATCCACTCGGCTGCGCAAGCTGGCCGCGGGCCGGCTTGCGGCCCTGGGCGTGCTGGCGCTGGCGTGCGTCATCGTCGCCCGTTATGGCTCGGTGAACCATTTTCTGCCCCTGGCTTTGCTGTCGGCAGCATTCGCGGTAATAGCCTGCGGCAATACGCTATTTGGCTTACTTACCAACTCGGCGGCGGTAACGCTGGGCCAAATCAGCTACAGCATTTACCTCCTGCATGGCCTGCTGCTGTTTGTGACCTTCAAGTTCATCATCGGCTTCGAGCGTGCCGCCACCTTTTCGCCGGTCGAGCACTGGCTGGTCATTTCGGGCTGCGCGGCGCTGCTGATTTTCATCAGCAGTCTCACATTCAAATTCATTGAAGCGCCGGCGATGCGCCGCGTGCCGGCGGTGACGGCGTGGCTTCGTTCGCGCGCCAATCGGCGGCAGGCGAGTGTAGTGGGTTAAAATCGCTGCGGCTCGCAGCATTCCCTCCGAACTTCTCGTTTCCAATCAATCGATGCGCATTCTCGTCACCGGCGCCGCCGGCTTCATCGGCCACAATCTTTCGCTGAAACTGCTGGCGCGCGGCGACAGCGTGGTCGGCATCGATATCCTCAACGACTACTACGATCCCGCGCTGAAAGAGGCGCGTCTCGCGCAGTTGCTTCCGCACCCCGGTTTCACCTTCCACAAGCTCGATATTTGCGATGGCGAGGGCATGGCGGCGCTGTTCAAGCGCGGCCGCTTCGACGCGGTAATGCACCTTGCCGCGCAGGCCGGGGTACGGCATTCGCTCAGCAATCCGCTGGCCTATATCCAGGCCAATCTGATCGGCTTTACCCACGTTCTCGAGGGCGCGCGCCATGCCAGGGTCGGGCACCTGGTGTTTGCCTCGTCCAGCTCGGTGTATGGCGCCAATACGCGCCTGCCCTTCGATGAGGGCGATAACGTCGATCACCCGGTCTCGCTGTATGCGGGTACCAAGAAAGCCAACGAGCTGCTGGCGCACAGCTATGCACACCTGTATGGCATTCCCTGCACCGGCCTGCGCTTCTTCACCGTCTACGGCCCCTGGGGCCGGCCGGACATGGCCTACTTCAAGTTCACTAGGGCGATCCTGGCCGGCGAAACCATCGGCGTGTTCAACCACGGCAAGATGCAGCGCGATTTCACCTATATCGATGACATCGTCGAAGGCGTGATGCGCGTGATCGACCGCCCCGCCGCCCCCGATCCGGCCTGGCGCGGCGATGCCCCCGACCCCGCCACCAGCTATGCGCCCTACCGGATTTTCAATATCGGCAACGACGCGCCGGTGGAATTGCTGCATTTCATCCAGGTGCTCGAACAATGCCTGGGACGCAAAGCCAGGCTGGAAATGCTGCCGATGCAGCCGGGCGATGTGCTGGCCACCGCGGCCAATGTATCGCGGCTGGAAAAGCACATCGGCTTCAAGCCCGGCACGCCGGTTGAGACGGGGATTGCGAAGTTTGTGGCGTGGTATCGCGGGTATTACGGGGTGTAGATGAAAACGCGTAGAACGCCATTTGGCGCGGTTTTCAGAGCATTTTTGGCCCGCGAGGCGCGCCAATGCTGGACTTTACAATTCGTAGCATCGTAGGTGGGTTAGACGCACAGCAGCGTAACCCGACATCCCGCCGTGACACCGTTTGTCACTCCTGAAGATGGGTGCGTCGGGTTACGCGATGAAATCGCTAACCAGCCCCGCGGGATTTAACCACCTTGGGTGCTGTCTGCGGCGCCGGGACATTGGCTTTGATGGGTGGCAGTGCCGCCCATTTTTTTCCAATAATGGTCTCGAGGCCGGCGGCCAGTATTTTGGGCTCGGTAATGGCGAGGCCTTCAATGCAGCGATTTCGATAGCTGCGGTCCTCGCGCATTTTTCTCGCGACAGCTTCGATCGAACGTTCTACCGCTTCTCCATATGCCGTTTTTGCAATCGCCAATCCTGCGGCGGCATCGGCCGTTGCCCAGCCTTCAATCATGAAGGCAAGGTCGATCATGTCGCGCGACAGCGTGGATGCATCGAGCCCGCGGTCGGTGTTGGCCAGAAATTTTTCGGCGAAGGCATGCTGCCGTGTCAAACAGGGCACCGGCAGACTGGCGATGTTCTGCCCTTCAAGTTCAATGCGCGCTTCGCGAACGATTTCAAATTTGAGCTTGCTCGCCTTGAGATCGAGGAAGGTGCGCATGCCGTATTGATCGGTGCGCACCTCGCGCGCAAGCGGGATGGGCTTGCGAAACATGGGGCCGAGCGATTCATGGCTGACGGTCTCGCGCAGCAGGCGGTAACCATCGCGGCTTGCGCACAGGAAATCGATCAGCTCCAGGACAATCCGCGTGCCCCCGCCGAAATAGCATTGCGCTCGCGTCAGCAATGCCTGGTCCATTTGGGCGAGAACCGTCCAAACGTCCTGATGGGAAGCGCGCAGGAAGCGTGGCTTAGACATTCAACACGCCGCCGCCATAGCGATGCTTCAGGCGATCGATCAAGTCCGCCTCGGCTTTGCTGAGTTCGGCCGGTTCGACGAAGCGCCAGTTGCGTTCGTATACCGCCATGGCCTCCTCCGCCGGCATCCAGCGGTCGGCCCGGTTCCAGGCGAGTTCGTGCAGTTTCGGCCAGGCATGGACATCGAGCACAACATCGTCAAGAAAATCATTGAGATCGGCTTTGAACCGCGCTGTTGCCGCGGCTGCGCGCAATCGCTCCGCCAGGGCAAGCGGCAGGCGCAACTCGACGGCAACCATTCCCGCCTGACGCTCGCGTTCGCGCTGCGCCCTTTTCGCAGCACGCATTTGCTCGGCACGCGTCAGGTCAGAGGTACGGGGTCGGCCACGGATTTTACGGGCATTGTTCATTCCGGCATGATTCCTTAATTAAGTTGACATGTCAACAAATTAAAAAAGGCGAACTCGGCCCGTAAAAAATGCCGGCGCCATAGCCGCGATGAGGCGCGGCGTAACCCGACATTCCGCCGCGACGCCACTTGCCGCTGTTGACTGTTGACATCGGGGGCGTCGGGTTACGCGATGAAACCGCTAACCCGACCTACAGGGGCTGCGGCGATACGAAGCTACCTGTACAGGTAGGGTAAATCTCATCCGTTGCTGTTAAACTCCCTAGGGTAATCACCTAGAATCGTCAGACGAGGCGCACTGCCCGATCTGACGATAAAAACAGCACCCGGAGAAATCACCTGGGTGCGATATGCAACAAGCGCACAGAAAGAATCCACCATGAAGATCTGCATGATCGTCGCAAGCTGCGACTGGCGCGCATTCGCCAACACTATCGAGGCGCTTTGATGCGCCTCGCCCTGATCGTACTCACGGCCGCCGCCGCAACCTTGCTGGTGCTGCATGTACTGATGCGCCTCGCGCCCGCCCTCAAATTGCTGGACCACCCCGGCGGCCGCAAAAACCACGGCGCCTCCACCCCCTTGGTCGGCGGGATCGCGATTGCCTGCACCTTGCTGGCGGGCCTGGCGGTCATCAACCCTGCGAGCGGCGTGGCGATGGCCCTGGCGACTGTGATGCTGATCGCCATCGGCGTGGCCGATGACCGGCACGAGATTTCTCCCTTTCCCAGGCTCGCCGTGCAGGCGGCGGCCGGAATGGTAATGATATTGCTCGGCCAGGTGCAGCTGCGCACGGTCGGCGATCTGTTCGGCCTCGGCCCGGTAGGGCTGTGGGTGTTCGTGGTGCCGATGACGATATTTGCCACCATCGGCGTCATCAATGCGGTCAATATGGTCGATGGTCTCGACGGTCATTCCAGCATTGCGATCCTGGTTGCGCTGGCGGCTTACGCTTTCGTCGCGCATGATTCCCGGCTGGGCGAGCAATACCTTGTGCTGCTGGTGTTGCTGGGTGCGATGATCGCGTTCCTGCTGCTCAATCTGCGTGGGCCCTGGCAGCGCCGCGCCCGGGTTTTCCTCGGCGATGCCGGCAGCATGCTGATGGGGTTTTTGCTGGCCTGGTTCGCGATCGATCTCTCCAACGGCCCCGGGCGCACCTTCGCGCCGATCTGCGCGCTATGGGTGCTGATCATTCCTCTTTGCGATTGCGTATCGCTGATGCTGCGCCGTCACAAGACCGGCCTCGGCGCGTTCAATGCGGACCGGCAGCATCTGCATCACTGGCTGCTCGACCGCGGCTATACGGTGTCGCAGACCAATCTGGTGATGCTGCTGGCGTCTTCGCTCTGCGCCCTCGTCGGCATCGCCGGCTGGAAATACAACGTGCCCGAGCCGCTGCTGTTCACGGGGTTTGTCGCACTGTTTTTGACGCATCACCTTTACATGTCGCACTACTTCCGCGAACGCGATGTGATGACCACCGGCATGCATGATTTTCCGGACGAGGTGATCAAGCAGTCCCGGTAATCGTTCTGCACGCCGAAAGCATGCAGAACGCCATTTGGCGCGGTGTTTGAGCCAGAAATGCCTGAAACACCGCGCCGGTGCTTGACTTTGAAAGTCGCAGCATCGTAGGTCGGGTTAGACGCGCCGCGACGTAACCCGACATTCCGCCATAACGCCATCGCCACTGCCAGCATTGGATGCGTTGGGTTACGCGATGGGGCCGCTAACCCAACTTACGGGCTGCGCTAACCCGACCTGCGGCTGATAAACTTCCGCTTGCGCAAATCGCCGGCCGCGGTAGGGCGCCGCCATGGCGCGTCGAAAAATTCAGGGAAACTGACAACATGATTCTGGTCACCGGCGGCGCCGGCTTCATTGGCGCGAACTTCGTACTCGATTGGCTGGCGAATAGCGACGAACCGGTCGTCAATATCGACCTGCTCACCTATGCCGGCAACGCCGAAAACCTGGCCTCGCTCGCCGGCGATCCCCGCCATCTCTTCATCAAGGGCGATATCTGCGACCGCGTGCTGGTCGATTCCCTGCTGGCCGAGCACCATCCCCGCGCCATCGTCCACTTCGCCGCCGAATCCCATGTCGACCGCTCCATCCACGGCCCGGGCGACTTCATGCGTACCAATGTCCATGGCACCTTCATCCTGCTGGAAGCCGCCCGCGCTTACTGGGGCCCGCTGGCCGCGGACGCCAAGGCTGCCTTTCGCTTCCACCATGTCAGCACCGACGAAGTCTATGGCTCGCTGGGGCCCGGCGACGCGCAATTCACCGAGACCCATCCCTACGCCCCCAACAGCCCCTATTCCGCCAGCAAGGCCGCGGCCGACCACCTGGTGCGCGCCTGGCATCACACCTACAGCCTGCCGGTCATCACCACCAACTGCTCCAACAACTACGGGCCCTACCATTTCCCGGAAAAGCTGATCCCGCTGATGATCGTCAATGCGCTCGCCGGCAAGCCGCTGCCGGTGTATGGCGACGGCCAGCAGATCCGCGACTGGCTTTATGTGACCGACCATTGCGCCGCGATTCGACGGGTATTGGCCGCCGGTACGCCGGGCGAGACCTACAACATCGGCGGCTGGAACGAGAAACCCAATATCGAGATCGTGCAAACCATCTGCACCCTGCTCGACGAATTGAAGCCGCGCAGCGATAAACAGCCCTATGCCAGGCAGATTAGCTATGTGGCCGACCGCCCCGGCCATGACCGGCGCTATGCCATCGACGCACGCAAACTCGAGCGCGAGCTGGGCTGGAAGCCGGCCGAGACCTTCGGCACCGGCATCCGCAAGACGGTGCGCTGGTATCTGGATAACCAGGCCTGGGTGGCCGATGTGCAGAGCGGCGCGTATCGCGACTGGCTCGAACGAAACTACGCGGCCAGAACCAACCAGGCATGAAGATTCTCCTGTTCGGCGGCAATGGTCAGCTCGGCTGGGAGCTGCGGCGCAGCCTGGCTCCGCTCGGCGAGTTGATCGCGCCCGCGCGCCGCGACGCCGGCGGCAATCTTGCCGACCTCGACGGTATCGCCGGGTTCATTCGCCAAGTGACGCCGGACATTATCGTCAATGCTGCCGCTTATACCGCCGTCGACAAGGCCGAAACCGAAACCGAATTGGCGCATACCATCAATGCGGCCGCGCCGGGGGTGATGGCCGCCGAGGCGCGCCGGCTCGGCGCCTGGTTGCTGCATTACTCGACCGACTATGTGTTCGACGGCGGCGGCACGGCACCGTGGCGAGAAGCCAATCCCACCGGCCCGCTCAGTGTTTACGGGCGCAGCAAACTCGACGGCGAGCGAAACGTTGCCGCCTGGCAAAAACATCTGATCCTGCGCACCAGCTGGGTATATGCGGCGCGCGGCCAGAATTTCGCCAAAACCATGCTGCGTCTCGCGCAGGAACGCGACAGTCTCAACGTGATCGCCGACCAGATCGGCGCGCCCACCGGAGCCGAATTGCTGGCGGATGTGTCGGCGCATGCCCTGCGCGCCCTGCAAGCCGGCCCCGCTCTGGCCGGTATCTACCATGTTGCCGCAGGCGGCGAAACCAGCTGGCATGGCTATGCCTGTCACGTCATCGAATTTGCGCGTCGCCATGGTGCGGCAGTCAGGGTAAAGACTGAAGATATCAGGCCGATTCCCGCGACCGAATATCCGCTGCCGGCGGCACGCCCGTACAATTCACGCCTGGATACGCAAAAATTCCGCAACGCCTTCGGCTTGGCGCTCCCCGATTGGCGGCAAGGGGTGGAACGCATGCTGGGTGAAATTCTTTCCAAATGAAAAACGAATATGGCATCTAATTCCCTCAATCGCAAAGGCATCATCCTCGCCGGCGGCTCCGGCACCCGTTTGTATCCGGCGACCCAGGTGGTTTCCAAACAACTGTTGCCGATCTACGACAAGCCGATGATCTACTATCCGCTGACCACCTTGCTGCTGGCGGGCATTCGCGACATCCTGATCATTTCCACGCCCCAGGACACGCCACGTTTCCAGGAGCTGCTGGGCGACGGCCGCCGCTGGGGCATCAACCTGCGCTATGCGGTGCAGCCCTCCCCGGATGGCCTGGCCCAGGCCTTCCTGATCGGCGAATCCTTCATCGGCAATGACCCCAGCACCCTGGTGCTGGGCGACAACATCTTTTACGGCCACGATTTCTCCCCCCTGCTCGAAAGTGCCGCCAATCGTGAGTCCGGCGCCACCGTGTTCGCCTATCCGGTCCACGACCCCGAACGCTATGGCGTGGTCGAATTCGACAAACAGGGCAAGGCGGTCAGCCTCGAGGAAAAACCCACAACACCAAAATCGCGCTACGCCGTCACCGGCCTGTATTTCTACGACCGCGACGTGGTCAGGCTGGCCAAGACCGTCAAGCCTTCGGCGCGCGGCGAGCTGGAAATCACCGACCTCAATCGCCTCTATCTCGAACAGGGCCGGCTGAACGTCGAAACCATGGGCCGCGGCTTCGCCTGGCTGGACACCGGCACCCATGAATCGATGCTCGAGGCCAGCCAGTTCATCCATACCCTGGAAAAGCGCCAAGGCATGAAAGTCGCCGCCCCGGAAGAAGTGGCCTGGCGCCACGGCTGGATCGACGATGCCACCTTGGAAGCACTGGCCAAGCCCCTGGCCAAATCCGGCTACGGACAATACCTGTTGGGCCTGCTGCGCGACAAGGTCTATCCATGAGGGCCGGCGCATGAAGGCCACGCCAACCGCCATTCCGGAGGTATTGCTGATCGAGCCCAAGGTATTTGGCGACGAGCGCGGCTTCTTCTTTGAATCTTTCAATCGCAAGGTCTTTGCACAGACTACCGGCTTCGATGTCGATTTTGTGCAGGACAACCATTCCAAAAGCGCCAAGGGCGTGCTGCGCGGCCTGCATTATCAACTCCAGCAACCGCAGGGCAAGCTGGTACGCGTGATCGCCGGCGAGGTGTTCGATGTCGCGGTGGATATCCGCAAGGGCTCGCCGACGTTCGGCCAATGGGCGGGCGCAATACTGTCGGGCGAGAACAAGAAGCAGCTGTGGGTGCCGGCCGGGTTTGCGCACGGCTTTGTGACGCTGTCCGATTCCGCCGAGCTGCTTTACAAAGTGACGGATTATTACTCGCCGGCGCATGAGCGCTGCATTGCCTGGAATGATGCGACGATCGACATTGCCTGGCCCATCAGTGCAGCGCCGCTGTTATCGGCCAAGGATGCGCTGGGAGCGGCGCTGACGCAGGCTGAACTGTTTACATGACACTGAGCCGAAATTTGCTGGCGGGTCTGGCAAGTTCAGTCTGGATCGCACTGGTTGGTTTCGCCGTCGTACCGCTGTATCTCAAGTTTCTGGGCATCGAGGCCTATGGCCTGATCGGCTTCCTGGCGATGACCCAGGCGCTGCTGCAGATTCTCGATTTGGGTCTCGCCCCCACTATCAATCGCGAGGTGGCGCGCTGTACGGCAACCGGCAGCCTCGATCAGGCACAGACACTGTTGCATACCCTGGCGACACTTTACTGGGGTATTGCTGCGGTCATCGCCGTAGCAACCATCGCGCTGGCACCGCTGATTGCGGCCCATTGGCTTACCGCCAACCATCTGTCGCGCGATACGGTGATGCATGCGGTGATGTTGATGGGCCTGGTAATCGCCTGCCGTTGGCCAGTCGGCCTGTATCTGGGGGCGCTGATGGGAGCGCAGCGCCTGACAACTTCCAGCGCGATCAGCATGGTAATGGGGACCCTGGCCAGCGGCGGCGCTGTGGCGGTGATCGCCTGGGTGTCGCCCACGATTGAGGCGTTTTTTATTTGGCAAGCGCTTGTGGGTGTGCTGCACGCCGCCATCATGCGTCGCGCTGCATGGCGCGCCATTGGCCGCCTGCCGGTAACGCGCTTCGATCGACTGGCCCTGAAAAAGGTCTGGCGGTTTTCGGCTGGCATGATGGCCGTGGCGTTTTCCGGACTGGTATTCACCCAGCTCGACAAGCTCATTCTCAGCAAATTCCTCAGCCTTGGCGATTTCGGCCGCTATGCCCTGGCCACGGTCGTGGTGAGCAGTCTCTATGTGCTGATCACGCCTTTGTTCAATGCCATATATCCGCGTTTCTCTGCGCTGGTCGCCATTCATGACACGGCCGGCCTTGGCGATCTCTACCGACTGGGTACGCGCCTGCTCGGCACCATTCTGTTCCCGCTCGCGATGCTGCTGGCCGTTTATGGCGGCGATCTGGTGCAGGTTTGGACGGGCAATACCGAAATCGCCGCTGCGGTCGCTCCGGTGATCGCACTGTTGGCGATCGGCTCGGCTCTGCATGGAGTGATGCATATGCCTTACGCACTGCAGTTGGCCTATGGAATGACCCGATTACCCCTTACAATAAATGCCATTCTGATGGTCATACTGGTGCCATTGATCGTGTCGCTGGCGACTTTGTTTGGTGGACTCGGTGGGGCCATGGCCTGGTTTACGTTACACGTGCTCTACCTTCTGCTCGGTACCACATTGACGCATCGCACCTTGCTCAAAGGGCTGGGCGGCAAATGGCTGCTGCATGATGTCGGTACGCCTCTGGTGATATCCGCATTGGTAGGCGGTTTTGCCTTTTTTTATTTACGCAACATGGATGGCTCGATTTACTTGCGGCTGCTCGGTGGTGCGACACTGGCAGGATTGGCCGCCTTGCTCAGCCTTGCCGCTTCACCTAAACTTCGCGCCGCTGTGCTGGCAGCGGTGTTGAACAAAATCGTTCCCGGCAAAAAAACAGTCGATACCTGATCCCCCAAGCGAACAAACGAGAGCCCAAGAAAAAAATGCTCAATCTGATCAAAACCCGGCTGGACCGCTTTTTCATGGCACAGGCGCGCGAGCGCCACAAGATCATGATTGCGCTCAGCAAGGGCGGCGCGATGATGCAGGCGCGAACCATCGACCTGACGCGCCCCGCCACATGGGAATTTTCCGGCTTCAGCCAGAACGGCGAGGACGGCATTCTGGATGTGCTGCGCAAGCAGCTCAAATCCAGCAACCGTTACTTCATCGAGATCGGTGCGGCCGATGGGCTGGAGAACAATTCCGCCTGGCTGGTGGTGGCAGAACGCTATAGCGGGATCATGGTCGAGGGCGACCCGACGCTGGCCGCGACAGCCACGCGCGCGGTAATTCCCTATAGTATCGGCGCCGAGTGTCGCAATATGTTCGTCACGCAGGAAAGCGCCGCCGATCTGAGGGCGCTGGCTTTTCACCACGATCCCGATGTCTTTTCACTCGATATCGACGGCAACGATTACTACATTGCCGAAGCGCTTTTCGCAGCCGGTTTTCGTCCAAAGATATTCGTGGTCGAATACAACTCGGTATTTGGCGCCGAACGCAGCATGACCGTCGAATACCAACCCGATTTCGTGTTTTCCAAGGCGCACTCCTCAAAGCTCTACTACGGAGTATCGATTGCAGGCTGGCGCAATTTTTTCGCACGCCAGGGCTACCGCTTTATCACCACCGACCTGAATGGCGTAAATGGATTTTTCGTTGATCCAGTCTGCTTCGATGCTGCCTTCCTCGACCAGGTACAGGGGCAGGCGTTTGCCGGGAATCGCTACCAGCATCGTAAATTCCACATGCCCGACGAACAGCAGTTCGCGCTGATCGCGGATCAGAAATTCGTGACTATCTGAATACCAAAAATAACAACAGGATCGCCTGAACAAAGGGTTTTTCGTGGGAAGCAATACATGAGCGAGCTGTACCGCAGTGCGGAAGGCAACGGCATCAAGCTGTCGATTTGCATGGCCACTTTCAAACGCGGCAAATTCATCGCCGAGACGTTGGATTCGATTCTGGCGCAGATGGTGCCGGGCATCGAACTAGTGGTGGTGGATGGCGCCTCGCCGGATCATACGTCGGAGGTGATGGCGGATTATGTGGCGCGTTTTCCGATCCTGCGCTACTTTCGCGAGACAGAAAATTCCGGTGTTGATCGCGATTACGACAAGGCTGTCGAATATGCTCGGGGCGAGTACTGCTGGTTGATGACCGATGACGATCTGCTGGCCCCCGGCGCCATCCCGCGCCTGATGGCGGAACTCGATGGCATCAACGATCTGGTGGTCGTCAACGAGGAAGTTCGCAATGCTGATTTTTCGCAGGTATTGACGCCTTCACGCTTCAAGCAGGCGACCGACAAGCGATATGGTCCCGAGGATGCCGAGTCCTTTTTCATCGAAATGGCGCAGGGCCTGTCGTTTATCGGCTGCGTGGTGATCAAGCGCCAGTTGTGGCTGGCGCGCGAACGGACCGCCTGGTATGGCAGCCTGTTCATTCATGCCGGCGTCATTTTCCAGTCGCCGCCGATTGCGCGCGCCAGCTTCATCGCCGCCCCGTTGATCGTGATTCGCTACGGTAACGCCCAGTGGACCGCACGCAGCTTTGATATCTGGATGTTCATGTGGCCACAGATGCTATGGGCTTTCAACGATTTTCCAGATTCAGCCAAAGCGCAGGTCTCGGCGCGCGAACCTTGGCGCGACCTCAAACAACTGCTGGTCTATCGCGCGTCCGGGGGCTATACGCTGGCGCAATACCGGCATTTCCTGGCAGATCGCACCAGCGGAAAATTCAAACTGCAATGCCTGCTGATCGCGCTGTGCCCGGCAAAATTCCTGAACATCCTGGCCGCCCTGTTTTTCTATCGGCACCGGTCCATCTTCCACGCGGAAATCTACAGCCTGGCGGTCAGTGACAAGGCGACCTGGATAAGCCGTATGGTGGCGCGCAAGGTGGGAGTGCTGGGTTGATGAAGCGCGCACATTTGCTGACGTTCGCGAGGTTCCATCCATGAACTTCGAACGTATCGGAGTCGCGGGCGCCCTGTTCTGGCGGCAGTTGAAGCCCACCCTGCGCGACCCGCGCCAATTTATTGGTTTGATGCGCCGCGTCTTCAATATGCTGAAGAAACGCGGCTTGCTGGGGGCGCTGGAGCATCATGCGCCATCCGACGATCCGTACGCCGATTATGCACAATGGCTGTTGCAATTCGACACCTCCATCGCGCCAGCTTCCGCAGGTACGACTACCACCACGTTGAGCGTGATTGCCCGGTTCGACGCCGCACATGCCGATGAACTGTCGAATTTGGTGCTCAGTCTTGTAGCACAGTCCTCGCCCGACTGGGAACTGCTGATTGGTTGCAATCGCGATGATGAGCAACCATCACTACCGACCGACGCACGCATCCGCGTCGTGCCGTTCGACCGGGCTGCTACACATTTACAGCTCAATGCTCTACTCACTGCCGCCAACGGCAAGTATGTACTGCATGCCCAGGGGCTGCGCCTCCACCCGCATGCGGTTGGCTGGATCGCAACCGCAACGCGAGCGATCGAGGGCGGCCAGTCTCCACACGTTGTCTATTGGGATCATGACACGCTCGATGCCAGCAATGCACGCCACGACCCGGACTTTAAGCCGGACTGGAACCCCGCGATGTTACGGGCTTGCAATTATCTGCACGGCGCCTACGCCGTCATGGCCAAACATCTGAATGCGGTCGGTGGCCTCGGCGACGATGACATAAGCAGTGAGGGCTGGGATCTTGCACTTCGTGCGACTGAAGGGCTCGATAACGGCCCTCTGCAAACGGCCACCAGTGCGATACATGGCCGACAAATCGTGCACATCGCCGCAGTACTGTCGCATCACCTTGCTCCAGCACCAAGCGGCGCTGTCGGGGCCGCGGCAACCCCCAGGCAGCGCCAGGCGTTGGTGGCGCGCCATATCGGGCGGCTGCAGAAGAAAGCCACCGTGAGCGCTGTTGGCGACATGGTCCGCGTGCAATATGACTTGCCGCCGCGGGTGCCCCGCGTCAGCATCATCATTCCGACCCGCGATGGTCTGGCATTGTTGCGCCAGGCAGTGGAAAGCATCAAGGCGCATACCGATTACGCGAATTACGAAATCATCATTGTCGATAACCAGTCGCAGCATGCCGAAACGCTCGACTATTTTCGGGCGCTGACGTCTGACGGCATCGCTAACGTGATTCCCTTCGATGCGGCCTTCAACTATTCGGCAATCAATAATGCAGCCGCGCGTCACGCCAATGGCGAGCTACTGTGCTTGCTGAACAACGATATTGAAGTAATCTCGCCGCATTGGCTGACGGAGATGGTCGGTCATGCCATGCAGACAGACACCGGTGCGGTTGGCGCCATGCTCTATTTTCCAGATGACCGCATCCAACATGCCGGCGTGGTCCTGGGACTGGGGGGCTATGCCAAACATGTATTCGCCCATCAACCGCGCACTGGCCTGGCGACACGGCCAGGCCCCTTGTGGCGCACTCGCGCCACGCAGAATTATTCAGCGGTAACCGCCGCCTGTCTGGTGCTGCGCCGCAGTGTGTTCGACGAGATTGGCGGGTTTGACGAACAATTCGTGATCGAAATGAACGATGTCGATCTTTGCCTGCGCATCGAACGAGCCGGCTATCGAAATCTGTGGACGCCCCATGTTGAGCTTTACCACCATGAGTCGGCCAGCCGTGGCTATGACCACAGCGCGGAACGACGCGCGCGCGCGGAAGCCGAAGCCCAGCGTTTTGCAAAACGCTGGGGAACCTTATTGCAGCAAGACCCTTGCTACAACCGCAATCTGGCGCTCGATCGCAGTCCGTTCATGCTGGCCTGGCCGCCACGCTGACCATAACGGGCCTGCCGAGCGATGTTGCCGACCGTTCTCATCAATGCGCGTTTCCTGACCCAGGCGACCACCGGCGTACAACGCTACGCGATCGAATTGGTAAAGACCTGGGATGCGATGTTGGACAGCGGCGAACTCGACATGGCAAATGTACGATTCGCCCTGGTGGCGCCTCAAGGCAGATTGGTCGATCTGCAACTGAAGCATATCCCGGTCAGGCAGCTTGGCCGCTTCGATGGGCAACTGTGGGAACAATTTGAATTGCCGTACCATGCCCGCGGACATTTCCTCATCAATTTATGCAATTCGGCACCACTGTTCAAACGACAGCAAACTGTGACGATTCACGATGCCTCGGTATTCGGTTTTCCGGCGGCCTATGGTTTCCGTTTCCGCGTCTGGTACAAGTTTCTGCACAAGATGCTGGGTAAGCGTCTGCCCCTGATCCTGACAGACTCGCACTTTTCCTCTTCGGAATTGGTCAAATTCTGCGGCATTGCCGAGGACAAGATTCACGTGGTTCATCTGGGCTGCGACCATATCCATGCAGTCGCGATGGATGCAGGCATAATTTCGCGAAACGGTTTGAACAAGGTACAGTTTGTGCTGGCGGTGAGCAGCATGAGTCCGCACAAGAACTTTCAGGCTATTGCGAATGCCATTCCGCTGATGAAAAACAATATCGAGGTTGTGATTGCCGGCGGGGTGAATCCACGCATATTCAGCCAAGCCGGGATGGCATTGCCGGCCAACGTCAGGCACCTGGGCTATGTCAGCGATGCCGAACTGCGCGCCCTGTATGAACATGCCGCCTGTTTTGTCTATCCATCATTTTACGAGGGCTTCGGTCTGCCGCCGCTGGAGGCGATGGCAAGCGGATGCCCCGTGATCGCAGCCAGTGCCGCCTCGCTGCCGGAAGTGTGCGGCGATGCCGCCCTATATTGCGACCCGCACGATCCCGCCGATATCGCCGAAAAAATGGAGCGCCTGATGCGCGACAAAGGCTTGCAAGAGGCAATGCGCAGCAAGGCACTGGAGCGGTCGCGCCAATTCACCTGGGCCGAATGCGCGCGCGCAACCTGGTCGGCAATCGCGAATGCGCACCACGAAGGGAAAACGCATTGAAAATCGCCATCGTCCACGACTGGCTGGTGACCTATGCGGGCGCGGAGCGCGTACTGGAACAGATGTTGTTGTGCTTCTCCGAGGCCGACCTGTTCGCGATTGTCGACACCTTGGCGCCGGATGAGCGCAAATTCATTCTGGACAAGCCGGTGCAGACTTCATTCATCCAGAAAATGCCATTCGCCCGCAGCAAGTATCGACAATACCTGCCGCTGATGCCGCTGGCGATCGAGCAGTTCGATCTGTCGGCCTATGACCTGGTGATCTCCAGCAGCCATGCGGTCGCCAAGGGGGTACTGACCGGACCGGATCAATTGCATCTGTGCATGTGCTACTCGCCGATCCGCTATGCCTGGGATATGCATCACCAGTACCTAAACGAATCGGGTCTCGACCGCGGTCTCAAAGGATGGCTAACCAAATGGATGCTGCACAAAATTCGGATATGGGATGCGCGCACCGCCAACGGCGTCGATGAATTCATCGCCATCTCGGACTTCATTGCGCGACGCATTGCCAAGGTGTATCGCCGCGATTCCACCGTGATTTACCCGCCGGTGGATACAGAAGCCTTCACGCTGCAGCTAGAAAAGCAGGATTTCTACCTCACCGCCTCCAGGATGGTGCCATACAAGAAAATCGATTTGATCGTCGAGGCGTTCTCGGCGATGCCGGACAAGCGCCTGGTCGTGATCGGCGACGGACCCGACTTCGCCAAGATCAAGGCCAAGGCCGCCCGCAATGTGCAATTGCTCGGCCAACAGTCCTTTGCCGTGTTGCGTGATCATCTGCAGCGGGCGTGTGCCTTCGTGTTCGCGGCCGAAGAGGATTTCGGCATCGCGCCCATCGAGGCACAATCCTGCGGCACACCGGTCATCGCCTTTGGCAAAGGCGGCGCGCTGGAAACGATTCGCGGCCTCGATACGGAAAGACCCACCGGGGTATTTTTCGGACAGCAATCGACTGCCGCGCTGATCGAGGCCGTTGGTTTGTTCGAACGCGAACGCGGACGCATTTCACCGATGGCCTGCCGGGAAAATGCGCAGCGTTTTTCGGTCGCGGCATTCCGCCGGCAATTCACGGCATTCGTGCAGCAAGCGCTCAGTCAATTGGGGCGCCGATGAGCAAGGCCAGTAGCGCAATGCTGCGCCCCCATGCTTCGCGTCTGGCGGTTGTCCATAGACTGACGGACTGCACGATCATCGCTCTAGCGCTTTATGCGGCCTGCGCAATCTACGGCATTGCCTTCGATACCCGGTACGCGCTGGCGGCACTGAGCGCGGCCATCATGTTCGCCTTTGCAGCCGAACTGAGTCATCTCTATGGCTCTTGGCGCATCTATTCGCTGGGCAAGGAGGCCATGGAGCTGTTGATGGTCTGCGTCCTGGTTGGTTTCGGCCTGGCGGGCATCGCCTTTCTGGTCAAGGCCTCGACCGATTTTTCACGCGTTACTGTCGTCATCTGGGGGGCGCTGTCGTATTCGACCCTGCTGATTGAACGAGTTTGCGCCAGGGTTTTGCTGCGCGCCGCACGCAAACATGGCCGCAATACGCGCTCGCTGGCCATCGCCGGCGTCGGGCCTTCCGCCCTCAATGTCGCGCAGCAGGTAAACGCGGCGGAGTGGGCGGGATTGCGGGTTACCGGCTTCTACGACGATGGCGCAACTGTCGGGAGTGAGCCGGCGCCCGGCGCAGCGCAGGTCAAGGGATGTCTGAACGACTTGATCCAGGCGGCGCGCGGCGGCGAAGTGGACTATATCTACGTCGCTCTGCCGACCCGCGAAGAGAGCCGTATCCTGTGGCTGATCAATCAGCTCGCCGACACGACCGTATCGGTGTTTGTGGTGCCGGATCTGTTTATCTTCCAGCTGGCGCAGGCGCGCTGGACCAGCATGAACGGGCTGCCGATCGTCAGCGTCTACGAATCGCCCTTCGAGGGCGTCAATGGCTGGCTGAAACGCGCCGAGGATCTCATCCTTGGCAGCCTGATACTGCTACTGGCCCTGATTCCGATGTTGCTGATCGCGACCATTCTGAAACTGGGTTCGCCGGGTTCCGTGCTGTTCAAGCAGCGCCGCTACGGACTCAATGGCAAGGTGGTGGAAATCTGGAAGTTCCGCAGCATGCTTGCGTCCGACGACGGCGATGTGGTGCAACAAGCCAAAAAGCAGGATGCCCGCGTAACGCCATTCGGCGCTTTCCTGCGTCGCACCTCACTGGATGAGCTGCCGCAGTTTTTCAATGTGCTGGGCGGCAATATGTCGATCGTGGGCCCGCGCCCGCATGCGGTGGCGCACAACGAGCAATATCGCTGCCTGATTCCGGGCTATATGTTGCGTCACAAGGTAAAGCCCGGCATCACCGGCTGGGCGCAGATCAATGGCTGGCGGGGTGAAACCGATACCCTGGATAAGATGCAAAAACGCGTCGAGTTCGATCTCGCCTATATGCGCAACTGGTCGCTATGGCTGGATATCAAGATCATCGCATTGACCGTATTCAAGGGCTTTTACAGCAGGAATGCCTATTGAGCACTGCCGGCTGGCGGGTTGCCCTCCAGCAGCCCAAGCAATGCCCCCAAGGTGGCCCAGAACATGATGGCGATTCCATAGACCAGGAAATCGTCAACCATGTTTCGCAACAGCATTGCTGTAATCGTCACCAGCACAGCGCAAGCCAGCAGCCGATGTTGCCGGCTGCGCACGCGCGCTGCCCACGCGTTCCGGGCAATGGACGCCAGCAGGAATGCGAACAGCGCGAACCCGATCAGGCCAACCTGCAACACCCAATCGACCACGATATTGTGAGCATGGGTAGCGGCATTGGACTCAATGGCCAGCAAGGCCTGATTGTTCCTGGTATCAAAGTAAATCGCCGGCACGGTGCGGCCAAAACCTACCCCGATCCAGGGATGTTCTCTTGCTTTTTCGAGGTAGAAGGCCCAGATTTGCGGACGAGGTTCGGCCTTTATCAGCATAAGGGCAGCACTGGTTGTCGGCGGCAGCGCACTACGTTGTTCCGGTGATAGACGTTCACGTGCGCCGTATTCGAAAAACCCGGCAGCGACCACGATGACGAGCAGAAAACCGGCGGACAACAGACCAATCATTTTTCGCGATAACGGTTTGCTGCTGCGGCCGAGCAGCACAAAGTACAGCGGCGCGATCAACAGGGGTACCGCCAATGCGCTGCGGCGATTGGTGGCGAGAACGATGATGAAAATGGCGAACATTGCCAGCGGCGGGAGCCATTTTGCCAAAGCATGCCCCCGCTCGCGACAGGCCAGCCACCAGGCCAGCAAGGGGCCGATCAACAGCACCGCGTACGCACTGGCTTCGCCAACACCCGGATACCAGAACGGCATCGGCGTGAACGTACCTTGTTGAATTTCGGCTTTGAGCCAGGATGGGGCTGGCACCCAGGCGAAGATAGACATACCGGCCAGCAAGGCCGTCCCCAGCAGGCCTCCGAGCAGAAGATATCTCGGCGCACCGGAAAACCGCGCCAGGATATAGGTGCTGATGAACGCGCAGAACGGCAGCAAAAGGTCGAAGCGAAACTTGGACCAGGTCACGTCCGGCGCCGGTGACCAGAGCGCGCTGAGACCGCACCAGGTCAGCAGCAGCAACCAGATCGACAACGCCGGTACGCGCGACAATGAAAGCCAGCCTGCGCCTCTGGCGGCCACTACCATGGTGAGGCCTACCACGGGCAGCGCCAGCGCAGTGCGCAGCGCCGTTACATGGCCCAGCGGCAGGATCGCCAGCCATAGCACCCAGAAGCCAACCGCCCAGGCGGCATAGCCGCGCAGAGTCGCAGGTTCTAGCACTTTCATTGCGGATGCTGCATCCCCAGTCAATTCAATTGAGGCAGTCAATTTGCAAGGGCCTTCGTGATGTCAATTGCATCGTATCGATGTCGTTATAGTCAGCCCGTTTCCCTGGGTAATTCAATTCATCGACAGCCTAGCATGGCGGCGTGCCATCGCGTTTACATTTACACCCTGGCAACATTCATGCGCGAAGTCTATTTCGGTGTCCGCAGCTCCGACAGCGCAATCTCGTGTTCCCAAAGCTTCTTCCCGTCGGTCGCAAAGCTGCGCAGCATAAGTTTGCGCGCCTTGGCTTTGCCTGAAAATTCCACCGTGCAGAAATTCCGCTGTGGGGCGAATGTACCGGGAATGACCTGCGGGTTGGCCTTCTCCCCCTCCAGATCCGAAGGCACGCCGGATGTCAGCGGCGAACAGGTCAGCTCATACAGCGGGTAGCTGCCGGGGCGTTCGGTCTTGAGCAACTCGGTGAAATGCCGGTCGCCGGTAAGCAGCAACACGCCATCGAGTTTCTGCTCGAGCAGGAACTTGAGAATGTCGGCGCGCTCCGTGGGAAACTTGTCCCAGCCTTCGGCCTTGGTATTGGCGTTATTGGTCATCTGGCTGCCCAGCGCGATGATCTTGACCGGTGCGGTCGATGCCAGCAGGGCATTTTTCAGCCAGCGCATCTGCGCGGCGCCCAGCTTGCGTTTGCTGTCGGCCAGCAATTTGTCGCTGTCGCGGTAAGTGCGGTTGTCGATCAGGAAAAATTCGGCGTCGTTAAAAGTGAAGTTGCCGAAGGTGCCCGGTGTTTCCGGCAGACCATAGCTGGCGTTTGCCCAATAGCGCTTGAACAATTCGAAGGTGGTGCCCTTGAACACATAGCTGGAATTGGAATCGTTGGGCCCGAAATCATGATCGTCCCAGATGGCGACATGGCTGCCGGTACGCAGCAGGGTTTGCACTTCGGGAATGCCGCGCTCGCGCTTCCAGCGATAGCGCAGGCCCCACTCGCTGTCGTAATCGGCCTCGCGGTAATACAGGTAATCACCGCCCCATAGTGTCAGGTCCGGCTGCTGTTTCGCCATGCTGTTGTATATCTGCATGGCCTCGGGCGGACCGCCATAGGGTATGCCGGGGCTAGGCGCAGGAGCCGAACACGAGCCGCCAGTCCGGCGCGTCGCTTCGCCATTGCCACAAGACCTGGGTCTTGAAGGTGAGCGATTGCCCCACCTTTTGTTCACGGCCATCGATCCGGGCCCGATAGCCATAGGTGCGGCCCGGCTCCAGCGCCACCACATCGAAATGCGCGACAAAATCGCCGTCCTCGGTCATCGCCCGCGGCCCGGTCTTCATGACCCGGCCGGGATTGGCGGTATCCCAGTATTCGATTTCGACCTTACCCGCCGCATCGCCCTGCACCCAGACTTTCACCGCGCGCATCGCCGTCGCGCCCACCATCGGCCCGGCGCGCAACTGGGCGGCAAAAACATCCGAAATGAAAACAACGGCCAATGCGACGGCCAGCATGGAATGGATAAAATTCATCGGTCTGATCGTTGGCAGTGAAGACGGCAGCAAGAATAACATCGCATATCGCCGCGCCAATCCGTAACGCCCCCCGCCCCGCCAATATTTTTTGACGGGGGCTTGCAATTTTCTTTGAAACTGTATACAAATACAGTTATGAACAATCTGACCCCCCGCCAGCAGGAAATTCTCGACTTTCTCAAAGACTGGATCGCCCAGCACAATATGCCGCCGACGCGAGCGGAAATGTGCGCCGCGCTCGGTTTTCGCTCGCCCAATGCCGCCGAGGAACATCTGCGCGCACTGGAGCGCAAGGGCGCCATCGAAATGATGGCGGGTTCGTCGCGCGGCATTCGCATCCTCAGCGGCGAGGACGATGCCGCCAACGACGAGGAACACGGCCTGCCCCTTATCGGCAAGGTCGCGGCCGGTGCGCCGATCCTGGCGCAGGAGCATATCCAGGGCCGCTACCCGGTCAGCCCCCTGATGTTCAAGCCGCGCGCCGACTATTTGCTGCGCGTCAATGGCCAGAGCATGAAGGACGTAGGCATCATGGATGGCGACTGGCTGGCGGTGCACAAGACCAACCAGGCGCGCAACGGGCAGATCGTCGTGGCGCGCATCGATGGCGACGCTACTGTCAAACGCCTCAAGCTCAAGGGCCATCATGCCTACCTGATCGCCGAGAACCCGGATTTTCTGCCGATCGTGGTCGATCTGGATAAATCAGCGCTCGATATCGAAGGCCTGGTCGTCGGCGTCGTCCGGACGATGTAGCCTCCGCCGTTCCTGTGCGCGCTCCACGTTCTCAGCCGCAGCGAGTGCGTCGCATCGGGAAATCGATTCCCCGTATCTTGCCCCCGCGCGTGCCCTCGATGCGCGCATGCAAGGATCCGTCCGCATCCGGTCGGTAAATCACGCGCTGCGGAAATTCCTCGCGCTATACCTCGAGCTACATTTCATGTTCGCCGGTATTCCGCAGCATGTAGGTCGCCTCGGCTTAGCCGGACGGGTTGGGCGTAAGCGCGATCGATCCATCCACCAGCGTATGGATGCGCATCGATTCATAAGTCGTTATCTTTCCGTCCACCAGCGTGCGGGACATTCCCAGCATCATGCCGTCGGCCGGTTTCATCCACTGCTCATGAAATTCGGCATGTCCGTTATTGCCGGCCCGGCAGCCGGCCAGCCAGGCCATGGCGTCGATGTTCACCGGCGGTCTGACGGGCGGGCTTGTCGCGTGAGTAGCTTGCGCCCGCGTCACACCGCAAGCATCAGCCAGAGCACAAACAAACAACAGCTTCAACATCATGATTCTGTTCAATATTTTTCATCGTCGGCACGATTGGCAATGGCATAGCCCGGCGCTTTGCCGGTCAGGCATACACCATGCCCGCGTCCGCGAAACAGTGCCGGGGGCTTGCGCTTCCCATACCATGTATTATCATGTGCATGATAATGTTTGACGTGGAGCAGAATCGTGAAAACCGCAAGAATCACCTTCCTCAGCACCCCCGAGTTCAAGACCGGGCTGGAGAAACTGGCGCGCAGGGACGAGATCAGTGTCGGCGAACTGGTGCGCCGCAAATTTACCCTGGTGCCGAATGCCGAGGAACGTGAGCTGGCCGAGTTGGCCAGCGCGGTGAAACTGAATGCCGCCGCTGCCAAGGCCTCGCTGTCCGAAGGGCTGGCGGCGGTCGAGCGTGCGCTTCAGGAAGTGCGCGGCGCCGGGCGCAAACCGACTGCGGTCAAACCGCGCAGCGTCAGGCCGGCGGCAGCCAGGCCCGCCAGAAAGAAAGCCGCATGAGCGCGGTCAAGGATGCCATCGTCGCGCTGAAGGAGGTCCTGAAGCTGACCGATGACGTCAAAACCATCGGTGAACGCATGAAGGATGTTGCCGGCGAGTTGCGCGATCAGGATCGCCGCATCACGCGCCTGGAAGCGCGGCTGGATACCATGATCGACATGGCCAAGCTGGCCTCGACCAGAACGATTCCGCACAAGCCCTAGACGGCTGCGTGGATGGCGGCACAGATGAATTAAAGTAGCGTGGTCAGTCGCAAATCCCGGGATCCCAATTGGCAAAACTGTATTTCCGCTTCGCCGCGATGAACGCCGGCAAATCAACCTCGCTGTTGCAGGTCGCCTACAACTATGAAGAGCGCGGCCAGTCGGTCGATCTGTATACCGCTGTGGTCGACGACCGGTTCGGCGTGGGGCGTATTTCTTCCCGCCTGGGTGTCACGCGCGACGCCAAGGTCTTTAATGACGACACCAATTTTGATGCCACGTACGCCGTCGGCGAAAAACGCCCGTCCTGCATCCTTATCGACGAGGCGCAGTTCCTGACCCCCGCCCAGGTGGTGCAATTGCATCGGCTTGCGCACACCTCGAATACGCCAGTGATCTGCTACGGATTGCGCAGCGATTTCCAGGGCAACCCCTTTCCCGGCTCGCGCACCTTGCTGACGCTGGCGGACGATCTCGAGGAAATGAAAACCATCTGCCGCTGCGGGCGCAAGGCGACCATGAACTTGCGCATGGACGCGGCCGGCAATCGCGTTACCGAAGGCGCGCAGGTCGAGATCGGCGGTAATGCGCGTTACGAGGCGGTATGCCCGCGGCGCTTCTACACCGGGGAATGTTGACGGCTGTCGACTCAACTCTCATTGCCGGATATTCAGGGAATTCACTAGTCCGCCCGCGCCAGACGAATCGCGCAAATAGGTGTACAGTTATCCAAACTGCTTTGTACTTTCACCAGCCCGGTTGATCGCAAAATGCATTTAGAAACGAATTCGCGTTGAATCACAAATCGCCTGCAAACGTTTCCCCCAAAAAACCCGCCGCCCCGAAAGAGCAGCCCGAGCCATCTGCGCCACCCGTCGATGAATCCCTATGGACCGCCAACGAGGTCCGCATCCTGCGCGACTTGGCCAAGCACCATGCCCCGCTGGCGATGCTCGCGTATCATATCGGCCGCACCGTCGAGGATATCCAGCAGAAAGCGGCATCGATCAATCTGTCGCTGTTTCCCTCCCCCAAGTCGAAACGCATCATCCGCACCCGCCGCGTCGGCTAGG
>WNFM01185432.1_pt1 | contig 47747 bp, 41 predicted proteins | sample 5400271 | NCBI WGS metagenome assembly WNFM01 (sample SAMN13153352, study PRJNA577476) | soil metagenome | isolation source: 60 cm saprolite on Douglas fir-dominated hillslope | place: USA:California | collected 2013-09-17
CGAGCTCCGTTCGGTCGCCGTGGGCGGCCTGCTCGCCGTCACGGCCTCGGTCCTGATCGCCACCACGCTCCTCCCCGCTCTGCTCGCCTGCCTGGGCGCGCGTGTGGACACGGGCCGTCTCCTCCCCGCGCGCGCGGGAGGCGGTGGACGCGGATGGCAGCGCTGGGGAGGCTGGGTGACCGCACACCCGGGCTGGGTCCTCCTCATCGCGGGCGTCCCCGTGATCGCGCTCGCCCTGCAGGCTCGTCGGCTGCGCGCGGAGCTGCCTCGTGGGGACTGGCTGCCGGCCATGCAGTCCGCGAGCGCGCTGCGCGACCTGCGCGCGATGGGACGGAGTGGCGTGGTCCAGGGCGTGCGCGTGATCCTGGAGCTGCCGGAGGACGTCTCCGCCGTCGGCCCCGCGGGCTGGACGGCCACGCGGCGACTCGCGGACACGCTGGCGGGGGACAAGAGGGTCGCGCGCGTGCTCTGGCTTCGGACGGCCGCGGGCGAGCGCGGCGACGATCTGGCCTACGTCGCCCTCCTTCCTTCGTTCCTCAAGCACACCTTCGTGAGCGGGGAGGGTGACGCGGCCCTCCTCGAGCTCATCCCGCGCGACGACGTCGAACCGCCCGAGCTGTCGCGGTTGGTGCGCGAGCTGCGCCGGTCCGACGCCTCCGCCCTCACCGGCGTCCCGGGCGCGCGGCTGCGCGTCGGAGGATTGCCCGGGTTCAACGCGGACTACGAGGATGCCGTGTCCGGACGCTCGTGGATGGTGGTGTTGCTCGTCGTCGCGGGCACGTTCGTCGCGCTCATGGTGAGCTTCCGCTCCCTGCTCGTGCCCGTGAAGGCGATCGCCCTCAACCTGCTCTCCGTGGGCGCGGCGCTGGGGGCCGTCGTCCTCGTGTTCCAGGAGGGACATGGCGCGTCCTGGGCGGGGTTGGCCGGACCGACGGGCGGGGTGTTCCCGGCGGTGCCGCTGCTCGTGTTCGCGATCGTGTTCGGTCTCAGCATGGACTACGAGGTCTTCCTGGTGGCGCGGATCGCGGAGGCCCGGCGCGCGGGCCTCCCGGAAGCGGACGCGGTGGCGGCGGGACTCCGCCGGACGGGCGGCGTCATCACCAGCGCGGCCGCCATCATGGTGGCGGTGTTCGGCGCGTTCGCGCTCGGGGACCTCCTCGTGGTCCGCATCCTCGGCTTCGCCCTGGCCGTGGCCGTCCTGCTGGACGCCCCCCTCATCCGGATCGCGATCGGTCCCGCCCTGCTGTGCCTGGCCGGCCGCTGGAACTGGTGGCCGGGGCGGCCCGGCATCGCAGCCGTGGCCGCCGATTTGCCGCTCGCCGAGCAAGGATAGCCATGCCGATATCGCGCACGATCGCTCGTGACCGGCTGGCCGCCATTCGTCGTCAGACGGAAGGCGCTTTCGGAGCGCGGCTCGGATCACGTCCTCCTTGCGACGCGCCATTGCCGCCGGCCATTCCCCGCGACCGGGAGGCCCGGCCGGCCCGCGCCGAGCGGCTGGCCCTGCTGGCGGCTCGAGGAGCGGCGCTGGACGTGCTGGCGGGGGAGCGCACGGTCGTCCCCCCGGACGCCTTCACGGGGAACATCGAGAACTTCATCGGCATGGCCCAGGTTCCGGTGGGTGCCATCGGACCGCTGCGCATCAACGGGCTCCATGCCCACGGGGACTTCTACGTCCCTCTCGCCACCACCGAAGGAGCGCTGGTCGCGTCTCACGCGCGCGGGGCGGCCGCGATCGGGCGCAGCGGGGGCGCACGCGCTCTCTGTCTTCTCCAGCGCGTCACGCGCGCGCCTCTCTTCCGCTTCCGAGACCTGATCGAGGCGGGCGCCTTCATCGCCCATGCCGTCGATTCCTTCCCGGAGCTGCAGGCGCGGGTCGCGGAGACGACCGGCCATGGCCGGTTGGAAGACGTCCGCATCCATTGGGACGGCAACCTCGTCTACCTGCTGTGCGATTTCTCCACCGGCGACGCCGCCGGCCAGAACATGGTGACCATCGCCACCGACCGGCTGGCCGCGCACCTGGCGGAGACGGCGCCCGTCCGTCCCGCCTACTGGACCGTCGAGAGCAACCTCTCGGGAGACAAGAAGGCTTCGATCCTCGCCTACCAGCACGTCCGGGGGCATCGCGTTCTGGCCGAAGTCGAGATCCCACGGGCGGTGGTGGAGGACGGCCTGCACACGACGCCGGAGGCCATGGCCGCCTGCGGCCGCGACGCGCTGGTGGCCGCCTCGCAAGCGGGGACCATCGGGGCGCAGGGACAGTTCGCGAACGGGCTCACGGCGCTCTTCCTCGCCTGCGGCCAGGACGTGGCCTGCGTGGCGGAGGCGGCGGTGGGAACGTCACGCTTCGAGGTGACCGCGGACGGCCTCTACGCGGCGGTCTGCCTGCCCAACCTCATCGTGGGGACGGTGGGCGGCGGGACCAGCCTCCCGACGGCCCGGGAGTGTCTCGCGCTGATGGGGTGCGTGGGCGACGGCACGGCCTCGAAGCTCGCGGAGATCGCGGCCGTGCTCGTCCTGGCCGGCGAGATCTCCATCGGCGCGGCCCTGGCCAGCGGCACCTTCACCCGCGCGCACGCGACGCTGGGAAGGAAGAGGCCGAGCGACCAGCGCGGGGCTACGTGCGTCGCGAAGTGACGGCGGCGCGACCCCAGGCGCCGGGTGCGAGCATGCGGGCCATGCGTTCGGGACGCCGGATGGATTGCCCGGCCATCCAGGCGTCCGCTTCCGCGACCAGCGCGTGACCGGCGTCGCCGCCGGTCAGCTCGCCGCGTCCGCGGCGCGCGGCCGCGGCAAACAGGGCCATATCGACGGCGCCCAGGCTCGACTCCGCCTGCTCGGCCTCGGAGATCGCGCGCTCGCGGAGCCCGCGGGTGGCGGACGCGCCCGCCCGCACGAGCAGGGCCAGCGCATCGCCCCAGGGCGTGCGCTGGCGCTCCAGCTCTCGCACGTGGCCGTCGACGTGTTCGAGGTGAGCGAGGGCGGCCGCGGGCGTGGCCGCAGCCTCGGCCAGGGCGATCCGCCGCCGCGCGCGTGAGAAAAAGCTGAGGATCAACCCGGCCTGGGGAAAGCGGTCCAGCGCGCGCGCGGCGCGCCGCCACCCCTCCGGGATGGGCCCCGCCTCTTCCAACCCTTCGCCCGAGTACAGGGCGATGTCACGCCGTGCGCCGCTGAGCCAGAGCTGGCTGAAGTCGAACATCTTGGAGCTGCTGATGCCGATGCCGCGCTCGAGCTCGCGCCGGGCGCGGTCGGGATCGTCGGCGGCCAGCCAGGCCACGTGCGAAAAGCAGGCGACGCGGAGGTGCCGCGCCGCGAGCAGGTTGCCGCGGTCCTCGGCACGGGCGAGCAGCCGCGGCAGCCGCCGAGAGAGTTCCTCGATCTCGCCGAGCATGAACAAGGCCGCGAGCGCGTACATCTCGGCGTTGTCGGTCTCCCAGTTCGCGCCCACGCAGCGCTCCCGCAGGATGGCCGCCGCCTCGTCGCACAGGCGCCGCGCGTCCTTCCACCGTCCCTGCACCCACGCGCAGACGCCGTCCGCCATGGCCGCGAGGCCAAGCGCGTGCTCGTCCCCCAGCTCCGTGGCCAGCGCGCTCGCCGCCGCCAACAGCCGCCCCACCCGGCCGCGCGTGCGCGTCCCGCCGAGCCCCACGAAGAGCGCCTCGAGGGCCAGGCCGCGGGCGATGCGATGCGGCTCTCCGGCACGCAGCGCGAGCTGCAGGCTTCGCGCCTGGAACTCGGCCGACCGGATCAAATCGAGAAGTCCCAGCCCGACGGCGATGGACCAGCAGGTGTCGATGCGGAGGAGGTCCCAGGCCGGGACGCGCGCCTCGTCACGCCGGCGGAACCGCAGGCCCTGCAGCCTCAGGAGCCAGCGCCGGAGGAGGAGCGAGACGAGGGCCCTTCTCGTGGTGTGGGGCATGGAGATCCCGACGCGGTCCAGAGTCGTCCGCAGCAGCCGGTATCCCTCGTCGATGTGGCCAGCCATGAGGAGCTGCTGGGTGGCCCGGCGCTGGAGATCGATGGCCTCCGCCGCACCCCTTTCCTCCATGGCGGCGAGGTACGCGTCCGCGGATTCCCGGCCGCGGCCCGCGCTCGCGAGGGCGTCCCCGAGGTGCACGCGCAGTCGGTGGTCCTCCGGCCGCGGCGCGGGCCGCAGCTCCAACGCCAGCCGGAAGAGGCGCGCCGCGCGATCGAATGCCAGCGCCTCGGCGGCGGCATCCGCGGCCACCGCCGCGTAGTGCGACGCTTCCTCGGAGTGGCCGGCCTCGCGGAAGTGCTCCGCCAGCCGCTCCGGGTCCGCCCGCGCGGAAGCGAGGAGCGCCGAGGCCAACCGCTCATGGATGCGTCGGGCTTCCTCGGGCGCGATGCCGCCGATGACGGCGGCGCGGATCCGGTCGTGGTAGGGCTCCACTTCCTCCCAGGCGCTGCTGCGGCGGCGCCTGGAAGGCGACGCTCAGCTCGAGGGGGCGGCCGGCGAGGGCCACCACGTGAAGCAGTCGGCGAGCGGAATCCGGCAGCTCGTCCGCCCGCCGGCGGATCAGGTCTTCGAGCATGGCTCCGCGACTCTCGCCCGCCCCGAACCGCGACAGCGCGTCGACGAGGAACGCGTTCCCCTGCGATTCGCGGGCGATGGCTTCCGCGCGCGCCGCCGTCCCCGGCTCCCGACCGAGGAGCTCGCTGGCCAGCGCGCGCGCGTCGTCGAGCGTCAGCTCGCCTACGGCCAGGTCCATCTTCTTCAGCGCCGCCGCATCGGGCGATTCGCGCAGGGGGAGCAGCAAGGCGAGCAGCGGGCTCGTGGTCGCCTCCTCCGTGCGATAGGACCCGATGAGGAGGAGGGCCGGGGAATCAGGCGGTTTCATCAGGTTCTCGAGCAGCGCCGAGCTGTCCGCGTCGCCCCACTGCAGGTCGTCCATGACGATCACGACCGGCGCCCGGTCCGCCAGCCGGACGAGGAGCTCGCGCAAGGCGGCGAAGGCCCGCCGCCTCCGCTCCTGGGAGTCCGGGATCTCGAGCACGGTGCGCCGCGCGCGGGTGACGCCTTGCACCTGGCGCAGGACGGGAAAGAGGCGGACGAGGGCGAGCACGTCGTGGGGCAGCAGCGCCTGGACGTCGCTGGGCGGAAGCCGCCGCAAGTATTGGCTCAGCGCGTCCACGACGCTGTCGAAGGCCTTGTAGGGCACGGACTCCCGCTCGTAGCATCGGCCGGAGAGGATCACGGGGGCCGGACTTTCCCGACGCAGCTCGTCCAGGAAGCGCCGCACGAGCGCGGTCTTGCCCATGCCGGAGCCGCCGTACACGCTCACGGTGATCGCGTGACCGGACCGGAGGACGGCGTAGGCCTCGCGCAGCCGCGCGAGCTCTTCCCCCCTCCCCACGAAGGGAACCGCGCTGGGAGACGGGGCCAGCGGCGCGGGGGGGACGACCTCCGTGGGCGCGGCGTCGAGCGGGTGCAGCCGGCGCAGCACCTCGGCCCCGGAAGGGCGTCGCGCCGGACTGCGGTGGAGGAGGTCGAGACACAGCGCGCTCAGGTCCTCGGGGACGTCCGGAACCAGGGTGCGCGGCGCGACGGGGTCCTCGAGCTGCTTGCGGCGGAGCACCTCGAACGCGGTGCCCGAGAAGGGGAGGGCTCCGGTGAGGCTCTCGTAGAGCATCACCCCGACGCTGTACCAGTCGCTGGCTTCGGTGAGCGGCGACTCGGCCGCCTGCTCGGGCGCCATGTAGGCGGGCGTGCCGACGGCATCGAGGGTCTGCGCGATCCCCGAGCCCAGCTCGCGTATGAGCCCGAAGTCCAAGACCACCACGCGGCCTTCCGCGGTGACGAGCACGTTGGAGGGCTTGATGTCGCGGTGCAGCTTGCCCGCCGAGTGCAGAGCGCACACGCCCTCCGCGAGCTGACGCAGCGCCGCGCGGAGTCGGCCGACGGTGGGGGTGACGGGGGCGCCGGGAGCGAGGGCGGTGGGGAGGGGGGCCACGAAGGCGGCTTCGCTCCACGAGGATTCTCCGCGCATGAAGGCGGCGACCTCGGGCGTGGTCGGGGAGGAGAACGCGCTGGACACCCCGTCCGCCTCGGCACCCCGGACGTGCTCCAGGAAGGTCACGCCGTCGATCCGCTCCATGGTGAAGAACCACTGCTCGCCTTCGGCCAGCAGCTCGTAGAGGCTGACGAGGTTGGGATGCGACACGTCGGCCAGGGCGCGGAACTCCTGCTTGAAGCGGTAGAGAGTCCGGCCCGTTCCCACGCGCAAGGTCTTGAGCGCGACACGGGTGTTGCGCTCGCGGTCCAGGGCGTCGTAGACGACACCGAACGAGCCCGCGCCCAGCCGCCGCTGCACGAGGAACCGGTCGGTGCCGACGAAGGACTCGGGATCGGCGAGCGGCATGATCGGCGCTTTCCGCCGCCCTGACGGACGATGGCAGCAGGCCGGGACGGGCGTACGATGGCGCCCATCCTCGGCGCCGCCATGGTACCGCCGAACCGCAGGTCGCATGAGACTTGAAGCCGGCCCCACGACCGACTTGCCGCGCGATCCGGGCCCCGCGCCCACCGTGCGTGCGGCTGCGCTCGGGGCGGGACTCCTCATCGCCCAGCAGGTGGCGGCGAAGGTGGTCCGGGACGCGTTCTACCTGTCGCAGTTCCCGGTCACCACGCTGCCTCTGGCCCTGGGGGCGAGCGCCGGCTTGTCCTTCGTCGCGGTGGCGGCTCTCTCCCGGACGATGGCGCGACGGCCGCCGGCGCGGCTGCTGCCGCCGCTTCTCTGGGGCAGCGCCGGCCTCCTGGTCGGTGAGTGGGGACTCAGCTTCGTCGCGCCGCGCGCGGCCGCGGCCCTGCTGTACCTGCACGTGGCGACCTTCGGGGCCACGCTCGTGTCGGCCTACTGGTCGCTCCTCAACGAGAGGTTCGATCCGCACTCGGCGCGGCGCGCCATGGGCACCATCGGGACCGGGGCCAGTCTGGGCGGCGTACTGGGTGGGGCTCTCACGTGGCGTGTGGCCGGGCTCGTGCGGGTGCCCACCCTGCTTCTGGGCCTGGCCGCGCTCCTCGCCTTGTGCGCGCTCGCCATACGGCGTCTCGGGGCAGCGGGGGCGGCCGCGGAGCCGCCCCCGCCGCCGCCCGCGGTCAGAGGCCAGTTGCGATGGCGCCTCTTCGCGCAGATCCCGTATCTTCGTTCGCTGGCCGCGCTCATCGCGCTCTGCGCGTTCATCGAGGCCCTCCTGGACTATGCGTTCAACGCCGCCGCCGTCGCCCGTTTCGCGCACGGAGAGGCCCTGGTCGGATTCTTCGCGGCGTTCCACACCGCGAGCGGCCTGCTGGCGCTGCTCGTACAGGCCGCGCTCGTGCGCTCGTCGCTGACACGCCTGGGCCTGGCGGGGACGCTGGCCACCCATCCCCTCGGCGTGGCCGTCCTGGCCGGAGCGGTGGTGGCCGCGCCGCGGATGGGGACGATCGTCGCCTTGCGGGCGGCGGAAGCCGTGCTGCGCCATTCCACCTTCCGATCCGCCTATGAGCTCCTCTACACCCCGTTGCCGCCGTCACAGAAGCGGCCGGCGAAGCCGCTGGTGGACGTCGGGGCCGATCGAGTCGGCACGCTCGCGGGAAGCGCGGTGACCGCGCTCGTGCTGGCGGTGACGGGACGTCACGCGACGCAGGGCCTGGCCCTGATCGCCGGACTCGGCGCGGCGGTCATGATGGCCATCGCCCTGCGCTTCCATCGCGCGTACGTGGTCGCGCTGGTGGACAGCCTGCGCGCGGGCGCGGTGCGGCTCGAGGAGGCGGAAGTCGTCGATGCGACGACGCGGCAGACGATGGAGACCTACTCCCGGGCCGATCCGGCGGCATCAGCCCGGACGCCGGCGGCCGCTCCAAGCCTCGCGCCGCCGGTATCGCCGGAGGACGGGGATGCGACCGTGCGCCGATCCGCCGACCTGCGGTCCGGCGACGTCGTCCGGATCCGCAGTGGCCTGTCCCAGGGGCTCGTCGAGCCGGCGCTGGTGGCGGCGGCCCTGCCCCTGCTCCGCCGGGACGACCTGTTCGGCGACGTCATTCCCGCCCTGCGCCGCGCCGCGCCCTCGTGCACGGGCCAGCTCGTGGATGCGCTGCTCGACGAGCGCGTCGATCCGGTGATCCGGCGGAGGATCCCGCGCGTGCTGGCGTCGGTGCCGACGCAGCGCGCGGCCGACGGGCTGCTGGCGGGGCTGGAAGCCGAGCGCCTCGACCTGCGCTACCGCTGCGCGCAGGCGCTCGTCCGGCTGAGCCAGCGCGCGGCGGTGTCGATTCCCGCGGGAAGGGTCTTCGCGGTAGCCCGCCGCGAGATCGACGGGATGGGCGTGGGCGGAGGCAGCCGCCTCGAGCACGTGTTCGCCGTCCTCTCGCTCGCCCTCGAGCGCGAGCCCATCGAGATCGCGCTGCGCGCGCTGCGGGGGCGCGACCCCACGCTGCGGGGGACCGCTCTCGAGTACCTCGATCACGTGCTCCCGCCCGGCATTCGCGAGGCGCTCTGGCCGCGCCTGGGCCTGACCACCGCGCCTCCGGCCCGGCGGCCCGTCGACGACGTCCGCGACGAGCTGCTCCGGTCGTCCTCGCGCTGGACGACGGGGGAAAGGCGGCTCCGGAGCAGCGCCGGCCCCTGAGGGTGGCGGTCCGCCCTCAGCCGTCGAGGCCGAGGCGCGTCATCTTGAGGGCCAGGCCGTTGCGCGAGACGCGCAGCAGCCGGGCCGCCTCCGTGCGGTTGCCCCCGGTGCGCGCGAGCGCTTCCTTGATGAGCCGCTCTTCGAGCGCGTCGACGTGGCGCTGCAGCTCGAGCGAGTCGCCCGCGGCCGCCTCCCGGCGGGGCCGGGGGGCGCGGATCTCGTCGCGCAGCATGCCGTACTCGATGGCCTCTCCGGCCAGACAGCCGTGCAGGAGACGTTGCAGCTCGTGCCCCAGCTCGCGTACGTTGCCCGGCCAGTCGTAATCGACGAGCGCGGCCAGGGCCTTCCCGGTGACGCCGCGGATCGGCTTCCCGGAAGCCACGGCCAGGGGGCGCAGGAGTCCGTCCACGAGGCCGGGGATGTCACCCCGGCGCTCGCGCAGGGGTGGAATCCGCAGGACGGCCCCGCAGAGCCGGTAGAACAGGTCGGCGCGGAACTGCGCATCGTCGATCCGAGAGGCCAGGTCCACGTTCGTGGCGGATACGATCCTGAGATCGACGCGCACGGCCGGCGCGGCCAGGGGCTCGACCTCTCCGGTCTCGAGGACTCGCAGCAGCTTCGCCTGAAGACCGAGGCTCATGTCGCCGATCTCGTCCAGGAACAGCGTCCCGCCGTGCGCGACCTGGAACCGTCCCGGCCTCGCCGCCACTCCGGTCGCCGCGCCCTTTCCGACGCCGAAGAGCTCGGCCTCGAGCAGCTCGGCGGGGATGGCCGCGCAGTTGACGGCCACGAAGGGTCCGCTCGCGCGCGAGGCCGACAGGTGAAGAGCGCGCGCGAAATCCTCCTTGCCGACACCCGTCTCCCCGATGAGGAGCACGGGCAGGTCGGTGTCCGCGATCGGCTCCATGCGTCCGTACAGCTCGACCATGCCGCTCGAGGTGCCGCGGACGTGGCGAGCGGGAAAGACCAGGGGCCGTCGGGCCGGAGAGGCGGCGGCCGCCGGCGGCGGCGCCAGGTCCGCCCAGGCCGCGATCTGGACGAGGATCCGCAGCGCCGGCTCGACGGACGGGGTGCCGGGCCGCCTCCAGGCCAGGAGCATGCGCGCGGGCGCGCCGGCCACCGTCGCCCAGAACAGGTCGGGCGCGCCGGAGACGGTGCCCGACGACAGCGACGAGGGCGCGCTGGCCGCGCGGACGGCCTCGAGCACGCACGCCTCGTCCAGGCCGGCCAGCGATCCCGCGGCGCCCACGATCACGGGAGCGCCGTCCCGGATCTCCACCATGCCGCATCCCTGCAGGCCCACCTCTTCGACGAGGATGGCGAGGGCGGGTCCCAGACCGGCGGCCCCCGAGCGCAGGAGCGGTATGACCTGCTCCAGGATGGGGAGCCATTCGGGCGTGTCCCCTCCCGCCCAGGTCGCCGTCGCGCGGGAAGCATCTTCGGCCGACGTCGGCGCCGCCGAATCCGCGCTCAGCACGACGGCCAGCTCGAGGTCCTGCTCGTCGACCGCTTCCAGTCGCAGCGCGACGGGGCCGAAGCGGACCTCGTCGCCCGGGGCCAGCGTCGCCGAGGAGACACGCGCGCCGTTGACGTACAGGCCGTTCTTGCTCTCGAGGTCGCTGACCTCGACCGTGCCCTCACCGGGACGGAGGGTGGCGTGATGTCGGGAGACGCCCCCGACCGGAAGGACGACCTCGTTCGTGGAGGCGCTGCCTACCTTGGCCTCACCGAGCGGAAGCACGAACGCGCGCACGGCGTCTCCGACCTCGCCTCTCAGTCGGAGCCGCAGCCGCATCTCGGGCAGGATGTTAGGGAGAGGGCGCTCCGGCGTCAAGGGAAGGCGATCCGCGCCATCCAGCCGACGTGACCGCCGATCCCCGCCGGGCGGCGCGGCGATGCTACGCTGGAACCGAGGAGATCAGCATGGCCAACTCGAGACGGACACGACGCGCGGGACTGTTCCTCCTGCTGGGTGCGGTGAGCCTGTCGGCGCTGGGCTGCGCCCGGACGACCATCTCGCGAATCCTGGCGGAGCCGCAGCGGTACACCCATCGCGGTGACGTCCGCCTCGACGGCGACGTCGTCGAAAGCATGTCCTTCCTCGGCCACGGCGCCTACAAGCTCGACGATGGCACGGGCACGATCTGGGTCATCTCCAATCACGGGGTCCCGCGGCGCGGGGCGCGGGTGAACGTGCACGGCCGGATCCGGGACGTCGTGGACGTCAGCACGATCATGCGGCTGCCGGAGCAGGTCGGCTCCGGGCTCGTGATGACCGACGCCTACCATCGCGGACGCTAGGAGCGGCGCCGCCCCTCAGTTCGCGCGCGCACGCTGGCGAGCACGCTTCACCGGCGCCGTCTTCCGGGGAGAAGCGGCGCGGCCGGACGAGAGCTTCGTGCGTCCGGCGCGGGTGGCCGCGAGCGCCAGGGCTCCGCCTGGCTGGCCCGCGCCCGCCGCCGTGCGCGGCCGGCGCACGACCCCCAGCGCCTCCGCGACCAGCGTTTCCGGCGGCCGCCGGCCGTCCGCGAAGGCGAAGATGTGGATGTGGTCGCGATTCTCACGCAGCGACTCCACGCGGCCCGCGCGCTCGTCCTCCGCGACCATCTCCATCAGCGTGTCCTGCTCGGGTCCCGGCATGTAGTGGTAGTAGACGTCGTAGGCCAGCCCGGTCGTGTGCGGCGGGATCGAGATGCGCGTCGCATTCGGGTTGGTCTCGCCGAGCTGGCGCTGGTACTGCTCCGTGCGCACGAGCGAAGTGACGGGCAACGGACGCGCGAACCTCGCGTGATAGCGCGCGGCAAGCTCCAGCAGGCGGTCCCGTGCCGGCGGGCGGAGGAAGCTCAGCAGGCGCCCGCGGAAGGCGCGGCGGTCCTGCGGGTCGTCCAGGTCGTACCTGCGCTTGCCGATCCGCTGCGCGAGGTCGTCGAGGATCTGCCGCTCGGTCACCAGCGTGCGGCGCCGGTCCGGGTCGTCGTACCAAGCGGCCGCCTCCCGGCGCTGCTTCTCGAGCGCGGCCGCCTCCTCGCCGGCGCGGCGACCCTCGGCGAGGAGCGCGCGCCGCTTTCGCGTCTGCGCGCGGGGGAGCTTCGCGGCCTGGGCGGACGCCGCCGCCGCGTCGGCTTTCCGGGCTTCGGCCGTGGCCGACCACTGCGCCGCCGCGTCCTCGAACAGGTCGTACCGCGAATACAACGGGATCTCCTGGCCCGTCGCACTGTCGTAGTGGACGAGCGGCTCGCCGGTGGCGTTGGCGCCCACGCCGTAGAGGATGTGGTCCTTGCCGATGGCGGGCACCTCCACCATCTCGCCGCGGTCGATCATCCGGGCGAGGTCGGCCTCGTCCTTCGGGATCGGATAGTCCTGCTCCATCCAGCCCGCCACCTGCAGCGCGAGGAACCTCTTCTTGTCCGGGTAGTGCCGCAGCTCGGCAGGAACGTGGACTCGCGCGGCGCGCCCGATGGGCTGGCCGCGGTCCTCTTCGACGAGCCGGGCGGCCTCGCGCCAGGAATTCACTTCCGAAGGCACGACCGCCGGCGGCGGAGCCGCAGCGGATTCCGGAGCCGCCGCCGGCGCGACGTTTCGGCGCTGAAAGTGGAAGACGGCCAGGCCGGCCACGAGCAGCGCCGGAACGAGAAGCCACCACCACGCGCGCGGGCGCTTCCGAGGCTGCTGTCGACCGTGCCCTGGTTCGTTCACATCCCCTCCCGGTCTTCGACCTTGCCCCCACTGGAGCAAGACCCGTTCCGCCGACACGCTTCGGTAAAGCCACCCGACGACGCCAAAAGATCTTGACCCGGGCTTCGCGGAGGCGCAGGGTACGAATTGGAGACGGCGCGTGTCCAAGACAAAGCGGAAGTCGCTTGATGTCCGGCCCGGCGCGCCGCGCCTGCGCCCCGTCCGCGAATCCGGTGCGCCTCCGACCTGCGCGACCGCCGTCAGCGCCGAGGCCCTGCGCACCGGCGTCGTCCCCTGCGCGGGCCGCACCCGCCTGCGTACGGAGATCCCGCGCGAGGGGGAGACCATCCGCGCCGGTGATCCCGACGACCGCGTGCTGGCCAACGAGTACGCCGGCGAAGAGACGCCGGGCGGGAGTGCGACCACCCCCGACCAGAACGAAGTCGATGCGATCGGGCGCGCGTACGGCTTGCAGGAGGAAGACGCGGGCACGCTGCGCTGCGCGTCGGAGATCCTGACCCGGCGCGATCGCCGCCGCTCCGAGCTGATCCCGCCGCGCCGTCCCGCCTAGTGACCCCGGGCCCGATCCTGCCGTTCCCCGAGAGTCTGTGTCATCGCTGCGGGGCGCCGCCGCGCCTCGTGACGAGCGACCGCGGGTCCGTCTTCATCTATTGCCCGCTCCTGCAGCGCTACCCGGGCCAGCCCGTGGTGGCCTGCGACGTCTTCGTGCCGCGCGCGGACGCCTGCTGAAGGTGGCAAGGCGTCGGCCCGGCGGGTCAGGCCCGCTTGGCGCCGCACTCGGGGCAGAACTTCGCCCCCGCCGCCATCTTGGCTCCGCACTGCCCGCAGGCGTCGCGCGGCCGGAGCGTCGCCCCGCACTCCGGGCAGAATTTACCGCCCGAGGTCTGCGCGCTGCACTTGGGGCATCGGGCGACCATCGGGTTGTCGAGGTCGAGATCCTTCGTCTGATCGCGCTCGCGCACCTTGGAGTGGATCTGCTCCACCTGGGCCTGGGCCTGGGCGGCGGCGATCTCTTCCTCGGTCTGGGGCGCACAGTTGGAGCACAGGCCCCGGTCCGCGTTCCAGCAGACGGTGTTGCAGACCCAGTGGCCGCAGCGCACGCACTGCGTGAAGTGCGGCTTGACCTCGGTGACCGCCGTCTCCAGGGCGGCGTCGTGCGCCTTGCCGCCCACGGCGCGCTGGATCTCGTAGGCGCTGTTGCCGGCCTGGCTGAAGACGCCGCCGAAGATGTCCCCGGCCGCGCGGAAGAGGCTCCCCGCCGTGCCCACGATCGAAGCCTGGAAGCCCGAGAGGTACCCGTTGCGGCATTTGTCGCAGTAGAACTTGAACTGGAAGCCGCGGTCGGTCGAAAGGTCGTCGTAGTTCTCGACGAACTGGATGAGGGCCATGGTCCCCGCAATGTACGCGTGGGTCCCTGTCACGTCAACGAACGTCATCCGCAGCGAGGGCCACTACAATGCGGCGGATGCTCGAGCGCGCGCTTTCCGTCGCGGTGGAGTCGGCGCTCCAGGCCGGAGCGCGGCTGCGCGCCGACTTCCATCGCCCGGGCGGTCCGCGCGGTGGCGGCGACAAGGCGGACGCGGACACGGAGGCCGAGCGCGAGATCCGATCGCGGCTGACCGCCGCGTTCCCCCGATGGGGATATCGCGGCGAGGAGACCGGCGTGCAACCGGGCGAGCCGGGCGAGCCGATCTGGCTCGTCGATCCCAACGACGGCACCCGCGACTACCTGGCCGGCCGCCGCGGCAGCGCGGTCTCCATCGGCCTCCTGCACGAAGGCCGGCCCGTCCTGGGCGTCGTGTTCGCGTTCGCGTATCCCGACGACGCCGGTGACCTCTTCACCTGGGCGGAAGGCGCCGGTCCGTTGCGACGCAACGGCCGCCCCGTCGATCGCGCCCTCAGCGAAGAGCTTCGATCCACCGACGTCGTCCTCGTCTCCAGCAAGGGCGACCTGGATCCGGAAGGCAACCTCCGCAACGCGGCGCCCGCACGCTACCGCAGCCTGCCCTCGGTCGCGCATCGTCTGGCCGTGGTCGCCAGCGGGGAGGCGGCGGCGGCCAGCTCGCTCTTCTCGCCGTGCGCGTGGGACTACGGGGCCGGCGACGCGCTGATGCGCGCGGCCGGCGGGCGCGTCCTGGACGAGGCCGGTCGCGCGGTGGCGTACGACCGGACGGGCGACAGCCGCTCCCGCCGCGTGGTGGGCGGCAGTCCGGACGTCGCGTCGCGGCTGTCCGGGCGGCCGTGGGACGTGCACGCCGGCGCCTGGGGCCCGGAGCGTCCGACGCGGCTCCGGCGCGGGGAGGCGGTCGCCGATGCCGCGCGCCTCGCTCGCGCGCAGGGCTGTCTCCTGGGTCAGGTCGCCGGGGACAGCCTGGGCGCGCTCGTGGAGTTCCAGTCCGCGGACGAGGTGCGCCGCGCCTACCCGGACGGGCCGCGGCAGCTCGTCGACGGCGGTCATTGGGACCTCCTCGCGGGCCAGCCGACCGACGACAGTGAGATGGCCCTCGCCCTCGCGCGGTCGATCGAGAGTGGCGACGGCTACGATCCCGGCCGCGCGTTCGAGGCCTATCAGCGGTGGCGGGCATCGGGACCTTTCGACGCCGGGAACACCGTTTCCGCCGCCCTGCAAGGACGGCCCGACGACGGCAGCCAGGCCAACGGCTCGCTGATGCGAGCGAGCCCGCTGGGCATCCTCGGGCACCGCATGCCGGCGACCGAAGCCGCCGACCTCGCCCGCATCGACAGCGCGCTGACCCATCCCAATCCCGTCTGCGGCGATTCCGTGGCCGCGTTCGTCGTGGCCGTCGCGCACGCGATCGACCGCGGTGACGGTGGCGAAGCGGCGTACGAGGCGGCCCTGGGCTGGGCGCGGCAGGCCCCGGCGGTGCCGCCCGTGCGCGAAGCCCTGGAAGCCGCCCTGCACGCGGCCCCGAAGTGCGACGATGTCTCGCAGGGATGGGTCCTGCTCGCGTTGCAGAACGCGTTCTACGAGGTGCGGCACGCGCGGACCGTCGAGGAGGGCCTGGCGCGGACGGTCCTGCGCGGCGGCGACACCGATACCAACGCGGCCATCGCGGGAGCGCTCCTGGGAGCGGTCCACGGGCGTGAAGGCGTTCCGGCCCCGTGGCGCTCGATGATCCTGAGCTGTCATCCCGTGGCCGCGGTAGCGCGTCACCCACGCCCGATGGCGTACTGGCCGGTGGACGTGATGGAGCTGGCGGAGCGGCTCCTGCTCGCCGGCGAACGCTAGCCCGCTCGGGGCCGGGTCTCCCGTCTCACCAGGCCGGCGGACGCGCGAAGCTCTCGCCGCGCTCGCGCTCGCGCAGGCGGTCGCGATCCCATGGCGGTGGCAGGAGGCCGAGCGCCCGCAGCGCCGGCGCGTACTCGTAGCGGAGGGTGACCGTGTCGGCGGGCCGGGGCTGGGCGTCGAAGCGCACGACCGTCGCCGGGTCCCAGGCCTGGCTGCCCCACCCGGTTCCGGGATAGGCGCCCCCGCCGCCATCGGGCGACTTGCGCAGCGCGCCATCGGCCGAGCGCCTTTCCGGCGCCGCGGCGGCGTCCGGCGGCGCGGTCGACGGCGCGCCTTCCGCCTTGTCGGAGGTCCCGGGCGTGGCGCCTTCGCGCCGCGGCCTGTCCTCGGACTCGGCGGGCGGGTCCGTCGGGCGGTCCCAGGGTCCCGACCACGGGGGCGACACGCGTGGACCGAAGCGCTCGCGGTACACCCAGGCCTGGATCCATCCCATCTTGCCGTTCGCGCGTCCGCTGCGCGCCGCGTAGGAGCCGCGCTCCTCCACGAAGCTGAACCGGTGCACGTCCTCCAGCGACGTGCGCCAGCCGCGTACCTGCACTTCGTCCCACGGATCGATCACGTACATCCGGCCTCGCCGCGCCGGATCCGACGGTCCCAGCTCCCTCTCGCCGCTGATCGCGTTGAGCCCGTCCACGGCGAGCACCACGCCGACGCGCTCGGGGCTGCGATTGGTGACGCGGAGGGCGTAGGCGCATCCGGCCCGGGCCTCGAGATAGTACCGGCCGGAGCCGTCGCGCGCGGGATAGAGCGGGGCGGCGGCGCCGTCCACCTCGACGGAGAGGTCCACCAGCGAACCGCTCGCCTGCCAGACGCCGGCCTGGGCGGCGGGTGCCAACAGCCACGCCGCGAGCACGGTTGCGGCGCCGATCGCTCGGCGGCGCCGCGGCGCGGTGGGAGAACTGACGAGAGGCGAAAGCATGACCGTCCTCCTTGCGACGGAGATACGGCCGATGACAGTGGGCTATTCCCTGGGACCAGCCGACCAGTAAGTCCGGCCGCCGCCGTTGCGGCGGCGGGACGACGGGGGGTTTCAGGGGGGGAGTTCACGCACCTCGTGGTGAGGCGTGAATTCCCCCCCTGAGATCAAAGACGTTCCCTAGTTCGACGCCGCCTCCTTCTTCTTGGCCGTCTCGAGGTTGATCGAGATCCAGACGTCGTCACCGAGCAGGACGCCGCCGTTGTCGAGGGCCTTGTTCCAGGAGATGCCGAAATCCTTGCGGTTCAGGGTCGTGTCGATGGAGAAGCCGGCCTTGTCGTTGCCCCAGGGATCCTTCCCGAAACCCAGGAACTGGACGGGGAGCGTCACTTCCTTGGCCACGCCGTGGATGGTGAGCGTTCCGGTGACGTCGTACTTGTCCTTGCCCGCGGCCTTGACCTTCGAGCTCTTGAACGTGAGCTCGGGAAACTTCTCGACGTCGAAGAAGTTGGGGCTGCGCAGGTCCTTGTCGCGGCCCTCGTTCGCGGTGTCGATGCTGGCCGCCTTGACCGAGAACTCGACGCTAGCGGCTTCCGGCTTGGCCGGATCGACGGTGATCGATCCCGCGAAATCGTTGAAGTGGCCCCGCACCTTGCTCATCATGTGGCGGATCTGGAAGCTCGCTTCCGAATGCACCTTGTCGATCGCATACGTGTCGGCGAGGACGGGGGAAGCCGCGAGCACGGCCGCGGCGGCGGTCAGGGACAGCTTGCGGATCATTTCATCTCCTTGTTTTGCGGGACGGGCGCGCGGCCGGTCCCGGTGACGGCGACGTGTGAATCCGAGTGAAGTGCGGATGGGCCCGCTCGCAGCGCGTCGAGGAGGCGGACGAACGAGGCGAGGTCGGCCTCGCTCAGCGGCGCCATGAAGCCGCGCGCGCCTTCCTGCATCGCCGATTGGAGGCGCGCGAGCAGCTCGAGGCCGGCCGGCGCGATCCAGCAGCGGATCTGACGACGGTCCTCGGCCGACCTCTGACGGCGCACCAGGCTCTTCGCCTGCAGCCGATCGAGAAGGCGGGTCACGCCTGGCGCCTGCTCGATCATGCGGCCGGCGATCTCGAGCGTGGGCAGGCCTTCCGCGCCCGCCCCGCGCAGGATGCGCAGCACGTTGTACTGCTGCAGAGTGATGCCCTGGGGCTCGACGACGTCCGTGAGGGCGCGGCGCAGCAGGTCGGCCGTGCGCACGAGGGCCACCACTGCTTCCTCCGAGGGCGAGGAGAACGGCCGGCGCTGTTGGATCTCGTCCTGCACGGCGCTGCGCATGCGAGACATGACGCGAACGTTAAGTCCTGAATACATGACTAGTCAAGTAAATTGCTGTGAAGGGGCGTGACCCGCCGCACAAACCGTTGAATCGGCTCGACGTACTGGATTGCTGGATCACGACATCATGGGCCGACGCCACCCGCCGCCCTTCCAGCGGCGCCGGCAGCCGTGTGTCCGCGTGGTTCCGTGAGGATGACGATGCCCGACGAGATCCCCGAAGAGAAGAGCTATCGCGAGTGGCTGGCCGAGGCCCTGGCCCAGGACGAAAAGACCTGGGAGGCCCTCGAGGAAAAAGTGAAGACGATGCGGCTCAAGCACGGACTCCTCGACGAGAAGAAGGAGCCGCGGGACTGCTAGACGGCCGCGCCTGCCCGCAGTGAGGGAGCCGTCACGCCCGCCGGTGCTCCGCTGCTACGCTAGCCAGGATGGCATGGTCCACCTGGGTGCGGACGTCCTGGCGCACCTTCACCGATTCCGCCCGTTCCAGTCTTCTCGCGCCCGCCGTCTCCGTGGCCGACATGGTGCTGCGGACCGCCTTGTTCGTGGTGCTCGTCGGGGGCGCCATCGCGCTGGGCTGGACGGCGAAGGCGGCCTGGAGCGTCCACCGCCTGACGCGCGGGGTCGGCAACACCGTCTTCTACGGCGCCGACGGCAAGCCCTGGTTCCCGCTCGACGAGCACCGGCGCGACGTGCCGCTGGCCGAGGTCGCGCCCGCCCTGCGCGAGGCCGTCATCGCCGTGGAGGACCATCGGTTCTACCGGCACGGCGGAATCGACCCCATCGGCTTCGGCCGCGCGGCCTGGCGCAACCTCCGCCGGGGCGCGATCACGGAGGGCGGCAGCACGATCACCCAGCAGCTCGCGCGCACGGTCTTCCTCTCCAACCGGCGGACCCTCGGCCGCAAGGTCAAGGAAGCGGTGCTGGCCGGGCTCATCGAGCAGCAGCTCACCAAGGACCAGATCCTCGAGCTCTACCTGAACCGGGTGGCCCTGAGCGCGGGCACGTTCGGTGTCGAGGCCATGTCGCGGCAGCTCTTCGCCAAGCGGGCCAAGGACCTGAGCCTCATCGAATCCGCACTCGTGGCCGGCCTCATCCGCGCGCCTTCCGCGCTCTCGCCCTGGTCGAACGAGGAAGGCGCCCTCGCCCGCAGCAAGGTGGTCCTGCAGCGCATGCGCGAGGAGGGGTTCATCAACCCGGCCGCGGAGCAGGGTGCCAACGCCGCGCGCCTACGCATGACCAGCGCGCCCCATCTGGCCGACGCGCATTCGGGATACGCGAAGGATTACCTGCGTCAGGTCTTCCGCGAGGACGTGGGAGACGACGACCCGCCGGACTGGGACGTGCAGACGACGTTCCTGCCCGCGGTGCAGCTCGCGGCGGAGCGCGCGGTGGAGGAGGGGCTCGCGCGCCTGGGCAAGCGCGGCCTGCAGGCGGCGCTGGTCGCGCTCGATCCGGAGACGGGCGACATCCTGGCCATGGTCGGCGGCCGCAACTTCAACGCGTCGCCGTTCAATCGCGCGGTGCGCAGCCGGCGGCAGCCCGGGTCCGCCTTCAAGCCGTTCGTCTACGCCGCCGCCCTCGACCACGGACTCTCGCCCGTCAGCGTCCTCGACGACCTGCACTCGGTGTCGGCGCCGGGACAACAGGAGTGGAGCCCGCGCAACGCGGAAGAGGGCGCGCCCGACGCGGCCACGCTGCGCCAGGCCCTGCTGGAGTCGAACAACCAGGCCGCGGTCGCCCTGCAGCTCCGCATCGGCAGCGGGGCCGTGCTCTCTCTGGCCTCCGACCTCGGCCTGCGCGATCAGCCCAACGTGCCCTCCCTGGCGCTCGGCTCCGGGCTCGTGACCCCGATGGAGCTGACGGCAGCCTACGCGGCCTTTCCCAACGGCGGGTTCGCGGTGATGCCGCGCGCGATCGTGCGCGTCCTCGATGCGAGCGAAGGCGTGGTGGTCGAGAACGCGGTGCGTCGAAAGCGGGCGCTGCCGGAGACGGTCGCCTTCCAGACGACGTCGATGCTGCGCGACGTCATCGACCTCGGCACCGCGTCCTCCGCGCGCAGCCTGGGGGTACGCGGCCCCGCCGCAGGCAAGACGGGCACGACGAGCGAGTTCAAGGACGCCTGGTTCGTCGGGTTCAACACGTCGGTGGTGGCGGCGGTATGGGTAGGCCTGGACCAGCCGGAGCCCATCGGGTCGGAGGCCTTCGGCGCGCGCATCGCCCTGCCCATCTGGGCCGATTTCATGCGGCGGGTCTCGCGCACGCTTCCGGGGGACGAGTTCCCCGTGCCCTCGGGACTCCGGCAGGTCGAGCTGTGCCGCGTCTCCTACCTGCGTCCGGTGGAGAGCTGCCCGACCTACTTCGAGTTCTTCAAGGAAGGCGACGACATCCCGCGCCGCCTGTGCCCCATCCACCAGGGCAACTTCAAGCAGGAGGCGCGGCGCGTGCTCGACGGGGTCTTGTCGCGCGTGGGGCGCAAGATCCTCGACATCTTCAAGTGAGGAGGACGCATGGAAGTCGCACGTGAACCGTCGGGCGGCGTGCGCATCACGCTCGATGCGCGGGAGGTGACGCTCCTGCGCTATGCGCTGGAACGGGCCTCTCTCATCGACACGCCGGCCAACCAGCAGGCCGCGATCGCGAACTTCTGCGCGCGCGTGCTCGAGTCCCTGTCGGTCCCGCGCCCCTGATCTAGGCCCGCCGGGCCGCCAGCATCCCGCAGGCGGCATGGATGTCCGGACCCCCCGAGTAGCGCCGGACGAAGGGCAGCCCCTCCGCCGCCAGCGCGGAGAGGAAGGTCCCGCGTTCCTCGTCCGAGGCGCGCTGGAAACGGCCCGTGGGGTCGTTCACGTCGATGACGGAGACGCGCACGGGCGCGCCCGCGAGCAGGCGGGCGAGGGCCTGCGCTTCCTCCGGTCCGGTGTTGACGCCCGCCATCAGCACCCAGGCCACGTGGACGGGGCCACCGTGCCGCGCCGCGTGGCGGCGCATCGCGTCCATGAGGTCCGGCACCGCGAAGGCCTGGCCGATGGGCACCAGCCGCGCCCGCTTCTCCGGGATGGCCGAGGTGAGGGACAGGATCAGGCGGTACGGGTGGCCCTCGTCCGTGTAGCGCTCGATCATGGGCAGCACGCCCGCGGTCGAGATCGTGATCCGGTCGCCGCGGACGCGCGCGCCGCAGGGATCGCGCAGCACCTCGGCCGCCCGGATCACGTTGTCGTAGTTCTGGAACGGCTCGCCCTGGCCCTGGAACACCACGCCCGTGACCGGCCGCTCGGGGCCTTCGCGGCGGATCGTGAGCACCTGCTCGACCATCTCCCAGGCTTCGAGGTTGCGCGTGAATCCGAGCCGGCCCGTCTCGCAGAACACGCAGCCGAGAGCGCAGCCCACCTGCGACGACACGCACACGCTCCAGCGCGGGCGCTCGAGCGGGATGCGGACGGCCTCGAACACCTGGCCGTCGCCGGCGCGGAAGAGGTACTTGACGAACGGATCGACCTGGCTGGACTGGCGCTCGACCACCGCCAGCCGCGTCGTCTGCCCGCGCCGGAGCAGCTCGCGCGCGGCGGCCCGCGACAGGCCGGGCACTCCCTCGAGGTCATCCCCGTCGCGCCAGATGAGCCGCGCCTGGACGCGCCGGGCCATGCGATCGTCGAGCGGGAGGTCCGGCCAGAGCGCGCGGAGGTCCTGCGGGCGCAGCCCGCGGAGGTGCGCCACGCTCAGAACCGCAGGGTCGTGCGCCGGCCGCGGACGTCGACGTCGACTTCCGCTCCCCGGATGGCGAGCACGCGGATGCCATCCACCTCGTCACCGACGCGGACGAGGTGATCGTTGATGATCGCGATCGGCTGCCCGTCCCGCTCGCTGATGGCCTGCAGGCGCAGATCCGGATGCGCGGGGCGGGGCGCCAGGGGGGAAGGCGCGGCCGCGAGCGTCGCCGCCGGCGCCTTCGTGGGCGCGGCGTCCTCGCGCGTCTCGCGTCGTCCGGGCGCCTGGGCGGGTGGGGCCACGGTCGCGACCACGATCGCGGCTGGGCGCGGCGTGACGACCGCGGCGGGCGGCGCAGGGAGCGCCGCGGGCGCGGGGGTCGTGCGCAGCGCCAGCACGGCCGCGACGGCCGCGGCCGTCGCCATGCCGAGCGCGGCCCAGGCCGGCCATCGCCGGGCCGCGCGCGTGGGCCAGGGCGCGGCGGCCATGACGACGAACCCTCGCTCGTCGCGCCCCTTCTCGCGATCCAGCTTCTTCAGCGCTTCGAGCACGAGGCTCACGATCTCCCTCCGAGGCGAGGCCGCGGATAGGGGCCGCGGCTGTAGAGGGTCATGAGCGTGCGCGAGCCGATGCGTCCGTCCGCAGCCAGATCGGCGTCACGCTGGAAGCGGGTGACCGCGGAGAGCAGGTCGGCATCCCGCAAGTACCCCAGCCGCGCGAGGCTCTCGCGCGCCCAGGCCTCGGTCCGACCGGGATCGCCGGTCCCCGTCGCGGCCAGCGCGTCGAAATCGCGCCACAGGAACACGGCCTGCCGCGTCCAGAGCCGGTCCACCTCGGCCAGCGGCACCCGCCGCGGAGGCTCGTTCCCGATGCCCACGATCGCGTCGTCGCCGTCGACGTGGAGGAGCGCGAGGTAGCAGGTGTCGGCGCGCGCGGGATGGAACATCTCCAGGACCACCGGCAAGTCGAGGCGCCGCACCTGGTCCATGTGCGTGCGCAGCGCCGTGCGCTCCAGGGCAGGCGTCCCCCAGAGGGTCTGGATGCGCGTGACCGCGTCCAGCATGGAGGCCTCGTGCGGCAAGGCCAGGAGGACGGGCGCCAGCGCGTTGCCGGGGGGAGACGGGATCACCGCCGTGACCACGGGAGAGGGAGCCGCGCGGGGGGACGCCGCGGCGGCCGGAGCGGCGGCCGCGGGCAGGGGCCGTCCCTCGAGCGCGGGCAACGCTCGCCAGAGCACGAGGGGCGTGAATGCCACCATCGCCACTCCGGCCGCGAGCGCGGCCTGCCGCCGCCGCGGATGACCCCGCCGCGCGGCCAGGACCTCGCCCGCCGCGCGGCGCACCATGGCCGCGTCGATCTCGCGCGCACCCGCGACGTAACCGGCCAGCAGGGCGCGATCGCAGACGAGGTTGATGAGGCGCGGGATGCCTTCGGAGGAGCGATGGACCGCGGTGAGCGCGTCCGCGGTGAAGGAGGCCTTTCCTTCACCGCCCGCCACCGCCAGCCGATGCCGGACGTAATCCTCGGTCTCCTGACGGCTCAGGGCCGCGAGGTGATAGCGCGCGGTGACGCGCTGCGCGAGCTGGCGCAGCTCGTGCCGGCCCAGCATCTCCTGCAGCTCCGACTGGCCCATCAGCACGATCTGGATCAGCTTCTCCGTGTCCGTCTCGAGGTTGGAGATGAGCCGGACCTGCTCCAGCACCTCCGGGGCGAGGTCCTGCGCTTCGTCGATGAGGAGCACCACGTCGCGGCCCTCCGCGCGGGCCTGGAGCAGGAAGCGGTGCAACGCGTCGACGTGGTCCTTGAGCGAGGTTCCCGTGGCCGGAACGTGCAGGTCCTCGAGGATGGAGCGGAGGAGCTCGGCGGCGGTCAGGGCCGGGTAGAGCACGAACGCGGTCGCGGTACGCGCGTCGAGGCGCGACAAGAAGTAGCGCGCGAGGGTGGTCTTGCCCGTGCCCACCTCGCCCGTGACGAGGATGAAGCCGCCCTTCTCCTTGCGCCCGAACTCGAGATGCGCGAAAGCCTCGGTGTGGCGATGCGAGAGGTACAGGTACTTCGGATCGGGAGTGAGGTTGAACGGCTTCTCGGCGAAGCCGTAGAAGGGCTCGTACATCTACCGGCCCTCTCCGGCCTCGACGTAGCTGCGGATGCGGTCCCGCGCCCCGTCACGCAGGATCAGGAACTCGATCCCGAGGCGGGGGGGACCGCCGTCGCTGGCCGCATCCTCGCGCACGACCTGGCCCACCGCACGCACCGGACCGGCGCTCCCCGGCAGGGTGAAGGTGAGGTCGAGCTTGGAGCCGATGTCGAGCGGCTCCTTCGTTTCCAGCAGCATGCCCTTCACGCTGATGTTGAGGCTGAGGCCGCGGCCGGGATCGCTGCCGGGAGCGGTGTGCGACCAGACCGCGATGCTGACGGGCACGCGCGCCTCGCGCCGGCGGGGCACGTGCAGCAGCTCCTCGATCCAGGCGTCCCAGAGGTAGGGGACGACCTGGCCGCCGAAGACCACGTTGGCGCCGGCGCGCCGGAGCTGCGTCTCCTCGTCGAGGGTGACGCTACGGCGGACCACGCCCACGGAGATGCCGCGCGTCCGTCCGTCTTCCCGGATGCGTCCGATCAGGGCCAGGACGGCGGCCGTCTCCTCCCCGGCCAGGATGACGAGGTCGGGCTGGCCGGCGTGGATGCGGTCGAGGCTGGAATCGGCGGCGGCGAAGACACGATCCACGTCGGACCGCCAGAGGATCGTGCTGCTCAGCTCCGAGACCAGCTCGGGAGACGCCATGATGAGGACCCGAGGCATGCCGCTTCGCACGAGTGGGGGAGTGTATCACCCCCCGGCGCGAGCGGCCCGGCGCGGTCTATGCTGCGGACATGGAAACGGTAGAGATCCCCACCGAGCACGGGGCGGTCAGCGCGTCCGTCCACGGCGAAGGGAGGACGGTGCTCGCGCTCGGTCACGGCGCGGGGGGGGACCGCCGCACGGCCCTCCTGGTGCGGCTGGCGGATGCGCTCGCCGCCGGCCATAGGCGCGTCATCCTCCACAACTTCCCCTACACGGAAGCGCGGCGCCGTGTTCCCGACAAGCCCGCCGTGCTGGAGGCCACGGTCTCCGCGGTGGCCGCGCACGCGCGGCGCGCGCTCGGCGCCTCGGCCCTGGTGCTGGGAGGGAAGTCGATGGGCGGGCGCATCGCCTCGCAGGCGGTCGCGCAGGGCCTGCGCGCGGAAGGGCTGGTGTTCCTCGGGTATCCGCTCCATCCGCCCGGCCAGTTCGACCGCTTGCGCGATCGCCATCTGGCCGCGATCACGGCGCCCATGCTGTTCGTCCAGGGTACGCGCGACGCTTTCGCGCGGGCGGACCTGCTGGCGGCGGTGCTGGGAGGCCTGGGCGATCGCGCCACTCTGCACTCCGTCGAAGGCGGCGATCACTCGTTCGGAGTGCCGCGCCGGACCGGCCGCGCGCCCGCGCAGGTCGAGGCGGAAGTGGCCGCGGCCATCGTGGCCTGGCTCACGGCGCGCGACCTGTGACCCGAGGCCTGCGTGCTATCATCCCGCCGCCGCGGCAGAGAGGAGCGTGAGCGTGGCCGCTGTCTGGTGGCCGGAAGCCCGGACGGGTGAGCTCGTCGCGTACCTCGACGACCAGGAGCTGGCGCGCCTCATCGCGGTGACCGAGGTCGCGGAGGCGGGCGCCGGAGACTTCCTCCTCCACAAGGGCAGCCCCTCGCGCAGCCTCCTCCTCGTCGAGGACGGCCAGATCGAGATCATCGACGAGACCCTCGGCGAGACCATCGTGCTCGGCCGGGTGGGGCCGGGCGGCGTGGTCGGCGAAGTCGGGTTCCTCGACGGACAGCCCCGCACCCACCACGTCCGCGCCGGCACCGCCTGCCGCGTGCGACGGCTCACCCGCGAGGGCCTGCTCGCCCTGGCCCAGCCCGATCCCCACCTCTTCGCGAAGGTTTCCATCGCCCTGGCCGGCCTGGTGGCTCGCCGATTCCGCAATGCGCTCGAGGAGCTGGACCCGCTGCGCGCCTTCGCGGCGTCGCTGGGAGACCCCGAGGAGGGCGCGGACCCCGTGCCCGAAGCATCGCCGGCGGACAGGAAAGGGCATTCCGTGCGCGTGGACGGCCCGGACGACGGTCCGATCCATTACGACGAGATCGAGGATCCCATCCTCGATCAGGCCCTCGACGTGCTGCGCGAGCTGGCACGCCGACCAGGCAAGGACCTCGCGGGAGTTTGAGCACACCTCTTCCCAAGGACGCCACCCTGGTCGAGCTGCGGCCGGAAACCCTGACCTTCCGCACGCGGGAGGGCCTGCTGCCCGGCACCGCGGTCGACCTCGTGCTGCGCCTGGAAGGCCAGCCCCTCGCGTTGCAGGCGCCGGTCCAGGGCTGCATGGTGGCGGAGAAGGAGCGCAGCGGGTACATCTTCCACTGCCGGCTGGACCTGACCGCGTTGCCCGGGCCGGATCTCCACATCATCGGGCTGTTCATCAGCAAGGGGCGCGGCAGCCCGGTGCTGTCCGGTCCCGTCGCGAAGTGACGCTCGCGCTCCGCGGCGCCGTGGTCGCGGTCACCGGCGCCTCCGCCGGCATCGGCCGTGAATGTGTCCTGGCCTTCGCGCGCGAGGGGTCCCGGGTGGCCGCGGCCGCGCGCCGGCTCGACCGGCTCGAGACTCTCGCAACCGAGGTGCGCGCCCTGGGCGCCGACGTGCTCGTCCTGAAGACCGACGTCGGGGACGCGGAGGAGGCGCGCCGCTTCGTCCAGGCCACGGTCGATCGGTTCGGGCGCCTCGACGTGCTCGTCAACAACGCCGGCTACGGCGTGCGCCACCTGGTCGAGGACACGCCGGCCGCGGCTTACGAGCGGCTGATGCGCGTGAACTACCTCGGTACCGTCTACGGGTGCCTGGCCGCGATTCCGGTCATGCGCCGCCAGGGCGCGGGCGTCATCATCAACGTCTCGTCGATCGTCGGGCACAGGGCGCTGCCGACCGGAGGCGCGTACGCCGCCACCAAGGCCGCCCAGATCAGCCTGACGGAAGCGCTCCGCGTCGAGCTGCGCGGCAGCGGCGTCCACGCCTGCAGCGTGCACCCCATCGGCACCCACACCGAGTTCGGGGAAGTGACGGCGCGCGAGTCGGGCGAGGAGGACGTCGCGGGGGCGGTCGGCCCTCAGCAGTCGGCGCGCGCGGTGGCGGAAGCGATCGTGGGCGCGGCGCGAAGACCGCGTCCTGAGGTCTATCCGTATCCACTCTCACGCGCGATCGTGTGGCTGGCCGCCCTCGCGCCGGGATTGTCCGACTGGCTGGCCTGGCGGGCGGCGCGAGGCGCGGGACGTCTGTAGACGGCGTTCGTAATTGACAGACCGACCTGGCCACAACGTCATATCTGCTCACCGAGGCGATCGATTTTTGTTGTCGTTGTCGTTGTTGTTGTTGCTGTTCTTCTTCCCATCCTGACCAGCCACGCCACTCCCGCCGCTTGCCCCAATAGCGCCAACATCGCAAAGGGCGCCCAACTCCCGCCCGCCGCGTCGTAAAGGAAGACCAGCGCGTTCTCGCTCTTCAGCCTGCGGTTCGGGTCGGCATCAAAGGGAGGCCCGCCGGAGATCAGGTTCGCCACCAGGGCCCAGGTGACGAGCGACTCCAGGAGGATCCCGGCCATGACGAGACCGCGGATTCGCCGCGGCCGCGCGGCCATCCGCGCGATCGCATAGGCGATGGCCACCATCACCGACGGCACCATCGCGTTCGAGGCGACGCCGTCGACCTCGCCTCCGGGGTGAGCGAGCAGCCCGCCCACGTAGCCCGCGAGCGCGAAGAGGATCGCCGTCAGGTGCGGCGTGTAGGGCATCGACGTGTCGGCCGGACGCCGCCGCCAGGTCCATATCCCCAATGCGACCAGCGCGGCCCCGAAAGACCAGACGAAAGGACCGGGCCCGGACCAGGCGTATGCGTAGCGCGGACGGCCGACCGCGAGCGCGAGCAGGATCGACGCCCCGAGGCCCAGCGTGACGAGCGGCCCTTTCAGGTGGTGGAAGCCGCGCGCGAGAGTGGCCGACGGCCGCGCGCAGGTGGCGAGCAGCGCCGCCGTCACCGAAAGGGTCAGCGCCCCGACTACGGGGTTCACCTCGAGCTGCACCAGCCGGAACAGCACGCTCGCGGCCGTGAAATGGCGGCCGCGGAGGAAGTCCACGAGCGGCACCGGGATCAGCGACGTCACGGCGTTCTCGGCCCCGCCCCGGAGGAGGCGCAGGAGCGTCGGCTGGCCGCTGCTGAGCACCGGGTTCGCCTTCAACGCGCCGACCACGCCGTAGAGATGGCTCACCCACCAGTGCCAGGGCCACACGACCGCGGCCACGATGGCCGCGGCCAGGCCCGCCTGCCGCCAGGACACGGGGGTGCGCGGCCGGAAGAGCCAATGGTCGGCGATCAGGACCGCGAGGTAGTACGCCGCGCTCTGGTGTGACATGAACGCGAGCGCGCCGCAGAGCGCGGTCATGTACAGCATCCGCGGGTCGGCGCTCGCGCGGAGCCGGATGTAGAAGTACAGGGCCAGGAGCAGCAGGTAGGCGCAGACCACCTTCATCCACGTGAAGGTCGCGTCGTGGATGAGCCAGGTGTTGAAGAACACGAAACCGGAGACGAGGAGGGCGACGCGCGCGCCGAAGAGCTCACGGACGAGGAGGAAGAGGGCGGGCAGGAACAACGAGCTCGCGAACGTGGAGGCGATCTGGTAGACCCAGAAGCGATCTCCGAAGAGGGCCAGCGCGAAGGCGGCGGCGAGGCTGAAGAGGGGCGTGCGCGAGGCGAGCGTGTAGTCGCCGAACCAGACGGTGTCGTGGCCGCCCGCGGTTCCCACGTAGGCCTGGGCGATCGAGTAGTGCTCCCACCAGTCGCCGTACCAGTTGCCGCCGGCGTAGACCGGGGTCAGACCCTGGAAGCCGACCAGAGCCAGGTAGAAGACCGCCCACAGCGCGACGAGGCGCCAGGAGATCGCCGACCAGTAGGGCCGTCGCCAAGCCGCGATCGACGTCAGGCCGGCGATCACGGCCACCATCCAGATCGCGGCGTCCACTCTGGCCGGATCCCCGCCCGTGAGGTGGGCGACGAACGCCGCCGATCCCACGAAGGCGAAGCCGAAGCCCCCGGCGACACCGGCGCGTTCCTCGGGGCTGAGGAAGGAGAGATGGGCCGCGGCCAGCGTTCCGGGAACGAGGGCCGCCACGGGTACGGCGAGGACGACCCCCGCGATCTCGGCCCAGCAGGGGGCGGTGCACAAGACCGCCGTCCTAGACGGCCAGCCCTTTGCCGTCGAACTCGGCCTGGACGGACTCCCACTCGCTCATCAGCGCGGCCACCTCGTCGAGGAGGCGCTGGCGATTGGCCACCGCCTGCTCCGCCCGCGCGCGGTCGTCGTAGAAGCCGGGCGAGGCCATGAGGTGCTCGACGTCGCGCACGCCCTGTTCCTTCTCGGCGATCCGGCGCTCCAGCTCGGCGATGCGGGCCTTGAGCTTCCGGCCCTCGCGCTCGCGCGCCTGGCGGTCGGCGGCGTTGGGCGGCCGCAGGCGGGGCGCGAGGGGATCGTAGCCGGCCTGTCCGTTGCCGCCGGGAGCCCCATGCGCGGTAGGCTTCGCGTTCTCCTTCTTCGCGACCGACGGCGGCGGCGCCGCCTTGGGCTTGTCCTTCTTGACGTGCGGCGCGTGTGCCGCCGCGGTTGGCATCGCCACCGCCAGCCCCGCCTCCTGCTGCTTCTTCCAGTAGACGAAGTCTTCGTAGCCGCCGGGGTAGACGAGGGTCCGGCCGCCGCCGACCTCGATCACCTTCGTGGCCAGCTTGTCCACGAAGTAGCGGTCGTGGGACACGAAGATCAGCGTGCCGCCGTAGTCTTCCAGCGCCTCCAGCAGCACTTCCTTGGAATCGAGGTCGAGGTGGTTGGTCGGCTCGTCCAGGATCAGGACGTTGCTGGCATTGAGCAGCATCTTGGCCAGGGCCAGCCGATTCCGCTCGCCGCCGGAGAGGACCCCCACCTTCTTGTAGATGTCGTCCCCGGAGAACAGGAACCCGCCCAGGATGGTGCGGATTCGCGGCACCATCGTGGTCGAGCTGGCCGAGGTCATCTCCTCGTACACGGTGCGCGTGGCGCCGAGCACGGCGGCCTGGTCCTGGGCGAAGTAGTCGATCACCACGTTGTGGCCGGTGAGGCGAGCGCCGCCGTCCGGATGGTCCACGCCGGCCAGCGTGCGCATCAGCGTCGACTTGCCCGCGCCATTCGGTCCGACCAGGGCCACGCGATCGCCCTTCTCGATCATGAGATCCAGGCCGTCGATCACGACGTTGTCGCCGTACGCGCGGCGCAGGCCCTTGAGCTCGATGACGACGCGGCCGGGCTTGGGCGCATCCGGGAAGTGGAAGTGGATCTTCTTGCGCTCGGGTGGGATCTCGATGACCTCGACCTTGTCGAGGGCCTTGATCCGGCTCTGGACCTGCCGGGCCTTGGTGGCCTGGTAGCGGAACTTGTTGATGAAGGCGCTGGCCTTGTCGATCTCTTCCTTCTGCCGCCGGTAGGCCTCGCGCAGCCGCTCCATGGCCGCCGTGTGCTCGACGACGTACTTCGAGTAGTTGCCGTGGTAGTCCGTCAACGTCTTGAGACCGACCTCGGTGATCCGCTTGACCGTGGCGTCGAGGAAGTACCGATCGTGGGAGACGAGGCCCACCGAGCCGGGGTAGTCCTCGAGGTATTCCTCCAGCCAGTTGCGCGCGGGCAGATCGAGATGGTTGGTCGGCTCGTCCATGAGCAGGAGGTTCGGCCGGGCCAGGAGCAGCTTGGCCAGCGCGATGCGCATCTGCCAGCCGCCCGAGAACTCCTCCGTCCGGCGCGCCTGGTCGGCCAGCGAGAAGCCGAGGCCCTTGAGCACGTCCGCCACCCGCGCGTCGATCTCGTAGCCGCCGAGGTGCTTGAAGCGATCGGTGACCTCCGCGTAGCGCTCGAGCCGCTTGTCGTGGTCCTCGCCGTCGTCGTGGCTGGCGCCGGCCAGGGCGTCCTCGATCCGGTGCTGCTCCTCCTTGAGGGCCAGGAGCTCCTGGAAGGCGAGGATCACTTCGTCGTAGACAGTGCGCCCGTGATGGACGATCCCGTCCTGGGGCAGATAGCCGATGGTGGTGTCGGACGCCATGCGGATGGAGCCGGAGTCGGGCTCCTCCATCCCCGCCAGCATGCGCAGGAGCGTCGTCTTGCCCGAGCCGTTGGGCCCGCTCAGGCCGATGCGGTCCCGCTTCTTGACGTGCCACGACACGTCCTCGAAGAGGACGCGTTCGCCGTAGGTCTTGGTGAGGTGCTCGATGTGGATCATGTCAAGGCAGGGGGGGCACTCACGCGACACCGCGCTGGGCGTTCGCGACCCCCCCTGCAACCCCCCTCGCAACGCGCCGCCGCTTCGCGCCGCCGCATTGCTCTGCGACCGGGTTGCCCGTTCATCCTGTGATCTGCAGGAATTCCGCGCAGGACTTTTGCAGCATCTCGCGGTGCTGGGGGTCCATGAAGTTCAGGCGATACTCGTTGATCACCTTCACCTCCATGCCCTCCCATTCCTTCCAGCAGGACGCGCAGATCCCGCCGAGCACCTTCTCCTTGAAGACGCGCGGGTAACCCACGCGCCTCGCTTCTGGAGGCTCGCCGGACTGTCCGCAACGCACGCAGGTGATGGCCAAGGCTCCGCTCCCAAACCAGCAATTATAGCGCGTCGCGACGACTTGCTCTCGTTGGGGGGCGGGGCAGGAACGTCAGCGCGCGGAGGTCACGGTCGCCCGCACGCGCTGGGCGATGCGCTCCGCATCGCGCGCATCGAGGACTGTGAACTCGATGCCGCAGCCGGGTGGCAGGGCCATCTTGATCTGACCGCAGCCCTTGAAGATCGAGGGGGCGTTCTGCCACCGGATCCGAGCCTGGCACGTGATCGGCACCGGATCGCTGGGCAGGGTGAACGTCAGCCGTACGATCTCGCCCGCCGCGGGCAGCGGAGGGGCGAGCACACAGTAGGCGCCCACGACGCTCACGTTCCAGATCATCCCCTGGCGCCGCTCGGATCCGCTCGACACTTCGCAGGGCTCGCCGCAGGCGATGCGCTGATGACCCGAGGCGGGTTGTTCCATCGGTTGCGGCTTCATGGCCGGACTCACCTCTCGGACGGGAAGGCCGAGATGAAACATGGTTACACGATATACGAAATCACGCGGCCAGTGTAAGTAACTTCTCGCGCCTCACGGGAACTTTCCTCGGCGTTTGCCGGGGACCTCCGCCGCGGTTGATAATGGTGGTTCATGGATTTGACGACCACGGCCGCTCGTAGCTTCGACCCTCTCAACCTCTCCGCCGAGACCCTGGCCAGCCTGGACGCGATGGGCTACAAGGCCCCGACCGACGTCCAGTTCGAGACCATCCCGCGGGCCCAGGCGGGCAAGGACCTCGTCGTCCAATCGCGAACGGGCACGGGCAAGACCGCCGCCTTCGGCATCCCCATGGTCGAGAAGGTGGATCTCGCGCTGGCCGGCGTCCAGGCGGTTGCCCTGGCCCCCACCCGCGAGCTCGCCATCCAGGTCGCGGAGGAGCTCACCCAGATCGGGAAGGGCAGGGGCGTCCGCATCGAGACGATCTACGGCGGCGACTCGATGGACCGGCAGCTCGAAGGGATCCGCGCCGGCGCCCACGTCATCGTGGGCACTCCGGGCCGGGTCCTCGATCACCTCCGGCGCAAGACCCTGCGCTTCGACCAGGTGAAGATGCTGGTGCTGGACGAGGCCGACCGCATGCTCGACATGGGCTTCGCGGTCGAGATGGGCCAGATCATGGAGTACATGCCGGCGGCGCGGCAGACGCTCCTCTTCTCGGCCACCATCCCGCTCGGCATCAAGGGTCTCATCTACCACTACCTGTCCGACCCGGAGTGGGTGCTGCTCTCCGAGGACCAGATCTACGTCAAGGAGGTCGACCACACCTACGTCCTGACCCCGAAGATGCACAAGGAAGGGACGATCTACAAGCTCATCGAGTACGAGAATCCGGCCTCCTCGATGATCTTCTGCAACACCAAGGAGGAGGTGCGCCAGGTCTGCACGTTCCTCCTCGGCAAGGGCCTGCCCGCGGCCATGCTCTCCTCCGATCTCCCGCAGAAGAAGCGCGAGAAGGTGATGGGCAGCTTCCGCACCGGCGAGATCCGCCACCTCGTCACCACCGACGTCGCCTCGCGGGGGATCGACATCGAGGACCTCTCGCACGTCTTCATCTTCTCGACCCCGGACTCGCCCGAGCAGTACATCCACCGCGCGGGCCGCACGGGCCGGGTGGGGAAGAGCGGGCGTGCCATCAGCCTCGTCTCCGCGCACGACCTCATGAACTTCAACCGGCTCGTGAAGCGGTACCACGTCGAGGTCACGGAGCTGACCGTGCCCTCGGACGAGGAGGTGCAGGCGCGCAAGGTGGAGCGGATGGTGACCCGGCTGGCCGCGGAGGGTCTCACCCTGCCCCTGGAAGACTTCGCCGAGTTCGGTCCCGTGGCCCGCCGGATCCTCGAGCACGAGCATCGCGACCACATCGTGGCCACGCTGCTGCGCGAGCACTTCCAGCCGCCGCCCGTCGACGAGGCGGAAGACCCGCTCCCGCCTCCTCCTTCACGAGAGCGAGAGCGCGAGCGCGACGGAGGGTTCCGCCGGCATCGCCGGCGGCGCTGAGGCTCCGGCTAGCGGCCGCTGCGCGCGCTGTCGCTCGGGCGTGGAGGACCGTAACCGAAGACGACGTCGATCGTGAGCGTCGCGGGCGCGTAGTCCGCGGGCAACGGCAGCAGCCGGCTGGACAGGAGCGCGTTGCGCGCCGCTCGATCGTACGCGGCGATCCCGGAAGACGAAACGACGGTCACGTCCCTGACCGCTCCGCCGCGGTCCACGACGAACCGGAACTGCACCTCGCCGCCGCTCCAGCCCATGATGGCCGCCGGCGGCACGATCCAGTTCCGATAGACCTCGTTCTTGAAGCGCTGGATCCATTCCGTGAAGTCCGCGCCCTGCGGATCGAAGAAGAGCGGCCCCATCTGTCCGCCCGTTCCGGAGACCACTCCCAACGGTCCGGGATCGCCGATGCCGCTCGCTTCGAGCCGCCGCAGCGAGGCCAGGATCGGGCCCGGACGCCCGGCCGTGACGGGGTTCGGCGCGAGGCGGCCGTTCTCGGCGAGCGTTGCTCCCGCGGGCCGTGCCGGCGCCGCCACGGGCGTGGGCTCCGGCATCGCGGGTCGCGGGGCCTGGGAGGCGGTCGGCAAGCCCTTGGCCGACTTCGTGAGGTCGTCGTCGCGGTTGAGATGAAGGACGTCGGGCGAGCGCATGGGCGCGGGCGCGCCGATGCTGATGCGGTCTTTCTCCTTCGGCGCGGCCGGCCTGGGCGGGGGCAGCGGACGCAGACCGAGCATCTTGCGCACCGCGGCGGGAGGCGGAAGGAAGACCGCGTCCGCGCGCGGCGTCCGCGGGGGCGCGGGCCGCGGCGCCTCCGGTGCGTGCACGATCGCGATCTGCACCACCATGGCGACGATCAGCGCGTGCAGCACGGTGGAGACGGCCATTCCGCCGGGGCGCGAGCGTGGCGGTGCGACCGGTCCGCTGATCGGGCTTGGGCTCGCGTCGGTGTCGTCAGGCAGGCGCTCGGCGTCTTCCGGGTCCCCGAGGCCAAGCGTCACCACGCCACGTCCCATCGCGCCCCGATCATGCACCCAATCCGGTCCCGGCGAGAGTTAAACGGACGTAAAGAATCGTGTTTTTACACCCCTAACAAAGTCTTTTCCCACCCTTAACCCTTGGCGGGAAGGCGCTTGCGAACATGCGGCCGAGGTGACGCGCATGACCTTTCTGCTGCTTCTCGCCCTGGCCTCCGCCGATCCCCCGCCGGCCGCAGACGCGCGCGCATCCACGCTGCGCGCCCAGGCGCGGGATGCACTCGGGGGCGAGTCCGCGCTCGCCTCCGTCCACGGCCTGTCCCTGCAGGGACACTTCCATCGGCTACCGCCACCCGACGGTGGCGCGGGCGATGCCGCGCGGGCGCGTGGCCCGTTGGGGCGCGACGCCGCCGGCGACCTCGATCTCGATCTCGCGCTGCCCGACAAGATGCGGCGCGAGGAGTCGGTCTCGATGGCGGGAGGGCCGAGCTTCACGATGATCATGGGGCTCAGCGGCGCGCACGCGTGGATGGGGACGGAGGGCGCTGCCGCCGGCCGGGGCTTCGGCGGAGGCCGCGGCCCTCGCGGCGAAGCCGACACGCGCAGCCCCGCGGACGGCAAGGCGATGGAAGAGGAGCGCCGGGGCGCGATGGGCCGCCGCCTGCAGGGGGATTTGGCACGCCTGCGGCTCGCGCTGCTCGCCGATCCCGGCGACGGTGCCTCCGTGACCTATGCCGGCCCCGCGGAGTCTCCGGACGGCCGCGCCGACGTGCTCGACGTGACGAGCGCCTCCGGGACCAGGGCCCGGCTCTTCCTGGATGCGACGACGCACGTGCCCCTGATGGTCACGTATCAGGAGACGATGCCCGCGCGGCGTTTCCGGCGGCCGATGCCCGCGGACGGCGTCGATCGTCCGGAGACACCGGGGCCGGTGGCCAGTCCGTCCGACGCCGCGCCGCGGACGGTAGAGGTGACCCTCTACCTGTCCGACCGTCGTGCGGTGGACGGTCTCCAGCTCCCCTATCACGTCAGCCGCGCCGTCAACGGCAACGTCGTCGAGGAGTGGGACGTCACGCGTTGGCGGGTGAACCCCGCCTTCAAGCCCGAGCGCTTCGAGAAGCAGTGATGCGCGCGCCGGCCGCGGCGAGGCTCGTCGTCGCCGCGCTCGCGCTGGCGGCGTCGTCACGCGCGGCCGGCGCGGCCACGCCGGAGGACGAGAGGACGGCCTCGTCCGCCTTGCGCGTCGTCGTCCTCGATCCCGCGGGCGATGTGGTCGTCGGGGCCAAGGTGACCGCGAGCGTGGACGGATCCAAGCGCCGGACCCTGGCCACGGACGGACACGGGGAAGCGCGGTTCGAAAGGCTGCGCGCCGGCGCCTACCGGCTGCGCGTCGAGGCGAAGGGGTTCGAGCCCGCGGACGTCGCGGACGTCAAGGTCGAGGCCGGCGAGTCGCGCGCCGAGGTCCGGCTCGAGATCGCGCGCGTGCACGAGGACGTCCAGGTCCGTGCCGACGAGGGCGGTGCCCCCGATCAGCGCGACGCCTTCAGCACCGTGCTCACGCCGGACCAGATCGCGTCCCTCCCCGACGACCCGGACGAGATGGCGCAGGTCATCCAGGACATGGCGGGACCGGACGCGGTCATCCGCGTCAACGGCTTCCGGGGCGGACGCCTGCCCCCGAAGTCGCAGATCCGCGAGATCCGCTTCCGCATGGATCCGTTCCTGGCCGAGAACCACGAGGGCGGCCTGATGCGGGTCGACATCGTCACCCAGCCCGGTCAGGGCTCGTGGCGAGGCAGCGCGCAGAGCGGGCTCAGCGATGACGCCGTCAACGCCCGGCCCGCGTTCGCCCCGGAGCGCCCGCACGGCGGACAGCACCGGCTCGGCCTCTCCCTGGACGGTCCTCTCGAGAAACAGACGAGCGGCCTCAGCCTGTTCCTGGAGGACCGCCACAACGACGATGCGCACACCGTGCGCGCGCAGCGGCCGGACGGACTGCTGAGCGCGGTGAGCCAGGCCAACACCGGCCGCCTCGACCTCGTCGGGCGCTTCGAACAATCCCTGGGGCCGCATCTCCTGCGCGCGGAGGTGCAGCGGAGGACCCAGCGGCAGGACGGGCTGGGAGTGGGCAGCTTCGACTTGCCCGAGCGCGCCTACGACGCGCACCGGACCGAGGACTTCCTTCGCCTCTCCGACACCGGCACGCTGGGCCGTCACTTCACGACCGAAGCGCGCGCCCAGATGCACCTGCTCGACACGTCGTCGCAGGCGGCGACGGACGCTCCGGCCGTGCTCGTGCTGGGCGCGTTCAACTCCGGCGGGGCGCAGGTCGCCGGCGGCGTGCGCGACGTGGAGCTCGAGCTCTCCGAGGACCTCGGCTACGCGCGCGGCCGGCACGCGCTGCGGGCGGGCGGCCTGCTCGAGGGCGGCCACTACCGCAGCGACGCGGTGACGAACCTCGGAGGGACCTTCACCTTCCCCGACCTTGCCGCCTACGAGGCGGGCCGGCCCACGAGCTACACGCAGCGCATCGGCGATCCGCTCGTCTCGTTCGCCCAGTGGCAGCTCGGCCTCTACGTGCAGGACGAGATCAAGGTGTCGCGCCACGTCTCGCTCGCGGTCGGACTCCGGCAGGAGCTTCAGACCCACGTCTCCGATCACCTCAACCTGGGCCCCCGCTTGAGCATCGCCGCCTCCAAGGGGCAGACGGTGCTGCGCGCGGGAGCCGGCATCTTCTACGCGTGGATGGCCGACTCGACGTACGAAGAGGCCGTCCACCTGGACGGCGCGCACGAAAGCGAACGGCTGATCCTCGCCCCCGGCTTCCCCGATCCTTTCCGGACCGGAACCCTCGCCTCGCACGGCGTGAGCTCGCTCTACCGTCTCGACCCCGCGCTGGGACAGCCGACGGTGCGGCGGGCCTCGGTGGGCCTCGAGCGCCCGGTCGGGGGCGGGCGGGCGAGTGTCCTCTACGTTCTCGAGCACGGGTCCGGCCTGCTGCGCAGCGTGAACCTCAATGCGCCCGTGCCCGGCGCGGGACGGCCCGACCCGCGGGCGGGCAACGTCTGGCTCATCGAATCGGCGGCGCATTCGACGCGCCAGCTCGTCCGTGCCAACCTCACGCTGTTGCGCCCGGAGAGCCGCACGCGCCTCGTCCTCAACTACACCTGGACGCGATCGCTCAACGACGGTGACGGTCCCTTCGACCTGCCCGCGGACAGCCTCGACCTGGCCGCGGAGCGCGGCCCGGCGCGCGACGACGTGCGCCATCGTGCCACGGCGCTCTTCGGGACGCGCCTGCCCCGGGGCCTGCGCCTCGACGGCACGCTGCGCGCGAGCTCCGGCGCGCCCTACGACATCACCACCGGCCGCGACGACAATGGCGACGGGGTCAGCAACGATCGCCCGTTGGGCGTCTCTCGCGACTCGGGCCGCGGCGCCGCGCAGTTCGATCTCGGTGTCCGCTTCTCCTGGTCGAAGTCGTTTGGTCCGGAGCGCGCGCCCGGCCCGCGCGGCCCCCGGCCGCCCGGGGGGGGAGGCGGCGGGGGCGCCGGAGGCGGGCCGGGAATGGGCGCCGGGGGCCCGCGTGGAGGCGGCGGGGAGGGCGATGGACGGCGCAACGTGAACGTCTACCTGCAGGCCTACAACGCGCTCAATCGAGTCAATCCCTCGAGCTACGTCGGGATCGTGACGTCACCGCTCTTCGGCCAGGCCGTATCCGCCGCTCCTCCGCGTCGGTTCGAGATGGGCGCCAACCTGTCGTTCTGATTCAACGTCGCGGCTCCGTCGCCGCGAGGAGGTCCGTGAAATGAAGGGGATCGTGATCTTGAGCGGGGTGGCCGCGGCCTGCGGTGCGCTCGTCCTCGGGGGCGCGCGGCACGCGGCGGCGCAAGGGTCGCCGGCCAGTCCGGCGGCGAAAGTGGATCGCAAGGCGTTCTCGAACACGTGGAAGCTGAACCTGGACGAGAGCGAGAAGTTCAGGGACAAGATGCGGCAGGCCCGCGGCGGCGAACGCGGCGGCGGTGGGGGAGGCCGCGGGGGAGGCGGGGGTTACGGTGGCGGCGGCATGGGTGGGCGCGGGGGCTATGGCGGCGGCCGGCGCGGTGGCGGCATGGGTGGTGGCGGCACCGGCGGCGATCCCGGGTCGGGAGGCGGCGCGGACGGGATGCGCGAGACCATGCGGCAGCTCGACGAGCCGCCGGAGACGCTCACGATCAAGCAGGGAGACGGCGCCTTCCTCATCGGCGACGACACCGGACAGATCCGGCGCCTCTATCCCGACGGCCGCACGATGAAGGCGGACAACGGCGAGGGACAGGTCAAGACGCGCTGGCACGGAGACGAGCTGGTGACGGAGACGATTCCCGCACGCGGCCCGGAGCTGAGGGAAACCTTCGCGGTCGCGCCCGACGGGCGCCGGCTGTTCGTGACGACCCACTTCGAGCCGCGCATGGGCGGCGCGGTGGACGTGCGCCGCGTGTACGACGCGGCGGAGGCGCCTTGATGGGCCTCCGCCGCGCCGTTTTCAGGGGTGGGTCACGGTGAGGATAGGGGTGACGGGGTCGGCCAGGTTGCCCAGGTCATGAATCACTGCGCAGTAGGAGCCCACGGCCGCCGTGCCGGACATGATGGTGCCCGCCTGCGCGGCATTGCGGTAGGGTCTGGGCGATGCCGAAGCCGAGGATGATGGTGGCCAGGTTTTCGTCCTGGTGAGCGTGATGTCTCCTTCACGTCGAGCGTGGGATGATCGGCGCCCATCATGACGTGACGGTCCCGCCCGGTGATTAACCCACCGCAAAGAGATCGTAAAGAACGTAAATTCTAGAGATACAGGTGAAGCTGCAGCAGCGTCGTCCTGGTCACGATGTCGTTGCTGCGGCCCTTGTCCCGGTAGTGGGAGAGGTCGACGTTCCAGTGCGTGCGTGGGAGCACGTTGAGCTCGAAGGCCAGCCGGAACGTGCCCCCCGAGGTGTCGCCGAAATCCGTGCGCAACTGGGGTGAGACCTTCAGCCAGACGCCTCGGTAGACCTCGAACCCCGTCTCGTTGACGAGGACGTAGGACGGCGCGCCCGAAAGCCCCTGCTGGAACTGCGCGTCGCCTTCGGTCCAGATGGTGAGACGTCGGACCGGGGAGAGGCCGAGGGCGAGCCCGGCCGAGCCGTTGCGCGCGTCCAGGCGCGACGCGCCGTGGAGGAGCCCGGAGGCCACCAGCACCGTGCGCGTCGAGAGGTCGAGCTGAAAGCGCGCGCTGGCGACGAAGCCGCGCGTGCCGTCGTCGTGGATGATCGAATCCGCGCGTCCGGGAGCGGCGGCCACCTGGAGGAGATGGCGGTCCGTGGTGTGGCTCAGCTCCACGCCGTAGATCTGGTCGAAGGTGTCGAGGCCCAGGGGCCGGCGGTTGAACGCGGTGTGATCGGCAAAGCGAATGCCGTAGGCGGGCAAGAAGCGGCCGGCACGGAAGCCCAGGCCCTTCTCCGATTGATAGCCGACCCAGTGCTCGAACGAGTCCACGCGGGTTTCCGAGCGCAGCGGCTGGCGGCCCAGCTCTCCGTAGAGCGTCCAGCCCTTCGACCGGAAGGCGGCCGTGATCTCGGCGTTCATCAGGAGATTGCGATCGTCCTTGCCTCCCGCGAAACGGACGTCCAGGTGTGAAGGCCGCAGGTCGATGCCGGCGCTGACCGGTCCCAGGCTGTCTCCGAGCAGACCGAACAGGAAGCCTTCCTCGCCCGCGCGGCTTGCGCCCGGACCGGGCGCGGGGGAGTGGCCGGCACCCGTCGTCGAAAGCTCCTGGCGCGTGAGAGAGCGGCCGTACGGGGTGAGCAGTCCACCCCCCGTCGGCGAGAAATGGCACGTCGTGCAGCGCGCGTACTGGCGCGCGAGGAAGATGGGCTCGGCGCCGGCATGCGCGACCCCGAGGGCGAGGCCGGCGGCCGCGAGAGCCGCGACGCGCGTCCTCATTGCGCGGCCCCGGGGGCCGGCGTGACCAGCAGCGAAACCTTCACTTGCACCTCGTTCTTGACCCCCACCCCCAGGTAGCGGGGGGGAGCGATGCCGTAGTCGTCGATGTGCACCGGAAAGCTCGCGGCCACGCGGACGTCGCTTCCCTCGAACCGGATGTCCGCCTGTCCCGATACGGGGTGCCGCGTCCCATGCAGGAGGAGCATACCCGTGAACGGCGTCTGTCCGTGGAACGTGGAGGCCTCGACCTTGTCCAGGCGTACGTCGGAGAGGACCGCGGTGGCGAAGTCCCCGCCCTTGCCGACCTCGAGGTACTTGTCGCGCAGGTGCGCGTTGCGTAGCGCGATACCGGTATCCACGCTCGAAAGGTCGACGGTGAGATCCCCTCTGAGTACGGGGGGGCGCAGTGCGGCGACGGCCACGGTCCCGGAAAGGGACGTGGTCACCGCCTCGAACGACCCTCCCACGGTGATCGGGCACAGGACGCGGACTTCGCCGCGCAGGACGCGGTACGCGGGCATCTCCGCGGCGCGTCCGGCGACGGGCAGGGCGGCGGCGGCGGCCAGGGCCACCAAGGCCCACGGGCGCGGAGCGGCGCTTCTCATCGCGCCGCGCTCAGATCGAGATGGTGAGGACGTTGCTCGCGAAGCGCGTGGCGAACGAGCGCAGCGATCGCGTGGCCGGGCCGTTCTGGACCGCGCCGCTGGTGCTGAACCGCGAACCGTGGCACGGGCAGACGTAGCTCTGGCCGGTGAAGCCCGTGATCGTGCAGTTCTCGTGGGTGCAGGTGGCGGTGACGGCCGTGAACGTGTCCGGACCCGTGTGCGCCACGAGGAGGAGCCCGCTCGAGCTCTGGACGAGGGCGGCGCTCCCCACCGCCGACAGGGGCGAGCCCGCGTCGACGTTGAGGGTCACGCCTCCGCTCGCCGCCGTCGCGCTCAGCGTCGCCAGCGCCGGCACGTCGCTGGGGAGCGAGCCGCCGGTGACGCTGCCGCCTCCCCCGCCGCCGCAGCCCTGGAGCACCGCTCCCATCGAGCCGGCCAACGCGGCCGCCGACGCCATCTGGCAGGCCTGGGCGCAGAACTGACGACGTGTCTGTTCGGTCATGTGAGATCCGCTCCTGTTCGGCGGTTGGCTTGCAAGGCGCGTACCGGCGCGAGATGTCGTGGCCGGAACGCGCTTGCCCGCGACGGCGTCGAGACACGTCCTCTGCCTGGGACAAGCGCACGTCCATCCGGGGACACGGCGCCCGGAGGCGCCCCGCCCAGACGTTAGGGTGCGGCAAAGTCTTTGTAAAGAAGGTTAAAACCCCACATTTGGTAAGGGTTTTCGCTTTTCGACGTGCTAGTCTGCAAGCCGATGTTCGAGCGCGTACGTTTGGCTCGCCTTCCGTTGTTCGCCGCCGTGGCCGGGCTCCTCGTCGCCCTCGTTCTCCTCGCGACGCTGCAGTACCGTTGGGTCGGTCAGGTGGGGGAGGCGGAGCGGGCACGCCTCCAGGCCAGCGCGCGCTCGCGCGCCGAGCAGCTCGCGCAGGACTTCGACCGCGAGGTCACGCGCGCGTTCGCGTGGCTGCAGGTCGACGAGGACATGCTCGGCCCCGACGGCGGTGTCCGCTACGCCGCGCGCTACGACCGCTGGGCCGCGCGCACCGAGCATCCCGGCCTGGTGGCCGCGGTCTACGTCGTGACCCAGGAGAACGGCAAGCCCTCGCTGCGCCGATTCGACAAGGCGTCGCGCGCTTTCGTCGGGACGGAGTGGCCGGCGGAGCTCTCCGCCCTGCGCCAGCGGATCGAAGGTGTGGAGGGCGGACCGGGCCGATCGGATCGCGGCGGNNCGATCTTCTCGCCGGAGTCCCGCCCCGCCGAGGCCTTCTTCCGTCCGCGCAGCGCCGGCTTCGTCATCGTGCAGTTCGATCGCGGCTACATCGAGCGTGACCTCCTTCCCGCCCTGGCCAGCCGCTATTTCGCGAGCGGGGGCGAGTTCGACTATTGCGTCGTGGTGACCACGCGGCGGGAGCCGCGCACCGTCGTGTATCGGTCCGATCCCGCCGACGCCCTGCACCCCGCGCCGGACGCCACCGCCGGTCTCCTCGAGGTGCGCTTCGACCAGCTCGACAGCGGGATGTTCCGCGCCGGCGCCGCCGACCTTCCCGCCTTCCTCGCCCATCGGCCGCCCCGCGACGCGCGCCGCGGCTTCCGTCCGCCGCCCGCGGACCGCGGCGTCTGGGAAGTCGGCGTCACCCATCGCGCGGGCTCCCTCGAGCAGGTCGTCGCCCACACGCGCCATCGCAACCTGGTGATCAGCTTCGGCACGCTGCTCCTCCTCGGGGCCAGCGCGGCCATGGTCGCGCTCTCCAGCCAGCGCGCGCGGCGGCTGGCCGCGCAGCACGTGGAGTTCGTGGCCGGCGTCTCGCACGAGCTGCGCACCCCGGTGGCGGTGGTGTGCTCGGCGGGGGAGAACCTGGCCGACGGCCTCGTGCGCGACCCGGCGGAGGTGCGCGTGTACGGCGCGACGATCCGCGACGAGGGCCGGCGCCTGGCCGAGATGATCGAGCAGGTCCTCGAGTTCGCGGGCATCGACTCCTTCGAGCGGCGGCGCGCGCGTGAGCCGATCGCGGCCGCGAGCCTCGTCGACGAGGCCCTCAAGGCCTGCGCGGGCAGCATCGCCGACGCCGGCATCGAGGTCGAGCTGCGGATCGCGCCCGCGCTACCGATCGTGCTCGGCGACCGCGCCGCGCTGCGCCGCGCCCTGCAGAACCTGATCCAGAACTCCGCCCGCCACGCCGCCGCCGGCCACTGGATCGGCCTCTCCGCCGAGGCGGGCCGGTCCGGGCGCGCGAACGTCGTGCGCATCACCGTGCGCGATCACGGCCCCGGCATCCCGCCCGGCGAGCAGGGCCGGATCTTCCAGGCCTTCTATCGCGGGAGGCAGGCCCTGGCGGCGGGCGTATCCGGGAGCGGGCTCGGCCTCAGCCTGGTGCAGCGGATCATGGACGCGCACGCGGGCGCCGTCGAGGTCGAGAGCACGCCCGGTGCGGGCAGCGCGTTCTCGCTCGTGCTGCCGGCGGCCACGGCGGAGGCCCAGCGGGCCGCATCGATGGAGGAGAGCAGTGCGCAAGCGGATCCTGCTCGTTGAGGACGAGCCGGGCCTCCGGCTCACCCTCAGCGGGCGCCTGACCAGCGAAGGCCATCTCGTCGAGCAGGCCGCGGACGGCGAGACGGGCCTGCACCGTGCCTCGACCGAGCCCTTCGACCTCGTCGTGCTCGACGTGATGCTCCCGGACCGCAGCGGCTTCGACGTGTGCCGCGACCTGCGCAAGAGCGGAGTGGACACGCCCGTGCTCATGCTGACCGCGCGCGGCCAGGTGGAGGACCGGGTGCTGGGGCTCAAGCTCGGCGCCGACGATTACCTGATAAAGCCCTTCGCGATGTCGGAGCTGCTGGCGCGGGTGGAGGCGCGCCTGCGCCGCGAGCCGCCCGCCGCGCGCGAGGCCTCGGAAGGGTATCGCTTCGGCGAGATCGACGTCGACTTCCGGAAGGCCGAGGTCACACGGGCGGGGGCGCAGGTCACGGTGTCGGCCAAGGAGTTCCAGCTCCTGCGCTACCTGATCCGGCAGCGTGGGGCCACCCTCTCGCGCGACGAGCTGCTCAACGAGGTCTGGGGATACGACGCCATGCCCACCACGCGCACCGTGGACGTGCACGTCGCCTGGCTGCGCCGGAAGATCGAGCCGAACCCGCGACGGCCGCAATACATCCTCACCGTCCACGGGCTGGGCTACAAGTTCGTGGGCTGAGAGGCCGGCCCCGACGTTTTACACCCTTAACTCCGATTTTGCCTCAGGCTAATGGCAACCGCCCGAGGACTTGCGACCATCGGGGTCGGGCGCGTCGCCGGGCTCGGCGGCGCGCGAATGGAGGGACCATGAAGACGAAGGTAGCCGTGGCCGGGGCGGCCCTGTGGGCGCTGACGTCGGTAGGGATCGCGCACGCGCAGGGACCGGGTGCGCCGCCGCACGATCGTGCGTTCGGTCCGGGCTTCGGTCACGGGCGGCTCGCCGAGGAGCTCTCGCTCAGCGACGAGCAGAAGTCGCAGCTCGAAGCCTTGCGCGGCCGGCAGCAGGAGACGCTCAAGCCGCTCGCGGAGGCGGCGCGCCAGGCTCACGAGACCTTCCGGAGCGCGCTGGAGGCCGACGGCGCCGACGCCGCCACCGTCGGACAAGCGGCCCTGGCCATGCACGCGGCGGAAAAGAAGCTGCGCGCGGCCCACGACGCCGCCTTCGAGGAGATGAAGGCGATCCTGACGCCCGAGCAGCGCGACAAGCTCGAGAAGATGCACGAGGGCCGGAGGGGTGCACGCGGGCCGCACGGCCCCGGCGGGCTGGGACCTCGTCCCTAGGCGCGCCCACGCGTTTGCGTCTCTTCACAGTTTCTTAGCGTCGCTTTAATGATCTCGGGCCGTTCGCTCCGCGACCATCGATCGCGGAGGAACATCCATGGAGATTCCTGAACGTTCGTTCGAGACTCCCGCCGCTCGCGTTGGGGCGGCCATCCTGCTGGCCGCTCTCACCGGCTGCGGCGGGAGTCCCGTCGCCGCCGGCTCGACGGTGCCGGCAATTCTCTTCTCACCCATCGCGTCGACGAGCGCCTTCCTCATGACACTGGACGGGCAGGAGCTCCACGAGTGGAAGACGGACTACGCGCCCGGATACTCGGTCTACCTGCTGCCCAACGGCAACCTGCTGCGCGCCACCTCCATCCCGGATCGGCCCTTCTCCACGGTGCAGGGCAGCAACGGCGGGAGGGCCGAGATGCTCGATTGGAACAGCCAGGTCGTCTGGTGCTTCGACTACGCGACCACGGCCGGCCAGCAGCATCACGACGTCTTCTGGATGCCGGGCAGCGGGCACGTGCTCATGATCGCCTGGGAGCGCCGCACGGCCGCGGAGGCCGTCGCCGCCGGCCGTGACGCGCAGACGCTGCCCAGCGAGGGCGAGCTGTGGGTGGACAAGGTCGTCGAGGTGGATCCGGTCTCGAGCCAGGTCGTCTGGGAGTGGCGCACGTGGGACCATCTCCTTCCCCCCGGGGCGGTGGCCTCCGAGCATCCCGAGCTCGTCGATCCGGGCTTCGCGGCCACTCCGAGCGTGGACTGGACGCACGCCAACGCCGTCTTCTACAACGCGGCCCTCGACCAGGTTCTGCTCAGCGTGCGGAACTTCAGCGAGTTCTGGATCATCGATCACAGCACCACGACGGCGCAGGCGGCCGGGCACACGGGCGGGAAGCTCGGGCGCGGAGGCGACCTCCTCTATCGATATGGCAATCCGCGCGCCTACGGCCTCGACGTGACGCAGCAGCTCTATGGCCAGCACAACGCGCAGTGGATCGCGAGCGGGCTCCCCGGTGCCGGCCATTTCCTCGTCTTCAACAACGGCGACGCGAAGGCGCGTCCCTACTCGACGGTGGTGGAGCTCGTCCCGCCCGTCCGTGACGATGGCTCCTATGTGTACGACCCCGCGACCGGATATGGCCCCGCCGGCCCCGTGTGGCAGTACACGGCCACGCCGCGGGAGAGTTTTTTCGCGCCGATCATCTCGGGCGCCCAGCGTCTGGCCAGTGGCAACACCCTCGTCACCTCCGGGCCGACGGGCCATTTCTTCGAGGTCACCTCCGACGGCCAGACCGTCTGGTCCTACGACGTGACCGACACCGCGGGCGCGACCGGCTACATGGTGTTCCGGGCCGTCCGCTACGAACCGGGCTTCGAGGGGCTGTCGCAGAACCTCCTGGCGCCGGAAGGGCTGCTCCGCATCCCCGCCGTCACCACGGGCGCGCGTCCCACCCTCTCCCGCTACTAGGGGCCTTCGCGCCCCGAAGTCGTCAAGCCGTTGCTAAGTCCCCGTTAAGAACACTTAACGAGGTCTTTGCACGCGCTTAATCACCTCGGCCGCGGTGATGGGGATCATGGGCGGTCATGCGCGCGATCGCTCGTTCGGAAGCGGGGCCGTGGGCCTCGGCCGCGGCCGTCCTCTTCCTGGGCCTTGCCCTGGCCGCGCCCGCCCGGGGCCAGGCCCCGGAGCCGGAGGCGCCGGACGAGGAGGCGGCCGCCCCCCTGGTGGAACGCGTCGAGATCGCCCGCAACCAGTTCCTCTCGGCGGAGACGCTGCGCTTCTACATCTCCACCAAGCCCGGTGACCGTTACGACCAGCTGCGGCTGCGCGAGGACTTCCGGCGCCTCTGGGACACCGGGTTCGTCGACGACCTCTCGATCGACGTCCGCGACTCGCCCAGCGGGGGCAAGGTCATCACCTTCGTCGTGAGCGAGCGCAAGCGCATCCAGATCGTCGACTTCCGCGGCAGCAAGGCCCTGAGCAAGTCGACGATCGAGGACGAGCTCAAGAAGAAGGACGCCGCCCTCAAGGTCGACACCTTCTACGACCTCGGCAAGACGCGCCACGTCGAGCACATCCTCCGGGAGATGCTCGCGGACAAGGGCCGGCCCTTCGCGACCGTCAGGCACGACGCCAAGCCCGTCGGGAGCTCCGGCCTGCAGGTCTCGTTCGTCGTCGACGACGGACCGAAGGCGAAGGTGAAGCGGGTCGACTTCGTGGGCAACCAGGTCTTCTCCGACGCCACGCTGGGGCGGCACATGAAGAACGTCCGGCTCCGCGGCCTGTGGGGGCTGGGCTGGCTCCTGGGCAAGACGACGTACACGCCGGACAAGTGGTCGGGCGCGGAAGGGGACCAGAAGCGGCTGGAGGACTTCTATCTCGACCACGGCTACGTCACCGCGTCCGTGGGCGAGCCCAAGGTCAGCTACATCGACGGCAAGGCGGGGAAGAAACCCACCAAGGGCATCCGCCTCGAGATCCCGGTGAGCGAAGGCGACCAGTACCGCATCGGCGAGGTGAAGTTCGAGGGCATGGCCGTCTTCAAGCCGGAGCTGGTCCTGCCCATCTTCAAGCTCAAGACGGGGGACGTCTACAAGGAATCGAAGATCAAGAAGGGCTTCGACAAGCTCCGCGACGCCTATGGCTCCCAGGGCTACTTCCAGTGGACGGGGCGTCCGGAGCGCAAGCCCGACCCCGTGCGCAAGGTCGTGGACGTCACCCTGGCCATGGACGAGGACAAGAAGTACTACGTCGGGAAGATCACGTTCACCGGCAACAACACGACGCGGGACAAGGTGATCCGGCGCGAGGTCTACCTCAACGAGAGCGACGTCTTCAACACCGAGCTCCTCAAGCTCTCCATCCGGCGCATCAACCAGCTCGGGTACTTCAAGCCCATGGAAGGCGCGCCCGAGCTGGGGCCGAGCCCGCTGGCCGAGGACAAGATCGACGTCACCTTCAAGGTCGAGGAGCAGAACCGGAACCAGTTCACGTTCGGGGGGGGCGTGAGCGGCCTGGAGGGCACGTTCGTCAACGCCAGCTTCTCCACCGCGAACTTCCTGGGCCTGGGGGAGACGGTGCAGGTCTCGGCCCAGACGGGAGCGCGCGCCAAGAACTACCAGTT
>WNFM01205020.1_pt1 | contig 47695 bp, 47 predicted proteins | sample 5400271 | NCBI WGS metagenome assembly WNFM01 (sample SAMN13153352, study PRJNA577476) | soil metagenome | isolation source: 60 cm saprolite on Douglas fir-dominated hillslope | place: USA:California | collected 2013-09-17
TAATCACGGCCGCAGAATTCGCAGGTCACGGTGAGCGCCCCCTCGCTCGCCAGGGCGGCCCGGGCTTCTTCTTCTCCAAGCGATCTGACCAGGTTGGAAACGCGCTCATTGCTGCAGCGGCAGGCGAAGCGTACCGGCGTGATTTCGAACAGCCGGCAGTCGTGCGTGCCAAATACACGCCGCAGGGAATCCTCCGCGGCGGCGCTCAGGAGCTGCTCCGGCGAGAGCGAGTCGAGGCCGGAGCGCAGATCCTCCCAGACCTGCTGCAGCAGCGCCCCCGCCCCTTCGCCGCCGACCGCCGCTGACGGGAGCTTTTGCAGCAGCATGCCGCCGGCACGCTCACCGTCGGCGGCCAGCATGAGCCGGGTCGGCAGCTGCTCCGAGTGCTCGAAGTAGCGCTCCAGGCACGCGGCCAGGTTCGCGCCTTCCAGGGGCACGATGCCCTGGTAGTTGGCGCTGGACTGCTCGGATTGCACAGTGACGACCAGGCGGCCCGCGCCCACCAATCCGGCAAACTCGACGCCCTCGCTGTCGGCGAGATCGTGATGGGCGACGGCGCGGAGCTGGAATCGATCCGTGCACTGCGCGACCAGGAGCCTGACGCGCCCGCTGCCTGCGAACTGCAGAGTCAGCGTGCCCTCGAACTTCAGCGTCGCGGCCAGCAGCACGGCGGCCGCGGCGGATTCGCCCAGGAGCGATGCCACCACCGGCGGATAGCTGCGGCAGGCGCGCAACTCCTGCCAGGCCGGGCCCAGACGCACCCATTGCCCGCGCAGCGGCTGCGCCTCGAGCACAAAACGGCGTAGGTCGCCGGCCATCGGGTCGTCAGCCACTGAGCTTTTGCTTCAACAGTTCGTTCAGCCGGCCAGGATTGGCCTTCCCTTGCGTCGCCTTCATGACCTGGCCCACGAAAAAGCCAAGCAGCTTGTCCTTGCCGGCGCGGTATTCGGCGAGCTGAGCGGGGTTCGCCGCCATCACCGTCTCGATCGCCCGCTCGATCGGGCCATCGTCAGTGATCTGGCGCAACCCGCGGGCATCAATGACGGCGTCGGCCTGCTGTCCGCTGTCCCACATCGCCTCGAAGACATCCTTGGCGAGCTTGCCGGAGATCGTCGCATCGCCGATCCGGCGCAGGAGCGCGGCCAGCGAGGCGGCAGTGACGCGGCTGGCGCCGATCTCCAGTCCGTCGCGGTTCAGGAAGGCGGCCAGTTCGCCACCGACCCAGTTGGCCGCCAGTTTTGGACTTCCGCCCAGCTCGCGCACGACGCCCTCGTAGTAGTCGGCGAGTTCGGCGCTCGAGGTCAGCACCTGCGCGTCGTAGCCGGACAGTTCGTACTGGGCGCTGAAGCGCTGCGCCTTCTGGTCCGGCAGCTCGGGAAGCTGCGCGGCGAGCCCCTGGACGTACGCGTCATCCAGCACCACCGGGAGCAGATCGGGATCCGGGAAGTAGCGATAGTCATTCGCCTCTTCCTTGGAACGCATCGAGCGCGTCTCGCCGCGCTCCGGGTCGTAGAGACGCGTCTCCTGCACCACCTGGCCGCCCGATTCGAGCAGGGCCACCTGCCGGGCGACTTCGTGGTTGATGGCTTTCTCGACGAAGCGGAAGGAATTGATGTTCTTGAGCTCGGCGCGCGTGCCGAATTTCTCGGCGCCGCGCGGCCGCACCGAGACATTCGCGTCGCAGCGGAACGATCCCTCCTGCATGTTGCCGTCACAGATGCCCAGATACCGCACCAGCGTGTGCACCTTCTTCATGTAGGCGATGGCTTCGCGGGCCGAGCGCATCTCGGGCTCGGAAACGATCTCGAGCAGGGGCGTGCCGGCGCGATTGAGGTCGATCCCGGTCAGTCCGGGCAGGCCCTCGTGCAGTGACTTGCCCGCGTCCTCTTCCAGATGCGCGCGCGTCACGGCGATGCGGCGCGCGCTGCCGTCATCCATGACAATGTCCACGTGTCCGCCGGCGACGATCGGCAGTTCGTACTGGCTGATCTGGTAGCCCTTGGGCAGGTCGGGATAGAAATAATTCTTGCGTGCGAATACCGAGCGCGGCGCGATGCGCGCACCGATGGCCAGGCCGAACAGCACCGCCATGCGCACGGCCGCGGCGTTCAGCACCGGCAGCACACCGGGATAGCCCAGATCGACGAGATCGGCCTGCGCGTTGGGGGGCGCGCCATACGCCGTCGCTGATCCCGAGAAAATCTTCGAGCGCGTGGCGAGCTGGGCGTGGATCTCCAGCCCGATGACGGTCTCCCAGTCGGTGGACGGTGCCATCAGCGGTAGCCTTCCGGCGCGCGCTGATGCCAGTCTGTCGCCCGCTGGTAACGATGAGCCACGTTCAGGAGCCGTTCTTCGGTGAAGTGGGCGCCGATGAGCTGCAGTCCGACCGGCAGCGCGTCGGCGAATCCGCAGGGAATCGACATGGCCGGCAGGCCCGCGAGGTTCGCACCGATGGTGTAGATGTCGTTGAGGTACATGGTCACGGGATCGGCGGTCTTGGCGCCGAGCTCGAAGGCCACCGTCGGCGTGGTCGGCCCAACCAGCACGTCGACTTCGCCAAAGGCGCGCGCGAAATCATCGACGATGAGCTGGCGCACCCGCTGGGCCTTGAGGTAATAGGCGTCGTAGTAGCCCGCCGAGAGCACGTAGGTGCCGGTCATGATGCGCCGCTTGACCTCAGCGCCGAATCCTTCCGAGCGCGAGCGGACGTACAGATCCTTCAAATCGCGGGGCTGCTCGCAGCGGTGTCCGAAACGCACGCCATCGTAGCGCGCCAGGTTGGAGGAGCATTCGGCCGGCGCCACCACGTAGTAGGTGGGCACCGAGAGCGGGAGATTGGGCAGGCTCACGTCGCGCACCTGCGCGCCCTCACGGCGCAGCACCTCCAGGGCCGCACGCACGCAGTCCGCGACGGCCGGATCCAGACCCTTGTCGAAGCACTCCTTGAGTACCCCCACCTTGAGGCCCGCGAGCGGACGCTCGAGAGCGGCGTGGTAGTCGGGCACGGCGCGCTCGACACTGGTCGAATCGCGTTCATCGAACCCGGCCATGGCGCCCAGCAGCAGGGCCGCATCCTCCGCCGTGCGCGCGATCACTCCGGCCTGATCCAGGCTGGAGGCGAAAGCCACGATGCCGTAGCGCGATACGCGGCCGTAGGTCGGCTTGATGCCGGTCACTCCGCACAGGGCCGCAGGCTGGCGTATGGAGCCGCCGGTATCGGTCGCAGTGGCGGCCGGCACCAGCCGCGCGGCCACGGCCGCGGCCGAACCGCCCGAAGAACCACCGGGCACGCGGGTCACATCCCAGGGATTGCGGACCGGGCCAAAATAGCTGGTCTCGTTGGACGAGCCCATCGCGAATTCGTCCATATTGGTCTTGCCCAGCACCACGACGCCGGCCGCACGCAGTCTCGACACGACGGTGGCATCGTAAGGCGAGACAAAATTCGCGAGCATCTTCGACCCGCAGGTGGTGCGCGAGCCCGTGGCGCAGAAGATGTCCTTGTGGGCGATGGGCACCCCGGTCAGTACGGGCGCTGCGCCGGCCGCCAGCTGGCGATCCGCGGCGGCGGCGGCGGCGAGCGCCGTCTCGGTTTCAATGCTGATGAAAGCATTGAGCGCGCCCTGTGCGCCCTCAATTCGACCGAGCAGGCTCCGCGCCAGCTCGGTGGCGGAGAATTTCCGCTGCTGCAAACCCCGGGAGAGCTGCGCCACTGTCTGCGTATGCATACAGAGCTACTCGAGCACTTTGGGAACGAGGTACAGGCCCGCCATTGCCTGTGGTGCGTTGCGCTGGAACAGCTCGTGCCGGTCGCCCTCGGACACCACATCGGGGCGCTGGCGCTGGACCAGACCTGCCAATGGATGCGACATGGGGGCCACGGCGCGGGTGTCGGCGTGATCCAGTTCACCAACCAGGGCGATGATCCGCGAGAGGCTGTCGATGTAGGCCGGAACCTCGGACTCGCTCAAGGCCAGCCGGGCCAGCTGAGCGATATTGTCGATGTCGCGGCGGCTCAGACTCATGCTTGTGGCGCTGCAGGTTTTGGGAAAAATGAGCGCGAAATCATACACGTCGCCTTGTGGAATGTCCTCTCGGTTGCTAGATTACCGGGCGCTTTTCCGGCCGTACACCTAAGGTCCGCCCCGCCCATGTTCAAACGTCTGCGCGGTTATTTCTCCAGCGACTTGTCGATCGATCTGGGCACCGCCAATACGCTCATCTACGTCCGCGACCGGGGCATCGTCCTGAACGAGCCCTCGGTGGTCGCCGTGCAGGACGAGCCTTCGCGCGGCGGCAAGATCATCGTCGCCGTCGGGGCGGAAGCCAAGGGCATGATCGGCCGCACGCCGGGCCATATCACCGCAGTGCGACCGATGAAGGACGGCGTGATCGCCGATTTCACCTATACGGAGAAAATGCTCCAGTTCTTCATCAACAAGGTGCACGGGAATCGTTTCCTCAAACCCTCGCCGCGCGTGCTGGTGTGCGTGCCCTTCGGCTCGACGCAGGTCGAGCGCCGCGCCATCCGTGAATCGGCCGAGGGTGCCGGCGCACGCAACGTGGCCATCGTCAGCGAGCCCATGGCCGCGGCGGTAGGCGCGGGTCTCCCGGTGCAGGAGGCGCGGGGCTCCATGGTGCTCGACATCGGTGGCGGCACGACGGAAGTCGCCGTGCTCTCGCTCAACGGCATCGTCTATGCCAGTTCGGCGCGCATCGGGGGCGATCGCTTCGATGAATCGATCATGAACTACGTGCGCCGCAACTACGGCATCCTGATCGGCGATGCCACGGCCGAGCGCATCAAGATCGAAATCGGCTCGGCTTACCCGGGCCAGCAGGTGCGCGAACTCTCGGTCAAGGGGCGTAATCTGTCCGAAGGGGTGCCCCGCAGCTTCACGCTCAACAGCAACGAGATCCTCGAGGCGCTGCAGGAGCCCCTGCAGGGCATCGTCAGCACGGTCAAGCAGGCGCTCGAACAGACTCCCCCCGAGCTCGGTGCCGACGTGGCCGAGCGCGGCATCGTCCTCACCGGCGGCGGCGCACTGCTGCGCGACATCGACAAGCTCCTGATGGAGGAGACCGGGCTTCCGGTAGTCATCGCCGACGATCCGCTCACCTGCGTGGCGCGCGGCGGCGGCCGTATTCTCGAACTCATGGACCAGATGGGCCCCGGTCACTTCGGCCTGGAATAGAGGGCCTCCAATTTGGCCGGTTTCGGCACAAGCGACGGTCGGCCCATCTACGGGCGCGGGCCTTCACCGGGACTGCGCTTCACCGCCTACGCCCTCCTGTCGCTGATGCTCATGTACCTGGACCAGCGGGCGCGCTGGTCCGAGCGCCTGCGATTCGGGCTGGCCGCCGCCGCCTATCCCGTGCAGATCGCCGTGAATTCCCCGGCCGCCGTGTGGCATTGGCTGACCGACAGCTTTGCCTCGCGCACGACGTTGCGCAGCGAGAACCTGCGTCTGCAGCGGCAGCTGCAGGTACTGCAGCTGGCGGTGCTGCGCCAGCAGGCCCTGGAGCAGGAAAATACGGAGTTGCGCGCCCTGCGCGCCGCCCTGCCCCCATTGGTGAAGAAGTGGTTCGTTGCCGAAGTGATCGGGGTCGAAGCCGTGCCGCTCCGCCAGCGCTTCATCATCAACAAGGGCACCCGTGACGGGGTGCACGTCAACCAGGCCGTGGTCGACGGAACCGGCGTACTGGGCCAGGTGGTGCACGCCGGGCCGTGGAGCGCCGAAGTCATCCTGATCACCGATCCCGAGCACGCGCTGCCGGTCCTGATCACACGCACCGGACTGCGCACCATCGCGGTGGGATCGGGCAATGCGCACGAACTGCTGTTGAGCTACCTGGCGGTGAACTCTGACGTCAAGAGCGGCGATCTGCTCGTCAGTTCAGGGCTGGGCGGAGTGTTCCCCGCCGGCTATCCCGTGGGACGCATCACCGGTGTGAGCCGTGAGCCCAGCCAGCTGGTCGCGCAGGTCCAGGCCGAGCCGCTGGCCATGATCGATCGCGCGCGCGAGGTGATGCTGATCGAGTTCGATCCGGCCCATCCGGCGGCACCACCGGCGGCCCAGGCGCTCAGCGACGCCGGCCCCCCAGCCCCGGCCGAGGGCGGTCGATGAGCAATCGGGAAAATCTGCTGATCATCCTGCTCACCTCGACGGCCGGCCTGGTGCTATCCATTCTCCCGCTCCCGGGCTGGCTGCCGGTGATACGCCCGGCCTTCCTGGTGCTGGCGGTGCTGTACTGGTCGACCATGACTCCGTTCGTGGCCGGGCTGATGCTCGGCTTCGTGGGTGGTCTGGCCCTTGATGTGTTCCAGGGCTCGCTCCTCGGCGAGCATGCCCTGGCACTGTCGTTCGTGACCTACCTGGCGATTCGTCTCCACCTGATGATGCGCGCCAAGCCGATCTTCGAGCAGTCCCTGTACGTGTGGATGGCGCTGATCATCTATGAACTGCTCCTCTGGGTGATCGATGGCTGGACCGGCCGCTCCTCCTCCAGTCCGCTGCGCTGGGTCCACACGCTCAGCGGTGCACTGATCTGGCCATTCGTGGTCGGCCTGCTCGGCCGCTTCCACTCGGCGCGTTGAGGGAGCGGCCCCCATGCGCATCAAGGACCAGTGGAATGAACAGCGCATCTATGCCAGCCGCACCTTCGCGGCCCTGCTGCTGGTCGGGCTGCTGAGCCTTACGCTGCTGGGCAAGCTCATTCACCTGCAGATCGTCCGCCATGACTACTACCTCGAGCTCTCGCAGGGCAATCGCGTGCGCCAGGACCCAGTACCGGCCAGCCGCGGCCTGATCCTCGATCGACGGGGCCGCGTACTAGTCGACAACGAGCCCGCCTTCCAGCTCGAGCTGATCCGCGAACAGACTCCCGATCTGAACGACACGCTGCGGCGCCTGGCGGCGCTGAACCTGATCAACCACGAGGACATCGATCCCCTGCGCCGCATCATCCGCTCGCGCCGCAGTTTCGACAGCGTGCCGATCCGCCTGCGGCTCAGCGATGATGAGATCGGGCGCTTTGCCGTGCATCGGCACGAGTTCGAAGGGGTGGACCTGCGGGCGCGCCAGACCCGCCACTATCCTTATGGTGAGCTGGGCGTGCACGCCCTCGGCTATGTCGCCGCGGTGAGCGAGGATGAGCTGGACCGCATCGACCATCCCGGTTACGCCGGCACGACGCTGATCGGTAAGCTGGGCGTGGAGAGCTCCTACGAAACCCAGCTGCACGGGCTGAACGGCTACAGCCAGATCCTGGTCAACGCGCAGGGCCGGTCGGTCAAGTTCCAGGGCGCCTACCAGCCGGAACTGCGCTCGGAAGCGCCGGTGGCCGGCAAGGATCTGGTGCTGGCGCTCGACCTGCCCACGCAGCAGGCGGCCGAACTGGCCCTGGGCGAGCGTCGCGGCGCCGTGGTCGCCATCGATCCTGCCAACGGCGACGTGCTGGCGCTGGTGAGCCATCCGGATTTTGATCCGAGCCTGTTCAGTCGCGGGCTGACCCGGAGCGAGTACAGCCAGCTGACCGACAACCCCGACAAACCGCTGCTCAATCGCGCTCTGCGCGGCGCCTATCCCTCCGGCTCCACCATCAAGCCGGTGATGGCGTTGGCAGGCTTGACCTATCACCTCGTCGATCCGGCCAAGCGCCAGTTCTGCGACGGGGTCTTCCACCTCCCCGGCAGCAGCCACCTGTACCGGGAGGGCAAGGGCGGCAAGCACGGCGCCGTGGATCTGGTCGATGCCATCGCGCGTTCCTGCGATGTTTACTTCTACGGCCTGGCCGCGCAGATCGGCGTCGACCGCATCGCCGCCTTTGCCGCCCAGTTCGGGCTGGGTGCGCTCACCGGCATCGACATCAGCGGGGAAAAACCCGGGCTCCTGCCGACACCGGCGTGGAAGCGCCAGGCCTACAAGCGGCCGCAGGATCAGGTCTGGTATCCGGGCGAAACCGTCAACCTGGGCGTCGGCCAGGGATACCTCACGGTCACGCCCCTGCAGCTCGCGCACATGGCCAGCGTGCTGGCCGAGCGCGGCACGAGTTTCCGGCCACGCGTGGTCCTGGGCGCGCGCGACACTTCGGGCAAATTGATCGCCAACGCGCCCGTGGCGAGCGCGGGTGCCACCGCCGTCAGCGACGCGGACTGGGCGCTGATGCTGCGCGGCATGATCGGGGCGACCACTTACGGCACGGCTGCCGTGATCGGCAAGGATGCGCGCTACAGCATCGCCGGCAAGACCGGAACGGCCCAGGTCTACACCGTGGGACAGAATGCCCGCTACAACGAGAAAACCGTGGCGGAACGGTTGCGTGATCACGCCTGGTTCATCGCCTTCGCCCCGGCGGAGGCGCCGCGCATCGCAGTGTGCGTGCTGGTGGAAAACGGCGGCTTCGGCGCCAGCGCCGCGGCGCCCATCGGCCGCCGCGTGATGGACGCTTATCTGCTCGAAGGGCTGCCGGCCACAGCGGGCGGGAACGTCACGCCATGATCCTGAACGATTCCCGCGATTCGGCCGCGCGCCGCACGCTCAGCGCCACGGCACGGCTCCTCTCGGCCCTCAAGCTCGACGGCCCGCTGCTCGTGGGGCTGGGGCTCCTCGCCGTCTATGGACTGCTGGTGCAATACAGCGCCTCGGGCCAGAGCCTCGAGACGATCCTGCGCACGCTGCTGCGCATCGCGCTTGGAGCGGTGGCGATGATCGGCCTGGCGCACAGCAGCCCGAATTTTCTGCGCGGTATCGCGCCCTGGCTTTATGGCGCGGGCATCCTGCTGCTGCTGGTCGTCGATGTGATGGGTTACGTCGGCAAGGGCGCGCAGCGCTGGCTCGACCTGGGCCTGATCCGCTTCCAGCCCTCGGAGATCATGAAGCTCGCCGTGCCGATGCTGGCCGCATCGATCATGCACGAGCGCCGCCTGCCGCCGGACTGGCGGAGCCTGCTGCTGCTGGCGGCGATCATCGTGCTTCCGGTCGGCCTGGTCGCCCCGCAGCCCGACCTCGGCACCGCGCTGCTGATCTTCGCCGCCGGCGCTCTGGTGGTGCTGATGGCAGGCCTGCAGTGGCAGGTGATCAGCGGCCTGGCGGTGGCCGGCGCGGGCGCCGCGGCCTTCGGCTGGAGATTCCTGCACGATTACCAGCGCCAGCGGATCCGCATCTTCCTCGACCCGCAGTCCGATCCGCTCGGTTCGGGCTACCACATCATCCAGTCGCAGATCGCGATCGGCTCGGGGGGGCTGTTCGGCAAGGGCTGGATGAACGGCAGCCAGGCACAGCTGGATTTCCTCCCCGAACGCTCCACCGACTTCATATTCGCGGTGATCGGCGAGGAATTCGGGCTGCTCGGCCTGATCGTACTGCTGCTGCTGTATCTGTTCATCGTGTCGCGCTCGGTCTTTCTGGCGACCCAGACCAGCGGCACTTTTGCGCGACTCCTGGGCTCGAGCCTCGCGCTGACATTTTTCGTGTACGTGTTCATCAATGCGGGCATGGTCAGCGGCCTGCTGCCGGTGGTGGGCGTGCCGCTGCCGCTGATCAGCTACGGGGGTACCTCCGTCGTGACGCTGCTGGCGGGCTTCGGTATCCTGATGGGGCTCCACTCCCACCGCAAACTCGTCAACTCGTGATGCTGCGCGCCCTGCCGCTGCTGCTGATCTGCACGCTGCTGCCGCCGCCGTCGCTGGCCGCGCCGGACACGGAACCCGCGGCACCGGTCGAGCGCGTGCTGCCCGGCCACACGCGCTTTGATCTGGAGCGCGCCGACATCACCGCCTTCGTGGAGCGCCTCGCCTCCCGGGGATTCGGTCGCGCCGCGGCCTTTGCGCTGCTCGCCAAGGCCGAGCCGCAGCCGGCCATCATCGACGCGATGAACCGGCCGGCGGAGAAAGCCCTGGCCTGGTGGGAATATCGCGCCCGTTTCCTGACCAGCGATCGCATCGACGCCGGCGCCAGGCTCTGGCGCGAGCACCGCGAGCTGCTCGACGCCATCGCCCTGGAGCGGCATGTGCCCCCAGAATACCTGCTCGGCATCATCGGCATCGAGACCTCCTTCGGCCGTATCACGGGCCGCTATCGCGTGCTCGACGCGCTGACGACCCTCGCCTTCGACTATCCGGCGCGCGCCGAGTACTTCCAGCAGGAGCTCGAGCAGTTCATGCGGCTCAGCCGCGACGGCGAACTCGACCCGCTCACGACGCTGGGTTCCTACGCCGGCGCGATGGGCGTGGCGCAGTTCATGCCTTCGAGCTTCCAGCGCTACGCAGTCCACGAGGGGGGCGCCGGTCATCGTGATCTGTGGAACGACTGGGCCGACATCTTTGCCAGCGTCGCCAATTACCTGCAGGAGCATGGATGGGCGGACGGCCAGCCGGTGCTCGCCGAGGCGGACCTCCGTAACGCGCCGGTTCCGGCGCCCGCGGCGAGCCTGGCGCTCAGCGATACCCTGGGCGCGCTGCGAGGTCGGGGCATGCGCGTGGTGAGCCTGCTGGGCGACGATACGCCCTGCATGCTCATACCCGCAGTGCTGGAGAATGGCACGAGCTACCGGGTCGGATTCCAGAATTTCTATGCCATCACGCGCTACAACCGCAGCCCACTGTACGCGATGGCGGTCAATGACCTGGCCGGGGCCCTCGTGGCGCGCGTGCTGGCCGCGGACGCGCCCTGATGCGCGCGCCGCGCGCGGCGGCGCTCCTCGCGGCCAGCGCCGGATCGCTCCTCCTCGCCGCCTGCGCCTCGGCGCCGCGGCGCGCCGTGCCGGCCCCTCCAGGTCCGGCCGCCGCCCCTGACGCCATCCCGCGTGTCGAACCGCGCAGCAGCCACGGCAACCCGCCCTACTACGACGTGAACGGCCGCCGCTACCAGGTGCTCGCCAGCGCCAATGGCTACACGGAGCGTGGCGTGGCCTCGTGGTATGGCCCGGATTTTCAGGGCCACAATACCTCGAGCGGCGAGCCTTACGACATGTACGCCATGACCGCTGCGCATCGCACGCTGCCGCTCCCCTGCTATGCGCGTGTGACCAACCTCGCCAACGGCCGCAGTGTCATCGTACGCATCAACGACCGCGGCCCCTTCATCGCCAATCGGATCGTTGATCTGTCCTACACGGCCGCGCTGCGCCTCGACATCGTCCGTACCGGGACCGCGTTCGTGGAACTGCAGACCGTGCAGGCGGGTGAGGCGCCAGCGCCCGCGGTTCCCGTCCCGGTAGCGCCGGTACCAGCAGCACCCGGGCCCGAGCCGGCGCCCGCCGAGGTCCTCGTGGCACCGGCGGTTGCACCTCCCCTGGTCGCGCTGTATATCCAGGTCGGCGCTTTCGCCGAGCCCGCCAACGCGCAGCGGCTGGTCGAGCGGCTGCGCGCGGCCGGGATTCAGCAGGTTTTCACGCTCGACAGCACGGCGACGGGCCCGCTGCTGCGCCGCGTCCGCGTCGGCCCGGTCACAAGCGTCGAGGATTTTGACCGGCTCGCCGCGCGGCTGGCGAGCCTCGGCTACCCCGAGGCGCGGCTCGCCAACGACTGATCGCTGCCGCTACACTGCGCTCCGCCGCGCCCGACGCGGCCTTCATCACAGCTGCGGAGAATTGCGGATGAGCCTGAGTCGTTCCTTGCTGATTGCCCTGGGCACGGGCTGGGTCACGGTGTCGGCCGCCCTGACGAGCGGCGCCGCGGCGCCGCTCGCGCTCGCGCCGGCACCGGAGGCGCGCAGCTGGATACTGATGGATTTCGGCAGCGGGCAGACCCTGGCCGAAGGCCATGCCGACCAGCGCATCGAACCGGCCAGTCTGACCAAGCTCATGAGCGCCTACGTGGTGTTCACCGCCCTGCGCGCCGGGCAGCTGAAGATGGATGAACAGGTCCTGATCAGCGAGCACGCCTGGCGCGCGGAAGGTTCGCGCACCTTCGTGAAAGTGGGCACGCGCGTCCCGGTCGAGGTGCTCATCAAGGGCATGATCGTGCAATCGGGGAACGATGCGACCGTCGCGCTGGCCGAACGGGTGGGTGGGAGCGAGCCGGCGTTCGTGCAGATGATGAACAGCGCTGCGCAGCGCCTGGGGATGCGGGGCACGCACTTCGAGGACGCCAGCGGCCTGCCCTCCCCGACCCACTACAGCACGGCGCGTGATCTGGCGACTCTGTCGCGGGCGATCATCCGCGACTTCCCCGAATACTATGGCCTGTACTCGCTGCGCGAATTCACCTGGAACAACATCCGCCAGGAAAACCGCAATGGCCTGCTGGAGCGGGATCCGAGCGTCGACGGCATCAAGACGGGCCACACGGAGACCGCCGGTTACTGCCTGATCGGTTCCGCAAAGCGCTCCGGCATGCGCCTGATTTCCGTGGTGCTCGGCGCGCGTGGAGTCGTGGCGCGCGAGACCGGCAGCGCGGCGCTGCTGAACTATGGCTTCAGCACCTTCGAGACGGTCAGCGTCCGCAAAGCCGGCGAAACGGTGCTCAAGCCGCGGGTGTACAAGGGCACGGAGCCGTACGTGGCGCTGGTGACCCACCTCGACGTCGCGGTCACCGTGCCGCGAGGCCAGGGCACCACCGTGACGACGCGCACGCTGCTGCGCCGGCCGCTCATTGCACCGCTCCCGGCCGCCACCGCGGTCGGTGAACTGCAGGTCGCCATCGACGGCAAACCAGTTGCTGGTGCCGCCCTCTACCCCTTGGCCACCGTGCCGGAGGGCGGCTGGTGGCGGCGGATGATCGACACGGTCAGCCTGTGGTTCTGAGCCGGGCAGGCTAGACGATGGCCGAACCGTTCCCCCTCTGTCATCTGAACGGCCAGCTGCTGCCGTTGCGCGAGGCACGCATCTCGCCACTCGACCGCAGCTTCCTGTTTGGTGACGGCGTCTACGAAGTAATCGCCGTGCATGGCGGCCACGCCCCGCAGCTCGCCGCCAACATCGCGCGCCTGGCGCGCAGCCTCGGGGAGCTGAAGATTCGCAATCCCTACCAGGCCGGGCAATGGGCCGAGCTGATCCGCGAACTCGCCGCCGCCAACGGCGGTGGTGATCTCTATGTCTACCTGCAGGTGTCCCGCGGCAGCGAATACGGCCGTAATCACGCGCCGCTACCGGATGTCGAACCCACGGTGTTTGGCTTCTGCGCGCCGCTGCCGCCCACGCCGCCGGAGCTGTACGAGCAGGGCCTGAGCTGCATCACGGCCGCCGACACGCGCTGGGCGCGCTGCGACATCAAGTCCGTGGCGCTGCTGGCCAACGTGCTGCTGCGCCAGCAGGCGATCGACGCCGGTGCGGCCGAGGTCATCCTGCTGCGCGACGGGTGGCTGACCGACGCCAGCGCTTCGGCCGTGCACGCCGTCATCGGTGGCGAGATCCGCACGCCGCCGCGGAGCCACCAGCTGCTGCCCGGCACGACGCGCCTGCTGGTCGAGGAACTCGCCGCCGCCCATGGGATCCCGTGGAGCAGCGCCGCGGTGAGCGAGGCGGCGCTGCGCGGCGCCGATGAAGTCTGGCTCAGCGCTTCGACGCGCGGGGTCGTGCCGGTGACCCGGCTCGATGGACAACCCGTGGGAGACGGCCGGCCCGGGCCAGTCTGGAAGCGGATGCGCGCACTCGTCGAAGCCAGCTGGCTGCCCGGCTAGGAGGCGGCGGTGGACACGCCGAAACTGCTGACCTTCCCCTGCGCCTACCCGATCAAGGTCATGATGCGCGCCGAGCCCGCGGTGCGCGCCCGCGTGGATGAAGTGCTGGCGCGCCACGCCGAGGCCGCGGCCGTCGCGGACGCCACGGAGCGCCCCTCGGCGCAGGGCAACTTCCGCTCCGTGACCTACACCATCCACGCGCGCGACGAGCAGCACATCGCGGCGCTATTTGCCGATCTCAAGAGCGTGGACGGCGTGCTGCTGGTGCTCTAGCGCGAACTGTGTAAAGAAGAGCGGCGTGAACTCAGCTCCCACCTGCTGTACGTCGCCCGGGCCGCCGAGTGCCGCCAGCTGGGTCATCGCAAGCCCCGGGTAGCCGCAGGGATTGATGCGCCGGAAGGGCTCCAGATTCATGTTCACGTTCAGCGCCAGACCGTGATAGCTCCCACCGCGGCGGACCCGCAGGCCGACGCTGGCGAGCTTGGCGCCATCGACATAGACACCCGGTGCGCGCTCGCGGCACCGGGCCTCGATGTGATGAGCGGCGGCCAGCGCGATCACGGCGCGCTCGAGCGCCGTGACCAGATCGCGCACGCCGCGACGGGCGCGGCGCAGATCGATCAGCGGATAGACCACGAGCTGTCCGGGGCCGTGATAGGTCACCTGGCCGCCCCGATCGATCCGCACCACCGGAATGTCGCCGGCCGCGAGTACGTGCGCGGCATCGGCGTTCATGCCCAGCGTGTAGACGGATTCGTGTTCGAGGAGCCAGAGCTCATCGGGTGTGTCCGGACCGCGCTTCGCGGTGAACTCCTGCATCGCCCGCCAGGTGGGCTCGTAGGGCACCCGCCCGAGCCACTTGACCGCAGGAGTCCTGATCTCCGAGGACCGGACCTGATAGGTCTCGACGGGGTCCACGGCGCTCACGAACTGCGCAGCGCACGGCCCTCGTGCAGGCCGACGTTGTTCCCGGCGAGCGCCCGCTCGGCGCGATAACTGGAGCGCACCAACGGTCCGGAAACGCACTCTCGAAAGCCACGGGCCAGCCCGGCCGCGCGATAGCGCACGAATTCATCGGGCGTGACAAAGCGCACCACCGGCAGGTGGTGCACGGTGGGCCGCAGGTACTGGCCGAGCGTCAGGATGTCGACGCCCGCCGCGCGCAGATCGTCCATGCACTCGAAAATCTCCTCATCGGTCTCACCCAGACCCAGCATCAGGCTGCTCTTGGTGAGCAGCGTGCGCCGATGCGCCTTGGCGTAGCCCAGCACGTCGAGGGTCTGCTGGTAGCCGGCGCGCGGATCGCGCACCGGATGGGTCAGGCGGCGCACGGTTTCGATGTTCTGCGCGAACACCTCGACGCCCGAATCGACGACGCGCTCCACGTCCTGGCGCACGCCCTGAAAATCGGGCGTCAGCGCCTCGACCGCCGTGTCCGGCGTGCGCCGCTTGATCGCGCGCACGCAGGCGGCGTAGTGCTCCGCCCCGCCATCGCTCAGATCATCGCGATCCACGGAGGTCAGCACGACGTAACGCAGCTTCATCAGCGCCACGCTGGCGGCGACGTTGTCCGGCTCGCCGGCATCGAGCCAGCCGCGCGGATTTCCCGTATCGACGGCGCAGAAACGGCAGGCGCGCGTGCAGACCGCGCCCATCACCATGATCGTTGCCGTGCCGGCGTTCCAGCACTCGCCGATGTTCGGACACTTGGCTTCCTCGCAGACCGTGGCCAGGCGGTGCTCGCGTACCGTGCGCCGCACCGCCTCGTACCCGGCGCCGGCCGCCAGCGGCGCCTTGAGCCAGCGCGGCTTGCCCGCGGGTGCGGCGGGCGGTGGCGCGCCGTGGGCGCGCACCCCGTCCTTGATGGCCGTGAAACCCTGCGCCGTGCGGTACTTCTCGCCACTGCGTGGCGCCTCGATGGTGACGGGAATGCTCTTGAATTCGCTCATGTTCTGGACCGGCCGGCCACGCAAGGCGCGTGCCGCCTGGCGCCTCATCATAGCCCAGTTGCGCCCGCATTCAGCGCCGCCAGGCGTTCCGCGGAGCCGACGTCCACCCACTGCCCCCCGAACAGCTCACCGCGGAGCCGTCGCGCCGCAATCGCGCGCCGCAGCACGGGCAACAGGGGAAATCTGCCCGCAGCGCAGCCCGCGAACAGCTCCGGCCGGTAAACGCCAATGCCCGCGTAGGTGTAGCGCGTTTCGCCCGTTTCCAGCACCTCGCCATTCTGCAACGCGAAATCGCCGCGCGGATGATGTTCGGGATTGGGCACCAGCACCAGCTGTGCCAGCGCCGCGGGCGCGATGGTCAGGCGCGTAAAATCGATATCGGTGTAGGTGTCGCTGTTGACCACCAGGAATGGCGCTGCACCGAGCAGCGGCAGGGCCTGGAAAATCCCGCCTCCGGCCTCCAGAGGCGCGGCCGGTTCGTCGCTGTAGTGGATCGTAAGCCCAAAGCGGCCGCCCTCGCCCACCGCCGCGCGAATTCGTGCGCCGAGCCAGGACAGGTTGATCACCACATCGCGCACGCCGGCGCGCGCCAGCGCCTCCAGGTGCCAGACGATGAGCGGCTTGCCGCGCACTTCCAGCAAGGGCTTGGGCGTGAGGTCGGTCAGCGGCCGCAGCCGCTCTCCGCGCCCGGCCGCGAGCAGCATCGCCCTCACGCCGGCACCGCCGGGCCGGCGTACACCCGCGCGTTGGCGGGCCCCAGCCCAGGCACGAGCCGGTGCTCCACCCAATCGCTGAAGCGGCGCAATTCGCCGTACCGCGTCGCCGTGTCACGCACATGCTCGAGGGTGCGCGGCAGATCGGCGAGGAACCCCTGCTTGCCATCCCGGTACCAGAGTCGGGCGAAGATGCCGAGCACCTTGAGATGGCGCTGCAGGCCGATCAGATCAAACCAGCGCACGAATTCTTCGCGGCTGGCGCCCGCCGGACCCCCGGCGGCGCGCAAGCGCGCGCGATAGCCATCGAGCCAGGCTTCCACGTCGGCGCGCGGCCAGGCGATGTAACAGTCCTTGAGGAGCGAGACCAGGTCGTAACCGACCGGACCGGCCAGCGCGTCCTGGAAATCGATCACCCCGGGACTGCGTTCGGCGGTGATCATGAGGTTACGCGAGTGATAGTCCCGGTGCACGAGCACGAGCGGTTGCTGCAGGGCCTCGCGCTCCAGAAATGCAAAGGTGTCGGCAAGCAGCGCGCGCTCTTCTTCATCGAGCACCAGCGCCAGGTGGCGGGCGCAGAACCAGTCGGGGAGCAGCTGCATTTCACGTTGCAGTGCCGCCGCGTCGTAAGGCGGCAGCTCGCGCGCACCGCTCGCCCCATGCAGCTGGATCAGCGCCAGCGAGTCGAGCGCCTGCCCATACAGCAGCGCGGGGGCCGCCCCGCCATTGAGGCGCGCGAGCATATGAGTGGCGCCCAGATCCTCGAGCAGCAACAGCCCGCGTGCGCCATCGGCGGCCTCCACCTCGGGCACGTGGACGCCGCAGGCACTGAGCAGGCGGGTCACGTGCAGGTAGGGCGCCGTGTCCTCTTTGCCAGGCGGCGCATCCATGATGACGCGCGTGCCGCCCTGCGGCCGCCAGACACGGAAATAGCGCCGAAAACTGGCGTCGGCCGATGCCGGTTCGAGCCGGCAGTCACGCGGCCAGCCCAGCTCGCTCGCCAGCCAATCGCGTATCACTTCGATGCGCGCGTCGGCGCCACCCATGTTCGTCCAGCGTTGAGTTGGGAGCGGCCATTATAATGGCGCGGCAAATGATTGCCTTCCCGCAATACCGGCGCCGCGCCCGTCTCGTCCTGCTGCTGGGTGCGCTGGCCGCCGGAGCGCAGGCCGCGGACGAGTCCTGCGTCCCGGAGCCGCTGCACCTGCAGGCCGCGCTGGCGCCCGACGGTGCCATCCGGATCTCGAGCTGCGAGCTCCATGTCGCCGCGAATGGCGACATGGAGCTGCTCGGCAAGGTCACCGTCAACATCAACGGCCGCGACCTGCACTGCGAGCGCTTGAGCTACGTTGCCAGTACGCATGAGCTGAAGCTCACGGGCGCCGTCAGCTACGAGGATGCGGGGCTGCGCGTGACGGGCGAGACCGGTGACTACGACGACAGCGGCGCCCAGTTCCAGCACGCGATGTTCGAGTTCCTGAAGCACCCGGGCCGTGGCGAGGCCGAAACGGTCTACATGCGCCAGCCCAATCGGATCGAACTCGACAAGGTCGTCTACACGACCTGCCCGCCCGGATCGGCCGCGTGGCAGCTGCGCGCGCAGCACATCACGCTGGACACGCGGAAGCTGCGCGGCGTCGGACGCAATACGCGAGTCGTTTTCAAGGGTGTGCCCATACTGTACCTGCCCTGGATCTCGTTTCCGCTGAGCGATGCGCGCCAGACGGGGTTGCTGTTCCCGACGCTGGGCAGCTCATCGCGCAATGGTGCAACCCTGTCGACGCCCTGGTACTGGAACATCGCCCCCAACAAGGACCTGACGCTCACGCCGACGGTCTACTCCAGTCGCGGTATCGACACGGGGCTCGAATACCGGCTGCTGACCGGCAGCGGCAGCGGCACCTTCCAGGCCAACTACCTGCCCGACGATCGCGCCACGGGGCTCGATCGCAGCTGGCTGCGGCTGCACGCGAATTCCTACATCGGCGCCTGGCGTGCGCAGGTCAACGCCGAGAACACCAGCGACACGCATTACTTCGAGGACTTCGCCGATGGCCCCCAGGTCAGCAGCACCATCTTCCTGCCGCGTGACCTGCGCTTGGGGCTCAACGGGGAAGTGTGGCAATTGCATGCTCAATTGCTGCAGTTCCAGACCCTCGATGACCAGCTCGCCGCCGCCGACCGGCCCTACGCCGAGTTGCCACGCCTGACGGCCGCGGCCAGCTGGCGCGGCACCTCAGGGCTCGGCAGTGATTTTGACAGCGAGCTGACCGATTTTCAGCGCAGCACCGGGACCGCGGGCTGGCGTGCCCGGGTGCAGCCGGGCATCGGATTTGAATTCCTGCGGCCGGGGTTCTACCTGCGCCCGCGGGCCGACTGGGATTTCACGCTCTACCGGCTGCAGGACGCGCCGTCGGCGGACGCCTCGCCCACGCGCAGCCTCCCGATACTGAGCCTCGACAGCGGCCTGCGGCTCGAGCGCATCGCCGCGGACGGCGCGCGCCTGCTGACGCTCGAGCCGCGGGCCTACTACGTCTATATTCCGTACCGGGATCAGAGCGCACTGCCGGTGTTCGACTCCGGCCTGCCCGACCCGAATTTCGTGGCACTGTTCCGTCCCAACCGCTACGCCGGGTACGACCGGCTGGGCGACGCGAACAACCTGACCCTGGCCGTCACGGCGCGCATGCTGGGGGCGCAGAACGGCCAGCGTTTTCTCAGCGCCACGCTGGGCCAGACCCTGCATTTCTCGCAGCCACGCGTGTTGCTGCCGGGCGAGACGCCCGATACGCGCCGGCGCTCCGACCTGCTCGCGGATGTCGAGCTGACGGCCTACCACGACTGGAACCTGCACTACGAGGTGGCCTGGGATCCGACCCAGTCCGAAACGGAGAAGTCGCTGTTCAGCCTGCAATATCGCCCGCGGGGCAACCAGGTGATCAATCTGGGGTATCGCTTCACGCGTGGCTCGGTCGAACAGGCGGAGACGTCCATGGCCTGGCCGCTGGCACGGCGCTGGGATTTCTACGGCCGCGTGGTGTATTCGATCTTCGACCGCCGGCTGATCGAGAGCTTCGCCGGATTGCAGTACACGGATACCTGCTGGGGATTACGCGTCGTGATGCGCGATTCGGTCAGCAACCGGGCAGGCACGCGCGATACCGGCTGGTACCTCCAATTGGAACTCAAGGGGCTCTCCAGTGTCGGATCGGCTGCCGACTCTTTCCTGCTGGGTTCGATTCAGGGATACTCTCCGACCTCCTCAAGCCATTGAGCCTCAAAGAAAAATGACAACCCGCAGATTGCCGACCCGCTGGCTGGCGACCCTGGGCCTGCTCTTCGCCACCACGGTGTTCGCGGCCCCGCCCACTGCACCGAGCTCGCCGCGAGTCCACCCAAGCCGCGGCACCACCCTCGATCGCGTGGTCGCGGTCGTCAACGACGGGGTCGTACTGGAAAGCGATCTCAACAGCGAGGTGCAGGCCGTGTCGCAGCGCCTGCGCGCGCAGAACGTGCCGCTGCCGGCGGACCAGGTGGTGCGCGAGCAGGTGCTGGAGCGCCTGGTGCTCGAAACCATCCAGGATCAGCACGCCGAACATGCCGGCATCACCGTGTCCGACGAGCAGGTCAATGCCGCGCTCCAGGACATCGCCCGCCGCAACAATGTCAGCTTCGAGCAGCTGCCGAACAAGCTGGCGGCGGAAGGCCTGGTGTATGCCGACTACCGGAGCAATCTGCGGCGCGAAATCCAGCGCCAGCTCCTGCGCGCCCGCGACGTCGTACAGCGCATCAGCATCACCCCGCGCGAACTGGAGCAGTACATCGAGCGGCAGAAGGGCACGGCTTCCGCCAGCAATGAATACAACATTTCCCACATCCTGATCGCGATTGCCCAGGACGCCAATGCCGGGCAGCTGGCGGCGGCGCGCTCCAAGGCCGAGGACCTCGTCACGCGCGCCCGCGGTGGCGAGGCCTTCAATCAGCTGGCGGTGAGTTATTCGGACAGCCAGACCGCACTGGACGGCGGCACGCTGGGCTGGCTCAAGGGCCCGGCCCTGCCGACTTTTCTCGCCGATATCGTGCCACGCATGAAGCCTGGCCAGATCAGCGATGTGATACAGACCGGCAGCGGCTTCCATCTCGTGCGACTCAACGACATGCGCACGATCACCAACACCCAGATCGTCAAGCAGACGCACCTGCGTCACATCCTGCTGAAGACCACGGAAATCCAGGACGACGCGACCGTGCGGCAGAAGCTCTCGGAGATGCGCGCGCAGATACTTGCCGGCGCCGACTTCGCAGTGCTGGCCAAGGCCAGTTCCGTCGATCCGGGCTCCGCCATCGAAGGCGGCGACCTGGGCTGGACGACGCTCGAGAGCTTCGCGCCTGAATTTTCCCGCCAGGCGGACCAGCTCAAGGACAATGAAATCAGCGAGCCCTTCCAGACGCAGTTTGGCTGGCACATCGTGCAGATGCTCGGCCGGCGCGATTTTGACAACACCGCCACGGCGGAACGCGAACAGGCCTTCGAGCAGCTGCGCGCGAGCCGTGTCGACGAGGCGACTGATATCTGGTTGCAGCAGCTGCGTGACGAGGCTTACGTCGAACTGAAGCTCTGATCATCGAGGCGCCCGTGCCCACGATCCCGAGCAGTAGCGGCCGTCCCATCGCCCTGACTTGCGGAGAGAGCGCCGGCATCGGGCCCGATCTGTGCCTGGCCGCGGCGCTGCAGGCGCGCGATTATCCCCTGGTGTGCCTGGCCGATCAGGATATGCTGCAGGAGCGGGCGCGCGCATTGGGGGTGTCGTGCCAGTTCAGCGAGTACCGCGAGGAGCTGGCGCCGGCACGCACCGCCGGCGCACTGAGTATGCTGCACCTGCCGCTGGCAACGCGCGCCGTCTGCGGCCAGCTCGATCGGCGCAATGCGCGCGCCACGCTGCAGCTCGTCGATCGCGCCATCGATGGTTGCCGCAGCGGGGAATTTGCGGCGATGGTCACGGCGCCGGTGCAGAAGAGCGTGATCAACGAGGCGGGAATCCCCTTCACCGGGCACACCGAATACATCGCCGCACGCTGCCAGGTGCCACGGGCGGTCATGCTACTCATCGCCGGCCGGCTGCGCGTCGCGCTGGCGACCACGCACCTGCCGCTGCGCGCCGTAGCCGCCGCCATCACGCAGGAGAGCCTGCTCGCGGTGCTGCAGATCCTCAGCGAGGATCTCAGCAGACATTTCCGCATTCCCAGGCCGCGCATTGCAGTCTGCGGGCTCAATCCCCACGCGGGCGAGAGCGGGCACCTGGGCGACGAGGAACAGCTCGTCATCACTCCGGCGCTGGCGGCGGCACGAGCCCTGGGCCTCGAGGTCCTCGGGCCCTTCCCGGCCGATACGTTGTTCGTGCCCCGCAATCTCGAGCCCTACGACGCTGTGCTGGCGATGTATCACGACCAGGGGCTGCCGGTGCTCAAGCACTCGGGGTTCGGCGCCGCCGTCAACATGACGCTCGGCCTGCCGATCCTCCGCACTTCCGTCGATCACGGCACCGCACTCGACCTCGCGGGCACCGGCCGCGCCGAGGCCGGGAGCCTGCTCGCGGCAATCGAACTGGCCGCCACCTTGAGCTCGCTGCGGCACTGAGCCGCGCCACCCCTCTCACCCATGCGTGCGCGCAGGCGATTTGGGCAGCATTTCCTGCACGATCCGGCCGTGATCGGGCGGATCGTGGCGGCCATCGCTCCACGCCGCGACCAGGCGCTGGTGGAAATCGGACCGGGTCACGGCGTGCTCACCCTGCCCGTGCTCACCGCCAGCGGCACACTCGATGTCATCGAGATCGATCGCGACCTGGCCGCAGCGCTGCGCGTGCGCTTCGCCACTGAGCCCGACCTGCGCCTGCACGAGGGCGACGCGCTCGATTTCGACTACGGCGCACTGGCGCGGGAACGCGGACAGCGGCTGCGGGTCATCGGCAATCTGCCTTACAACATCTCCACGCCGCTCCTGTTCCGGTTGCTGGCGCACAGCGCACACATCGCCGACATGCATTTTATGCTGCAACGGGAAGTCGTCGATCGCATCGTGGCGGTGCCCGGGAGTCGCCAATATGGCCGGCTGGGTGTCATGCTGGCGCCGCTGGCGCGGGCCACGCGGCTGCTGGAGATCGGTCCGGGCGCCTTCCGTCCCGCACCGCGCGTATGGTCGGCCCTGCTACGTCTGGACATATTGCCGGACCGGCCCGCGTGGGCCGCAGGGCCGCACTACGGCGCGGTGGTCGCGGCCGCATTCGGCCAGCGGCGCAAGACACTGCGCAATGCGCTCGCCGGACTGCTCGACGCTACCCAGATCGCCGCCACGGGCATCGACCCTGGAGCACGTGCCGAGACCCTGGCGCCGGCGCAATTCGGGCAGTTGGCGCTGGCAGTGGCGGCTGCCACGCCGCTGTGATTCACTAGCCCCAGGAGGCATCGATGTCCGCTTACCGCCAGCTGCTGGTGGCGATCGACCTGGGCGAACAGAGCCGCGCGGTGGCCGAAAAGAGCGCGGAACTCGCGCGCCTCTGGCAAGCCAAGCTCCAGCTGCTCCATGTCATCGAATTCGTGCCCGTGGAACCCATGAGCGACGCGCTGGTGCCCGTGGTGCAGATCGACGACCGGCTGATCGCGCGGGCCGGCGAGCAGCTTCAGGCTTTGGCGGTCGCGGTGGGGCTCGAGGCCTCCAGCTGCCGCGTGGCGACCGGCAGCGTCAAAGGCGAGCTGCTCCGGCACGCCCGCGATTGCGGCGCGGACCTGATCGTGCTGGGATGCCGTGAGCGCCATGGCCTGTCCATCCTCGTCAATTTCACCGAAGACACCGTGCTGCACGGCGCGCCCTGCGACGTGCTGGCCCTGCGTGTGAGGTAGCGCCGCCGTGTCGGACCGCCACCAGATCCAGGTCGCCGTCGAGAGCGCCTATCTCGAAGAGCAATCCGAGCCCTCCGAACACCGCTTTGTGTTCGCCTATACGGTGACGCTGCACAATTCCGGGCAGGTGCCGGCCAAGCTCCTGACGCGCCACTGGATCATCACCGATGCCAACGGACGCACCCAGGAAGTGCGTGGCGAGGGTGTCGTCGGCGAGCAGCCGCATCTCAAGCCCGGCGAGGGATTCCGCTACTCGAGCGGCGCGGTCCTGGAAACCCCCGTGGGTGCGATGCACGGGAGCTATCAGATGCTGGGCGATGACGGCCAGCGCTTCGATGCGCCGATCCCGGCGTTCCGGCTCGCCAAGCCGGGGCTCCTGCACTGAGCGCCGGCCGCCCCGGCCGCTCCCGGCCCTGACCAGCCATGGCGCGCTGGGCCATCGGGGACGTGCAGGGGTGCTGTGCTGAGCTCAACGAGCTGCTGGCGCGGCTGCGCTTCAACGCCGATCGCGATGTGCTGTGGTTCACCGGCGACCTGGTGAACCGGGGGCCCGAGTCCCTCGCCGCGCTGCGACGCGTGCAGGCACTGGCGGACAACGTGATCGTCGTGCTGGGCAATCACGATCTGCACCTGCTGGCCGCGGCACACGTGCCCGGGCACAAACTGCGGCGCAGCGACACGCTCGGCGAGATCCTCGCTGCCAGCGACCGGGAGCGCCTGCTCAGCTGGCTCCTCGCCTGCCCGCTCGCGCACCTGGATCCTGAGCGCCAGGACCTGCTGGTCCACGCCGGGCTCGTACCGCAGTGGGATGCGCCACTGGCCGCGCGGCTCGCCGCGGAAGTGGCGCGCGCGCTCCAGCATGATCCACGCGCGCTGCTCGAATCCATGTACGGCGACAAGCCGGATCAGTGGGACGAGGCCCTGCGCGGCACGGACCGGTTGCGCTTCATCATCAATGTGCTGACCCGGATCCGGGTCTGTACCGCGCAGGGACGCATCGATCTGAAGCAAAAGGGCACGCCCGCCGAAGCGCAGGCACCCTGGCAACCCTGGTTCGCGCTTAAAGGAAGGGCCAGTGCCGCCACGCGCGTCATCTTCGGCCATTGGTCGGCGCTGGGCTTTTACCGCAGCAAAGGGCTGTTGGGAATCGATACCGGCTGCGTCTGGGGCGGCGCGCTCACGGCCGTGAACCTGGATGATCCCGAGGCCCCGCCGGTCGCCGTCCCCGCGCAGCTGAAACCGGGAAGCGCCGTGCCGCGCGAGTGAGGAGGACGCTTAAGGACCGAAGTGCAGCCTGAGCATCTCCGTCTGCGCTGAATAGATGCCCAGCGGCACCGCCAGCACGGTGGCCTCGCCCATCGCAGGCACACTAAGGATCACCCGCTCATCGCCCCGGATTTCCAGGTGCGCGAAGCTCCCCGGCCGGACCAGGAATTCAAGGCGGATGGGCCAGGCATGTCCCGGCAGCGGGCGCAGGCTGAAATCGCCCTCGCCACTGAGCGCCGTGAGCGACACGCGCAGGTTGTTGCGGTTCCAGCTCTGCCCCAATGGAGCGGTGTTGGCGCCCGCCGGGAATTCCAACAGCAATTCACTGACGGCCGGCTCCGGAGGCGCCGGAGCGTGCCGCCAGGGCCAGTGCCAGTGCGAAGGGCCCAGCCGCGCCACATGGCTGCAGGCGCCCAGGACCGCCAGGGAAATCACCAGCGCCGTGAGCGCTCCGGCGCGTCGGCTTCGTCCCGCGTGGGCTTGGGTCACGGCATATTCCTTTCAACGGCTTGGGCGTGCCCGGCGCAGTCGCCCCAGGTGCCCCGATATGCGTACCATACGCGAGCCGCAGCGGTTAATCAGCTGTCGGAAATCGTCGACAGGAACGCATGCCATGGATTTGCTGAGAGCTTTGAACCTGCAGCGCTGGGTCGATGAGAACCGGCCTCTGCTTAAGCCCCCCGTGGGCAACAAGCTCATCTACCGCGACGGCGAATTTCTGGTCATGGCGGTCGGCGGACCGAATTCGCGGCGTGACTTCCACGTCGATCCGGCCGAGGAGTTCTTCCACCAGCTCGAGGGCGACATGGTGCTGCGGGTGTACGAAGGCGGGGCGATCCGCGAGGTGCCGATTCGCGCCGGGGAGATTCTGCTGCTGCCGCCGCGCGTGCCGCATTCGCCCCAGCGCCCCGCCAATTCGGTGGGCCTGGTGATCGAGCGGGCGCGGCGACCCGGGGAGCGCGACGGACTGCAGTGGTATTGCGAGCACTGCGGAGCACTGCTGTACGAGGAATATCTGGAGCTCAGGGACATCGAGACGCAATTCCCGCCAGTGTTCGACCGCTACTACAGCAATCTCGAACACCGCCGCTGCCGGCAGTGCGGCACCGTGGCCCCCGGGGCCGTGGCGGCACCGGGCGGAAGCCACGATGCCGCACGCTGAAACCAGCGTCGCGACCTGGTGTGAACTTGAGGGCCGCCGCTTTCAGATCGACCTCGCGCGTGCGCACGATCTGGCCATCGCGCTCGACTTCGATGGCCGGCAGCCGCGCTGGATTGAGGCGCCCACGGCGCGCAGCACCGCGCTCGCCAGCGGAAAGTTCAGCGGCCGCGTCGAGCTGGGTGCGAGCTGCAACTGCAGCACCCTGTCGCTCACGCCCCATTGCGACGGAACCCATACCGAATGCGCCGGCCACCTCACGCGCGAGCCGCTCGCGGTGCGCACGGTCGTGCCGGCCGGATTTGTGCCGGCTCTGCTCCTGAGCGTCACACCGGTGCGCGCGGCGGAAACGGCGGAATGCAGCGGACCCCCGATGGCCGCGACCGATCGGCTCATCACGGCCGAGGCCATTCGTCTGGCCTGGCCCGCGGCGCCGGCTTTCGCACCGCGGGCCCTGATCGTGCGCACGCTCCCCAATGCGCCCGCCAAGCGCAGCATGGACTATCGCGACCATCCGGCGCCCTACCTGTCACTGGGCGCGGCCTCCCTCATGGTCGAGCGCGGCATCGAGCACCTGCTGCTCGACGTCCCTTCTGCGGATCGCGCCGATGATGGCGGCCAGCTCAGCGCACATCGTGGGTTCTTCGGCCTGCCCGGCGGCAGCACGAGCCTGGCGGCCGTGCAGCGCCCACGCTGCACGATCACCGAAATGGTGTACGTCGACAGCCTCGTTGCCGACGGCAGCTACCTGCTGAGTCTGCAGATTCCCTCTCTCGGCGGCGATTCCGTCCCATCGCGCCCGCTGCTGTATCCGCTGCACCCCGTATGAGCGCTGCGATGGACGTGAGTGCCGCGGAGGCTCTGGATCGTGCCGACGGGCTCGCACACCTGCGCGAGCAGTTCGCCTTGCCGCGCGCGGCCAGCGGCGCCGAGCTCACCTACCTGTGTGGCCATTCACTCGGCCTAGCGCCGCGCGCAGCCCGCGCCAGCGTGCTGCAGGAAATCGAGGACTGGGAACGACTCGCCGTGCACGGTCACGAGCAGGGGCGACGCGCCTGGATTGGCTACGCCGAACGCCTGGCGCCGCTCCTGGCACCGCTCGCTGGAGCCCTGCCCGATGAAGTCGTGGCGATGAATTCCCTGAGCGTCAACCTGCACCTGCTGCTCGCCAGCTTCTATCGCCCGAGTCCGGCGCGCCATCGGATCCTCATCGAGGCGGGCGCCTTCCCTTCTGATCGCCACGTGCTTTACTCCCAGCTCCAGTGGCATGGCTACGATCCGGCCACTTCGCTGGTGGAACTGGCGCCGCGCCCCGGGGAAGAGCTGTTGCGCCTGTGGCCGGGCGTGCAGTACCGCACCGGACAGGCCTTCGCGCTGGAGGAGATCGCGCGGGCCGCGCGCCGCGTGGGCGCCGGCGTGGGCTTCGATCTGGCGCACTCCATCGGTAACCTGCCGCTCGCGATGCACGATTGCGGTGCTGATTTCGCCGTCTGGTGCAGCTACAAGTACCTGAACGGCGGCCCGGGTGCGATCGGCGGTGCGTTCGTCCATGAGCGCCACGCCTTCGATGCCTCGCTGCCGCGCCTGGCAGGCTGGTGGGGGAGCGACCCGCACACCCGCTTTCGGATGAGCGGCGAATTCGAACTGACGGCGGGCGCGGCGGGCTGGCAGATCAGCAATCCGCCCGTGCTGTCGGCCGCACCACTCCTGGCCTCGCTGGAGATGTTCGCCACCGCCGGCATCGCAGCGCTCCGTGAGAAGTCGCGGCGCCTCACGGATTTCCTGCACGCGGCATTGCTCGATCGGTGCGGCGGTGGCGTCGAGATCATCTCCCCGGGGCAGTCCGCCGAGCGCGGCGCCCAGCTTTCGATCCGCGTGAACGGTGGGAGTCTGCGCGCGCGGCGCGTGCATGCCGCGCTGGGACGCCGCGGCGTCGTCAGCGACTGGCGCGAACCCGACACCATCCGCCTCGCGCCGGTGCCGCTGTACAACCGCTACGCCGATGCCTGGCACGCCGCCGAGCAGCTGGCCGCAGCGCTGCGGGACTGAGTCGCCCCGCGCGCCTCGCCCACACTGTGCAAAGCATCCCGAGGATTGCGATTGTCGGTGCGGGGCCAGTCGGGACCCTCCTGGCGATCATGTTGGCGCGCGCCGGGTGCGAAATCTGCCTCATCGAGCGGCGAGCTGATCCGCGCCGGGTGCCCGCCGAGAGCGGCCGCTCGATCAACCTGGCGCTGGCGGCGCGCGGCCTCGCCGCGCTGGAAGACGCAGAGCTGCTCGAGAGAGTGCGCCCCGAAATGGTCGAGATGCGTGGGCGCCAGCTGCATGACCTGGACGGCCACGGTCCCCTGCTGCCCTACGGACAGCGCCCGCGGGAGGTGATCCAGGCCATCAACCGTGCGCGCCTCAACATCGTGCTGATCGAGGCGGCGGCGAAGCAGCCCGCGATCCGGATGGTTTTCGGCCGGCGCTGTCTCGATCCTGAACCCGAATCAGGACGCGTGCACTGGCAGGATGAGGGCAATGGAACCAGTGGCGTAGAGACCGCCGATATGGTGATCGCCGCCGATGGCGCGGGCTCCGCGCTCCGTCAGGCGCTGGCGACCCGCGGTGTCCTGCAGTCTCGCGAAGAGCTGCTCGCGCACGACTACAAGGAGTTCCTGATCCCCGCGCAGCCTGGCGGCGCGTGGGCACTCGCGCCCCACGCGCTGCACATCTGGCCGCGCGGTGATTTCATGCTGATCGCCCTGCCCAATCCGGACGGCAGCTTCACGGCCACGCTGTTCCTGGCCGCGCAGGGCGACCCGGGGTTCGCGGCGCTGGCGACGCCGCAGGCCGCGCGCGCTTTCTTTGCCGCCCAGTTTCCCGACACGCTGGCGCTGCTGCCGGATTTCGAGGCGCAATATGCCCGTAATCCGCAGGGTCAGCTGGGCACAGTCCACTGCTGGCCCTGGCAGGCCGGGCGCGTGCTGCTGATCGGGGACGCGGCCCACGCGATCGTGCCCTTCCATGGCCAGGGACTGAACTGCGGCTTCGAGGACTGCGTGCTCCTCGCCGGCCTGCTCGCGCAGGCGCCCGATCGCGAGAGCGTCCTGGCGCGATTTGAGCGGCTGCGGCGCCCGAACACCGACGCCATCGCCACCATGGCGATCGAGAACTACCTGGAGATGCGCGCCACGGTGCTCGCTCCCGATTTCACGGCCCGCCGCCAGCTCGCCCTCGATCTGGAGCGGCGTTTTCCCGAACGCTTCATTCCGCGCTACTCGATGGTGATGTTCCACGCGGAGATTCCCTACGCGGAGGCCTTGCGCCGCGGCGCGCTGCAGGAATCCCTGCTCGACGCGCTGCTGGCCGCGCATGCCGGCGCCGATTCTGCACTGGCCGCCAGGCTCCTCGATCATAGCGGCCTATAGGCACAAATTGACAACCCTCCATCATCCGTTAGGTCTCAAGTCGGGGAACATCGTGCTTCCATTTGCTCTATCCGTCGTCATCTTCGCCACCACATTCTCTTTGTCACAGGCCGCTGTCTGGCAACCCTCGCCCGGCCACGTGCAGGTGCCGATCTGGCCCGGAAAGGTGCCGGATGCGATGCCCGATCCGAAGCCGGAATCGGTCGGCGCCGACTGGCCGAAGGTCACAAACGTCAGCCGGCCGACGATGACGGTGTATGCACCCAAGGGCCGCAACACCGACGCGGCAGTGGTGGTTTTCCCGGGCGGCGGCTATCAAACGCTGGCCATGGACCTTGAAGGTGCGGAGATTTGCGACTGGCTAACCTCGCGCGGCATCACCTGCGTGCTGCTGAAGTACCGCGTGCCCGACTCGGGCCCGACGTGGAAACACGACCGCCGCTTCTATCCCAAAGTGCAGACGGCGCTGCAGGACGCGCAGCGCACGCTGGGACTGGTGCGCCTGCACGCGGCCGAGTGGCATGTCGATCCGCACAAGGTCGGTGTGATGGGCTTTTCCGCCGGCGGACACCTCGTCGCCGCCGTCAGCACGCATTTCCCGCAGCGGACGTATCCCCCGGTGGATGCCGCCGACAAGGAAAGCTGCCGCCCTGACTTCGCGATCGCCCTGTACCCCGGCCACCTGTGGGCGCACGAGGACGAGGACCGCGCCACCCGCGACGAGACGCACCTCGACCTGCGCCAGGACATCCATGTCGCCACCGACACGCCACCGACGTTCCTGCTGCAGGCCGAGGACGACGACGTGGACGGCGTCGAACAGTCGCTGGCCTACTACGTCGCGCTGCAAAAAGCTCGTGTGCCCGTGGAGATGCACCTGTTCGCGAAGGGCGGCCATGCCTTCGGCCTGCGGCCGAGCAAGCTCCCGATCGCGCAATGGCCGCGACTGGTGGAGACATGGCTGGGGACGATCGGAATGGTGGGCGCGGCCCCCGCAGGCTGAGCGCCCGTTCAAACAAGCGCACGATGACGAGACCCGTCTTCAGCAGGCACGGCTGCGAAAGTTTTCATGCTGCGTTCACAAACTCCGAGGGCATCATCACGATCGTCATCGTGTTCTGTTCGGCACCGACCTCGGTAAGCATCTGCATGCGGCGCAATTCAATTGCCATGGGTGTCTGTGACATGCGAGAGGCTGCTTCGGTGAGTTTCATGGCAGCTTCGTACTCGGCTTCAGCCTTGATAATGCGGGCGCGCTTTTCGCGATGGGCTTCGGCTTCCTGTGCCATCGCTCGCTGCATGGACTGGGGAATCTCGACGTCCTTGATTTGCACCCGATCCACAGCCACTCCCCAGGGCTCTGTGACCTTGTCGATGACCTGACCCAGCATCTGCGAAAGCTTTTCCTGTTCCTTCATGAGCTCATCGAGCGAGTGTTGCCCGATGACGCTGCGCAGTGTAGTGAGCGCGGTCTGGCGGATGGCATCGTCATAGAGTCGAACCTGGATTATCGCCTTTTCCGGACTGACGACCTTGTACCAGACGACGGCCTTGACCTTGACTGGCACGTTATCGTTGGTCATGGTCTCCTGTGGCTCAATGTTCTGCGTAACGACGCGAATATCCACAACAATCAGTCGATCGACGAATGGGATGATCCAGGTGAGACCTGGCTCCCGGGTCCCACGATAGCGACCGAGGCGGAAAAGGAGGCCGCGCTGGTATTGCTGCAGCACGCGCAGACCGAGGATTGTGAACACGATCAATACGAATACCACGGGAATCAGGGGCACGGCCGTCTCCTTACGATGAAAATGGAATTCTCAAGAGTCCATACCGCTACTGATGTGATGATACGGGCGCCAATGTCCACATGGGGTCAACTTTACTCCCAGGACAGCCGGCCCGCCCGCCGACACGTTCAAACGCGCTCCAGCGTCAGGAAGGTCATCGGCCATTCGTGGCGCGCATCCGCCCGGTGCTCGATGCGCTCGAGCTCGCGCCATTGCGCGGCATCGAACTCGGGAAAGCGCACGTCGCCACGGGCGTCCACGTGCACGCGGGTTAATTCCAGACGCGTCGCCAGCGGGAACGCCTGCGCATAGACCTCGGCTCCACCGATCACGCACAGTTCCGCGGCGTCCGCACAGCGCATCATGGCCATCTCCAGGCTGGCCACCGGCTCGATGCCGTCCGGGAAGGTGCGCGCGCCGCGCGTCAGCACCAGATTGCGCCTGCCAGGCAGGGCTCTGCCGATGGACTCGAAGGTGCGCCGGCCCATCAGGAGGGGATGGCCCATCGTCAGGGACTTGAAGCGCCGCAGATCGTCAGGCAGGTGCCAGGGCAGTGCGCCTCCGCGGCCGATCACCCCATTGTCGGCCAGCGCAGCGATGATCGAGACCTTCAAAGTTCAACCTGGGTCGCCAGTACGATCACGCGTTTGTCCGGCATGCGGAAGAACTCCGCCGCCTGCGTGCTGCGTCGCTGCATCCAGGCAAACAGGCGTGTGCGAAATCCCTGGTAGCCGGCCCGGGGCCGCGGGGCCACCAGGTGCCAGCCGAGGAAGAAAGAACAATCCTGGCCGAACAGCTTCAGTCCGCGCGCACGGCAGTTCTTCAGCGCCACACTGACGTCCGGTGTTTCCATGAAGCCAAAGCGCGCGGTAACCAGGTGTACGCCCTCCAGCAGGGCATCGATGCGCACCCGATCGCTCGGATCCTGGCGCGGTGTGCGCACGAACTCCATGTTGAGAAAGACGATGCGCTCGTGCGCCACGTGATTGCGCTCGAGGTTGCGCAGGAGCGCCGTGGGCACGAAGCGCGGCTCACTGACCAGGAACACCGCCGTTCCCGGCACGCGTGTCACCCCGTCCAGCAGTTGCGGCAGATTCTTGAGCGGCACCGCCAGTTCGCGCAGCGCCGCGCGCAGCAGCCGGCGTCCGGAGCGCCAGGTCATGAACACGCCGAACAGGAGCGAAGCGAACAGCAGCGGCACCCACGCGCCCTGCATGAACTTGGACAGATTGGCGATGGTGTACATGCCGTCCATGAGGACCAGCGGACCGAAGCTCAGGGCCACCTGCCAGGCCGACCAGCGCCAGCGCGATGCCGCCAGCACCATGCCCAGGAGCGTGGTGATGCCCATCGTGCCGGCGACCGCCGCCCCGTAGGCGCTGCCCAGCGCGTCGGAGGAACCAAAGCCGATCACGAAGATGCACACCGCCCCGAACACCAGGGCATTGACGACCGGCACGTAGATCTGGCCATGCTCGTGCGCCGAGGTCTGCAGGATGCGCAGGCGCGGCAGCAGGTCCAGCTGCACCGCCTGGCGTGTGACTGAGAAGGCGCCCGTGATCGTTGCCTGCGAAGCGATGACCGCGGCGATCGTTGCCAGTACGACCATCCACGGCAATGCCGCGGGGGACACCAGCGCAAACAGCGGCTTGTGAGCCGCCGCCGCGTCCGTGAGGATCAGTGCGGCCTGGCCGAAATAGCTCAGCAGCAACGCCGGCCACACCACTGCGAACCAGGCGAGGCGCACCGGTCCCTTGCCGAAGGATCCCATGTCGGCATACAGCGCCTCGCCTCCGGTCACCGTCAGGAACACGGCGCCGAGCAGCACCAGGGCCACCTTCTGGTGCGTGAAGAGCAGGTCGAGGCCGTAGCGCGGGTCGAGCGCGGCCAGCACCCGCGGGTTGTGCACGATCGCCTGGGCGCCAGTGTAGGCCAGCACCGCAAACCACAGCAGCATGACCGGACCGAACATGCGGCCCACGCGCCCGGTCCCGTGCCGCTGGATGGCGAACAGCAGCACGATGATGGTGAGCGAAATCGGCACGATGGCGTGCGCGGCGTCCGCGTTGAGCAGCTCCAGTCCCTCCACGGCGCCCAGCACCGAGATCGCCGGCGTGATCAGCGCGTCGCAGTAAAACAGCGCGGCGCCCATCACCGCCAGCGCGATGATCCCCCGGCCCCAGCGTGGCATTTCCTCGAGCCGGCGCTGCACCAGTGCAAACAGCGACAGGATGCCACCTTCTCCTTCGTTGTCGGCGCGCATGATCAGCACGACGTACTTGAGGGTCACAATGATCAGCAGGCTCCAGAACATCAGCGACACGATGCCCAGCACCGCCACCGAGGAGTGCGGCGAATCCCCGGTGGCATCGAGCGATTGTTCGAAGGCGTACAGCGGACTGGTGCCGATGTCGCCATAGACGACACCGATGGCGCCCAGTGCAGCCCCGAGCGACAGGCGCCGCCCGCTCACGGGCGCCGTCTCCCGAAGCCACGCGCCTGTGGCTTCCTGGGCCGCACCGCCGGCTTCAGCATGGTCCCGCGACAGTCCTCGGCGCTGCACCGGCAGGCGAATACCGCGTCGATGTCTGGGGGATCCTCCTTGTCGCGACTGATTGCATAGTCGTAGCCCAGTTCCTCGCCCGGCTGGATGGTGCGGATCGCCTCGACGAACACGCGGCGCTCATCGGTGACCGCCTCGCAGTTGGGCTCGCAGCTGTGGTTGATGAAACGCGCCTCATTGCCGTTGGCGCCCGCGTCGATGACCACGCTCCGGTCGACGACGAACAGGAAGGTGTGGCTGTCCCGGCGGGACTTGCCCTCGTAGCGGCGATCCGCCTCGCGATGGGACACGCGCTCGCCCAGGTATTCCACGATGCGCGTACCCTTGCGGATGCGGCGCGCGGCGAACACCCCCAGACCGTGCACCGCGGAGCGGCGCACGCGATACAGAGCCGGCCTTGCCCGCTTCATACCGCGATCGGCGCCCGGATTGCCGGGTGGAACTGGTAATTCACGAATTCAAAATCCTCGTAACGATAATCAAACATTCCCGCGGCCCGCCGCAGCGCCAGGCGCGGCAGCGGGTAGGGCGTGCGGCTGAGCTGCAGCTCGGCCTGCCCGATGTGGTTCAGGTACAGGTGGCAGTCCCCGCCGGTCCAGACCAGCTCGCCGGGCTGCAGATCGCATTGCTGCGCCATCATGTGGGTGAGCAGCGCGTAGGAAGCAATATTGAAGGGTACGCCGAGGAACACGTCGGCACTGCGCTGGTAGAGCTGGCAGGAGAGCCGCCCTTCGGCCACGAAGAACTGGAACAGCGCATGGCAGGGCTGCAGCGCCATGCGCTCCAGCTCGCCGACATTCCAGGCGCTGACGACGATGCGCCGCGAGTCCGGATCGGTGCGCAGCAGCCGCAACGCCTCGCTGATCTGGTCGATCTGGCGGCCGTCCGGTGCGCTCCAGCTGCGCCACTGGTGGCCGTAAACCGGTCCGAGCTCGCCCTGCGCATCGGCCCATTCATCCCAGATGGTGACGCCGTGCTCGCGCAGATAGCGGGTGTTGGTGTCGCCGCTCAGGAACCAGAGCAGTTCGTGCACCACCGCCGGCAGGTGGATCTTCTTGGTGGTCACCAGCGGAAAGCCCTCGCTCAGATCAAAGCGCATCTGGTAACCGAACAGGGCCAGCGTACCGGTACCGGTGCGATCCGTCTTGGGCACGCCGCGCGTGCGCGTCGCGCGCAACAGCTCGAGATAGGTCTTCATGGGCCCACGCCGCCCGGCCCGGCGCTGGCCGTGAAATTGCCCGATGGCTGAGGCCACCGGCTGCCCAGGGTGAGCAGCAGCAGCCCGGCGGCCAGCAACGGGAGGGAGAGCAACATGCCCATCGTCAGCCATCCGCCCGCCAGGTAACCGATCTGCACATCCGGCATGCGCACGAACTCGACGCCGATGCGCGCGAGGGAGTAACCGATCAGAAACAGCGCGGAGGGCAGATAGCGTGGCCGCGGCCGACGCGTATACCACCACAGCAGCGTGAACAGCACGATCCCCTCGAGCCCGGCCTCATAGAGTTGCGAGGGGTGGCGGGCGATGAGGGGCCCGCCAGGGAATTCACTTACACGCATGCCCCACCCGCCATCGGTCGGCTTGCCCCACAGCTCGCTGTTGATGAAATTGCCGATGCGCACCGCGAAAATGCCGATGCCGGGGAGCGGGGCCGCGAAATCGGCGACATCCCAGACGCGTCGCCCGCCCTGACGCGCAAACAGCGCGACCGCCGCGAGCACGCCGAGAAACCCGCCATGGAAGGACATGCCGCCTTCCCAGAGCTTCAGGGGGTACCACAGATCCGCGCGCCACATCGCCTGACCGTAGAACAGCACATAGCCTACGCGGCCGCCGACGATCGTGCCCAGCATGGCGTAGAAGATGAAATCGTCGACCGCGCGCGCGCTCCAGGTGGAGCCCGGCTGCGCGGCACGGCGCCGGGCCAGTATCCAGGCGGCGGAAAATGCCACCAGGTACATGACGCCGTACCAGTGAATGCTCAGCGGGCCGATCTGGAGCGCAATCGGATTGATGTGCGGATAGGTCAGCATCGGAGCGGCAATTCTACCCTCTGCAGAGCTCTAGGCCCGCGTGACGCGACAAAAAAAGGCCTTCAGATAGCGGGTTTCGGGGATCGCCGGGTGCATGGGATGGTCGGGTGCCTGGCCGCCCACGGCCAGCACCTGCAGGAAGCGGCTGTTGTGGCGCGCGGCGGCCTGGATCAGGCGCACCAGATCCTCACCGGTCAGGTGAAAAGAACAGGAGCAGCTCACCAGCAGCGCATCGCGTTCGAGCAGGCGCATCGCCAGCTGGTTGAGCTTGCGATAGGCGGCTTCACCGCGTGCCTGGTCCTTACGCCGCTTGATGAATGCGGGCGGATCGAGCACCACCACATCAAAGCGCTCACCCTCGCGGTGCAATTCGTCGAGCGTCTCGAAGGCGTCGCCACGGCGCGTGCGGACCGCGACGCCATTGACGGCGGCGTTCGCCTCGGCGGCGGCCAGGGCGGCTTCAGAGGAATCGACACACAGGGCTTCGCGCGCCCCGCATCGCAGGGCGGTGATCGCCCAGGCACCGCTGTAACTGCAAAGATCCAGCACGCGCACGAAGGGCACGCGGAACTGCAATATCCCCTCGATCACCTGCAGCTCTTCCGGCGCCTTGCCGAATCCGGTGAGCACCTGCCGCGGCAGCTGCTCCAGATCGCGCGCGCCACCGTCGTTCTTCCAGACCAGTGCTTGCGGTGCGAGCACCGTAGCGGCGGCGGCTTCAATCTCGCCGCGTAGCGCCTCCATGCCGACCGTAGCGATCTGGCCGACGATGACCTCTCCGTAGCGGTCGAGCACCAGGCCCGGCAGGCCATCGCCTTCACCGAAGACCCAGCGATAGTGCGGGACGGGATAGTGCCGTTCGCGCAGGGCCAGGGCCACCCGCAGCCGGTGCACGAGCAAAGAGCGGTCCGGCAGCTGGACAGGGCTGCGGCTGAGCAGGCGCGCGCAGATCAGGGCGTGCGGGTTGACGTAGGCGTAGCCCAGGAACTGATCGCGCCAGTCCTGCACCCTCGCGTGGGCGCCCGGGGCAAAGGCCGTCAGCGGCGTGGCGGCGATGTCGACTTCGTTGGAGTAGACCCACAGGTGACCGGCGCGCAGCCGGCGATCTTCGCCCCGCTTCAGTCGCAGCAGTGGCAGGGCGGGCCCGGCATCGGCCGGCGGTGCGTCCTCGGCAACCGCCGGCATGGGATCGTCTGCGCTCATGTCCACTTGAGTCTCGCGTATAGTGGCCCATTCTACTCAAAGTGCCGCGCGCGCCCTTCAGCAATGTCTGAGTCAGGCCACAGCAACCGGTTGGCCGCCGAGACCAGCCCCTACCTGCGCCAGCACGCGCTCAACCCGGTGAATTGGTATCCCTGGGGCGCAGAGGCGCTGGCGCTCGCCCGGCGCGAGCGCCGGCCGATCCTGCTGTCGATCGGCTATGCGGCCTGCCATTGGTGCCACGTGATGGCCCACGAGTCCTTCGAGGACGAAGCGACCGCGGCGCTCATGAACGCGCGCTTCGTCAACATCAAGGTCGATCGGGAAGAACGACCCGACCTCGATCGGCTGTACCAGCTGGCGCACCAGATGCTGGCCCGCCGCGGCGGCGGCTGGCCGCTGACGATGTTCCTGATGCACGAGGACCAGCGGCCGTTCTTCGGTGGCACCTACTTTCCACCGCAGGCGCGCCACGGCCTGCCCGCCTTCCGCGAGCTGCTCACGCACGTTGCCGACTATTACCGCGATCACGAAGCCGAGTTGCGCGACAGTGCGCTCGCGGTGGTGCGCGCGCTGGACGACCTGCAACCGGCGCCGGCACCGGGCACACAAAGCCTGGATGCCACGCCCCTGCACAACTGCCGCGCCCAGATGGAACGCAGCTTCGATCGCGACTGGGGCGGGTTCGGCGGCGCGCCGAAATTTCCACACGCCCCGCTGGTGCAGCGCGCACTCCGGGACTGGCACGCCAGCGCCGGCGCCGACGTGCCGGACCTGCAGGCCCTGTACATGGCGACCCTGACGCTCACGCGCATGGCCCAGGGCGGATTGTTCGACCAGCTCGGTGGCGGCTTTTACCGCTATAGCGTCGATGGCCAGTGGGCAATCCCGCACTTCGAGAAAATGCTCTATGACAACGCCCTGCTGCTCGGGGCTTACGCGGACGGCGCCTGCGCCACTGGTGAGCCCCTGTTCCGGGAGATTGCCGGGCGCACCGCCGACTGGATGCTCGCCGAGCTGCGCGCCGACGGCGGTGCGTTCTATTCCAGTCTGGATGCCGACGCCGCCGGCGTCGAGGGCAGTTACTACGTCTGGGAAAAGGCCGCGGTGCGCGCGGCGCTGAGCGCCGAGGAATACGCCGTGTTCGCCGCGCATCACGGCCTGGATCTGCCGCCCAACTTCGAGCACCACGCGCACCACCTGATCGTGGCCCAGCCGCTCGAGGCACTCGCGGCCGCCGGCCTCGCCAGCCCCGCGCAGCTCGCGGCGCTCCTCAAGTCCGCCCGCGCCCGGATGCTGGCCCTGCGCGCCGGGCGCGTGCGCCCGGCGCGCGATGAAAAGATCCTCGTCAGCTGGAATGCCCTGGCGATCCGCGCGCTCGCCACGGCCGCGCGCGTGCTGGATCGGCCCGAACTGGCTCTGGCGGCCACCGAGGCGCTGCGCTACCTGCACCGCCAGCACTGGCGCGACGGGCGTTTGCTCGCAACCAGCGGCGGCGGCGAGGCCCGGCTCAACGCCTACCTCGATGACTACGTATTCCTGGCCGACGCGATCCTCGAGCTGGCCACGGTGCGTTTCGATGCCGGCGAACTGCGATTCGCCGCTGAACTGCTCGCGGTCGTGCTCGGCGAGTTTGCCGATGAGCGCAACGGGGGTTTTTACTTCACTTCTGCGGATCACGAAACGCTCATCAGCCGCCCGAAGTCTTTCGGCGACGAGGCGCTGCCCGCCGGCAATGGTATCGCCGCGATCGTGCTGCAGCGGCTGGGATTTCTGCTGGGCGAGAGCCGCTACCTGGCGGCGGCCGAGGGCACGCTGCGCGCCGCCTGGCCGGCGATGCAGGAATATCCGTCCGGACACGCGAGCCTACTGCAGGCGCTCGAGGAAACACTCATGCCGACGGAGATCGTGATCCTGCGCGGCCCCAGCGAAATCATCGAGGGCTGGCGACGCCAGCTCGCCGCGCTTTACGCGCCGCGGCGCGTGGTGCTGGCCATTCCTGCGGGGACCGGGACCGGCGAGATGGGGGAGGCCTTGCTCGTGGCCATCGCCGCGAAGCCTGCGCTTCCCGGCGGCGCGGCCTATGTCTGCCGCGGCAGCCAGTGTTCAGCGCCGCTCACCAGCCTGGCGGCACTGCTCGGGGAACTCGGGCAGCGCAAAGGGCCTTAAGGTCAGCGGGTGAACTCACCACTCGAATAATCGGCGATCGCCTGTTCGATCTCGGCCCGGGTATTCATCACGAAGGGCCCATACTGGACCACGGGTTCGCGCAGCGGCCGCGCCACCAGCAACAGGGCGCGCGCTTCCTCGGCACCCGCCCGCAGGGCAATGGACTCGCCGGGCGAAAGCGCCCCGGCACAGTGGGCTCCGATCTCCTGCCCGTCCGCTCCGACGTGCAGGCTCCCCGCGTAGACGTACAGACAGGCGGTGTAGTCGGTGGGAACCACGGTGGTAAACGCCGCGCCTGGCGGCAGCACCAGGTCGGCCAGCAGCGGATCGGTGCTCAGGCCCTGGATCGGACCCCGCGTCTGGGACGCCTCGCCCGCCGCGCCGTTGCGCAGGGTACCGGCAATGACCTTCGCCGTGACGCCCTGCGCGAAGCTCGCGCCCGGGATTTCTCCGGCCGGGATATCGCGGTAATTCGCCGGCTTCATCTTTTCGGCGCCGGGCAGATTGATCCACAGCTGGAAGCCGTGCATGCGGCCGCGCTCCTGCTGCGGCATTTCCGAATGCACGATCCCGCGTCCCGCCGTCATCCATTGCACCCCGCCGCTGCGCAGCTCGCCGCGATGGCCGAGGTGATCCTCATGGCGCATGTGGCCTTCGAGCATGTAGGTGACAGTCTGAAAGCCGCGGTGCGGGTGCGGCGGGAAGCCGGCGATATAGTCGTTCGGATCGTCGGACGCGAATTCATCCAGCATCAGGAAGGGATCGAGGCGCGCCGCGTTTCCCTGCCCGATGCTGCGGCGCAGACGGACGCCCGCGCCGTCGGACGTGTCGCGGGCGGGAATCAGCTGCAGCAGCGTGCGCTCGGTCATCGCGTCAATGTGGTGGCGGCCGCTCCGGAAATCAAGCCCGGGCGGCCCCGCAAGCACGCGGCGTGCGCGGGCACGCGCCGCTCCGGGGGCAGATGACGCCGGCGGGCGATTCCAGCGCGTCGGCAATCCAGTGGATGTTCAGGACCTGGGCCACGGAGCGGAGCGCCGCGGCGGCCACCGCCGGAATCGGCGCATCGCCACCATTACGCCGGCAGGCCTCCGACACGCTCGCCACGATGCCATCGCCGTCGTATCCCTGCGCCTCGAGGGCCGGCAGCAGATCGACACCCACCGACTGCACGTGCAGGGTACGCGCCGCATCGCGCGTGAGCACCGAATGGCAGCAATACAGGCGCGCACGCTTGCCGTCGTGCATCACTGAAATCTGCGATATCGGCCGGTGCGGCGGCTGCTTGCGGAGCGGCGCCCCACGGAGCAGCCGGAACACCGCCCAGCGCGGACACGGATCGGAGACCAGGCTCATGTTGCCCCAGGGCAGCGGGATGCCGTTGCCGCGATACACCGCGCGCAGGAAGCCGGGCGGATAGGCATCGAAATAGTGCCAGTAGCGGTAGGGCGAAACGGCGGTCATGCGCCGCATTACGACCGCCGAAGTGACACCCAGCTTGAGGCAGGAGGCCAGGCGGTGCGCCTCGCGCACCAGGAGGCGGCGGAACGGCGCCCGCGGGCACAGCAGTGCACCGGCGAAAAAACTGCACTCAAAATCGCGCCAGGCATAAAGCACGTCCTGCGCGCCCATGCCGCGCACGCCCGCCGGCCCGGCCGCGCTCTCCGCTTCGAGGCCCCAGGTGGCCTCGCGCGGGGAGACCAGGCCATCTCCGTTGTGCAGCAGCCGGTGGCCGATGAAATAGGCCAGCTCGTAACGCAGCCGCTCCTCCTGCGCCCGTAGCTGGCGGTTGATCAGTACCGTATCCGGTGCCTCGAAGCGCGCTCGCAGCGGCCGCGCCGGATTCTCGCCGCGCGCCGGATCGAACCAGCGCAGCTGCAGTCCCAGGCGCTTGCAGATGCCCTGCAGGCGCTCCAGCGACAGCGGCAGCTCGCGCAGTCCGACCGACTCGGCCGCCCGCTCGATGTCGGGAAAATCGTTGTGGTGGGTCTCCTGCCAGACCCGGATCAGCAGCTGTGCGAATTGCCGGCCGGTGGTGCCGGTCTGCGAGAGCAGCTCCGGGAGCGCATTTTGCAGCAGCTGGTGCGAGAACAGGAAGGCCGGTTCCAGCGGCATGGCTTCCAGGCCGCCGCGTTCGCGCCGCGCCGGCACAGCTTCCACGGCCGTGTCGTCATCGAGAAACCAGCGCTCCTCCTTACTGAACACGCCGGCCAGCAGCGCCAGCGTTGCCGGCGAGGGCGTGCGCTTGCCGGTCTCGATCATGCTGAGGTAGGAAACCGAGGGCGCCGCTCCCGCCTCGCGCTGTACGCAGCGCGCCGACAGTTCTTCGAGCGTCAGGCCGTTGCGCTTGCGGAGCGAGCGCAGCTTGGTGCCGAGGAAATGTCCCTGCCGCAGCAGTCCTGCCATTTGTGAACTTCACACTGTGAAATTTCTATTGTGTAAATCTTCACTCTCCTTCCGTAGGCTTGTCAACAGAACATCCCGCCGCCACGCTGGAGGACTGACCCATGAGCGCGACGCCACCGCTGGCCGACCACCTCGACACCGACTGGAAACACAATCCCCGCTGGCAGGGCGTCAAGCGCCCCTACTCGGCCGCCGCAGTGCTCCGGCTGCGTGGCACAGTGCACGTCGAGCATTCCCTCGCGCGTCGCGGCGCCGAGAAATTCTGGAGCCTGCTGCACAGCGAGCCGGTGATCGGCGCGCTCGGCTGCATGAGCGGCAACCAGGCGGTGCAGGCCGTACAGGCGGGTCTGCGGGCCATCTACTGCTCGGGCTGGCAGGTGGCTGGCGACGGCAATTCCGCCGGCGAAATGTATCCGGATCAGAGTCTCTATCCGGTCGATTCGGTGCCGCGCATGGTCGAGCGCATCAACAATGCGCTGCTGCGTACCGATCAGATCCACCACCTGGATGGCAATCATGCCCGCGACTGGCTGGTGCCCATCATCGCCGATGCCGAAGCGGGCTTTGGCGGCAATCTCAACGCCTACGAATTGACCAAGGCGCTGATCGCCGCGGGCGCTGCCGCCGTGCACTTCGAGGATCAGCTCTCCTCCGCCAAGAAATGCGGTCACATGGGAGGCAAGGTACTGGTGTCGACCGAGGAGGCCGTCCACAAGCTGGTGGCCGCCCGGCTGGCCGCGGATGTCGCGGCCATCCCCACCCTGATCATTGCGCGCACCGACGCCGATGCGGCCACCCTGCTGCTCTCGGACCACGACGAGCGCGATCGGCGCTTCCTGACCGGCGAGCGCTCCAGCGAGGGCTTTTTCCAGGTTCGCGCCGGGATCGAGCAGGCCATCGATCGCGGCCTGTCCTACGCGCCTTACGCCGATCTGGTCTGGTGCGAGACCTCCAGGCCCGACCTGGTGCAGGCCAGGCGCTTCGCCGAAGCCCTGCACGAGCGCTACCCGGACCGGCTCCTGGCCTACAACTGTTCGCCCTCCTTCAACTGGCAGGCGCACGTGGATGAGGCGACGATGCGCGGCTGGCGCGAAGAGCTGGCGGCCATGGGCTACCGCTTCCAGTTCATCACGCTGGCGGGCTGGCACGCCCTCAATCTGTCGATGTTCGAGCTGGCCGCCGCCTATCGCGATGAAGGCATGTACGGCTATTCCCAGCTCCAGCAGCGTGAATTTGCGCAGGAGCACGCCGGCTATCGGGCCGCCAAACACCAGGCCTTCGTCGGCACCGGCTACTTCGATGCCGTGCAGAACGCGATCACCGCCGGGCAATGCTCCACGGGCGCCCTGGCCGGCAGCACCGAGCGCGAGCAGTTCACGGCGCCGCCGCCCGGAGTGCCCGCACGCGCGGTGGCCTGATGAGCGCACTCGCGACCGCACCGCTCGGGCGCGCGGCCTTGGCCGCGCCAACTCCCCTCGCCGCGGCATGGACGCCGCAGGCCGCGGCGGCGTTGATCACGGCGGAATTTCGCTCCTACAACGAGGAGTTCGGCCGCATCACCCGCCGTGCCGCCGGGCATTTCCTCAGTGGCGATGGCGCGGCCCGTGAACTCGACGCCGTGGCGCGCATCGAGCTGTACGAACAGCGCGTCAGCGAGACGCTGCGCGCCCTGGGTGGCGCCGGCGACACCGGCTTCTGGGAGGCCGGCATCGCCGCCTACGCCACCCTGATCGAGCGCCTGCCCGACAGCGATTTCTACCGCACGTTCTTCAACTCCGTAACCCGCGACCTGTTTGGCACGGTGGGCGTCAACCCGGTCGTGGAATTCTGCGCCACGCACATGGGGCGCGCTGCCGGCCGGGTGCCGATCCGCGTCTACCCGGCGGGCGACTCGCTGCAGGCTGCACTCACCGACGTGCTGGGCGACCTGCCCTTTGCCGCCGCGCTGGCCGCGCCCGCGGCCGCCGTCCGCCGCGTGAGCACGGAGCTGGGCCGGCATTTCGACTCGCGTCCGCCGAGCGCCGCGCCCGAATCCATCGAGCTGATCGAACCCCTCTTCTACCGGGCGGGCGAGGCCTTCCTCGTGGGCCGGCTGGTCGGCGACTGCGCCGTCACCCCGCTTGTCATCGCCTTTCAGCGTGCGGCCGACGGCGTGCATGTCAGTTCGGTGCTGCTGTCGCGCAATGAGATCAGCGCTCTGTTCGGCTATGCCAATTCCTACTTCCACGTCGATTTGCCGGTGGTGGGCGCCGCGGTCACGCTGCTGCGCACCTTCATGCCGCGCAAGCCGGTGGACGAACTGTACACAGTGCTGGGCCGCGCCAAGCAGGGCAAGACGGAACGCTATTTTGCGCTGCGCCGGCATCTGGACAGTTCCATCGACGCCTTCGTGCACGCGCCGGGAGAGCGCGGGCTGGTGATGATCGTGTTCACCCTGCCCTCCCACGACCTGGTGTTCAAGGTGATCCGCGATCACTTCGGCGCCCCGAAGCATGCAACGCGCGAAGAGGTGATGGAGCGCTATCGCTTCGTGTTTCGCCACGACCGGGCCGGACGCCTGGTCGATGCCCAGGAATTCAAGCGCCTGAAGCTGCCGCGCGCGCGCTTCATGCCCGCACTGGTCGAGGAACTGCTGAATGAGGCCAGCTGCACTTGCCGGCTCGACGGCGATGAGCTGATCGTCGAGCACTGCTATATCGAGCGCCGGCTCCGGCCGCTGAACTTGTTCCTGCGAGAAGCCGAGCCGGCGGCGGCCGAGGCGGCTATCGTCGATTACGGCAATGCGCTGCGTGAACTGGCGGCGACCAGCATCTTCCCCGGCGACCTCCTGCTGAAGAACTTCGGGGTGACGCGCCACGGCCGCGTGATCTTCTATGACTACGATGAAGTCTCGCTGCTCGGCGAGTGCGAATTCCGCGAGCTGCCCGGCCCCCGGAGCGAGGAGGAAGAGACCGCCGCCGAGCCCTGGTTCTATGTCGGCCCCAGCGACGTGTTCCCGGAACAATGGCTCCCGTTCCTGGCCCTGTCGCCGGCCCTGCGCGAAGTCTTTCTCGCGCGCCACGCCGAGTTGCTGACGCCCGGATGGTGGCGGGCGCGCCAGCAGGCCGGCCGCGAGCGCCATTGACGGGTTGCGACAATGTATCCTAGGCCTTCACCACGGATCACCGTGGGGGAGCCGACCCATGAATCGATCCCTTGTGTTCCTGGCACTGCTGCTCGCGTTGCAGGGCGCCACGGCCACCGCGGAAGACACCCCGAGCCCGGAACAGCAGCGCTATGAGGCCGGGCTCAAGGCGCTGAACTGGATCAAGGGCCCGGCCCATGCCCCGGTCCCCGGTAATTCAACCCTGGTGATTCCCGAGGGGTATGTGTTCCTGGATCCGGCCAACACCGACAAATTCAACGAGCTCAACGAAAACATTCCCGACCATCAGGAAGTGATGGTGGCGCCGCGTGATCTGCACTGGTCGGCCTATCTTTCCTTCAATGACGGGGGCTACGTCAAGGACGACGAAAAAATCGACGCGCCGGCGCTGCTGAAATCACTCCAGCAGGGCGTCGAGGATTCCAATGCAGCACGCCAGGCGCGCGGCTGGAAGGTGATGCACCTCATCGACTGGGCAGCGCCGCCGAGCTACAACCGTGGCACCCGCCGGCTGGAATGGGCCATCCTGCTGCAGACCGGCGATCGCCGCAACGCCAATTACCTGACGAAAATACTGGGCCGCCGCGGCCACACGACCGTCGTGCTGGCGGGCAACCTGGATGACCTGACGGCGGACGAAGCCGATCTTAACTCGGTGCTGGGCGGCTACAGTTTCAATGCCGGTGAGACCTATGCCGACTGGCGGCAGGGTGACAAGGTGGCCGAGTACGGACTTGCGGCCCTGATCCTGGGCGGTGCCGCGGCGGTCGCGACCAAGAAGGGTTTCTGGGCCATCCTGGCTGGTTTTTTTGCCGCGGCCTGGAAACTGATCGCGGCCGCGGCCGTCGCCGCCGGAGCCTGGCTCCGGTCCCTCTTCAAGAAAAAGGCCTGATGCCGAGTTTTGACATCCTGCTCCCCTTCGGTGCCATCGCCTTCTACCTGTACGACTCGGCACTGCTGCTCCATGGCAATGAGCTGCTGTTGATTCGCCGTGGCGCGCGCTGGTCAATCCGCGGAGGCTCGGACGTCCGGGTGGCGGGCAAGCGCCTGTACCTGCCCAACCCCCTGACCCCGCAGGCCCTGCTGTTCCGGGTGGCCTGGTCCACGTCCGACCGCAGATCGCCGCAGGATTCCGCGCAAGCGATCGAGGCCTTCAGGTGCTCGCTGCGCCTCATTCGCGTGCTGGTGATCGCGCAGATCGTGATCCTGATGGCCCTGCTGCCCGGCGTCTCGTGGACCCTGGGCTCGAGTGGCCTACTGCTGGGCGTCATCGCGCTGTTCTATGCACTGGTGCTGGTGGCGCTCGTCGTCATCTACCGGCGGCGCGAAACGCTGGGGCTGAGCAGGAAAGAGTACGGGCTGCTGGCGCTCGACGTGCTCGCCTGCGCGCCCTTCGCCGCAACCCTCGTGCGCAAACTCTCACTGCGCCGATCGATTCGCGGCAACCCGTTGCATTTTGCGCGGGCGACTCTCGATGCGAATACCCGCGGCTCGCTCCTGCAACTCCTGGACCTACGCGTGCGCGACGAGCTTGCCGGCGAGGAAAGCGGCACCGCCCGCCAGCAGGAACTGCAGGCCTTTCTCCACCAGTTGCCGGCGATCCTGGCATGAGCTTGTCCGAACTGACGGTGTCCTTCCTGGGACTGGTGATCGGTTACCTAGCGGTCAGCGCCCTGATGGGCCGGAAAAAGACGGACACCCCACCAGGCCCTCCAGCGCCGAGCGGGCTCGACACTGATCGGGCCGCGACGCTGTCCAACTGGTATCGCATCCTCGGCGTACGGGAGGCGGCCACCCGGGAGGAGATCACGGCGGCCTACAAGAAGCTGATCAGCCAGTATCATCCGGACAAGGTGGCTCAGATGGGTACGGAGATCCGCGCGGTCGCCGAAGCCAAATCAAAGCAGATCAACGCGGCCTATGAGCTGGGGATGCGCCTGTTCAAGTGAGGCGGATCGCTACACCCCGCCCTCATCGCCGGCCTTGCGATTGACGGCCACGACAGTGGCCTTCGGGAAAAAATTGAATTCCGAGGCGCTGGCCCAGGTATAGGCACCCATGGCGCGGCCGACGATGAGGTCGCCGGAGCGCAGTTCCGGCAGCATCAGGTTCTCCGCGATCACATCGATGCTGTCGCAGGTCGGTCCGGCGAGCACCGAGGGGAGCGGTGGGCCTTCGCGCAGCGCGCTCACCGGATAGCGCGCGTGATCGTAGAGTTGGCCGCTGTAGGAACCGTAGAGGCCGTCATCCAGGTAATACCACCAGTGACCCTCGCGGCGCGCCCGCCCCATGACGGAAGCCACGCCGATGGCGGCCGGGCCGACGATGTAGCGGCCGGGCTCGGCGATCACACGCACTGACTTCGGCAACTTGCTCAGTGCCCGCCGCAGGGGCGCGCAGAAGCGGCCGATGTCCGCCACGCGCTCGCCATAATCGATCGGAAAGCCGCCGCCGATGTCCAGCGTGTCGCACTCGCCCAGCCGCTCGCGCCGCGCGCCAGAGAGCAGTCTGGCACAGGCTTCGATCGCCTCGACATGCTTGAGCGCGTCGGTGGCCTGCGAGCCCACGTGAAAAGAGAAACCGCGAAGCCCGATACCGAGCCGGGCCGCGAGCCGCCCGAGCGGCAGGGCGTCTTCGATATCACAGCCAAACTTGCGCGACAGATCGCACACCGCACCCGGGCTGCGGAACGACACCCGCAGCAGCAGGGCGGCGCGGCCGGCGTAGGCGCGAAACTTGCGCACCTCGTCGGGATTGTCGGCGACGAAGGTGCGGATGCCGTATTCGAGCGCATTGCGGATATCACTGACGCGCTTGATGGGATGGGTATGAATGCAGCGCGCGGCATCGACGCCGAGGCGCGCGACCAGCTGCACTTCGCCGCTGGTCGCCAGATCCAGGCCGCCGCCCTCCGCGACGACCGCTTGCACCACCGCCGCGTGCGGCAGGGGCTTGAGCGCGTAGTGCAGGTCGACGCCCGGCAGTGCCCGTTTGAGCCGCCGGTATTGCGCCCGCACGCGGGCGCAATCCACGATCAGGAGCGGCGAGCCAAATTCGGCGACCAGCCGGCGAATCTGTCGCGGTTCGAATGGATCGATGAACCTGCGCCTCACGGCGCGTCGCCGAGATCGGTCGGTGGCGCACCTTCGCTGGCCCCAGCCGCGCCCGGATTGCTCGCCGCCGCCGCACGCGTCAGCCGGTCACGCACGGCATCCCAGCGCTCGTCCACTGGAATTTCCTGCACCAGCAGGCAGACGGTTCCGGCCTTATCCAGGGTCCGCAGGTGGGCGTACAGGTCGTGGGCGTAGGCATCCAGCCGCGTGCCCGCATTCACCCAGGTGACGGAAGGGTAACTTCCCAGCGGCG